>Ga0194043_1000280_pt1 | contig 27196 bp, 23 predicted proteins | sample JunL4415m_MetaG_FD_161274 | JGI IMG/M metagenome (GOLD analysis project Ga0194043, IMG submission 161274) | Anoxic zone freshwater microbial communities from boreal shield lake in IISD Experimental Lakes Area, Ontario, Canada - Jun2016-L442-15m | ecosystem: Environmental > Aquatic > Freshwater >...
GCTTGATGCCCGTGGGTTTGCCGCCGGTTCCATCCACGGTGATCTCTCACAAGGTCAGCGCCAACGGTCACTCACGGCGTTTCGTGATGATCGGATGCGTATTCTCGTGGCGACCGATGTGGCCGCTCGTGGATTGGATATCGATAATATCACACACGTGATCAACTACGATCTCCCGATGGCGTACGAGGATTATATTCACCGTATCGGTCGTACCGGTCGTGGCAACAAGTCCGGCCACGCTTACACCTTCATCGAGCGCTACTAAGCACCTGTTGTACACTCTCGGTATAAGTATAAAAAAATCCCCCTGTAAAACGGGGGATTTTTTTGCACTGAAAATGAAAGCTTAAAACTTCCTGTCATTGCGACCCAGCTCTTCGCGAAGGGCTGGGGTGGCAATCCCGTTTTTAGAAGGGAAGAACTTTTTTTGACTGGGATTGACAGAAGTTGGTTATGGGTGTATATTAAAGTGTCTTATCAGCGGGACAATCTCGCTGAGGGAAGACTAACAAGAACGAGGAGAAGACAAATGAAAATAAGTTATTTAGGTCTAATTAATCTTTTGGATGAGTTCATAGATAAGTTTGTCCATTTTATAGAAATGCGAGAGTCTCAACCAAAATCAGAAGGTATTGGTCTCTCAAAACTTGAATTGATGTTTGATTCTGAATTTTTGAAACTTTTAGAATCAGACGAGGATGAAGATGAAAGGGATTATTTTGATTTTTGAGATTTGCGCTGGAGCGGTAACACACCACTTCAGCGCGTTTTTATTTTTTAGAGAGGGATTGCCGCGCTTCGCTCGCAATGACAGGTAGTTTTTGGTTTTATTTTTCAAAAAGTCAATCCCGAATCCCGACAGAATCAATATAAGGCAAGAGGGACTGGCGGATGGCGTGGAGGTCGAGGGTCTGGGTGCCGATGCGGGCAATGAGAGCGGGGTCGGCAATCTTGGTCGGGCGGAAGGCCTGGAGGTAGTAGTTCTGTGCACCGCGGATCCATTCACCGATCGCGATGAAGTCTTCCGGCTCGTGAATACTCGGTACGACTGTAGTGCGGAACTCATATGGCACGCCGCTCGCCATCAGAAGCTTGACACTCTGTGCAAATCGCTCAATGGGAATGGTAGAGATGCCGGATGCCGTTGGATATTTCTCGGGGGTGTGTTTGATATCCATCGCCCAGTAGTCGACCAATTTGGTCTCAAGAATTTTTTGCACGATGTCAGGAAAAATCCCATTCGTGTCGAGCTTCACGAGAAATCCCATATCTTTTACTTTCTGGATGAACTCGAGCAGGTCGGGGTGGAGGGTTGGTTCGCCGCCAGTGATCACGACGCCATCAAGGATGCCTGTTCGTTGTTTGAGAAAATCAAAGAACTCCCGCTCTCTATTTTGCGTGAAGTAATTAGGGTCAGAGGCCGCTTGCCCCGCGACGAAGTTTTGCGAGGCTTGCCCCGCGTCCCGACTGGTCGGGATTTGCGGGGAGATGAGCTCGGGATTGTGGCAGTACGGGCAGCGCAAAGCACACCCTGGCGTGAAGACGACGGTCGCCAAGTGATCGGGATAGTCGATGAGGGTGAGGGGTTCATACCCGGCGATCCGCATAGCTATTATTTCTTTTTCACTGTCACGGCGTGCTTTGAAGCGAGTGACGTTGCGGCGTGGTATTCGTTGCGGTCATCGTACTCGGCGTGTTTGCCATTGTTCCACTGAGCGACGGGGCGGATATAGCCGACGACGCGAGAGTAGACCTCGGCCGCGCGACCACAGTGCGGACACTCGGATTGCTCGCCCGTGAGGTAGCCATGCTCGGCACAGATGCTGAAAGTTGGAGTGAGTGTGAAGTAGGGGAGGCGATATTTCTCTGAGATACGCCGGACGAGTTGTTTGGCGGTATTGATGGTATTGATGCGCTCGCCGAGGAAGCCGTGGAGTACCGTGCCGCCCGTGTAGAGCGTCTGGAGGTCGTCTTGGAGGTTGAGTGCTTCGAAGATATCATTGGTGTGCCCGACGGGGATATGCGAGGAATTGGTGTAGTAGGGCGCGGTCTGCGTCTCGTTGACACTGCCTTCGTTGGCGACGATGATGGCGGGATAGTGTTTCTTGTCGAGGAGGGCGAGGCGATAGGCAGTGCCTTCGGCTGGTGTGGCCTCGAGGTTGTAGAGATTGCCGGTTTCTTTTTGGTATCGCTCCAACCGTTTGCGCATATGGTTGAGGGTCTTTTGAGCGAAGGCGTGACCTTTGGGCGTGGTGATCGTCGTGTCGGCCCCGAAGAGGTTTTGGACGGCTTCGTTGGTGCCGATGAGTCCGATAGTGGAGAAATGATTTTTCCAATAGGTGCCGAAGCGTTCTTTGATAGAGGCAAGATAAAATTTGGTGTAGGGATAGAGGCCGGCTTCGGTGAGGCGGTCGACCACGGAGCGCTTGAGTTCGAGGCTGTTCTTGGCGAGATCCATCTGGTGATCGAGTCGGGTGAAGAATTCTTTCTCTGTCTTGGCGAGATAGCCGAGTCGAGGCAGGTTGATGGTCACCACGCCGATGGAGCCGGTGAGTGGGTTGGCACCGAAGAGGCCGCCACCACGCTTGCGGAGTTCACGATTGTCGAGACGCAATCGACAACACATACTCCGAGCGTCATCAGGATGCATATCGGAATTGACGAAGTTGGCGAAGTAGGGGATGCCGTATTTGATCGTCATTTCCCACACCGGATCGAAACTCTTGTCATCCCAATCGAAATCCTTGGTGATATTGTAGGTGGGGATTGGGAAAGTGAAGATGCGTCCGGAGGCATCACCCTCGGTCATCACTTCGGCGAAGGCACGGTTGATCATCGCCATTTCCTTGGGGAAGTCAGCGTAGGTTTCGGCTTGTGGTTCACCTCCGATGATGACGTGTTCCTGCGCGAGTAGGGCAGGCGGATTGATGTCCATCGTGATATTGGAGAACGGTGTCTGAAATCCGACCCGCGTCGCGACATTCATATTGAACACGAAGGATTGGATTTCCTGTTTGACTCGTTCGTAACTCAATTTGTCGTAACGGACGAATGGTGCGAGCAGGGTATCAAAACTCGAGAAGGCCTGTGCACCAGCCACTTCACCTTGTAATGTATAAATGAAATTAACCATTTGCCCGAGGATGGCGCCCAAGTGTTTGGCGGGTTTGCAGGCGACTTTGCCCGGGACACCCGTGAAGCCTCGACGGAGTAAGTCTTGCAAATCCCAACCGCAGCAATATGCCGCGATGAGTTGCAAATCGTGGATGTGTAAATCGCCGGACTCGTGGGCTTCGCGGATGGCGGCTGGATAAATGCGGTTCATCCAATACTTAGTGCTGATGGCGGAGCAGATATAGTTGTTCAATCCTTGGAGGGAGTAAGCCATATTGGCATTCTCCTTCACTACCCAGTCGAGATTGCCGAGGTATTTGTCGACGAGCGAGACGGCGGAATCGAACGCAGTTTCGGCTTCGCGGTTTTGGCGACGCTGTTCGCGGTAGAGGATATAGGCTTTGGCAGTTTCCTCGAAATCGAGGATCATCAGGACTTTCTCGACACAATCTTTCACATCTTCGATGGTCGGGATGAAATTTTTGTGGGTGGATTTGTGATGGGCGCGAGCTTGTTTCTCGAGGAGTGCGAATACTTTTTTCCCGACCCGTTCAGCGTCTTTGGATGTGCCTTCGCCGGTCACTTCGAAGGCTTTGCCGACGGCGCGGGCGATCTTATCCATTTTGAAGATGACCTTGCGACCATCGCGTTTGACGAGATGTTTGAGGGAGATCGGAGCGGTGGATGATGCGGCGCGTGACGAGCTGACGGTTTTTGACATAACTGTATGTGTTTTACTTTTGGCAGATAAACCCCCTGCAAACATTGGTTTTGGTGTCAAGAGATAATGTGTGTCTTGTGGTAAAAAATAAGAGGAAAACACAATATAGAGTGGTTTCGCTTCTTATTATAGTCCTCTTGTAAAACTCTGCAAGTATGGCTCAGCGAAGAGGAGAATTGAATTATCTGTGCAACCCTGTATACTGAAAACACTATGAATCGACACGAACAGCTGGAACAACTCTTGAAAGATATGCCGAAATTTCGGCTCAAACAGGCGGAAAGCGCCTTGTTTTTTGCTGATTGGAAGAGTTGGAATGAAGTCTCAACTCTGGCACCCAGCATGCGTGAAGTATTGACGCAAAAAGTTCCTTGGTTGAGTATAGCGGAAGTGGTGGTGTTAAAAAGTAAAGACGGAGCTACCTATAAAGCGGTCGTGAAGGGTGTAAGCTTGCCTCGAGTCCCGACGAGTCGGGATTTTCGGGGTGACAGATTTGAAACAGTATTAATGAAGAATGCCCGTGGACACTGGAGTGTCTGTGTGTCGTCGCAGGTCGGGTGTGCTATGGGGTGTACTTTTTGCGCGACTGGCAAGATGGGTCTCATCCGTAATCTGACGAGCGATGAAATCGTCGACCAGTATCGTTTTTGGAAGCTGTTTCTCGCCGAACATCCTGACTTTTCGCAACACATTACCAATATCGTGTTTATGGGGATGGGGGAGCCGCTGAATAATTATGAGAATGTGCGTGAGGCGTTGCGGGAATTATTGGCGCAGACCGAGATGGGGCCGACGCGGTTGGTCGTCTCGACGGTCGGGCTCGTGCCTATGTTGTACAAGTTGTTGAATGATCCACTGTGGCCACCGGTGCGCTTGGCCGTCTCGCTCCATAGCGCCGACCCGAAATTGCGACAGGAGATTATGCCGACCTCGTATCCGGATTTTCTCGAGAAGTTGGCCGAGTGGGCGCAGGCATATTTTGAGAAGTTTGATACTCGCCGACGCCATGTGACCTTTGAATACATTATGCTCGAAGGTGTGAACGACACACCGGAAGCCGCCGACCTCTTGGCGAATTTTGCCAATCGGGTGGGCAAGGTGCGAATCAATCTCATCCCGTACAACCCCGCAAAGCCCGAAGTATCGGACCGCGGGGCAAGCATAACCGCGAGCGAATACCGAAAGAGCGTGGAAGAGCGGGTACAAAATTTTCAAAGTCGTCTCGAAGCCAAGGGTGTGACGGTCACCAAGCGTCGAACGATGGGTGATGATATCGCCGCCGCCTGCGGGCAGTTGGTGACGAAGGGGGAATAGGCGTGGTTCTCGGTGAGTTTTCCGTGGTAAAATAAAGGCGGATTAATCTGTTCCTCGGTTGAAATGAATGAGAAGTAATCGTATGAATCAAAAAAAGACTACACAGTCTCTCAATAAAGATTTTGAGAATATCAAAAAAGTCGATGAGAATGGCGTTGAATATTGGCAAGCACGGGAGTTGATGTCTCTTTTAGGGTATATAAAATGGCAAAAATTTGAAGACACTATTAGTAGAGCGGCGCGGGCTTGTGTGAACAGTGGTCAGTTGGTGGATAACCATTTTACCCGTTCGGGTAAAATGGTTGATATCGGCTCAAACACGGTGCGAGAAATACGGGACTGGAAATTGGATCGTTACGCTTGTTATCTGGTTGCACAGAATGGTGATTCGAATAAACAGGAGATTGCTTTGGCGCAAACATACTTCGCTATTCAAACGAGAAGACAGGAAATATTCGGACAATTGTCGGATGATGAAAAGCGATTGTTTATCAGGAAAGAAGTTTCGGAGTATAACAAAAAGCTTTTTCAGACCGCCAAAAAATCGGGCGTCAAACAGTTCGGTTCGTTCAACGATGCCGGCTATCGCGGATTGTACGGAATGCCACTGGCGGAAATTGAAAACATGAAAGGCATCAAAAAAGGAGAGTTGCTTGATCGGGCGGGAGCCACCGAGTTGGCGGCAAACTTGTTTCGCATCACGCAGACTGATGAAAAGTTGAAGAACGATCATGTACGAGGTGAGGAGAATGCGAAACGGACACACTTTATGGTCGGCGGGAAAGTGAGGCAGACTATCAAGGATATCGGCGGAGTGACGCCTGAGAATTTGTTACCGGAGAAACATATCAAAGAACTGAAGAAAACGAAGAAGAAACTTTTGAGTAATAAGATACCGAAGTTATGAGCGAAAAACGGCCGATTGACTTTCCCGATGTATCATATTTTGAAACATGGAAGTGGTGGAGAGAAACAAGCTTTGTTGAAGGTGATTGGCAATCATTCCGCGAGCTATGATGAGTTGCTGGCTGTTTCAAAAGCCGTTCATACTTCGGGTGCATTTGAATTAGGGAAAAGAATGATTCGTGTATATTTTAGGGATTCACAAAGAATGATTCATGAAAATTTTCCGAAAAGCAGTGATAGAGATATGCTTTCATCAATGTCTAATGTAATAATTTCCAATAAGTTTCTTGCCATTTTGAAACAGTCACGGGAGTAAGTGAATATCGCCGCCGCCTGCGGGCAGTTGGTGACAGAGGGGGAATGAAAATTATGCAAAAAATAAAGTATCGTTGGACAATACTCCTTTCTCTTCCGTGGATAGTGATCGGTTTGGCTGTGGCAGTGTGGTGGTATCAAACGTCACACCATTCTTCTCTTCTGATACAGCAATCCGAACAGCAATCACCGCAACAATCACAAAAAACAATTGTCACAAATCAATCAAAGGATGGAGTACAGGAAAAGTCACAGGAAACATTGAAGCCTGATACACAACCGGTTACGATTTTGTTTGGTGGAGATTTGATGTTCGACCGATATATTCGCCAGATTGCGATGAAACGAGGGAATGATTTTATCTTCGCGCCGGACTTGCGGGAGCGGATGCGCTCGGCCGACGCGGTCGTCGCCAATCTCGAAGGGCCGATCACGGGTAATACTTCGCGGAGTGTCGGGAGTGTCATCGGTTCGCGTGAGAATTATATTTTCACATTTGATCCAAGTTGGGCGCAGACACTCAAGGCGAACAATATCACGACAGTGAATATCGGCAACAATCACATACTCAATTTTGGTGATGCGGGATTGATGGAGACGAAAAAGTATTTGACTGATGAGGGTGTGAATTTTTTTGGTGATCCCAAAGACGGGCAATATCAAACCATGACCCTGAATATCAAAGGCATAAAAATAGGCCTTGTGAATGAGAATCAATTCGTCGCAGACGGTGAAGCGAAGGCGTTGGCGGATGTAGCGGCGTTGCGATCACAGGTTGATGTTTTGGTCGCGTATACGCACTGGGGGAAGGAATATCTGCCAGCAACGGATGACGAACGCCGTCGGGCGCACGCACTCATCGATGCCGGTGTCGATGTCGTGATCGGTTCGCATCCGCATATCGTGCAGGAAAAAGAAGTGTACAAAAACAAAACCATTTATTACTCATTGGGGAATTTCGTGTTTGATCAGTATGAACAGGCGGCAACCCGGAGCGGCTTGCTGGTTGAGATGCGTATCGATCCGACAACGAGAGCTCTGAGCTTTGATGATATTCCGGTAACATTGCAAACAAATGGTCAGACGAAACTTTGAGTCGTCGCATAAGGGCAGTTGGTGACTGATAAAAGTGTCGGACTGGACAAAAATGAAGTTTTAGGCTAGACTAGAAGAGTCATTTTTTATTGACGAACTGAAACTAAATAGACGCAATCAATCATTGTGTCGCAACTCAAATTCAAGGTGGGTGGTACGATGGACAAAGATAACAAATGTAGGTGTAAAACTTTTCAGGGGCCATGTCCAAAAGGTTTGGAACCAGAAGATTGCTTTATTAGGCTGTATTCAACTGATAATCCGGGTAGCGCATCTCAGTGGTTAGCTGCTGAGGATTGCCAGGGGATTGTACTTTTTTACAATGCTGAGGATCACCAAACGGTTGCTTATCTCAATAAAAACTGTTTGCGGGTTCTCGGGGCTATAAAAAAATTCTTCGGGGTAGAAAATGAAGAACAATTGCCACCGAAGGCAGCTTTGCATATAATGGGAGATATTTTTTCGGTCGTATTGTGTCAAAATATTGGCACGCCAGAAAATCCAGAATGGAAGTCTGTTACTCAGGAAGAGGCACTGGATATTTTTTGGGCAAATGTTGATGAAGTATCCCTCCACTTGGAAGTGGTTCCTTTGGTTCACGAAGGGGATGTTGCTGCATGAAGCAGATAAGGGGCTGGCGTCGAACAATGATGTCCAGCCCTAAAATTTTATCAAGCTGAATATTTGTGATAGATTTGCAGTATGCCTGAAAAACTCTTACTCCATGCCTGTTGTGCGCCGTGCGGGATCGTCGTGATGGATGAATTACGTCGGCAGTTTGACTTGTCAATTTTATTTTTCAATCCCAATATTTATCCTGAAGCGGAATATCTCAAACGAAAAAAAGAAGTGGTGCGCCTCGCGACCGAGTGGCATATCCCAATGTTGGATCATGACTTTCTGCCCGAAACCTGGGAGCACGCGACGAAGGGGTTTGAAAATGAACCGGAGGGTGGCGCGCGCTGCGGGATCTGTTTTCGGCACCGGCTTTTTTATACGGCCGAAATTGCCAAGAAAAATAATTTTGATATTTTCGCATCGACCCTCACGAGTGGCCGCAATAAAGTAGCCGAGCGTATCAATGCTATCGGTGAGGCAGGCGCGGCGCGGTTTGGTGTGAATTTTCTCGCTGAGAATTGGAAGAAGAACGGTCGGCAAGAGCGATCCAGAGCGATGATTACCGAGCGTGGCATCTATCGACAGGACTACTGCGGGTGCAAGTATTCACTTCAAAAAAAGAGAGCCTAAAATAAGGGTCTCTTTTTAAAATGTCCGAGGGAGTCGCTTGGTTTTGCGTCAATCGTTCAAGATTGGTATGATGGGAGGACGAAGAAAATAAACCTCTATGAAACACAAACAGACAGTGCCACTGGCCGAACGGATGCGACCGCGGACACTCACCGAATTTGTCGGGCAGACTTCTCTTTCCGGTGAGCGGTCTTTTTTGCGGCAGGCAATTACCGGCGACCGAGTGCCATCACTGATCTTCTGGGGGCCGCCCGGCTGTGGCAAGACGACTTTGGCACGACTCATCGCCACCGAGACCCGGGCGCACTTCGTCCCATTGCCGGCGGTGGGGAGTGGTGTCAAGGACTTGCGGCGTATTATCGAAGAGGCACGAGTGCATCAATCGGAAGGCGAGCGAACGATTGTTTTCATTGACGAGATCCACCGGTGGAATAAATCTCAACAAGACTCGCTTCTGCCGCACGTAGAGAATGGTCTCATCACCCTCATTGGTGCGACGACCGAGAACCCGAGCTTCGAAGTGAATAGCGCGCTCCTCTCACGGACACGGGTGGTCGTTCTTGATAAGCTTGATGAGGCAGCACTTGAGACGATCGTACGCTCGGCGCTCACTGATACCGTGAACGGTTTCGGTACGAAAAAAATCAATCTTGATGATGACGCTTTTCATCTCGTCATCCACCTGGCCAATGGTGATGCGCGGTCGGCACTGAATATTTTTGAGGCGTGTGTGTTGCAGGCGAAACACATTACGAGTGAGGTTGTAAAAGACATCGTGCAGAAACCGAACCTGCAGTACGACAAGGACGGTGAGGAGCATTATAATATTATTTCCGCCCTGCATAAATCAATGCGCGGTGGTGATGCCGATGCGGCGCTCTACTGGCTGGGGCGGATGTTGGAGGCGGGGGAGGATCCACTCTATATCGCGCGGCGGTTGGTGCGATTTGCCTCCGAGGATGTCGGTATCGCCAATTCGTTTGCGCTCCCGCAGGCCGTGGCGGTTTTCCAAGCGTGTCAGATGATCGGGATGCCCGAGTGTGGGGTCAATCTCGCGCAAGCGGTGGTCTACCTCGCCAAGTCCAAGAAGAGTAACGCGCTTTACGTCGCATATCAAGCGGTGCAAAAAGATATTCACGACGCGCCGCTCGACGGTGTGCCGATCCACCTAAGGAACGCCCCAACCAAACTGATGAAAAATCTCGGGTACGGCAAAGAGTATAAGTACACCCCCGACTTCGCAACAGAAGCAGAAGCTCAGCAGGACTACCTTCCTGAACGGCTGAAGGGACGGAAGTATATTCAGTTTGAATAAAAATATGTCCAAAAAATACTTCATCAAAACTTTTGGGTGCCAGCAGAATGTGGCCGACAGCGAGCGGATTGCGAGCTTTTACGAGTCGCGCGGATTTGTGCCGGCCGAAACGCAGGAAGAGGCGGACACGATCGTCATCAATACCTGCGTGATCCGCGAACGGGCATCAGAAAAAGTCTACGGTCTCGTGAAGCTGCTCGAACCATTAAGAGAGAAAAAACCAGATCTCTCGATCGTGATCACCGGTTGTCTCATTGGGGCTGCGTCGCGTGAGCCATCGGGCAAAATGATGAAGGCTCTGAGAACGAGGTTGCTTGCCACGACGAAGCCGGGCGAAGGCGGGTCGCATGTGCAACTCTTACCATTAGAAGAAGTCGGTTTTGAATACGCGCCTAAGCGCAGCGTCGCCAAGCTGGCCTCGATCCCGATTTCCAATGGCTGCAATAATTACTGCACCTACTGTATCGTACCCTTCTCGCGCGGCAAGGAGCGCTCTCGGCCGTTTGAGGATATCATCGCGGAGGCTGAGGAAGCGGTAGGGAATGGCGCGGAGGAAATTCTCTTGCTGGGGCAGAATGTGAATTCCTACGGAGCGGATTTGTTGGCAGGAAGACTCGGCGAAGATGATTTGTATGCGCTACCTGATGGCACGAAGATCAAACCCGTGATGGTGAAGCACCTCAATCGGCATCGCATCCCGACACTCTTCCCTCATCTCTTGGAACAAGTGGCACAGCTGAACGGGGTGAAAAAACTGCAATTCATTTCTTCTAACCCATGGGATTTCTCCGACGAATTGATCGACGTAATCGCGCAGAATGAAAATATCGATCGGGTCATTCATCTGCCGGTGCAGTCGGGGAGTGATACCGTGCTCAAAAATATGAATCGTTGGTATACGCGCGAGGAATATATTAGCCTAATCGATCGCATTAAATCAAAGGTTCCCGGAGTCCGATTCACGACCGATATCATAGTCGGGTTTCCCGGAGAGACGCTGGAGGATTTCGAACAGACTCTCGACCTCGCTCGACGGGTGAAGTTCGAGCAGGTGTTTTCCGCTCGGTATTCACCACGGCCCGGGACGAAGGGTTTCCTTATGCCGGATGAAATATCATTCCTTGAGAAGAAGCGTCGTCACCGTCAATTGGATGATCTCGTCTTTCGCGGGATTGACGGGGTGAAATAACAGAGAGTGCGCGATACAGTGGTATACTGAATAGAGTAGCACTGGATGTATTCTATGAAACAAGAGAAACAAAAAATAAGTGTGTCGCAAAAACCACCCGTTCGAAAAAAACACTGGCTCGGGTATTTTCTTATCGTTCTCGGAGTGGTGGCTTCGGGCTTGACGATCGTTTCGGGATATCTGATGGCGCTCCATGATGTCGTGGAACCAAATCAAATTATCCTCAGTGATCGACAGCTCTCTCAGGAAGCCCTAAAGAATGAAATCATCGACCTCGTGCATGGATATCCGCTCGAGGCGATGGCACCGTATATCGCCAAGCAGGACCGTCCGGTAGCCGCGTATCTCGTGAGCATTGCCAAGAAGGAGAGTAATTGGGGCAAACGCGTGCCGGTCGATAAGAATGGCAAGGATTGTTTCAATTACTGGGGCTATCGCGAGCCGGATGATACGAATGGCTCGGGCGGGCATACGTGTTTTGCTAAGCCTGGAGAGGCAGTGGCGAGCGTGGCGAAGCGCATCCATCAATTGGTCTACGAAGAACAGCGTGACACGCCGGCCAAGATGATTGTGTGGAAGTGCGGGTATAGTTGCAGCGGACACAGTCCCGCGAGCGTCTCCAAATGGAAACAGGATGTCGCTTTTTACTTCAAGAAGTTCGTCCCTCAGAATTGAATTGTATTGTGTCATTCCGCACTTGATGCGGAATCCAGGTTGCATTTTTTTCTTGCCTTTTTTAGTGAAAAGTGATAGGGTAAAAGGGTAAGAGTAAAACAATGTTTAAAGGCGACGATGAAGCCTCGCTCACCATAATTCGCACCAAGAGTAGCGATTCGGGCAGGTATCACTTCATTTTCTCTGTACCGAGAGGTACCAGAGACGCTGTGGAAAGAATGCTTGAATAAAGCGAGTAGACTCCATCGGACGGATCCCGTAAGTATCCGACAATCAAGGGTTGATGCGCGCACCATGGAGTATGCAAAAGATTAGGCGCAACAACTGAAGCGAGGTGGTACCACGGAGCTTTTTCGTCCTCGGCCGTTTTTCGGTTTGAGGTTTTTATTTTTTTAGGGAAATAAACATTTTATCATATGAAAAAAATCGATCCGAAACAATCTTTGCCAAAAATGGAAGAAGAAATTCTCAAGTATTGGGAAGAGCAGAAAATCTTTGAACAGTCGGTCAATCGGGAATCACCGAAAGGGGACTATGTGTTTTATGATGGGCCGCCATTCGCGACGGGCACTCCGCACTACGGGCATATCGTGGCGAGTACGCTCAAGGATACCGTGCCGCGGTATTGGACGATGCGTGGATACCGAGTGGAACGCAAGTGGGGGTGGGATTGTCATGGTTTGCCAATTGAGAATATCGCCGAAAAAGCGTTGGGAGTGAAGAGTAAGAAAGATATCGAGGTAATGGGCGTCGAGAAATTCAACGAGTTCTGTCGTTCGACCGTGCTTCAATATACCGATGATTGGAGAAAAGTTATCACTCGACTTGGCCGCTGGGCGGATATGGAGCATCCCTACAAGACAATGGACTTGCCATATATGGAATCCGTTTGGTGGGTCTTCAAACAACTCTGGGACAAGGGGTTGATCTACGAGAACTATCGTATTATGCACGTCTGCACCCGTTGCGAGACGACACTATCCCAATCTGAAGTGAGCGAGGGATACATGAATGTGAAGGATCTTTCGGCGACAGTGAAGTTTAAACTGGATGCTGGACAACAGATTGGGGATTTCGTAACCGACGACAATACGTTTATTCTTGCCTGGACGACGACCCCCTGGACACTACCGGGTAATGTGGCTTTGGCAGTGGGGAAGGATATCGAATATGTAAAAATACAAGTTGGTGAAGAATTTTTTATCATAGCTCAGTCGCGATTGCAAGATGTGATGAAAGAAAAAGGATATGAGGTGATGGAAAAATTTCTCGGAGAAAAGTTAGTGGGTAAAAAATATATTCCACTTTTTGATACATATTCCAAAGACGAGACGCTCGAAAATCATAGCAATGGCTGGAAGATTTATGCGGCAGAGTTCGTGAACACTGAAGAGGGGACAGGTGTGGTGCATATCGCGCCGGCTTTTGGCGAGGATGACTGGGAGTTACTCAAGAAAGAGCAGTTGCCATTCGTGCAACATGTCAATCTCGACGGGACGATCAAAGAGGAAGTGAAAGAATTGGTCGGTTTGATCGTGAAGCCGAAAGAAACGCCGCAAGCGACGGATGTCGAAGTGATTAAATATCTCGCTGGAAAAGGCCTACTCTTCTCCAAAGAAAAGTACGAGCACAGTTACCCGCACTGTTGGCGTTGCGATACTCCGTTGATCAACTACGCGACGAGTTCGTGGTTCGTGAAAGTGACGGATGTGAAAGATCGAGCCCTCGAAACCGCCAAAGAAATCAATTGGTCACCGGAACATATCAAAGAAGGACGGTTTGGCAAATGGCTCGAAGGCGCGCGAGATTGGTCGATTAGTCGGCAGCGGTTTTGGGCGAGCGTGATGCCGATATGGCGCTGCGAGCAGTGCGCTGAGACGAAAGTTTTTGGATCAGTACAGGAACTCGAGGCAGTGAGTGGCGCGACCATCACGGATTTGCATAAACATATTGTTGATACAATTACATTCTCGTGTGAGCAATGCTCGGGCACGATGAAACGAGTTCCCGATGTCTTGGATACGTGGTTTGACTCGGGCTCGATGCCCTATGCGCAGGCGCATTATCCCTTTGAAAATAAAGAAACATTTGAAGCGCGATTCCCGGCACAATTTATTGCCGAGGGGATCGACCAGACACGGGCGTGGTTTTACTATCTCCATATCCTCGGTACGGCGCTTATGGATAAGCCGGCCTTCAAAAATGTCGTGGTGAATGGTATCGTGCAGGCGGAGGATGGCAAGAAGATGTCCAAACGACTTAGTAATTATCCCGACACGTCTTTGATGTTCGACAAGTATGGCGCGGATGCACTGCGGTTATATCTGCTTTCCTCGCCAATCGTCTCGGCCGAAAATCTCAACTTTTTGGAGAAGGATATGAGTGAGGTATCGCGCAATGTGTTTCGGATGTTGTGGAATTCGTATTCGTTTTTCGTGATGTACGCGGAGATTGATAATTGGTCGCCTTCGCTTGAGGCTTCGGCGAACCAAGGGAAACCGAATGGTAGCCCCCTCACATCAGACAATATTCTCGATCGTTGGATCCTCTCAGAGCTACAAACAGTCATTCGAGAGGTGAATGTGAATATGGAACAGTATGATATCGCTCGGGCGACTCGGTTGTTCGCGCCGTTCATCGACAATCTCTCCAATTGGTATATCCGCCGGAGCCGCAAACGCTTTTGGAAGAACGAAGACGAGAGTGATAAAAATAACGCTTACCAAACTCTGTATGATGTCCTCGTGACATTGGCAAAATTGATGGCACCCTTCACGCCGTTTATCTCTGAGGAGATCTATCGGAATTTGACGAGTGGCTCCCTCGAAAATCACAACCTCACCCCGACCCTCTCCTCAGCCCAGGAGAGGGGGAAATTCCCAGACTCAGTGCACCTTGCTGAATACCCAGTGGCGGATGGGAGATTGATCGATGAATCTTTAAGTAAACAAATGGTATCAGTGAGATACATCGTGAGTAAGGTGCTTCAAATGAGAGCAGACAAGAAAATTAAAGTTCGGCAACCATTGCAGTCCATAAGTATTGGCAATGATATTTCGTTGGAGATGCAAGAGATTATCAAAGAAGAAACCAATATCAAACAAGTATTAATTGATCGAAAATTATCTGATATCGGAATGGATGATGATATCGAGCTAGACACAAACATCACCCCCGAGCTCAAACTCGAAGGGCAGGCGCGAGAGGTGATTCGATTTATTCAAGAGTTACGCAAAGAGGCGGGCTTCGAAGTGGACGACCGTATCCAAGTCGGGTATCAGGGATTTGAAGCCGTCTTCGACAACGCCGAACTCAAAGCCCTCATCGCCAAAGAAGTCTTGGCCGCCAAAGGACTGAGTCAAGGAATAATAGTTGAGGCTGACATCACCAAAGAAACCGTCATCGATGATATGAAGCTAGCGATTTGGCTCAAGAGATAGATACAGAAATCAGGTAGGTGCAAAAACAGATAAAAAAAGATGCCTATCTTGGAGTTATCCTCGATAGGCATCTGTTTCTACGGAATTATTGCTTCCTGTGTAAGCGGGCAATACTATTCATAATTTACGACACCTGCACATTAGTTGACGGCACTTGTGCTGATGCTTGTTGCTTATTGTTGTTGGTGTCGGTAGGGGCAGCATTTTCTTTTGAGGCCGCCTTTCTTTTAGCGGCATCGGCCATTTGTGCTCCAATGATTCCACAGGTAGCCGAATAAATGGCGTTGCTTGTTGTTTTGTTGTCCATAATGACCTCTTTTTTTGGTATTTTTTTGGAAGGTTCTTGTTGTATCCCCCGGCGATGTTACGACAGGAAATACAAAAGAAGTATAGTATGAACCGGACGTTTCGTCAAGGGTTGGCGTAAATCCACTATTGTGCTGGCTTGACAGGGAAGAATTTGTATACTATAAAAAAGAAAGCAATATCATAGTTTTGTTTCGTTGCTATGGAGCAGGTTACTGTTTTTTAATGTATGGTTTTTTTGGAGTATTGTCATGTCGTGGTTCACTTGGTATGTCGTATCGGGAGTTGTAGTTCAATCTTTTTTTTGGTGGATTGCGGAGCATAGCCCCCGCATGGATGATGAGGGGCATATCATATCGGAAGAATAAAAGAAGGACTAAAAAGAAGAGAGGAGAGATAGTGTGTGTATGATGAAGCATGGCGTTGAATGTAACGATCAGGCTTTTTTCTATTCACCACCTTGACAGCGTAGAAATTGTATGGTATAGTTAAATCAATGAGATTTGGTACAAATTCGATATCTCAAAGATGCTCAATCGTGATGGTAAAAATACTACTGTTTGGTTGAGGAAAATTAACGACTAAAAGAAGGAGTCGTGTCATGTGGGTTATTTATGTTATAAATTGGGTGTTGATTGCCTTCGTAGGAGTTTTTCATATATGGATTTTTTCTGGCTCGGAAGATAGGAATAGCCTGTCATCACCGAGAATAAGAGGTTACTTAGCGCGTAACTATCCAGGAAGGACGTTGTGAAAATTTCAGTGGCTGATCACCTCAAAAGCCTGCTCTCGTTTATTAACTCTTTGTTAATAACAGCAGGCTTTTACATTTTTTGACAATGTCTTGAATAAAAGCTATACTAAAAAGCACTTGAATAGCGGGGTTTGAATCGCCTCGTTTTGTTTTTTTTGGTAATTATTAAATTCTGGATCCCCGGGTCAAGCCCGAGGATGACAACATTATGGAAATCAGAAACATCGCCATTATCGCGCACGTCGACCACGGCAAAACGACCCTAACTGATGCTATTATGCGTCAAACCGGGATGGTGGCTGCCGATGCCGCCAGTATGGATTCGAACGCGCTTGAACTCGAGCGTGGTATCACCATCTACTCCAAGAATGCGAGCATTATGTATCGCGATACGAAAATCAATATCGTCGATACGCCCGGGCACGCCGACTTCGGTTCGGAGGTGGAGCGCGTATTGCGATCGATCGATTGCGTGTTGCTCATCGTCGACGCACAGGAAGGCCCGATGCCGCAGACACGTTTCGTTTTGAAGAAGTCCCTCGAACTTGGTTTGAAGCCGATCGTTGTTTTGAATAAGATCGACAAGCCAGCCGCGAATCCTGATTTGGCACAAGAGCGAGTTTTTGAACTTTTTTTGGATTTGGGTGCGAGTGACGAACAGCTCGACTTCACCACCGTGTATGCTATTGGTCGCGAGGGTGTGGCCAAGCTCCACCTGACCGATGAGGCCACGGATTTGTGCCCGCTCTTGGATACGGTACTCTTGAAGGTGCCTAAAGCAGAGTCGGATATTGAGAAGCCGTTGCGCGCGCAGCCTTTCAACCTCGCTTATGATAATTTCCTCGGGCGTCTCGCGATCGTTCGTGTCTATGAGGGCACGCTCAAAACAGGGAGCACCATCTATGCCAAAGATGCCTACACCGGCAAGACGACCTCGGGTCGCATCACGAAACTCTTCACTTTTCACGGGATGGAGCGCCAAGAAGCAACAGAGGTAGTCGCTGGCGATATCGCGATGGTGGCTGGTCTGCCGGATATCTATATCGGTGAGACGATTTGCGACAATCCTGACCAGGAGACGCTCCCGGCGATTCAGATCGACGAGCCGACCATCGCCTTGAACTTTCTCGTGAATGATTCTCCCTTTGCCGGACGTGAGGGGAAATATGTGACCAATCAGCAAGTGCGTGAACGCCTCGAAAAAGAACTGGAAGTGAATGTTGGATTGAAAATCGATTTTACTGGCAATGACAAGTATCGCGTGTATGGTCGCGGCGAATTGCATATCGCTATTTTGCTCGAGAATATGCGTCGCGAAGGATACGAGGTGCAGGTCTCGCAACCGCAAGTTATCATCAAAGAAGAAGAGGGCAAGAAGTTGGAACCGTATGAAGAGCTGACGGTCGATGTCCCGACGACGCTCACGGGTACGGTTATCGAGAAGCTCGGTCGTCGCAAGGGTATTATGATTGATATGCAGCAGACGCATGGCACTACGACGCGGATGGTTTTCGAAATCCCGACGCGAGGCCTACTCGGGTATCGTGGCGAATTCATCGTCGACACCAAGGGCGAGGGGATTATGTCGAGTCGAGTGACTGGATTTCGACCGCATGTCGGCGTGATCGAGAAGCGGGATACTGGTTCGATGGTCTCGATGATCACGGGTAAGACGGCCGCTTTCGCATTGGAGAATCTGCAGACTCGTGGTGTGATTTATATCGATGCCGCGACGGAAATCTACGAGGGTATGGTGGTAGGCAATGTCTCGAAAGGCACCGATATGGCTGTCAACCCGGTGAAGGGCAAACAGCTCTCCAATATGCGCGCGAGCGGAACCGATGAGGCGATCAAACTCATCCCAGCCTGGACACTCTCCATCGAACGCGGACTTGAGGTGATGGCTGAGGATGAATATCTCGAGGTGACGCCGAAAAGTGTACGACTTCGCAAACAGCAATTGACCGAAAACGAACGAATCAAGGCGCATCGCAAGAAATAATTTTACCACTGTACCATTATGAATATGAACTCTATCAAAAAGACGAAGATCGTCGCGACTATTGGGCCGGTTTCGGCACAGGATGATGTGATGCCGCAGTTGATGAAGGCAGGAATGAATGTCACTCGGTTGAACTTCTCACACGGAGATTTCGCCGAGCATCAGCGTTCGGTTGATATGATCCGGAAGCACTCCAAGAAGCTCAATATACCAGTGGCGATCCTGCAAGATTTGTCGGGACCGAAGATCCGGATCGGAGAATTCTACCAGGAGCGAGTGATGTTGGTGGCGGGAGATGAATTTGTCTTGACGACCGAGCCTTGTGTAGGCGATGAACATCGCGCCTTCATTAATTATGCGCAACTTCCAAAAGAAGTGAAGCCGGGTGAACCGATCCTTCTCGATGATGGCAAAAAACGGATGGAAGTAGTGCGAGTGAAGGGGAATGAGATTTTTTGCAAGATTATCGTGGGAGGAGAGACCAAGGGTCGTCGTGGAGTGAATCTCCCTGGCACAGATATTCAGATGAGTTGTCTGACGGTGAAAGATTTGAAAGATCTGACTTTTGGTGTGAAGAACGAAGTGGATTTTATGGCGTTGTCTTTCGTCCGTAAGGAAAGTGATGTTCATGAACTGCGAGCTATCCTCAAGAAGAAAAAATGCACCGCGCAAATTATCGTGAAAATTGAAACTCCACAAGCGATTGAAAATCTCGAAGCGATACTCCAAGCAGCTGACGGTGCGATGATTGCTCGCGGTGATCTCGCGGTCGAGATGCCGATGGAGCAGGTGCCGGTCTTGCAGAAGCAGATCATCAAGCGGTGTCGGCAACTCGGCAAACCGGTGATCGTGGCGACGCAGATGTTGGAATCGATGATTCATTCGCCGGTGGCTACGCGCGCCGAAGTGAATGATGTCGCCAACGCGATTCTCGACGGGACGGATGCGGTGATGCTCTCGGAAGAGACGACATTGGGTGAGTATCCGGTTGAAGCAGTGTCGACGATGACTCGAATTGCTCTCCATACGGAGGCGTTTTACCCGCATCGGCATATTTTGAAGCACAATGAACTCTCATTGAACCCGACGGTGGATTCAGTGACGAATGCTGTGGTGAATACTGCGCAGGAGATTGCTGCCACTGTGATTATCGCTTTGAGCGAATCTGGATCGACGGCTCGGATGGTGTCGCGTCATCGACCCGCTCAATTTATTTTGGTACTGACACCGAATGATATCACTTTGCGGCGGATGGCATTGTCATTCGGTTGCTATGCTCATAGCGTGAAGTCTTTTCAATCGATTTTAGAAGTCGTGAAGCAGTCGGGTAAAATTGCGATCGAAAATGGTTTTGCCAAAAAAGGTGATACAAGTGTCATCGTTGCTGGCGTACCGTTCGGGTGCACCGGTGGAACGAACCTGATGCTGGTTGAGACAGTGTAGAGAATATTTTCTCCACGCAACACAAAAAAACAGCCTGATGGCTGTTTTTTTGATCTAGTGCATTCAGATTATTTATCGGCCCTCGTCCATTTTGAGGCGGATGTCTTCGGCTTCGAGTGCCGAGAGGATATCACCGAGCTTACCGCCGAGGATGGTTTCCATACCGCTCCAGGACTGTTTGATGCGATGGTCGGTGATCCGATCTTGCGGGAAATTGTAGGTGCGAATCTTCTCACTTCGGTCGCCGGTGCCGATCTGTGAGCGCCGTGCGTCACCGAGGGTTTTATTTGTCTCGTCGATCGATGCCTGCAAGAGTCGTGAGCGCAAGACCTTCATTGCCTGAGCTTTATTCTTATGTTGAGATTTTTCATCCTGACAGGTCACGATGAGACCGGTCGGGATATAGGTGATACGCACCGCGCTCTTGGTCGTGTTGACCGACTGTCCTCCAGGGCCGGACGAGCAGTAGGTATCGATGCGCAGATCGCTGTCCTTGATGACGAAGTCGACTTCCTCCGCCTGCGGGAGAACGGCGACGGTCGCAGTCGATGTATGGATACGTCCGGCCTTCTCGGTTTCCGGGACGCGTTGCACCCGATGGACACCGGATTCATATTTTAATAATTGGTATACAGGAGTTTCACTTCTACCTCGATTAACTTCGAAGACGACTTCTTTGAATCCACCGATACCGTTTTCGCTCGAGTTGAGCATGCTCGTCTGCCAACCTACTATCTCAGCATAGCGTAAGTACATTCGGAAGAGATCGCCCGCGAAGAGCGAGGATTCATCGCCGCCTGCCCCCGCACGGATTTCGACAAGTACATCCTTGTCATCGTTCGGATCCTTGGGGAGGAGGAGTCGTTTGAGTTCCTGTTCGAGCTTTTCTTTTTCACCGGCGAGCTCGATATTTGATTCCATCGCGAGGCCTTTGAGCTCCGGGTCGGTATCGGTGTCATTGGTGAGTTCCGCGTTGCCACGCATCTCCGCTTCGACGCCCTCATACCGCTCGATGACAGCGAGGATGCCACGCAATTCTGCCTGGCGTCGTCCGAGAGAAGCCATTTTTCGCGTATCTGAAACGATCTCCGGGTTGGAGAGCTCGGTTTCTATTTCTTGATATTCTTGTCTGATTTGTTCGAAGAGGTGTTCCATAGGCTTGACAAATTTTTTTAAATAGGGTATATTAGAAGAGTTTTCAATAAGTTAGGGGCAGTGTCGTGGATAGCTTAAATAAGAAGTATAGGGTTACGATCAAGAGTACAGATTTTTCAAATGCGAAGGATCTGGCAGCGGTATTCAAAGGACTTGCAGAGAAGAAGGGTATAGATTTTACTGTTGTTGCAATAACCTTCGAAACATCAATCGACGAGAATAACGAGAAGGATAAGTCAAATGCTTTCGGGATTTTATGTGATGCATTTGGAGAAAAGCCGTATTGCGAGGCAATCGGAAATTGATAGGAAGCAGGCTAGAAATTTATATATAAAAGAAGATACAAAAAAAGCCTCCTCGCAAGAAACACTTGCGCGAGGGGCTTTTTTCTTTTTCGCTACTTGGAAACTTTTTCTTCGGCAACGGCTTCCACGGTTTCAGACTTCTTGACTCGGACTTTTTTTGGTGCGGCAGCGGCTTGTTTGATGGCGGCCTTCTCGGACATTTTCTTGAAACGATCGACGCGACCGGTGGTGTCGATGACTTTCTTTTTACCGGTGTAGAACGGATGGCAATTCGAACAGATTTCCACGGTCATCGCGGGAGTGGTGGATCCGGTTTCGAGTATGGCACCGCAGACACAGGTGATAGTTGCATCGGTATGATATTTCGGGTGGATAGCGTTTTGCATAAACAAAATTTAAGTATAGATAGTAGAAAAAGGAGTGACTTTTTAAGAATGGGTTTTTCCGAAAAATTGATTCAAGACGCTCCAGTTGACATTGGTGATGCTTACCACAGGAGACTGGGGCGTGCTTGGAGCGATTTTTTGGAAAAACAGCACTAAAAAAATCAAGGAAAACCTTCGTTCCTCGAGTGTAGCACAGGGTGTAAAAATTGACAAGTCAGGGGTATTTGCTATACTCCCAATAAGCTCCTGTATCAGGGGAGTTTGTTTCTGTGAGTATCTCGCATAGGGTGAAATAGCGCATCTCTCCTGACGGTTTTCCTCGGAAAGCTGTTGCGGATGCGGTTCTTCCCCTAGAGGTGATTATTTTTTTAAGGAGAAATTTTATGACGCAGACAGAGAATGACGGACGCGCCAAGGCCGTCCAGACAACCAGTGTTATCGGTAATGAAGCATATTTTACCGATTTCAATTTTGAGAAAGTAGAGAAGGGTTTGGAGACGATGTTGAAAGCGGGTGTGCATTTTGGCCATATCAAGGCTCGTCGACATCCCAAGATGGAGGAATATGTCCATACGACGCGTAACGGTATCAACATCATCGATCTCGAGAAGACTTCAGGGAAACTCGAGGCGGCGTTGAAATTTTTGACCAGCGTGAAGAAAAAGAACAAACAGATATTGTTCGTGGCGACCAAGAAACAGGCGCGTGACCTGACCAAATCGCTGGCCGTGCGTTTGCATCAGCCGTTCGTGGTGGAGCGCTGGTTAGGTGGAACCTTTACAAATTTTCCGGTGATTCATGCTCGTTCCGAGTACCTCAAGAGCAATCAAGAGAAGCTCGAGAAGGGTGAATTCCAAATGTACACGAAGTTAGAGCGGTTGCGTATCGCTGAAGAATCAGAAAAGTTAGAGCACAGTGTTGGTGGCATCAAGCATATGAATGAACTTCCCGGAGCCGTGTTCATCGCAGATGTGAAGGAGAGCGGCATCGTAATTCGCGAGGCTCGCAAGGCGGGCATACCGATCGTAGGTGTCGTCGATACCAATGCCGATCCCTCAGTCATTGATTATCCGATTCCTGCCAATGACGATGCTATTTCATCCTTGCGATATCTGTTGGCGCGGGTGGGACAAGAGCTTTTGAAAGTCGAGGAGAAAGACGCCCCCGAGGCAGAGGTGACTCTTACTCCTCAAAAAGAAGTTTCAGAGAAAAAATAAATATATTCTTATGGATATTCAACAAGTGAAAGAATTGCGCGAGCGCACCGGTGCTGGTGTCGTCGAAGCGAAGAAAGTCCTCGATGAAGCGAAGGGCGACATCGAGAAGGCTATCCGCCTCTTGCGTGAGCGCGGTCAGATCAAGGCGGCCAAAAAAAGCGGCCGTGAGGCGAAAGAGGGCATTGTCGCTCAGTATCTCCACTCCAATCGTAAGGTGGGAGCTATGGTGAAGCTTTTTTGTGAGACTGATTTTGTGGCTCGTAATGAGGATTTCAAAACCCTGGCATACGATATCGCGATGCACATCACTGCGATGAATCCTCAGTATATCCGCCCCGAGGATGTTCCGGATGCGATCGTGGCCGGCGAGCGGGAAATCTGGGTCAAAGAACTCAGCGAGCAAAAGAAACCCAAAGCGATCATGGAAAAAATCCTTGAAGGGAAGGAAAAGAAATTTCGTGAAGAAGTCGCCTTACTGAGTCAGCCGTTCGTCAAGAATCCCGATCAGACGGTGGGCGATATGGTCACGGAACACATCGCCAAGATCGGTGAAAATATCCAGGTCGGCGAGTTCATTCGTTTGTCATTCTAGGTGAGGTGTCATTTTTTGTGATTCGCGTATTTTATGCTTTCGCTCATTATTCCTCCAATCGTTCTCGTCCTTGCACTCGCATTTCTCGTTTATTTTTTCTCCAAACGACTCCCGACACTTCAGGCGCGTATTGATCGTGGAGAGATCGTCATGGATGAAGCGGCGAGTACCAGTGTCTGGTGGGATCGAGTGAAACACGCCATACTAAGTCTCCTCGAAAAAAACACTCGTCGCTGGAAAGTGGGTCTTTTGAAAGCGCACAATCAGGCTCATGAAATGACTGATAATCTTCGCCGGCGTAAGGAAGCGAGTCGAAACCGTCTTTTGCGATCGGAAGAATTGCAACAGGATCAACAGGCGGCACTCTCCCAACCGGAGGAAAAAGTTTTATTGGAGGCGCCGGTTGATGACCGTCCGATGGTTGGTCAACCGACATTGCCTACTTCATCGTCCGAGAGAGTGAACAGCGTCGTTGTTTTGAAGACAAAACAACGCGGCGAATCTATTCTACCACCACAATCGTCCACGGGTCGTCAATCGAGTCGATTTGTAAGAAGGAGTGATCGGATCGTACCGCGAAGATCGGCATCGGCTCAAGAGGAATCGTCGAATAACAATCAGAGCAAAGAGCAATTGGAAGCCATACTTATCGAACGCATTGTAACTAATCCGAAAGATGTCGAGGCGTATGAACGATTGGGGGATTATTATCTCGAGCAAGAGAGTTTGACGGACGCGAAAGAGTGTTATCGCCAGGTGTTGAAGTTGAGCCCGGTCAATCGATTGGTCAAGATCAAGATCCGTCGATTGGAGCGAGTGCTTGAAAAGCGTTGAGCAGTGTGGTATAAAAGAGAGGAAGCCAGAGCGAAAGCAGGGTTTTTTGTTTAGAAGCCGAAGTAGCTCAGTTGGTAGAGCAACGGTTTTGTAAACCGTAGGTCACCGGTCCGAGCCCGGTCTTCGGCTCAGAGGGTGGTTTAAAAAATATTTGACTAATTGGGTAGGTGGCGGAGTGGTCAATCGCAGCAGACTGTAAATCTGTCGGCCTTGTGCCTACGGGGGTTCGAATCCCTCCCTGCCCACTGTGTGATAAAAAGAGAAAAAGTTTTGTTTGGATTTTTTTCCTGGTTTAGTTCGAACGGGAAAGGGGTCGGGAAAACGGGAGTTTTCCCGTGGTGGAAGCAGCGAAGCGTTGAAACCGCAAGGTTTCAAGGAAGTGAGATTCCCTCCCTGCCCACTGTGTGATAAAAAGAGAAGCTTTTGTGTGTGCCGTTGTAGCTCAGTCGGTAGAGCACGTCCTTGGTAAGGACGAGGTCACCAGTCCGATTCTGGTCAACGGCTCAGCCTTTGAAAAAATGAAAGGCGAGGTCATCCCGACCCAGTCGGGATCAACGGCTCAGTGAGAAAGAGAATAATTTTTTAGTGAAAGAGTACACCTATGGGATACATCAAAGACACGATGGCGAAGATGAAGTGTGCGGAATGCAAAAACATTACCCACAACACCCATCGTAACAAGAAGAAAGTGAAGGAGAAATTAGAACTTTCCAAATATTGCCGATTTTGCCGCAAGAGCACGAAGCACACTGAGAGCAAATAGTTTCAATTAACCATAAAACTTGTTTTACTTTTCGTGAGGCGAGTTTCTTGGTGACGGGAGTGTCGTATAGTGGTAATACAACGGTCTCCAAAACCGTCGACGAGGGTTCGATTCCTTCCACTCCTGCGAAATATAAAAAAGCAATGCCGCGTTCGTCTAGCCCGGTTAGGACGCCAGGTTCTCATCCTGGAAATCATGGGTTCGAATCCCATACGCGGTACAAAAATTCGGAGAAGTTTTGAATCCGTATGGGGTTCGAACGGGAAAGGGGTCGGGAAAACGGGAGTTTTCCCGTGGTGGAAGCAGCGAAGCGTTGAAACCGCAAGGTTTCAAGGAAGTGAGATTCCCATACGCGGTACAAAAAATAATGTATGGACATTCAACAAACACTAAAGGAATTCAAGGCGGATATCGATGTTCGATTGGAAACATATTTCGATCGGATGATCGCCGAGATACGAGAGAAGGATCCGATGATGGCGGAGCATTTGGCGTATGTGAAGCGGTACACTCTGGCGGGTGGTAAGCGGTTGCGTTCCGCTTTGGTTTATTACGGGTATGTCGCGGCGGGAGGCAAGGATACCGAGGCTATCCTCGATACCTCGATCTGTATCGAGCTCCTGCATTCGTTTCTCCTGATTCATGATGATATAATGGATAGAGATGCGATGCGCCATGGTATTCCGACCGTGCATGAGCATTATACTCAGATGGCGGGAAAACATTTCCCATTGGCGGACGAAAAACATTTTGGTCAATCGATGGCATTGATAATGGGGGATATCATCGGTGCACTCGGCAATCAGGTGTTGTTCACTTCGCCGTTTCCCGCCGAGATTATCGTGAAGGCTTTGAATAAATATCAGTCGATTGTCTGGTTGACGGTGATCGGGCAATCGCAGGATTTTTGGATTGAACATACGCAAGAGGCAACTGAGGAAGAAATTTTGCGGATGTACGAATACAAGACCGCTCGCTACACGATGGAGGGGCCGTTGCAGATGGGGACGATCTTGATGGGAGGATCGTCTACTGAGCTCGAGGGAGCATTGAGTCGGTATGCCGTACCAATCGGGATCGCTTTTCAGATTCAGGATGATATATTGGGAATTTTCGGCGAAGAGAAAAAGCTCGGCAAGCCGATGGCATCGGATTTGATTGAAGGGAAATACACACTCTTGGTAGCCAAGGCACTGAAGCACGCTTCACGAGAACAAGCAAAGCAGTTGCGTTTTCTTCTAAAAAAAGGTACAAATATACAAGAGGGTGATATTGAAATTTTTCGTCGATTACTCAATGAAACGGGTGCCCTCGAGGAAACAAAACGCCTTGCTTTGGAGTATATCGAGACCGGAAAGCAGGAGCTTTTGCCAGTAAAAAATAAGATGCCACAAGAAGCGTATGATTTTTTGATTGGTATTGCCGATCATATGGCGACCAGGGAATACTAAGCGTTTTGATTATTTATTGATCGTATGTTACGAGAAGCAGGACAATTACCTCGACACCTCGTTATCATTCCCGATGGCAATCGCCGTTGGGCGAAGTCACGGGATAAGAAACCATGGGAGGGCCACGAGGCCGGTGCACAGAATACCGAGAAACTTATCCGCAAAGCCCGGGCGCTTGGTGTGCGGTGTATTTCGTTTTGGGGATCTTCGCAGGATAATCTCAAGAAGCGACCATTCGAGGAGACACGTGAGTTGTTGCGGATCTACCAAAATTATTTTTTGAAACTTATCGAGAGCGAAGATATCCATCGGGATAAGGCGCGCATCCGTTTCATTGGTCGGTGGGAGGAACAATTTCCGGATGTCCTCAAAAAATTACTCTATCGTTGTCAGGAAGAAACGAAAGAGTATGACCAGTATCAGTTGAATTTTTTTCTTGCTTACAATGGTGATGACGAGATGTTGCAGACGATACGCGATATCGTGAGCTCCGGTGTAGCAGCCGAAGTGATTACGCCCGAACTGGTGAAGCAACACTTGTTGACCGCCGATCTTCCGCCGGTGGATTTCCTTGTTCGAACCGGTGGCGAACCGCATCTTTCGGCAGGGTTTATGATGTGGGATATGGCCGATGCTCAGCTGTATTTTTCTGA
>Ga0194043_1000282_pt1 | contig 27182 bp, 25 predicted proteins | sample JunL4415m_MetaG_FD_161274 | JGI IMG/M metagenome (GOLD analysis project Ga0194043, IMG submission 161274) | Anoxic zone freshwater microbial communities from boreal shield lake in IISD Experimental Lakes Area, Ontario, Canada - Jun2016-L442-15m | ecosystem: Environmental > Aquatic > Freshwater >...
CGGGCGTGACCGCGATCCTGCCGCTCGGGCGCGCGGGGATCGGAAGTTCTGTACCGGGGGCGATCTACTCGCTCAACGGAAACGGCGAGATGACCGGCTCGCACTGGATCCGCGAGACCGGCGCTGTCGACGGTCCGGTGATGATCACCAACACCCACGCGGTGGGTGCAGTGCATACGGGGGTCGTCGAGTGGGTCGCCAGGAATCGCCCTGACGTCGCGGCCGAATGGCTGCTGCCGGTCGTGGCGGAAACGTGGGATGGCTACCTCAACAGCATCAACGAGTCCTTCGTCACGGCGGCTCATGCCGTCGAAGCGATCGACGCTGCCGCGTCGGGGCCGGTCGCGGAGGGGTCATTCGGCGGCGGTACCGGCATGAGCTGCTACGGATTCAAGGGTGGCAACGGGACGGCGTCTCGCATCGTCGAGTTCGGGGAGTGGTCTTACACCGTGGGCATCTTCCTTCAGGCGAACTTCGGCGACAGGTCTGAGTTTTCGATCAACGGACTGCCGCTCGGAGACCTGGACGTGCCCGACCCGGAGGGTGATCTCGAGTGGTTCTACGGCGAGAAGTCGACCGGCAGGATTCCTGGCGGGGCTGGCTCCGTCATCGTGATCGTTGCCACCGACGCCCCCATGATCCCGGGTCAGTGCGAGGCGCTCGCGCGTCGTGTTCCACTCGGCCTTGCGCGAACCGGTACTACCGGAGGGCATCTCAGCGGTGACATCTTCCTCGCCCTCTCCACAGCCAACGCAGGCATGCTCGACAGCGGTTACCCCGACGGGCGTGAGGAGCTGCGGTCGCTCGCGATGGTTCCCTGGAACCGGATGGACCCCTTCTTCGCAGCAGTCGTCCACGGCGTTGAGGAAGCAGTGCTCAATGCGCTGGTCAGCAACCGGACGATGACGGGCCGGAGTGGTCACACCAGCTATGCGATGCCCCACGACCTCGTGGCAGAGCGGCTGGATCGTCGCTCCTGATCGCTCGCAGAGCACCCGTGGTCAGGCCTCGTAGACCAACCGTCCGGCGCTCCATGTCTGCCGAGCTGTCAGGGTCGACCACTCGCTACTGCCAACGCCGTGGGGATCACGGTCCCACCACACGAGATCCGCCGACATGCCCTCCTCGAGCGTGCCGACGTCGCCCAGGTGGAGCACCCGTGCTGCCTCGAGTGTGTAGGCAGTAACGGCCTCGCTGAGCGTGACGGCCTGCTGGGGATCGATCACCTTCCCGAATCGATCCCGCCGCGACACAGCGGCCGCGATGCCCGCCCAGGGGTTGATGTCCGCGGCGGGATAGTCCGAGCTGAAGGTGATCGACACATCTGCGTCGAGCAGGGTCCGATACGGCATGAGTTGCAGCGGGTCAGGGAGGGGCACCGACGTGAGCTCGTGGCCGAAGGCAGCGAGGAACCCCGGCTGCGCGACGACGGGGATGCCGGCGTGTCCGATCTGGCGGGCGAGCTCCGGGCTGACGGTCATCGCATGCTCGATGCGCAGGGCAGTGGGTCGATGTGATGCGGGGAGCGCTGCTGCGGCAAGAACCGCCTCGATGGATCCGTTCCCGATGGCGTGGACGGCGAGGCCGGATCCCGCCTCGGCGGCCGCAGCCAGGAGCGCCGGAAGTCTTCCCTCGGCCGAATAGCGAATGCCGGTATGCCAGCGACCGTCGGCCTCACGCTTCGGGAACCCGGCCCGGCGACCGACGGCGCGGGCGAGCGATCGGTCGGGTCCGAGGTTGGCCTTGAGGGACTCGCGCATCAGCGTGCGCACCTGCGAGCTGGTCAGGCACAGGTGGCAATACTCGCCGCCGTCAGCGAGCACCTTGGCGGTGCCACCGTCGACGAAGGCCGGCTCGTCGATGCGTGCGCCGACGAGCAATGGATGTGCCTCCACTCCGATCTCGGCCAGGTCGGAGACGAGCATGCCCGCCGCGTGTTGAGGCACCGCGGCGTCGCCGATCCGAACGATGCCGTGGCGCAGGAGCAGCCGCCCGTGGGCCTTCAGCCGCTCGCGCCATCCATCGACGTCCTCGTCCGGGCGTGATGCGGCTTCGGCGTCGAAGCTGGCCGCCTCGAGCAGGACACCGGTCGGGTTTCCACGTCGGTCCCTGACGATGCGACCGCCTGGTGGGTCCTGCGGTGAACGGTCGATCCCGAGCAACTCCAGCCCCAGGGTGTTGACCACCGACTCGTGAAACGTCCGGCTGAGCACGTGCAATGGGCGATCGGGAGCGATGGCGTCAAGCTCGGCCGCAGTCGGACTGCGATGCTCGGCCAACATCATGGGCTCGTAGCCGTGGAACCGCAGCCAGCCCTCCTGCGCGTCAGTTCCCTGAGCAGCGATGAGGCCGCCGATCTCTGCGAGCAGGCCCGCCACATCGGTCGCCTTGCGATACAGGACATCCGTGTTGGGGTCGGCAGCGACCAGGTACGCGTGCTGATGTGCGTCGATGAAGGCGGGGAGTACGGCACCCCCATCCAGAAGCCGTGTTTCACGGTGCTCACCGGCGGCCCGCTCCACCTCGACCAGGGAGCCCGCGGCAACGACACGGCCGTCGCGGATCGCCAGCGCCTCGACTGGAGGAACGCCCATCCGCACGTAGATCGGTGCGCCGTGCAGGAGCAGCGTGGGCCCGGTCTCCATCAGTGGCTACTCGGGCGCGCCGCGCCGTGTCCGCAGGTGGGCCAGCTCGCGGAACGGGATCACGAGGAACAGGGCGATGCCGAAGTAGATGGTGACGGCGATACCAGGGAGCACGAGACCCGTCACAAGTGCGACGACGTAGAGGAGCACGCCCGACGAGTCCTTCCGGCGGGCGCGATCGAGCTCGACGTCGGAGCTGAAGTCCTTGTAGAGGCCCTGGCGCAGGGCGTAGCGGTCCAGCGCCATGGTGAGAAGAAGGATCATCAGGAGAGTGAGGCCGTAGGCGGTCGCTGCCACCCGCTCCGCCTCACGGTCGCCGAAAGCCTCAGTGATGAGCGTTGTAGGGAACGGCAGGAACACCACGAACAGCAGGAGCAGGAGGTTCAGCCGCAGGAAGACCGGATCGACGCGAACGAGCTCGTCGGTGAGCGCCGTGTGCGCGATCCAGGCAGCACCGATCGTCAGGAAGCTCACGACGTAGCCGACGTAGGTGGGCCAAGCACTGAAGAGTTCCTGGAGCGGGGTACCGCCAGGCTTGACTGCTATGTCCAGGACCAAGAGCGTGATGGCGATGGCGTAGACGCCGTCGCTGAACGCCTCCATTCGCGTCTTGCCGAACAGGCCGCGACGGGGCTCCGTTCCGTCAAGTTGCGTCACAAGAACCTCTACTCCTCGGGCTTGGTGGCGTCCGTGAGGTCCTGCTCGACGATCGCCCTCAGTTGGTCCAGGTCCTCGTCCTGCGGTCCGAGCAGCGGCCAGATGCGCCGGAAGAGCAGCTGCTGCGCATGGAAGCCGAGGTTCGTGGTGAGGTGGAAGTTCGGATCCAGCAACTGCGGCGGAATGGGCCATCCCTTCGCCTTGGCCGTCTGGATGAGTCCAGGGATGGCGACCTTGCCCAGGTTGCTCAGTGTCCGATCGCTGGCCTCCCAGTCGATCTGCCATTGAGGCACCGGGTTGGCGCGCGGGACGCCCCACTCGTCGGGGTCCGTCGGCGTCTCGCGGCTGAAGACGTAGTCGATCGGCTTGGCTGCCTTGTCGCGCTCGGTGAAGGCGTCCCCGATATCCCAGAGCGCGCGCATCGTCGCGAGCAGCGAGGTGTGGCGGTGCTCGTCGTTGTAGACCGAGCCGGGCTCCACCCACGGCGAGACGACGATGGCCGGCACGCGGTACCCGGAACGATCGAAGCGGAATCCACACTGTCCGGCAGGGGCTGCCTTGTCCGGAGCAGGGACAGAGCCGGGAGGCACATGGTCGAAAGTGCCGCCGGGCTCATCCCAGCCGATCAGCAAAGTCGTGTTCCACAGGTTCGCACCGTCAGGTGACCGCATGCCGCGGTAGGCGTCGAAGATCCGTTGCAGGAAGGCGTCACCGGCGAGGATCGATGAGGGCACGTCAACGTCAAGGGCAAGGCCCTTGACTAACGCAGCACCCGCCGCAGGGTGGTAATCGCCGTGTCCTACCAGCAGATTCGGCTCGATCAGCGCGAAGTCCGGGAGGTTGCCTGATGTGGCGTCCTTCTCGAACTCACTGAACGGCACGAAGTTGGTGGCGAAGCGCTCGTGCAACTGCGGCCAGTGGATCAGGCCGGTCAGCGAGGCACCCGTGTCGCCCTCGACGTAGACCTTCCAGGTGCGGCCGTGCGCCTCCAGTCGGTTGAAGATGGTCTCCGCGGTGTTGTCGTGGACCCAGTGACTGAGCGGCGTATTGGTCGTGCCGCCGGTCGGCAGCGGGGTGCATGTGCCTGCCGTCCAGAAGGACCGGTTCATGAATGTCTGGGACGGCACCTCGCAGAACCAGTGGTCGAACACCCCGAACTCGCGGGCGAGACCGTTCAGCACGGGCACCTGCTCCGGGGTGAAGCACTGCATGATCTGCGCGTACTCGGCGTAGGTCGGCTGACGGCCCATCTCGTAGGTGAAGAAGGAGATGTAGTCGGCCACGAAGCCGTCCATCGTCGGGATGGCGCCCTCGGCTGGGGCGTTGAAGGGGGCCTTGATGTCGTCTCCACCGGCAAAGCGGTTCAGCTCGTCCAGAATGCCGAATAGCTGGGTGTTCGTGTGGGCGTACTCCTCACCCGAGTCCGGGTTCGGCGCGTCCATATTGTCGCCGACGTACGCAGCAACTCGGCCAGTGCCATCCGGCGGTTGATGCTCAGCCCACTCTGGGACGGGATTGCTCAGTTCGCTGCCGAGCACGCCGTCGAACGTCTTGCCGTCGCCGGGTCCGTACAGGTGGCCCAGGAGGTTGTCCAGGGATCGGTTCTCGAAGATGACGAGAACCACGTGATCCATCGCGTGCGAACGATCGTGTGCAGTCACGGCGACTCCCTTTGCGGTAGTGCGGCAACGCTAGTCGTTTCACTCATGGCTGGCGGTGGGAACCGTCGGCTCCTGCGCGCCCTCCGGTTCAAAGCACCAAGGAAATAGATGTGGGCACCCCTGAAGGGATGCCCACATCTATGGCGGTGGCGGTGGGATTTGAACCCACGGTGAGGTTGCCCCCACACGCGCTTTCGAGGCGCGCTCCTTTGGCCGCTCGGACACGCCACCGCGGAAGAGGTTACAGGCCTCGCGCCGGTGGTCGGAATCAGGCTCGGGAGCGGGTACGGAAGGCGGGAGCCAGCGCCACGACGACCAGCAGCACGGGCACGAGCATCGCAAAGGCCCAACGCAGGCTGGACATGTCCGCGACCAGTCCGATGAGGGGCGCGCCCAGGACGAAGCCGACGTAGTTGAAGACATTCACGCGGGCGATCGCCACGCCGGTGCCCATCTCGTCGTGCTGGGCTGCCGCCGTGAACGCGAGCGGGATGACGGGCGCCAGCCCCGCCCCGAGGATGCCGAAGGCGATCAGGCCCCACGCCTCACTCGGGGCGACCGCGATGAGGATCGCCGCAACGACGCCGACGGATGCGCCAATGCGCACGAGCAGGACGGGTCCGCGGGCCATGACGCCGCGGTCGACGAACGTGCGCGCGATCAGCATCGTCAGCGCGTAGACCGCGTAGGCGAGCGCTGCCACGGATTCGGAGGACCCGAGCGCCTTCGTCAGATAGACCGCGCTCCAGTTGGAGGCGGCCGAGTCGGCGATGTAGACCGCGGCAAGGGCGATGCCGATGACCACGATGGGTCGCCACGGCACGTGGGGCTTGATGGCGCTCGGGTGCTCGGGCGACACGTCGTCGACCTGGCCACTGAGTTCAACGCGGCCCCGCAGCAGCCACCGCCCGACCACGAGCTGCACCGGTATGACGATCGCGGCGACGATGACGAAGAACCAGCCCAGGGGCAAGGACGTTCCGGCCGTGATGGCCGCCATGCCGGCGCCGACGATCGAAGCGAGGCTGAACACGGCGAAGAACGAGCCGACGAGACTGCGTCCGTATTTCACCTCGACCGCGACCGCCTGGGCGTTCATGGTGGCGTCGACGGCGCCGAGCGCGAAGCCGATGAGGCACAAGGACGCGACGAGGAGCGGCATCGTGGGGCTGAAGCCGACGAGCACGAGCGCGATGGGGGTCAGCGGCCCGAGGACCCGGAGCACCGAGGCGCTGCCGAAACGGGAGATTAGGGACCCAGCGACGATGCTGCCCACTCCCGCGACGATCGGGACGAGGCCGAGCAGCAGGGCAAGCGAGCCTTCGGTGAGCGAGAACCGCTCCTGGATCGTCGGCACGCGCGTCACGAGCGCGGCGAAGCACAGGCCCTGGCTTGCATAGGCCCACGACCCCGCCAGCCGAGCGTGCGCATAGGGGTGTGCCACGGGCGCGACTATCCCACCCGACGGGCCGTCATGGCCGATAAAGCGACGACCCCGGTCCGCGTGGCGAGACGCTGACCGGGGCCACCATCCTCGCCACGAGGGCGAGGACCGCGGAGGTTACGGGATTTGAACCCGTGAGGGGTTGCCCCCAACACGCTTTCCAAGCGTGCGCACTAGGCCACTATGCGAAACCTCCGCCGAGGAGGCTATCGCCCTCGATTCCGCCGCTCAGCGCCCGCCCCGTACAGTTGTTCCGACCCCTCGTGCGGCGTCATCGCGTGAACCTCCCCAGGGCCGGAAGGCAGCAAGGATAAGCGTGCTCTGGCGGGTGTGCGGGGGGTCCCTTTTGTCTGTGCCGGCTTTCCTGTCGGCCGTCTCGTCGGTCGTGCCCCCGCACTAGGGTGGCGGTCGTGTCCATGGCCCTCTACCGCACCTACCGCCCGGCGCGGCTGGACGACGTTGTGGGACAGGAGCACGTCACGGGCCCGCTGCGCCGCGCACTCGAGAACGACCGGGTGCACCACGCCTACCTCTTCTCCGGACCCCGCGGCTGCGGCAAGACTTCGACAGCTCGCATCCTCGCCCGTTCGCTGAACTGCGAGCAGGGCCCGACCGCCGACCCGTGCGGCGTCTGCCAGAGCTGCGTCGACCTCGCCCCGACGGGTGCCGGGTCGATCGATGTCATTGAACTGGATGCCGCGAGCCACGGTGGTGTCGACGACACCCGGGAGCTTCGTGAGCGGGCCATGTTCGCGCCGGCGGCGTCGCGGTACAAGGTCTACATCATCGACGAGGCCCACATGGTCTCGAACGCTGGCTTCAACTCGCTGCTCAAGCTCGTGGAGGAGCCGCCGCCACACGTGCGGTTCATCTTCGCGACCACGGAGCCGGAGAAGGTGCTGCCGACCATCCGCTCGCGCACGCACAACTACACGTTCCGACTCGTGTCGGCCCGAGTCCTGCAGCAGCACCTGGCCAATGTGTGCGCTGCTGAAGGCGTTCCCGCCGAGCCCGCGGCGCTGGCGCTCGTCGCGCGCGCAGGAGCGGGAAGCGTCCGCGACAGCCTGTCGGTGCTGGGGCAGGTCATCTCGGGCTCGGGTGCCGAGGGCGTCACATATCTTGAGGCGGTCGCCCAGCTCGGCATGACCGATGCGACCCTCCTTGACGCGACCATCGACGCACTCGCCGCGCATGACGGTGCTGCCCTGTTCTCCGTCGTCGACCAGGTGATCGACGCCGGTCACGATCCACGCCGGTTCGTCACCGACCTCCTCGAGCGGTTCCGCAATCTCATCGTGCTGCACAACGTGCCCAACGCTGAGGAGCTCGGACTCATCGACGCTCCCGAGGATCAGGTCGCGCGCGAGGTGGCGCAGGCGAAGCGGTTCGGTCCGTCGGAGTTGACGCGCGCTGCCGACGTCGTCAGCAACTCACTGAGCGAACTGCGCGGCGCCACCGCTCCGCGCCTGCACCTGGAGCTCATGGTTGCGCGGCTCCTCCTGCCGGCGTCCGACACCGACGAAGCCGCGATTCGGGCACGCCTGGACCAGCTTGAGCGGCGCATGTCCTCGGGAGTCGCGCTGGGGCACATGCCCGAGCAGTCGGACATCCAACCGACCGTGATGCTCGACCTGCCGCAGCACGTGGACGCGCCCTCGGCGTCGCCACCGCCGCCTGCACCGCCGAAGAAGCTCTCGGAGGTGGCCCCCACGACCGCTGCTCCGGCAGCAGAGTCCCCTGCGGACGCTCCCGTTGTAGAGACTGCAGCACCGGCGGCTCCGCGCGTTGCGCCTACACCGGCACCGCCGGAACCGTCCGCCCCCAAGTCGGCGCCGCCGAGGCGCCCGGGCTCGGGTGGAGCACCACAGCCGGCGGCCGACGCCACACCCGCAGCGCGCGCTCCGCTTCCGTCGGCGGACGTGTCCCTCGACCAATTCGTGTCGATGTGGCCTGCCGTGCTTGAAGGCATGAAGGGGATGTCCAGGGTCGGATGGATGGCCTTCAACCCGTCGACCCCGGTGTCCCTCGCCGACGGCGTGCTGGCCGTTGCAGTCACCGACAGCGGCAAGGTCAACCACATCAAGTCGAGCGGTCACGACGAGCGGCTCCGCCTCTGCGTCATGGACGTTCTCAAGGCCGATGTGAAGATCGACACCGTCCTCGACCCGACGCGCGCAAGTGCCGCACCAACTGATCGTGCGGACGCCCGGATGACGGCTCCGGCGGCACCAGACGGCGATGCGCCGAGTCCCGATGATGCCGATATTGATGCGGTTACCGGCGTGGACCTCGCCGTGCGCGAACTCGGCGGAATCCAGATCGGGGAGATCGAGCACTGATGTACGAGGGCATCATTCAAGACCTCATCGACGAACTGGGGCGACTGCCCGGCGTTGGCCCGAAGGGCGCGCAGCGGATCGCGTTCTACATCCTCGCCCAGGATTCAGCTGATGTGATGCGGCTTGCCAACGCGCTCCGCGAGGTCAAGGAGAAGGTGCGGTTCTGCATCATCTGCGGCAACGTGTCCGAGGAGGACGAGTGCCGCATCTGCCGTGACCCCCGACGCGATCGCAGCATCCTGTGCGTCGTCGAGGAGCCCAAGGACGTCCTGGCGATCGAGAAGACCCGCGAGTTCAAGGGCCGCTATCACGTGCTCGGCGGAGCGATCAGCCCCATCGACGGCGTCGGCCCCGATGATCTGCGCATCCGCGAACTCGTCGCCAGGCTGGCCGACGGCTCCATCACCGAGGTCATCCTCGCGACCGACCCCAACCTCGAGGGCGAGGCCACGGCCACCTACCTCGCCCGGATGATCGTCCCCCTGGGCGTCGCCGTCTCCCGACTCGCCAGCGGACTGCCGGTCGGAGGGGACCTGGAGTACGCCGACGAGGTCACGCTCGGCAGGGCGTTCGAGGGCCGTCGACGCGTCGAGGGCTGAAAAGCCGCGTGTAAACGCGGTCATGGCGGCCGGTAGGATTCATGGTCGTGTCCCTCATCGTGCAGAAGTACGGCGGTTCCAGCGTCGCTGATGCAGCCAGCATCAAGCGGGTAGCGCGACGGATCGTCGACACCAAGAAGGCCGGCCACGACGTGGTCGTGGTCGTCTCCGCGATGGGCGATTCCACCGACGAACTCCTCGACCTCGCGGAGCAGGTCTCCCCGCTGCCCCCCGCTCGCGAACTCGACATGCTTCTCACTGCCGGTGAGCGGATCTCGATGGCGCTGGTCGCCATGGCGATCTCCGACCTCGGCGCGGAGGCCCGCTCCTACACCGGATCGCAGGCCGGCCTGATCACCGACTCCAAGCACGGCGCGGCCCGCATCATCGACGTCACCCCGGGTCGCATCCAGGCGGCGCTGGAGGAGGGGGCGATCCCGATCGTCGCCGGCTTCCAGGGCGTGGCGCAGGACACCAAGGACATCACGACGCTCGGCCGCGGCGGCTCCGACACCACCGCCGTGGCTTTGGCCGCAGCACTCGACGCCGAGGTCTGCGAGATCTACACCGACGTCGACGGCGTGTTCAGCGCCGACCCGCGCGTCGTGCCGTCCGCGCGTCAGGTCCCGTACATCACGTACGAGGAGATGCTCGAGCTCGCGGCCGTCGGTGCGAAGGTTCTCCATCTTCGGTGCGTGGAGTACGCACGCCGTTTCAACCTCCCCATCCATGTGCGCTCGTCGTTCTCGCAGCGCACCGGAACCATGGTCATGTCACCCGAAGCCATCGCAGCAGTTATCGCAGAAGGACAAGCAATGGAACAGCCGATCATCTCCGGCGTGGCCGCCGACGTGAACGATGCGAAGATCACGGTGGTCGGCGTCGCTGACAAGCCGGGCGAGGCGGCGGCCATCTTCAAGGCGCTTGCCAATGCCGGCATCAACGTCGACATGATCGTCCAGAACGTGTCCGCGGCGTCCACTGGTCGCACCGACCTGACCTTCACGTGCCCGCAGGGCTCCGCCCAGGCCGCGATGAAGGCTCTCGACTCGCAGCGCGGCACGATCGGCTTCGAGACGCTGCGTTTCGACGACCAGATCGCCAAGGTGTCCCTCGTGGGCGCCGGCATGCGCTCGCACCCGGGCGTCTCAGCAACCTTCTTCGAGGCGCTGGCTGACGCGAGCATCAACGTGGAGATGATCTCGACCTCCGAGATCCGCATCTCCGTCGTCACCCGCGTCGACGACGCGCAGCGCGCGGTTCAGGCCCTGCACACCGCATTCGGCCTTGATGCCGATGGCGAGGCTGTCGTGTACGGAGGAACGGGTCGATGAGCCGCATCGATGGCGCCGCTGCTGCGGGGCTCGCTTCGCTCACTCCTCGCGACGGTCGCAGGAAGCCAGTCGTCGCCGTTGTGGGCGCCACCGGTCAGGTGGGTGGTGTCATGCGCCGCCTTCTCGACGAGCGAGACTTCCCGCTTGAGCAGGTGCGCTACTTCGCATCGGCGCGATCCGCAGGGACGACGCTGCCGTGGCGCGGCACCCAGATCGTTGTGGAGGATGCCGCCGAGGCGGACGTGTCGGGCATCGACATCGCCCTGTTCTCCGCAGGTGGTGCGACCTCCAAGGCGATCGCCGGCCGCTATGCAGCCGCGGGCGCGGTCGTGATCGACAACTCATCGGCGTGGCGCATGGATCCCGATGTGCCGCTGATCGTCAGCGAGGTCAACCCGCACGCGATCGCGGAGATGCGCAAGGGGATCATCGCGAACCCGAACTGCACGACCATGGCGGCGATGCCCGTCCTCAAGCCGCTGCACGTCGAGGCGGGACTGCGCAGGCTGATCGTCACCACGTTCCAAGCGGTGTCCGGCAGCGGGCTCACCGGCGTGGAGGAACTCGAGTCGCAGGTGCGTGCGGTGATCGACCAGGACATCGCGGCGCTCACGCACGACGGATCGGCTGTCGACTTCCCCGCGCCGAAGAAGTACGTGCGGCCGATAGCGTTCGACGTCGTCCCGCTCGCGGGCAGCGTCGTCGACGATGGCTCATTCGAGACCGACGAGGAGCAAAAGCTCCGCAACGAGAGCCGCAAGATCCTCGAGATCCCAGACCTGCCCGTCTCGGGCACCTGTGTGCGCGTGCCGGTGTTCACCGGCCACTCCCTGTCGATCAACGCGGAGTTCGACCGGCCCATCTCGGTCGCGCGGGCGACGGAGATCCTCGCCGACGCGATGGGCGTGGAGTTGTCCGAGGTGCCGACGCCGCTTCAGGCGGCCGGAGCCGATCCGTCGTTCGTCGGTCGCATCCGTCAGGACCAGACGGTGCCGGACGGACGTGGCCTCGTGTTCTTCGTCAGCAACGACAACCTGCGCAAGGGCGCCGCGCTCAATGCCGTGCAGATCGCCGAGTTGGTCGCTGCCGGCCTGTAGGCGCCTGGCTTCAAGCGGCACCACCGGAAGCGGTGCGCGCAGCGCAGGCTGCTGCCTAGACTCGGCGGGATGACGGAGCCTGTCGATCACCGTGCCGTAGCAGTAGCGACGTATAACCGCTGTTGGGACCTCTTGGAGGCCGACGAGCGCACCATCGACGATGACGTGGAGTTGCTGACCAACGCCTTCGCGTCACGTCATCACTGGCAGATCGTCGGCGGGGCACCTCAGGCCATCACCGCGGACTGGATGATCAGCAGGGCGGCATGCGAGGTCGGTAACCCCGACCTCGCCGTTGCCTTCGCCCAGCGCGCCTTCGACGGCGTCCAGTCGGGAACGCATCCGGCGTGGCTGCGTGCCAGCGTCTTCGAAGGGCTCGGTCGTGCGCATGCCGTCAGTGGACAGGCGACGCTGCGTGACCAGTACGTCAGCCTTGCGTGGCTGGTGCTCGAGCAGGAGACCGATCCGGAGAACCGCGCCGTCATCGCAGAGCAGTTGCAGACAGTCCCGGTCGTCGCCGACTGACTCCGCGCCGTCGGATCAGTGGGTGGGCTTGAGGGGCGCGGCCTGCCGCGGGTCGAGCATCGTCAGGAGCATCCGACTCGGCTCGTTGGCCACCACGCTGTGCGGCAGCCGGGACGGCAGGTGGATGACGTCGCCGGGCGCGAGAGTGACAGTCTCGCCAGAGGCGGAGACCTCGAGACTGCCGTCCAACGTCTGAAGGAGGACTGGCACCGCAGCCGTGTGCTCGGAGAGCTCCTGTCCGGTGGCGAAGGAGAACAGGACCAGTCGCGCGCCCTCGCCCTTCAGCACGGTTCGCGAGACGGTGCTCTCGGGCGCATGGTCGACCAGCTCGGAGATGTTCGCGAGGTAGGTCATGCTCGGGTCGTCACTCATGCGGGGCCTCCTTCGGCTTGCGGAGGACGCTGACGGCGAAGTCGGCGTCCGAGTGCCATGGTCGCAGGTCCCACGTCGCGAATCGATGCTCGAGCGTGAAGCCGGCGGCCGCGAGATGTGCGTCGAACGCGTTCATGTCGTAGCGGTCGGTGTGGAATCCAACGATCGCGAAGCCATCCGGAACCAGGTGGTCGAACACCCGTCGCAGGACCGTTACCTCGGTCTCGGGTGCGACGAAGGCCATGACGTTGCCCGCGATCACGGCGGCGTCGAACGGGTCGGCCTGACCGGCTGCCGCGAGATCCAAGGTCGACAGGTCGCCGACCAGCCACAGGGGACCCGGGTGATCAACCTGTGCTGCCTCGATCAGCTCCGGGTCCACATCGACGCCCACCACGTGATGTCCGCGCTCGTGCAGAACAGCGCCGATGCGACCGGGTCCGCAGCCTGCGTCGAGTATGCGCGAGTGCGGCGGCACCATGGCATCGACGAGGCGGGCCTCGCCACCGAGGTCGGTGCCCTCGGCGGCCATGGTGCGGAAGCGCTCGATGTAGCGCTGCGAGTGGCCGTCGTCGGTGTCGGTGAACCAGCGTGGGGAAGTCGTCATGGTCGTGACGCTACTGCAGGCTCGGCAGGAGGCGTCAGGAGTACGGGTCCTCGGGTACGTCCCGCTTGGGATAGATCTGCTTGAAGACGGTGGTCGTGGTACTCGTGACGGTCTCGTTGGTGGGCTCGAAGACGGACTGCTCGACCTGGGTCAGCTCCTCCGAGTTCTCGCCGGCAGGCAGGTCCAGGCCCGGGCTAGCCATGCCCGCGAGCATCTTGTTCGTGAAGTCGACGCCGAGTTGGGCGAGCTGGCAGAGGTTCGAGCCGGAGACGTCAAGTGAGACGTGCGCCTTCTGCTTGAGCTGGACGTGGAGGAGGGCTCCGTCGTCGGTCCCCGCCACGGTCATGGGGAACGTCCCTCCGTGGAAGACTCCCTCGCCGACGCGGGCCCATTGGTCGTTCTCGTCCTTCGCCCAGCATCCGCCTACTCCGGTGCCAACGATGCGAAGGCGCTTGGCGTCGGGGCTGGTGATCTTGTGGTCCTTGACGACGAGCGTGATGAGGCCGGTGTCGAAGTCGCTCGTCTGGCCCTCAGGTCCCGATGTCTGGAACCGAATCCGCAGCAGGTACTTCTCCACTGGGCATAGCTTGTCCTTGCCACGTGCGAGGTCGCGGGCGTTGGTTACCTGATAGGCGACGTCCTTCTGGAAGGTCGTCGGCTCGGCGCCGATGGCCGCGAGGAACTGGGCCGCCTTCAAGAAGCAGGTGATGTCGTTCTTGGTCGTGCGGCAGGCGTGCTTGTTGTACTGGTCATAGGCGTCCTTGGCCACCTTGTTCATGCTCGTGCGCGCCTTGTCGATCACGGACTGGTCAGCGCCGATGAGCTCCAGTTTGGCCGCGATCCCCATCCAGTCGGGAATGGAGGTGGCGGCGCCGTCTGCACCGGAGTCCCCCCACGACTGGGTGATCGACACGGCGTTGGCCATCGCCGAGGTTGCGACATCGTCGAATCCGAGCGCCTGTGCCCTCTGGGCGATGCCGATCTCGGTCCGTACCTGCTCGGGAAGCTTCAACCCGTGACTGTCGAAACCCTGGCAGGTCGTGCCGGCACGGAATCCGATGCGCGTGCTCGAGGGCGTCCAGGTCGCTTCGGTCGCCAACTGCATGAGGTAGTCGTGAGCGCCGGTGGTGTCACCCTCGTCGAGGTAGGACTGGACGTTGTCGATGTTCTCCTTCGCAGATTCGCTGAGAGGCTCGGTGCATGGATTGCCCTTCGTGTCGACGAGGACGATGGCCGCGAGCGACTGCGCTGACGCGCTGCCGGCACGTCGCGGCTTCCTCTTGCCGTTCGGCACCATGACCTGCGCCGCAGCCGAGAGGTTAAGCCGTGACGTGAACGTGGCCGTGCAGACCTGGTCCGCGGGTCGGGCCTGTACAGGAGCGGCGTCAACAATGACGGTCATGGGCAGGAGTAGGCAGGCGAGCAGGGCGACGCGCTTCATGGCAACCCCCAAGGAGCCGAACCGACTCGGTCAGCATCCCCCACACGGCTGCCCTGTTTCCTGTTGTGTGGACGGCGGCGACTGCTAGGTCGTGGTCGCGCGGTGGAGGAGCTGAAGCAGTTCCTCGTACTCGCCGATGGCGTAGGCGCTGTCGCCGGCTCGTAGCACGGACTGGCGTCGCGGCGGGTGCTCGAGGAGACCCTGTTCGCCCTCTCGGTTGATGGCGACGATGCGGGCGCGCACCCCGAGTTCCTCCATGACGACGCCGTCCAGGCCACCCCCTGGTCGAACGGGGACGCGGGCAGCCATGAACGGGGTGGATCCGACGTAGAACGTGCCAAGGATGTCCAGGCCCAGTGCGGCGCCCACGAACCAGGGCGCGGCGAGTTCGGATGGGGAGCGGGCGACGCCGACCTTGAGGGCACGGTCCACGCCGCGGGCCAGGCTGTGGGAGTAGTTGCGCATGACCACCGGGACGTCGGAATCGCCGAGCACGTCGCGGACCGACAGCCCGGTCTCGATGTTGAGGAGATCGTCGCTCGTCAGGATCGCCACTCCGGCGGACTGCTCGAGGCTCACCGAGGACTGCGTCTCGCGAAGCGTGGCGTCGCCGATGAGGACCGGAACCCCGATGGCGGTCATCTGCGGGATGAGCCGCTGGCCGGCACCGCCGTCCACGACGACCACCTCGTAGCCGTCGGCGCGCAGGTCGGTGGCGACCTTGCTGCCGATCGAGCCGAGGCCCACGACCACGATGTGGTCGCGCATTCGGACCATGCGCTGCTTGCCCAGCGACTGGGCCAGCCGCCGGGAGACGAGGGTGTTGGTCAGCAATGCGGTCGACAACGTCACGAGGATCGCGCCGATGACGATGAGGAAGACCGCCCAGAGGCGGAGCATCGGGACCTGGTCGCGGAAGTAGAAGTCACCGAACCCGACGGTGGCGAGCGTCTCGGCCGTGAAGTAGATGGCGTCCAACGGGTTCATGCGCGTGCCGTCGGGCTCCTCGTACAGGCTCGTCAGCACGATCACGGATATGAGGGCGAGCCCGATGAGCACGCCGAAGGCGATCCGGAATGGCCGATCGACCGCATCGGCGATCGCGGCGAAGACCTCTCGGAAGCGGCGGCGGAAGGTGGGGCCCGGAAGCGTGCCCTGATGGATCTGCGGGTCCAGGCCCGCGCCCAGATATTCGGACCACATCCCGATGAACGTCACTGAGTCGCCCGGCTCGACCATCTCGTCGCGACCGGGGCAGGCCGTGGGTGCTGCTTCGCCCTTGCGGCGCAAGGCAATCGGGGCGAGGTCCCCCCAGAGCCCGCGCAGGCTGCCCGGACGCGAGACCTGCACGGTGTCGACGACGAAGTCCTCGCCGCCCATGGGTACCACATGTGTCGTCCGGTTGAGGACGGCCTCGACGAACGCACTGGATGCTCGATCGGCGACGTCGATCACCGCGCCCGGCGTGGCGATGGCGTGCAGCGCTCGGCCGACTGCGGAGTTGGCCATCTGCACGACGATGCGGACGTCAGGGGAGATCTCGCGCACGAGCATGGCGGTCTCGATGTTCCGCAAGTCGTCGTCTTTGACGCACACGACCGCACGGGCGGCGGCAACGTTGGCCTCGATCAGGGTCTCCCGGCTGCGCCCGGATGCGCGGAGGTAGTCAACGCCCCAGTGCCGGAAGGCGTTCACCGCGACCGTGCTCGCCTCGGGGTCGACCACGACCACGTGCTGTCCAGCGTTCACGAGCTGGCGGATCACCCGGCGGGCCAGACCGTGGTAGCCGAACACCACCACGTGGTCGCTCACGGCCTCCATGCTCGGACCTTACTGAAGTCGAGTGCCTCAAGGTGGCCAGTGAAAGGGCGAATGCGGCGGCTAGGCGGGAAGGGGATACCCGAGCTCGGCGTAGTCGCGGGCATAGGCCTCCGCGACCAGCGCGCGCAGTTCTGGTGTGTAGTACTCGCCGACCTTGCTGCTCGCCGCCGTGGAATTGCGGCAGAAGTACTGCTCCTCCAGCCCGGGCGTCGAGGTCAGCTCGGCCACTTGCGACCACGACGCGTCCAACTCCTCGAGGTGGATCACGGCGTCGTACTCGACGATTCCCAGTCCGACCTGGTCGGCCTGACGTCGCCAGTGCGAGTCCTGCTCTCGCGAGGTCTGCGACGCCACGACGTCGAGGAACTCGGCGAAGGTGATGTCGCCTGCCTCGATGTCGCGTCCCGTACGCTGCTTCAGGACCTCGACCACGGCGATGCTCTGCTTGAGACCCTGCCTGATCTTCTCCAGGTACGCGGACAGCACTCGCGAAGCCGGGTCACGAACGACGGTGAAGCGTCGGTAGTCCGGTGAAGTGAGGACGGTCTCGAGTAAGTCGGCCGGCAACTGGAACGGCTTCACGAACGGCGTGGCACGGAGTCGGTCGTGCGGGAACTCCTGGACGCGGCTGACAAGGCCAGGTCCCATCCGGGAGGCCTCCATGCCACCGAGCGTCGCCTTCATCGTGCCGCAGCCGGCCTTGGGTACCTCGACATAGACGTACCGGTTCACCAGGGAGATGTGCGTGTGCAGGTTGACCGAGCGCCAGCCCATGGACTTCACGTACGCGGCGGTCACCTGGCCCAGTTCGGCAGGCTTGGGGCGCCGATCCGGAACGCTCACGGTGCCTCCTGCCGAAGGTGTAGGTCTGTCAGAGGCTGCCCGGCTTGCCCCGAACCTGTTCGGTGGGAGCGAGAGGCATCTCTCGCTCCCACCTCATGGTCGGGGTGGCGGGATTCGAACCCACGGCCTCTTCGTCCCGAACGAAGCGCGCTACCAAGCTGCGCCACACCCCGAAGGCCTTGCGGAGTCTAACGGAGCGCCAGCGACGAGGACCCACGGGGGGATTGCCGCTCCGCGGCCCGCAGACTCTGGTTAGGTCTCCAGTAGGGAGCACCCGCTGGGCCGTTGGAGGCAGCCGTGTCGTTGGAGGATTTCCCCCGCTATCCGCTGATGTTCGGGTCGAGCCCGGTGCACCCGCTGCCGCGGCTTTCGGAGCACCTCGGCGGGGCGCAGATCTGGGCCAAGCGGGAGGACTGCAACAGCGGCCTGGCCTACGGCGGGAACAAGACCCGCAAGCTTGAGTACCTCGTGCCGGACGCCCTTGCGCAGGGTGCCGACACCCTGGTGTCGATCGGCGGCGTGCAGTCCAATCACACGCGTCAGGTCGCTGCGGTCGCCGCGAAACTGGGCATGAAGGCGGTCCTCGTCCAGGAGAAGTGGGTGGACTGGGACGACCCCGTCAACGACAAGGTCGGGAACATCCTCCTGTCGCGGATCATGGGCGCCGAGGTGCGGCTGGACCCCTCAGGCTTCGACATCGGATTCCGCGACAGCTGGAATCGGGCTCTCGAGGACGTGGTCGCGCGCGGCGGCACCCCCTACGCGATCCCTGCCGGTGCGTCGGACCATCGACTCGGCGGCCTCGGCTTCGCCAACTGGGCCTACGAGGTGCAGCAGCAGGAGCGCGACATGGGCGTCTTCTTCGACACGATCGTCGTGTGCAGCGTCACCGGCAGCACGCAAGCGGGGATGATCGCCGGCTTCGCAGGTCAGGACCGACCGCGCCGGGTGATCGGGATCGACGGGTCAGCAAAACTCGAGGCAACGCGTGATCAGGTGGCCAGGATCGCCCGCAACACCGCTGCCCTGATTGATCTCGGTCGCGAGCTCGATGACGACGAGATCATCGTGCTGGAGGGCTGGGCCGGTGACTACTACGGCATCCCGGTGGACTCGACCATGGAAGCGATCCGGCTGACGGGCCGGCTGGAGGGGATGATCATCGACCCTGTTTACGAGGGCAAGTCGATGGCCGGGCTGATCGATCTCGTGACGAACGGAGAGATCGCGAAGGACTGCACCGTCTTGTACGCACACCTGGGCGGCCAGCCGGCCCTGAACGCCTACTCCGGGTTGTTCCCGGGCTGACGGACGGCTGACTCCGCGCTAGTGGCGTCTGCCGTCCGCGGGCCGCATGAAGTGGTGCAGCTTGCCGGGCTTGAGGTGACGTGCGCGCTCGAACGACCACCACTTCGCGGTGCCCCCGGTGAAAGGGTTCGGCGCGGGTGCGGAGACGCTGGCGGGCACGGTCGCCGGTCCGGGCCCGGATGTGTCGGCCGCCTGGGCGACGGCAGGTGTCGCAGTGGCGAGCAGGGCAGCGCATAGCCCCGTGGCGGCGAGCTGGTGTAACCGTTTCATGAGACTCCCTGTCGTGGTTCACCGAATAGTGGGTGATCGCGATCTCGAGCGCCATCAGGTTTCGGACGTTTCGACGTTATCTTCGGGACAAAGAAACCGGCCAATTCGCAACGGTTTCGTTGTGCGGGTAAACAGCAGGCAAACTGTTCCCAGTGCGGGCTCTGGGTCTCACCTGGACATTGCGGACGAATGGCCCCGGCGTGAGCGTGGACGCAGGCAAGCGAACGGTTAAGTGGTAGGAGCCCTCGGGTCGCGCCGCATCTTGGGCGGGTTAAGTCCGTGTTGTGAGCGTCAGGAGCGTTGCCTCCGGCCGGCACGCGAAACGGACGGGTGCGTAGGGCGAAGTGCCGAGCCCCGCGGACACGTGCAGCGCCGAATCGCCATGCGCCGACAGTCCCTTGGCCCGCTTGCGGTCGATATCGCAGTTGGTGACCAGTGCCCCGACGCCCGGGATGCACAGTTGCCCGCCATGCGTGTGCCCGGCGAGGATGAGGTCCGCGCCATCACCTGCCATGCCGTCGAGGATCCGCAGGTACGGGGCATGCGTGATGCCTAACGCCAGGTCTGCCTGTGCATCGAACGGGCCGGCCACCTCGTCGTAGCGATCGCGACTGATGTGCGGATCGTCGACACCTCGCACGTCGACCTCGCGGCCGTCGATCTTCATGGTCGCGCGGGCGTTGCCGAGATCGAGCCACCCGTTTGTGGTCAGTCCATCGACGAGGTCGCCCCACGGGAGCATCCCGCGACTGGGTTCGAGTTGGGACGGTCCGGCGAAGTAGCGAGCGGGGTTGATCGGCTTGGGTGCGTAGTAGTCGTTGCTGCCCAGGACGAAGGCGCCGGGCACCTCGAACAGTGGATCGAGTGCGTCGAGCACGTGCGGAACGGCATCCATGTGCGAGATGAAGTCACCGGTGACCACGACGGCGTCCGGTCGAAGGTCGCGCAGCGAGCCGACCCAGGCAGCCTTGCGGGACTGGCCCGGGACGAGGTGCAGGTCCGAGAGATGGAGGATCCTCAGGTCGCGCTGCCCGCGTGGCAGCACTGGGGTCGTGACGCGGCGAAGCGTGTACTGGTCGCACTCCCAACGCGCATATGCCAGGCCGGCGACGCCAGCGGCCGCAGTGCCCAGAGCAAGGGCGGTCGCCGTACGCATGGGCACATGGTCGCAGACGTAGGGGAGAATGCCCATATGAGTGCTTTGAAAGACACCCTGCAGTCGGATCTCACCAGCGCCATCAAGTCACGGGACGAGCTCACTGCGGCGACGATCCGCATGGTGCTCACCGCGATCACGAACGAGGAGGTCGCCGGCAAGGAGGCCCGTCAGCTCAGCGACGACGACGTCCTGACGGTGCTCGGCCGGGAGGCCAAGAAGCGCCGCGAGTCCGCGGAGGCGTACGACGCTGCAGCGCGCCCCGAACTGGCCGCGCGCGAGCGCGACGAACTGGGCGTGATCGCCCGCTACCTGCCTCAGCAGATGGGGGACGATGAGGTGCAGACGATCGTGGATGCAGCCGTCGCCGAGGTCGCCGCGTCAGGTGCCACTGGTGGACAGGCGATGGGCGCGGTGATGAAGCTCGTCCAGCCTCAACTGAAGGGTCGCGCAGACGGCGGAGTTGTCGCCGCGAAGGTGAAGTCGGCGCTCGGTCTCAGCTAGCCGTTCGCCGGCGGCGCGCTGGCGGCCGGTGCCGGTGCGGCTGGTTGCGCGGGATCGGCAGGTGGTGCCGCGGGCGCTGCCGGTTGTCCCGTGGTGTCCGACGGAACCGGGCTGGTATCGGCCGGCGACGGAGCGGAGTTGTCGAATGTCGGGGGCTTCGGAGTCGCCGGCTTGTTGGTGTTGCTCGATGGCGCCGGTGGCACGTACGTGTAGGCGTTGGGATCCTTGGTCGTCAGGTTGAACTTGTTCCTGACGTCGAAGGGAACAGGTTCGGTCCCGGCGACGATGGTCTCCATCGTGTCGTGCCAGATCGGCCCGGGCAGCGTGCCGCCGAACACCTGCGGGTAGAAGGTGCCGTTGATCGTCACGTTCTTCATCGGGTACGCGAAGCCACCCCGCGGGTCGCCGACCCAGACAGCCGCGGCGATGTCCGGCGTGTAGCCGCAGAACCACACGGCAGCTGACTCGTTGGTGGTGCCCGTCTTTCCAGCGGCCTGTCGCAGGTCGAGTGCCTCGCCCTGGCCGGTGCGGCCGGGGATGGATCCGTCGACGACCCCATTGAGCATCACGGTCACGGTGTCGGCGACCTCGCGCTTGACCACCTTCTTGCAGTCTGCGCTGGGGACCGGGACGTTCTTGCCGTCGCGGTCGCGGATCTCGAGGATGACGACGGGCTTGCAGTAGAGGCCGTGCGCGGCGAACGTGGCGTACGCATTTGCCATCGCCAGCGGCGTCACCTCCATAGTGCCCAGGGTGAACGAGGGGACGCGAAGGAGCGGGTTGCCATTGCCCAGGTAGACGCCCATCGACTCGGCTATGTCAGCCGGCCGGCACACGCCGATCCGTTCCTCGATGGTCATGAAGTATGTGTTGGTCGAGTACGCGGTCGCGCGTGCCATGTCGAACGTCCCCGATCCGGTTGAGTTGCGAACCGTGACCGGGGCGAAAGCCTTGCCAGTAGTGCAGTTCTTGAAGTTCGTGAACGTCTTCGGGCTGTATGCCGGGACGAACTCAAATGGCGACACACCGGCTTCGATGGCCGCGGCGAGCGTGAAGATCTTGAAGGTGGATCCCGCCTGCATGCCAAGCGTGCCGCCCATGCCCGTGCCGACGTTGTAGTTGTACGTCGTCTTGCCGCGCCCGGACGTACCCCAGTCGCGGTTCTGCGTCATCGCGAGCACGTTGCCGGTGCCGGGCTGGACGATGCTGATGGCCGCGGCCCGCCTGCTCGGGTCGTTCGTGGGGATGTACTTGGTGACGGTGGCGAACGCGGCGCTCTGCGACTTGGGGTCGAGGGTCGTGCGGATCGTGTACCCGCCGCGACGGAGGAATGCCTCGCGCTCCTCGGGGGTGGCGCCGAAGACCGGATCGCGGCGGATTGTCTCGAGGACGTAGTCGCAGAAGAACGGCGCATACGAGGATGTGCAGCCGTTTGTCGTGAGTGACGGGTTGAGCATGGCCGACATCGGCGTCAGCTCTGCCCGATCAGCCTCGTCGTTCGTGATGTATCCGAGCTCGGCCATTCGGCGAAGGACAACGTTGCGCCGCTCGGTGCTCAGCTCGGGATTGCGCAGCGGGTCGAATGCCGTTGGCTGCTGGACGATGCCGGCGAGGGTGGCGGCTTCGGCGAGGGACAGCTCGGCTGCCGGCTTGGAGAAGTACCGGCGCGATGCCGCCTCGACGCCGTAGGCGCCCGAGCCGAAGTACGCGATGTTGAGGTAGCGCTCGAGGATCTCGCCCTTGGTGAAGATCTTCTCCAGGCCCAGCGCGTACCGTACCTCGCGAAGCTTTCGTGTGGAGCTCTTGCCGCGCGCGGCGTCGAGCTCGTTCGCATTGGTGGCCTGGTTGACCAGGACGTTCTTGACGTACTGCATTGTCAGCGTCGAGCTGCCCTGCTGGACGCCGCCGGACTTGGCGTTGGTCGCCAGCGATCGCATGATGCCGCGGAGGTCGACGCCGTGGTGGTCGAGGAAGCGCGAGTCCTCGATGGCGACGGTCGCTTGCCGCATCAGCGGGGAGATGCTCGTCAGTGGGACCTCGACGCGGTTTTGGTAGAAGAGCGAGGCGAGGACTGATCCGTCGGACGCGAGGATCAAGGACCGCTGCGGCAGTGGCGGGGTGCTCAGGGAGTCCGGGAGGTTCTCGAAACTCTTAACCACGTCACGGGTGACCACTCCGACGCCGCCCACGAACGGGGTCACCATCAGGCCGAGGAGCAGGCCGGCCACGACGGCGGCAACGCCGATCCCGCCGATGCGGGCGAGGATCCCGATCGGCCCTGGCCGGTCACCCGGCGGCCTGTGCATGCTCATCAGACGTTCAGGGTAAGCCGGGTGGTTCCCTGGGGCCCCATTGGACGCACCCTCAGGTGAGGGAGTCTTGCCCCGTACCTCCGCACGCATAGTTCCATAGAACTATGTTGGGATAGTTCTATATAGCCTTTCTGTCCGATGGGACAGAGCGTAACGTCCGCCGACACGTGGGTCAGGTGACAAGCGAGGAGCCAGCATGACTTTTGACACCGATTGGGCAGCCCAGGCGTCGTGCCGGACCACGGATCCGGACTCGCTGTTCGTTCAGGGGGCGGCACAGAATCGGGCAAAAGCCATCTGCGTCGGCTGCACGGTCCGCACCGAGTGCCTGGCTGACGCGCTCGACAATCGCGTTGAGTTCGGTGTCTGGGGCGGCATGACCGAGCGGGAGCGTCGCGCCCTGCTGCGTCGTCGTCCCAACGTCACCTCGTGGCGTCACCTGCTCCAGACGGCGCAGGACGAGTACGAGCGCCAGCACATCCTGACGGCGCCGGCAGAGCGCGCCAGCTAGTTCCCGCTGGCCATCAGGTCGCCCACCATCCGCAGGCCTTCGAGGTCGTGGACGTCCTCGGCGAGCGCGGGGACGGACGCGACCGGGACCCCTGGGTGCGCTGCGGTGAATCGTTCGGCTAGATGTCGCTGACGTGCGGCGAGGCTCAGCCGCTGGGCGTGCAGTCGCAGTAACGCCGCGGTGAGTCGCTGGGCGTCGGCCTGGGCAGGAGTGGACTCCACGGAGAGCTCGTCAAGCGTCTGCGCGCCGGCGGCCGCCTGCTCGCTGGACAGTTCCGGATCGTCGACCTCCTGCACCCTGTTGAGCACCAGGCCTGCCAGCGGCATCTCGTCGGTGCGCAGGCGCTCCACGAAGTACGCCGCCTCGCGCAGGGCGTCCCGTTCCGGCGCGGCCACGACGACGAATGAGGTGCCGGAGTCCTTGAGTAGTTCGTAGGTCGCGTCGGCCCGCTCACGGAAGCCGCCGAACGTGGTGTCGATGGCGGCGACGAACGTGCCGACGTCGGTGAGGACCTGGGCGCCGAGGATCTTGTTCAGGACGCTGGTGAACATCCCGAAGCCCATCGCCGCCAGCCGACCCAGGCCGCGTCCGGCGCCCCGGGCGGGTGCGGTCAGGATGCGGATGAAGCGGCCGTCGAGGAACGAGCCGAGTCGGGCCGGGGCATCGAGGAAGTCGAGAGCGCTTCGCGACGGCGGCGTGTCGACGACGATGAGGTCCCAGGTCCCCTCGTCCTTCGCGCGCACGCGCAGCTGGCCGAGCTTCTCCATGGCCATGTACTCCTGCGTGCCCGCGAACGACGACGAGAGTGTCTGATAGAACGGATTGCTCAGGATCTGCTGGGCGCGTGCGGGATCCGCGTGCGACTCGACGACCTCGTCGAAGGTCCGCTTCATGTCGAGCATCATCGCGAAGAGCGAGCCCGAGCCATCAGGTGCGCAGACGCCGGGCACCTGCCGTGGCGTGTTGTCCAGCGACGACAGGCCCATGGCCTGGGCCAGTCGCTTGGCCGGGTCGATCGTGAGGACGCAGACGTCGCGGCCCATCTCGGCGGCGCGCAGGCCGAGGGCAGCGGCGGTGGTCGTCTTGCCGACGCCGCCGGCGCCGGTGCACACGATGATGTGGAGGGTCTCGTCGCCGAGGATGCGGTCGATGTCGAGTTCGGGCGCGCTGGTGAACGGAGTCATCCGACACCCGCCTCGGTCAGCAGTTCCGCGAGCTCGTACAGGCCGCCGAGATCGATGCCGCCCGCGAGCAACGGCAACGTGATGGTGTGCAGCGACTGGCCCTCGAGACGTTCGAACTCACGCCGTTCCAGCGCGACGCGTTGGGCGTGGTCGGACGCCTCGCGTAGCAGGGCCGGGACGATCTCGTCCTCGTGCGCACCCAGGCCGCCCTTTGTGAGGGCCGATCGGATCTTCTTTGCCGGCAGGGTTCCAGCGAGGGCTGCCTGGAGCTGGGAGTCGGAGAGCAGTGGCGGCCGCGTCATGTTCACGATGACCCCGCCGACCGGGAGGCTGTGCGCGCGCAGCTCGGCGATGCCGTCGATCGTCTCCTGGACGGGCATCTCCTCGAGCAGGGTGACCAGGTGCACGACCGTCTGCGGCGACGCGATGACGTTCATGACGAGGTCGGCGTGCTTGCGGATCGGGCCGGCTTTCGCCAGCCCCGACACCTCGGAGTTGACGTTGAGGAACTTGGTAATCCGGCCCGTGGGCGGAGCATCGATGATCACCGAGTCGTACGCGTTGGCGTCCTTCTTGTCCTTGCGGCGCACGACCTCGACGGCCTTGCCGGTGAGCAGCACGTCGCGAAGGCCGGGAGCGATGGTGGTGACGAAGTCGATGGCGCCCATCTTGCGCAGCGCCGATCCGGCACGACGCAGGTTGTAGAACGACTCGAGGTAGTCGAGCAGGGCCTCCTCGGCGTCGATGGCCAGGGCCCAGACCTCACCGCCCCCGGGAGCGACGGCGACCCGGCGCTCCTCGTACGGCAGGGGCGGGGTGTCGAAGAGCTGGGCGATGCCCTGCCGCCCCTCGACCTCGATCAGCAGCGTGCGGCGACGATTGCGGGCGAGGGCCAATGCCATGGCCGCGGCGACGGTGGTCTTGCCCGTTCCGCCCTTGCCCGAGACCACGTGCAGGCTCACGCCCGGCCACAGCCGGCCGGACTGCTGATCGTCGGCCACGGGTTCCACCCTAAGCCGCTGCCCGGGGACCGGCTGACCGAGACGAACCAGACGGCTAGGGTCGCTCCATGACCACGTGGGAGTACGCCACCGTTCCGCTGCTCGTCCATGCGACCAAGCAGATCCTCGACACCTGGGGAGAGGACGGCTGGGAGCTTCTCCAGGTCGTGCCCGGCCCCAACCCGGAGAACATGGTGGCCTACCTCAAGCGACCGAAGGGGAACAGCTGATCATGGCAACTGTCGAAGAGCGCTTGGCCGCGATGGGGCTCACCGTCCACGAGGTCGTCCCGCCAGTCGCCGCCTATGTCCCCGCGGTCGTGAGCGGCCGCTACGTCTTCACCTCCGGGCAGTTGCCGTTCATCGACGGCAAGCTCGCCGAGACCGGCAAGGTCGGTGGCGCGGTCACGGCGGAGCGCGCCACGGAGCTGGCGGCGATCTGCGCACTGAACGCGATCGCCGCGGTGAAGTCGGTGGTGCCGCTGGAGTCGGTTGTGCGCGTAGTGAAGGTCGTCGGGTTCGTCGCGAGTGAGCCGGACTTCACCGGCCAGCCGGGCGTGATCAACGGCGCCAGCAACCTGCTGCTCGAGGCGTTCGGCGAGGCCGGGGCCCACGCACGTTCGGCGGTTGGCGTCGCGGTGCTGCCGCTCGATGCGCCCGTCGAGGTCGAGCTCATCGTCGAGGTGGCCGACTAGCAGTGGTCGGCGAGGCACGGGCTGCGTCGACCGTCATCCTGCTGCGTGATGCAGCCGATGGCATCGAGACGTACCTCATGCGTCGTGCCACGACGATGGCGTTTGCGCCGCGCATGCACGTGTATCCCGGCGGACGCGTCGACGAGTCCGACTATGCGGCGCCGATCGACTTCACCGTCGCGGCGGACCAGGTGGCCGCGCTTGCGCACCGAGCGAGCACAGATGAGGCCGGGTTGGTGGCGCTGTACTCATGCGCGATCCGGGAGATCCAGGAGGAGGTCGGCATCACCCTCGTCGATGCGACCCTCGACGGCAGGCTCGTGGTCGACCCCGCTGCGCTGCCCATCGCCGACCACTGGGTGACACCTGAGCTCGAGCCGAAGCGCTACGACGTGCGGTTCTTCGTCGCGGTGGTTCCAGACGGGCAGGATGCCGAACTGACGACGACAGAGGCCGACGGTGCCTTCTGGGTTTCGCCCGCTGAGGCACTTCGCGCCAGGGCAGCCGGCGACATGGCGATGCTGCCACCGACGGAGGCCACCTTGCGCTACCTCTCCGGGTTCGCCCTGGCGCACGACGTGCTGTTGGACGCGGCCCACCGCCCCGTCGTGCCGCTCCTGCCTCGTCGCCTCGTCGGCAGCGACGGCGTCGCTCGCTGGGCCATGGTGCATGACCGCACGGGCGAGGTACTGATCGAGGACATCGAAGCCCCGCACACGCGCGAGACCGACGGGCTGACGTTTCCGGATCACCTGTCATGAGTGGGCATGTGCTTCCGCTGCGGGGCTCCACGCAGGCGTGGGCGAGTGGACAGGTCACGCCCTCTGCGCGTTGCGTGCTGGCGCCGAATGCCTCGC
>Ga0194043_1000284_pt1 | contig 27106 bp, 26 predicted proteins | sample JunL4415m_MetaG_FD_161274 | JGI IMG/M metagenome (GOLD analysis project Ga0194043, IMG submission 161274) | Anoxic zone freshwater microbial communities from boreal shield lake in IISD Experimental Lakes Area, Ontario, Canada - Jun2016-L442-15m | ecosystem: Environmental > Aquatic > Freshwater >...
ACCCGGTGGACCCGGTGGACCCGGTGGACCCGGTGGACCCGGTGGACCTGGTGGACACGATGGGAAGGGTGGCCCTGGTGGTCCCGGTGGAATGGGTGGCCCCCCGCCGGCAGCTATGGGCACCGTCGCCTCAGTGGGCACCAACAGCTTCACCCTCACCACGAGGGATGGAACCACGGTGACGGTAGATGTCAGTTCGTCCACGAGCTACCTGAAGTTCGGCTCCACGTCGGCCGCACTGGGTGATGTGACCGTCGGCGCCCATGTGGCCGTCTTCGGAACCGACACGGCCAACACCGTGACCGCCACCAAGGTCGGAATCGCACCATCGATGCACGGTGACGGCGATATGCCGCCAGCACCGAATACCGCAGCACCTGATTCAGGAATGTCCCCCACGACCTGACCCAGTGCATCGGCAAGGGCATCTCTGGAGAGTTCTCCCGGGGTGCCCTGTCGAGGTTGGTGCGAAATCTCCCCTCGCACCGATCGCGGCGGCCCCAGAGGTCGTCACGGATCCCGTCATGCCCACTACGGGTGTGGCGGGATCCGTCGCGTCCGGGGCTCTGTCTCCAGGCCGCACCTACTGCACGGGTGGGGGACCGATCGACAGGGTCACCGCCGTGGGCCATCCTGGGTAGATGCTCCACGTGTGCGCCCTCGAGATCGATATCCGCATTCCCGACAGCCACTCGCTCAAGGCCAAGCGGGCCACGGTCAAGCACCTCGTCGAGGGGTGCCGGTCCAGGTTCGCCGTGGCCGCGGCTGAAGTGGGATATCAGGATCAGTGGCAGCGGTGCGCGCTCGGGTTTGCCGCGGTGTCGGGCACCCCAGGCCAGGTGGAGACCGTGCTCGACTCAGTCGAGCGGTTCGTGTGGTCCCAACCCGAGGTCGATGTGGTCGCCGCCTCCCGGACGTGGTTGGAGACCGAGCAGTAGGGCGCCTAGGTGGCGACGTGTCGTAGCCTCGCGCTATGACCACGCTCCCGGACCTGCTGGCCGACCTGGACGCCGAGTACGACGACATCCGCGCCATAGTGGGCGGACTGGCTGATCACGCACCCGAGTGGGATCTGATCACTCCAGCCGAGGGCTGGGCCGTGCGCGATCAGATCAGCCATCTCGCCTACTTCGATGATGCCGGCCGTCTGGCCATGGTCGACCCCGAGGTATTCGCCCGATCCGTCGACGAAGTATTGGCCGCCACGGGCGATCCCATGGAGGTCCACCTGTCGCGGGGCCGAGCCATGGGTGGCGACGAACTGCTCGCGTGGTGGGGAGGCGCACACCGGGCCATGGTGGATGCATTCGCAGTCGCCGACCCTGGAGCACGGGTGCCGTGGTACGGGCCGTCGATGGGAGTGCTGTCGTTCATCTCGGCGCGTCTGATGGAGACCTGGGCTCATGGCCAGGATGTGTGCGATGCACTGGGGGCGCAACGCCCGGTCACCGACCGGCTCCGCCACATTGCGCACCTCGGAGTGCGGGCCCGCCCCTTTTCGTACATGGTGCGAGGCCGAGAGGTCCCCGAAGGGCGGATCGACGTGGTGGTGACCAGCCCCGGTGGTGACGAATGGCGTTGGGAGATCGGAGAGGACGGGGGAGCCAGCACTGATGGAGAGAACGGCGGCCCAGCCACGGCCACGGCCAGCGCCGCCATCACTGGATCGGCACTCGACTTCTGCCTGGCCGTCACCCAGCGCCGCAACGTGGCCGACACCGACCTGGTGGTGACGGGTGCGTTGGCCGAAGACTGGATGTCGATCGCTCAGGCATTTGCCGGCCCACCCGGAACTGGTCGACCACCGAGCTGATCCGACAGCATCAGGACCACGCCGGACCCAGGTCAAGGACCGGAGTGATCAGGCCTGCTGACTCATGAGCTCGCCCAGTTGGCCTGCGAACCGATCGACGTCGTCCTCGGTGGTGTCGAACGATGTCATCCACCGCACCACCCCGCTTCGGGCATCCCACACGTAAAAGGGGTAGGCAGCCTGCAGCGCCTTGGTGACAGCAGGGGGCAGGACGGCGAATACCCCGTTGGCCTGGACCGGATAGGCCAGTTTCACGCCAGGCACTGCTGATGCAACCGAACCCAGGCGCTGGGCCATGGCATTGGCGTGCTGCGCGTTGCGCAGCCACAGGTCGTCGGTCAGCAAGGCCACGAACTGGGCGGCCGCGAACCGCATCTTCGACGACAACTGCATCGACTGCTTGCGCACGAAGCGGAGCCCAGTATCTGATTCTGAGCGGAAGGTGATGACTGCCTCGGCTCCCATAGCCCCGTTCTTGGTCCCTCCGAACGAGACGACGTCTACCCCGGACTGCTGCCCGAAGGCGCCGAAGTCGACCCCGAGGGCGGCGGCCGCGTTGGCGATCCGGGCCCCATCGAGATGAAGGAACATGTCCTGGGAGTGGGCCCATTCGGACAGGGCGACGATTTCGTCCACGGTGTAGACCGTGCCGACCTCGGTGCTTTGAGTGATGGATACCACCCGTGCCTGCACGTGGTGCTCGTCGCCGACACCGGTCACCGCCAATGCCGCCAGGTCAGGGGTCAGCTTGCCGTCGGGGGTAGCGACGGTAAGGAGTTTGCTCCCGAGGAAGCGCTCGGGGGCCCCACACTCGTCGACATCGATGTGGGAACCGACAGCACAGATGATGGCTTCATGGGGGCGGACGAGCGACTGCAAACCGACCACGTTGGTGCCGGTCCCGTTGAAGGCGAAGTAGGCCTCGGTGCCTGGGCCGAAGTGGTCGACCAAGAGCCCAGTGGCCTCCGTCGTCCACGGATCGGCTCCGTATGAGGGGGTGTGGGTGCCGTCGTTGGCTCGGACGATGGCTTCCATGACGAGGGGATGGACCCCGGACCAGTTGTCACTGGCGAACGTACGGCGTCCCAGAGGGACCGGCCCCGTCATCCAAACGCCTGTGTCATCGGATCGCCTGGGTCATCGCAACGCCTGTGTCATCGAATCAGCGCAGTCATCGAATCGGTCCCGTCAGTCGCGCAGGATCGGCTTGTAGCGCAGACGATGAGGCTGGTCGGCATCGACCCCGAGGCGCTTTTTGCGATCGGCTTCGTAGTCACTGAAGTTCCCTTCGAACCACCGGACCTCGGACTCACCCTCGAAGGCCAGCACGTGGGTGGCGATCCGGTCGAGGAACCAGCGGTCGTGACTGATGACCACCGCACAGCCGGGGAAGGTGAGGAGCGCTTCTTCGAGCGCCCGCAAGGTGTCGACGTCGAGGTCGTTGGTCGGTTCGTCGAGCAGCAGCACGTTGCCGCCGGATTTGAGCACCTTGGCCAGCTGCACCCGGTTGCGCTCACCACCCGAGAGCTGCCCGACCTTCTTCTGCTGGTCACTTCCGGTAAACCCGAAGCTGGCCACATAGGCCCGGCCGTGGATCTCCCTCCCTCCGACGATCATGTGGTCGACGCCACCGGTGACCTCCTCGTAGACGGTGGCATCGCCGTCGAGTTGATCGCGGGACTGGTCTACGTAGGCCATCTCCACCGTGGTCCCCACCGCCAACTCACCCGAGTCGGGCTTCTCCTCACCCACCATCATGCGGAACAGGGTGGTCTTGCCGGCGCCATTGGGGCCGATCACACCGACGATGCCACCGGGGGGCAGCAGAAAGGACAGGTCATCGATCAGCAGGCGGTCCCCGTACGCCTTGACCAGGTGCTCGGCGTCGATGACCCGATCGCCCAGGCGAGGCCCGGGTGGGATGTTGATCTCCAGCTTGTCGGCCCGCCGTTCGGCTGCTTCTGACTCGGCCACCAGATCGTTGTAGGCGTTGATGCGGGCCTTGCCCTTGGATTGACGGGCCCGAGGGGACATACGGATCCACTCGAGCTCGCGCTGCAGCGCATCCTGGCGAGAGGTATCTGCCCGCTGCTCGCCGGCCAGGCGCTCTTGTTTCTGCTCCAACCACGAGGAGTAGTTCCCCTCCCATGGGATGCCCGCACCTCGGTCGAGCTCGAGGATCCATCCGGCCACGTTGTCCAAGAAGTAGCGATCATGGGTGACGGCGACAACGGTGCCGGGGTAGTCCTGCAGGGTGCGCTCGAGCCAGGCCACCGACTCGGCGTCGAGGTGGTTGGTGGGCTCGTCGAGGAGAAGGAGATCCGGCTTGGACAACAAGAGTCGGCACAGGGCGACCCGGCGGCGCTCGCCACCGGACAGGGTGGACACGTCGGCATCACCCGGAGGACAGCGCAGGGCGTCCATGGCGATCTCGAAGGTGCGCTCGAGGTCCCAGGCGCCGGCGGCATCAATCTTGTCCTGGAGATCGGCCTGTTCGGCCAGCAGCTTGTCGAAGTCGGCGTCAGGCTCGCCCATGGCCGCACACACGGCGTTGAACCGGTCGACCAGCTCCTTGGCCTCGCCGATGCCGTCCGACACGTTGCCGAGGACATCCTTGGTGGGATCGAGCTCCGGCTCTTGGGACAAGAAGCCCACGGTGAAGCCTGGGGTGAGTCGGGCCTCGCCCGTGAACCCGTCATCTTGGCCGGCCATGATCTTGAGCAGGGACGACTTGCCCGATCCGTTGCCCCCGATGACACCGATCTTGGCGCCGGGGTAGAAGGAGAGATGGATCCCCTTCAAGACCTCGCGATCGGGTGGATAGAAGCGACGCAGGTCACGCATAGTGAAGATGTACTGAGCAGCCATACCAGACAGTGTGCCAGCCCGGGCGAGTCGGTCCGGCCGAGAGGCGCGCCTTGTCGGGAATCCCTGGTCGAACCGTTGGGTAGCCTGGGTGGATGAAGACACGAGCGGGCGTCCTGCGGGGAACCGTGGCGACGGGTGACTTCGTCGTAGTCGAGCGAGGCTTCAGCGGTGTGGACCAGCGAGGGAGACGCAGTGGCTGGTAAACACGATGCCGTCGAGGTGACGGCACCGGTGGAGGCAGCAGAAGCCGCAGACGCATCCGCATCGGACGATTCGACGCACATATCGCGTCGTGACCGGGTCGGTGTGCTGATCGGGCACCTGGTCGAAGCTATCCGGACCGGAGACGACGACTCGGTGGAAGTCGCCATCTTGGCCCTCAGCCAGCGGAGCCGCTGGTTGGCACCCCTGGCCCTGCTGGTCGGCGGGTTCGCCATGCTGTTCCAGGGCGTGAAGACCCTGTTCACCAACTGGCGCCTGTCTCTGGTGCAGATCCTCCCGGCGATGTGGATCTGGATCGCCATGTTCGACCTCAAGGCCCACGTGCTCCATGGCAAGGGGTTCCATGTGTTCAAGGGTCCCCAGGTCGTGATCCCGATCGTCCTGGCCATAGCGGCCGTCACGGCGGTCAGCTTCTACCTGAATGCGGTGTTCGCCTTCGCTATCACCGCCAAGGGTCCACCGGAGATCCGGCCGGCTTTCGCCAAGGCCAAGACCCACCGCAGGACGATCCTCCTGTGGGGCTTCGGTGTCGGGGTACTGCTTGGATTCGCGGCCATGGTGGTGGACCGTTGGGGTGAGTTTTGGTTCGGGCTTGCCCTCGGCATCATGTGCGCCGTGCTGATGTTCGCCTATGTGGCCGTGCCGGCCCGGCTCCTCGGTCTGAAATCCGATCAGTCGAGGCGCGACAAGATCACCGCATCGGCGGTCGGTGGGGCGATCGGGGCGGTCATCTGCTCGCCGCCGTACGTGCTGGGTCGCCTCGCCATATTGATGCTCGGTTCTCACGTATTCCGGTACCTGGCCGTCTTGCTCTTGATCATCGCCATTGTGCTTCAGACCGGTGCCACCAGTGCGGTGAAGGCCATCAAGATGAGCGCCAAGATCGTGTCCGGGATGGACCCGGATAAGGCGGACGCCGAGGTGTATGGAGCGGAAACACCGAAGGAGTAGTCGCTCAGGGGTTGCAGGATCTCCCGTGTCCCCTCGACCGCCCCTCGACCGCTGTGCCGTGGCCAGCGGGATGGTGTGGGTGGCATCCGACCAGGGCAATCCGTCGCATTCGAGCACCGAATCTGATTTCCATCCTGTTGCTCATTGTGGTGATGCTGCCACTGGGTGCAGCCGCCGAATCGGCTGGTGTGCGCCCCTGTGGTCTATGCCACGGTCTTGGTGATGGCGCGCGTCCGAGGGAGCGGCCATCCGGGGGTCGATTGGATGAGCGGCGCTCGATGCTGCGCATGGTGGCGTAGGGCAAGCCCATCGTCACAAACCGTTTTTCCCTTATGTCACAGGGCAATTTTGCCAGTATCACGCGCCGCTGGGCGCAACTGGGGGGCACGTAGGCAAGCTCAGCAAGGTGGCCCGCAAGATGTTGAGCAAGGTGACACAGTCAGGGTCGAGGCATGCACTGCAACCCTCACCAAACGCCTGATCGAACCATTGCGATTCGAGACGAATACTCGACTGCAGCCGAAACTGTTTGCCTGCACGGTGCAAACATTGAGGCACCGACCGAGGTCTCATCCGTAGAGTCCCCTCTCCATGAACAACGAATCGAGTGGACGATCTCCGGTGGGTGATGGCCGGATGGAACTGAATCGAGCGAGGCCGGACCGGCGTGGCCGCATGGCGTTGGTGGCGACCCTGCTCCTCGGTGCCCTTCTGCTCCATCCGACGTCCGCGGGCGCCGACTCGACGGGGGCAGGTAGCGGGGGAGGATCCGTGTCGGTCGGCGCCTCGTCCGGGAACGGCTCAGGCGGTTCGGGTGGAACGGGGTCTGGCGCACCGACGGGGGGATCCGGTTCGCCCGGGGTCAGCCCGTGGACCTGTACCTACACCTATCTCACCTTGAACAACCAGGGAGGGTTCGCCAACGGCGGTCCGACACCGGGTGCCTGGTACTCGGTGACGTGCGTGGACATGGCCAGAGGCATCCAGGTCACGCAGACCGTGTGGATCACTGGCACCCAGCCGACTGCCACCCCGCCCGTCGATCCGCGAGCCCTTGCTCTGCAAGCCGAGAGCTCGATGAGACTCCCTGGTCCGACGATCCACCTGAATCCATGGGGGACCTCGCTGGTCGGTCTGGATACCTGGCTCTGGACCGATGCCGATACCTGGCATGAGCGTGCGGTCACGGCTCGCGCAGGGGCGGTGTCGGCCACGGCCGTGGCGCATCCGGTCGCCGTGGAATGGACGACGGGGGACGGCGGGCAGGTCACCTGCCACGGACCCGGCACGGCCTACGTGTTCTGGGTATCGGCTGCACGGCAGGCGACCACGTGCTCCCACCGCTACCTGAGGACCTCGGCCGGTCAGCCCACCCTCGACGGCAATCCAGATGACGGTGTGTTCGTCGTGGTCGCCACCGTGGTGTGGGCCGTTTCGTGGACGTCTACCGGTATCGCTGGTGGGGGTGTGCTCCCGACGATACGCACCACGAACGCCGTCCTGATGCGGGTGGCCCAGGTGCAAAGCGTCAATGCTGTCGCCGCTTCCTGGCCATCGGGGGGACTCTCGTCGATGGGACTCTCACCGGGGGGACTCTCGTCGATGGGACTCTCATCGATGGGGGCCCGATCATGATCACTCTGGCCAACGTCATGCCTCGGAGGCGGGTAGCAGGCAGTGAGCCCGTCACGCCATTAGGTCCCCCCACGGGCCGCCAGGATCACCGAGCGTTGTGGGTGGTGGCATCAGTGGGGCTGATCGCCGCCAGCATCGCCGCCTTTGCCGGTATGTACGCATCGGCGGGTCACAAGGTCCCGGCCATCGTCGTCGTCCGGTCGCTGGCTCAAGGCCAGCTGATCACTGGAGCCGACGTCGGACCGGCAGATGTGGCGGTGTCGGCCGGTGTCGAGTACATCGCGCTGGCCCGGTCCGGGCGCTTGGTTGGCAAGCGCGCAGCAGCCGCCATTGCGAAGGGGTCCCTCCTCACCATGGCCGATCTGTCGACGGTGCCGGCCATCAACGATGGAGAAGCCGTGGTGGGGATCGCCCTCAAGGTCGGTGCCTACCCAGCCGGCGGCCTGTCTCCTGGTGACGAGGTCATGGTTGTACAGACGGCCAGTCCGGGAGCGGCGCTCGCTGCACCACAAAGCACGAACACTCCTAGCGGTTCTGGCCCGTTCGACTCCGTCGCGGTATCCGGCGCCGCCGCCAGCGCCGCCATCAGCGGTGTGGCCCAGTTCGGGACCGGCATCTTGGTCGCCCGGGCACCGGTGACATCGGTAGCGGTGCCTGCCACGGGTTCGACCGGTGGATACAGCACGGTGGTGTCCGTCAAGGTCACATCGGCCGACGCACCTGGCGTGGCCACAGCAGCCGCGGCGGGCCAGGTGAGCATCGTGCTCCTAGGGAGTTCTTCGGGCTCCACAGCCAGCACGACCAGCACCACTTCGCCGGCAAGGGGCCCGTCGTGAGCACCGTTGCCATGTTCTCCTTGAAGGGATCTCCGGGGGTCACCACGCTGGCTTGCATGCTGGCTGCATCGTGGCCAAGCCCCGGGGTTGCGACGGTCGTAGAAGCCGATCCGGCCGGAGGCGATTTGGCCGCCCGGTTCGGCCTTTCGGCCAAGCAGGGCTGGCCGTCACTGTCCGCGGCGACCAGACGCTCTGACGGCATCGCCGCCATGGCGCCCCACCTCCAGAAGCTTCCCGGTGGTGTGCCGGTACTGGTGGGGGCACGGGGCATCGACCGGCGTGCAGCAGACAGCCAGGAGGCCAGGATCCTCCCGGTGCGACATACCACAGAGGGAGACCGGGACGTCGCCATCGTGGATCTTGGAAGGTTCTCGGCCGGTGATGAATTGTCGGGCTCGTGGCTCCGGGCTGCTGATCACTCCGTGGTGGTGACGGGTGGAGAAGCCTCTGCGGCGTTGCACCTGCGTCAGCGAGCGTCGGAACTGCTCGACCTGTGCGGTGGACGGCTGGACTTGATCGTGGTGGGCAGTGGTCCCTACGGATGCCGCGCCATGTCGGAGTTCACCGGGATCGAGCCCCTGGGCGATCTGCCGTGGGATTCGGCCGCCGCCGCTGTGGCTCGCGGTGCCTCCGGCTCCTCCCGGCGACTGGAGCGCTCCTTGCTCTGGATCGGGGCGTGCCGGCTGGCGGCGACTATGGCAGGCCGGTTGGACGAAGCAGAGGCGCCAGGGCAAGAGGCGCCAGGGCAAGAGGCGCCAGGGCAGAAAAGCCTGCTTGCGGCCAGTGACTGCACGATGACGGAGGTACACCGATGAGTGCCGGGCTGGCGCAGTCCATCCGGCAACGGGTGGCAGAAGACCTGGCCGGGGAGCAAGCCTCGTCATTGTCCGAGGACGACAAGTTGGAGTTTGCCCGCCAGCAGACCTTCCGGCACCTCGATGTGCTTACTGGGGGTGCCGCGGGCAACGGGGGTGCCGGATCCCTGGGCGCAGCACCACTGAGCCACGACGAGGAGCAGGGGCTGGCTCAGACGGTGTTGGATTCGCTGTTCGGCCTCGGACGCCTGCAAGCCCTGGTCGATGACCCCGACGTCGAGAACATCGACATCAACGGCTGCGATCAGGTGTGGGCCACATTTGCCGATGGCTCCAAACGGCTGATGGCACCGGTGGCCGACTCCGACGAGGAGTTGGTCGAGCTGATCCGTTCGGCGGCGGGACGATTCGGACTGGCTGAGCGGCGGTTCGACATGGCCCGTCCGGAACTCGACCTCCAGCTTCCTGGTGGCGCCCGATTGTCGGCGCTGATGGCGGTGTCGGCTCGTCCGGCGGCCTCCATCCGACGCCACCGGTTCGCCGACCTCTCGCTGGACGATCTGTGCGCCATGGGGGCGATGGATGATGGCATCCGGTCGCTGCTGTCTGCGGCCGTGCGCGCTCGCAAGAACATCGTCGTGGCCGGGGCCATGAACTCGGGGAAGACCACGATGCTGCGAGCGCTGGCCGCCGAGATCGCCCCCCGTGAGCGCATCGTCACTATTGAGCAGGCGTTCGAACTTGGGCTCGATACCGGTTCAGACCGGCATCCTGACATGGTGGCCCTAGAGGCCCGACCAGCCAACATCGAAGGCGAAGGGCGGATCCCGGTGGCTGACCTGGTGCGGCGGTCGCTGCGGATGAACGCCGACCGGGTGATCGTGGGTGAGGTCCTCGGCGACGAGATCCTGCCCATGCTGAATGCCATGAGCCAGGGTCGCTCGGGATCGATGTGCACCCTCCATGCCGAGTCGTCGGCCGGAGTATTCCGACGCATCGCGTCCTACGCCGTGCAGGCGCCGGAACGACTCCCACTCGAGGCGACGAACCTCCTGATCGCCGGAGCGGTGCACTTCGTCGTGTACCTGGATTCGGAGATGCACGACGGAACGGAACCTTCCATAGGCCCCGTGGAGGCCTCGGCCGAGGCCGGGTATGCCGATGTGGACACAGTTGGACTACAGGTCGACACGGCCGGCGTCGGTCGACAGCGTGTGTTTCCGGCCCACCAGGCCCGGGCGCGGTTCGTCTCTTCGATCCGCGAGGTGGTGGATGCTGAGGGTGTCCAAGTGATCTCGAACGAGATCTACCGACCGGGTCCTGATCGGCGGGCCATGCCATCCGCTCCCCTGCGCGCCGAGACGGTAGAGGACTTACTGCGGTTTGGATACCGGCCGTCCTATCCGGATACGGGAGGGGAACGGCGATGACGCAGATCACCAACGACTCACTGGTGATCTGGATGCTCGGTGCCGCACTCGGCATCGGACTGGCCGGAGTGTCCGCCGCATTGTTGACGAAGTGGCAAGGCCGCACTTCCGATCCATTGGATGCCTCCACAGGCCGAGCGCCCAATGGCACCGACGGAGAGCCAGTGCCGTCGAGTGATGCGAAAAGGTTCGACGTCCCGGCACTCGTGCTGGCCACCGCCGCTGGCGTCGTCTGCGTCCTGGCCACCGGTTGGCTGGTGGCTGGCCCTATCGGCGCACTGGCCGTCTACGGGCTGCCACGCCTGCTCCGCCAGACATCGGGTGCTGCCTCGATCGCCACCATCGAGGCAGTAGCCACATGGACGGAGATGCTGCAGGGCTCGCTGGCCGCATCGGCGGGGCTGAGCCAGGCCATCATGGCCACAGCTGACCTGAGTCCCGCACCTATTCGCTCGGCCACTGAGCGCTTGGCGGCACAGATCAGCGCCGGAGTGCACCCGCGGTCGGCCTTGCTCCGCTTTGCCGACGACGTAGGGGACCCAAGTGCCGATCGGGTGGTCTGCGCACTGCTCTTGGCCTTTTCAGCTCGTGCCCAGCGCTTGGGAGAGCTCTTGTCCGCCCTGGCCGACTCCACCCGCCAGGAGGTCTCCCTCCGGCTCCGGATCGAGACCAGTCGGGCCTCGGTGCGCAGCGGGGTACGCACGGTCGTCGTGTTTTCCGTGGTCTTCGTCGTGGGTCTCGCGTTGCTGGCCCGCTCCTACCTGGCGCCGTTCGACTCGGCCACCGGCCAGGTGGTCCTGGCCGGCGTCGGTGCCCTGTATGCGGCCGGTCTGACGCTCATGGTTGTCTTGGCCCGCCCGCCTCGCCCGATCCGACTGCTGGGCCGGGACGTGGTCCGACGATGACGGGCGTGGTCGTCCTCGCCATCGTTGCGGCCTTGGGGGTCGTCGGCGTGTTTGCCAGCCTGCGATCCACGGCGCCTCCGCTCGAGGCGGTGCTGTCCTCATGGCAGCGCCCCGTCGACCCACGCGATGCGGTCGCGGTCGCACCCACCGGTCGCCGCAGGCTGGGGGAGCCGGTCATCCGAGTGGCCGCCACGCGGTGGGGCGCGCACCCACGGATGCACTCGGTGCTGTCCGCCCTTGCCATCACCGGAGGGGATCCGACGCTGTTCGCTGCGCGCCTAGTGGTTATCGCCGCGGCCTGTGCTTTGGCACCGGGCGTGCTCTGGCTGATGGCCCAGGCGGCAGGGTTGGAGGCCGATCTGGGCCTGACGGTCATCGTCACCCTGATTGCCGTTCCCCTCGGGGTGGGCCTCACGGTCCTCAGCCTGTTGCGGGCAGCCTCGGAACGGCGTCGCCAGTTTCGGGTGGTCATCAGTTCGTTCGTTGATCTGGTGGTGCTATCGCTGGCCGGGGGAGTGGGTGTGGACGGTGCTCTGCATGCAGCAGCCCAGGTCAGCGAGGACTGGGCTGCGCAGCGCCTGTCGAGGGCGCTCGAGGGTGCGCGCAACCAAGGGCACACCCCGTGGTCGGCGCTGGCAGGCTTGGGAGACGAGATCGCTGTTCCTGAACTCGTGGAGTTGGCGGCCACGGTGCAGCTGGCGGGCACCGAAGGCGCACGGATCCGCGACTCCCTGGCTGCACGAGGTGAGGCGCTCCGCAGACATGAGCAGGCCGACGCCGAATCGGCCGCCAACGCCATGACCGAGCGGCTCTTCCTTCCGGGGGCGCTCTTGCTGCTCGGATTCCTGCTCTTCATCGGCTTTCCCGCTGTGCATCGGATCCTTGGCGGTTTCTGATGTCGACGAGCCGACTCGATGCTTCATCGCCAGGGTGCGAGCCCTTGGCGGCGCTGTCCCCAACCAACCAACAGAACAGGAGCATGTCTCATGCATACGAACATCACCCTCATCTGGACCTACCTCCGAGCCCGCTGTGCGGCAACGGGAGGATGGGACGAAGCCGGCACCGTGGTGGAGAAAGTGATCCTCACGGCGATCTTTGCTGGCTTAGCGATCGCCGTGGGAGCGATCATCGTTGCCAAGGTGACGGCCAAGGCCAACTCCATCAACCTCAACTGACCGTACCCACGGGACGGTACCGATGGCCAACAGACCCAGCACGGCGACGTCGCCTCGACGACAGTGGTACCTCGATCGTCGAGGCGGTCATCGTCGTGCCTGTGGTGATGTTCCTTCTCCTCGTCGCCGTCCAGTGCGCGCTGTGGATGCATGCCGCACAGGTGGTGCAGCTGGCGGCATCCGAGGGTGGTCGGACGGGCCGGTCGATGGGGGGAGGGCAGCAGGCGGGTATCGCTTCGGCCCGGGCCGTCGTGGACGGTCCCGGGTCCAACGTGATCGGGGCACAGGTCACCACCTCGGTCCTCCCCGGAGATGCGCTGTGGCTGCACGTGTCCGGGCACGCTACCTCGGTACTCCCGGGACTCTCCTTTGCCGTGAGTGCCAGTGCGGTCGGGCCCATCCAACAGTTCCGGGTTACTCCGTGAGGAGGAGGTGCTGCATGCATGACGACCGGGGGAGCATGTCCGTCGAGTTGGTGGTGCTGACGCCGGTGTTGCTGGCCGTGGTGCTGCTTTGCGTTGTCTTCGGACGTCTGGCCGAGGCCAGGCAGCAAGTAGTCGAAGCCGCTCGGGCCGGGGCTGAAGCGGCTGCCGTCCTGCCCACGGTGGGTACTGCGCAGTGGGTCGGATCGATCAACTCGGTGATCAATCTGATCGGTCGGACCCACACCTGTGCTCATGTTTCGATTGTCGTCGACACCAGTCACTTCACCCCCGGTGGCTACGTGACGGCCCACGTGACCTGCAGCGTCCTTCTGGCGGACATCGGATTTCCCGGACTGCCCGGAACTACGACTGTCACGGCGTCAGCGACCGCCCCACTCGACCAATACCGAGCCTTCCGATGAGGAGATGATCCGATGACCGCTCTAGGGGTGCAGACCCGAACCAGGGCCGACTGGCTGCGCAGCCGTCGAACGACGGTGGCCACTGGCAGGGATGGCGATGCCGGGACGTTGACCGCGTTCGCACTGCTGTTCTTGGTGGCCCTGTTTGCGTTGGTGGGACTGGTGGTCGATGGCGGGGTCGCCCTCACGGCCCACCAGTCGGCCGCCGTCGAGGCCGAGCAAGCCGCCCGGGCTGGGGCTGGGTCCCTCGACGTTGATGCGCTGCGCAACGGCATCGTTCGTGTCGATCCGCTTGCCGCGGTGGCGGCAGCCCAGCAGTTTGCTGGGGCCACGGGGCATCCGGGCACGGCCACGGTGGCCAGCGGAACGGTGACCGTCCACGTCGCATACTCGGTACCCACTGTCGTACTCGGCATCATTGGCGTGCGGACCATCCGGGTCAGTGCAGCTGCCTCGGCGGCCAACCTGCACGGCGTCACGGTGGGTGTCCGATGAGCGGTCCCTCCCTGTCTGATGGCCTGCGACGTCCAGCGGTCCTACCCCGCTTGTTGGCGGGGAACATTCTGATCCTTCTGGTCATCGGCGTGCCGGTCTGGCTGGTGATGGTTGGCGGTTGGCCTGTTGCTGGTCTTGATCCGTCCGTCCTGTGGCATACCCTCGCCACGCGGCGGTCGGGCGATCCTCAGGAGGTGGCGGCCTGGTTGGGAAGGATCGCCCTGTTGATCACCTGGTTGGCATGGCTGTGGGCGACGCTCTGCTTGCTCCTTGAGTTCCGATCGTGGACCCGTGGTCTGTCGCCGACCCGCCTGCCGGCCAGCCGGACCATGCAGTGGATGGCGGCATGTCTGGTGAGCACGGCCTTCGCCGTGGGAACCGTCGGACGGGTCCCGGCCCATGTCGGGGGGATCGGCGGCCCGACACGGAGCGCCATGAGCCCGATCCCCATCATTCAGGTGCTCGACCGACGAGCCGCGCCGATCGAAGGCGGAGATCAGATGACGAAGTCCACAGTGGTGCAGGTGACGCCGGATCGACGGGGGAGCCAGGCACTAGTGGCACTAGTGGCCCCAGTGGTACCAGCGGCGTCAGTGGCCCCAGTGGTACCAGCGGCGCCGACGAGTGGCATCACCGCTGGAGGCGCGATCGGAGGCGAAGCCGCGGCATCTGCAGCAGATCGATCCATGCACACAGTCGTTGGCCGCGACACGCTGTGGTCGATTGCCCAAGAGCAGCTCGGGTCCGCCCAGCGGTGGAAGGAGATCGCTGCGCTCAACTACCAACGAGTGCAGTCCGATGGGGGACGCCTCGCCGCTGATCACTGGGTCCGTCCCGGGTGGGAGCTGCTGTTACCGGGGAACGGCGAGACAGCGCATGGGGGTAGTCCTGCGGACACTGACCCAAGAAGTCCGATCGACCGGACGGAGATCACCACCACGGACCCAAAGGCAACTGCGGTACCAGCCGGACCCCTAGGCGCTCTGGTGGCGCCCGTGGCCTCATCCGAACAGCAGCCGAAGCCCCTGATGGCTCCAGTCGCTCCAGTCGCCCCAGTCGCCCCAGTCGGTGCCGGCATCGTGGGTGTGGGTGTGGTCGACCTGGTCGATCGCCTGCGGCGGGTACAGCAGCGCCATCGTGCCAGGGGGACGCGGATCCGACTGCCGGATCTAGCCCTGCGACAGTTTGAGCAGCGGCTGCGGGTGGGCGATGGGCCCGAAGTGCTGCAGGCGGTCGACGATGCCCTCGAGCTGTTCCGACGATGGGCCGATGAGGGATCGTCCTGGGTGCGCGTCCTCGGGGTGAGGGTGTCAGATGACACGCTGGAGCTCGTGGTGGATGCGCTCGAAGGTACGGTCCGCGTACCGGCCCCGTTCACCCGAGTTCCTGGCGCCCCGATCGTGACAGTCTCACGAGCGGATCTGGCGTCGTGGGCGAGGAAGCACAGTTCCAAATCCCGCCAGGCGTCATCGGAGCCGACCCTGGTCACGGTCGGTCGCAGCGAGCGCTCCCTTGTCATGGTGAACCTCGAGGGTCTCGGATCCCTGGTGGTCGATGGTGACCGCCACCAGTGCGAAGGAGTCGTCCGTGCCCTAGCGCTGGAACTCGCCACCGCCAACCGGGCACCTCGGTTCGACCTCGTACTCGTTGGATTCGGAGCGGAGATGGAGCGGTTCGAGCGGGTGACCGCCACGAGCGATGTAGCTCCCCTGATCGATGATCTGTCGTGGCAGCGGATCCGGGATTCCATGCTCGCTGGTGATGCCGCCGGCGATGGCGCCGGCGATGGCGCCGGCCTGCCGATGGAGCGAGCTACGCAAGATACAGCTACTAGATCCCGCGATCCCGTAGTGGTCATCTGTGGTCCTGATGTCCCCGAGGCCGATGTGTCGGCGTTGCTGGAACTGGCCCAGGGTGGTGGGCGGGGCATCGCTGTGGTCGCCACGGTCGCTTCCGACGAAGTGAGCACAGTGGCCTCGGGGGCCTACCGGTTGCGGGCTGGTGCTGATGCGCAGGCGGGGTGGCTGGCCTTGGTCGGCGATCTGGTCAGGCTGCAGGTAGTGGCCACCGAGGAGGTGGCTGCCGTTGGTGCGCTGCTGGACTCGGCTTCTGACAACGCCGATCTCCTCGACGTGGAGTTCGATGATCACGGTCCAACTGGTGCACCACCCACGAGCGCTTCGGTGGTGCTCGCCTATGCCCATCACACCCCGACCACGTCATCGGCCATGGTGATCCTGCCGAGTGGGGCGTCTGCCCCTACCGCTCCCAGCGGGCTCAGCGGTGGCGAGCAACACCCACCCCATGGGCAGAACACATCGTCACGGGGAAGTGCACGCTGCGTGCCCGATGGCCCCGAGGTCGAGGTGTCCATCCTGGGGCCGGTCGAGATCCGAGGAGCATCTCGTCAGTTCACCCGGGCCTGGGCACTGGAGCTCGTGGTCTACCTGGCCATGCGCCCCAACGGCGCCGCCAACGAGATATGGGCCACGGCGCTGTGGCCGGAGCGCCTCATGGCAGCCTCGAGCCTGCATTCGACCGTCTCGGTGGCCCGCCGTTCGCTCGGCAAGGCGACCGACGGAAGTGATCATCTGCCGAAATCGCACGGTCGGCTGGCATTGGCGCCGACCGTCGGGACGGACTGGGACCGCTTCCAGGCGTTGGCCGCATCCGAGGAGATCGAAGAGTGGAGGTCGGCCCTGGAGTTGGTCCGTGGCCGTCCGTTCGACGGGCTGCGGTCGGCTGACTGGGCGATTCTGGACGGAACGTCTCCGGCCATCGAATCGGCGGTAGTCGACTTGAGCGGCCGGCTGTCCGGGGCCTACTTGAGGGTCGGGGATCCACGGGGAGCGGAGTGGGCGGCCCGACGAGGCCTGATGGTCAGCCCGTATGACGAGCGGCTGTACCGGATGCTGCTGCGGGCTGCAGACGCAGCCGGTAACCCGAGCGGAGTCGAGTCGGTGATGGCGGAGTTGGTCCGGGTGGTGGCCGACGAGATCGAACCGATCGAATCGGTCCATCCCAGCACACTGGCGCTCTACCGGTCGCTCAGTCGCCGCCAGGTAGCGGTTCTGTAGGCGGAAGCGCTGCCCTACAGCGCCAGTTCGGCGATGGCCCGCAAGGTGTTCACGTCTCCCGAGACCAGCAGCGATGTGGCCATCGACTCGCGCCACCGCTCGATGTCGTCCCGGATCTTCTCCTTGGGCCCGATCAGCGCGGTGTCCTCGATGAGCTTGGTCGGAACGGCGGCTGCCGCCTCGTCCTTGCGGCCAGCCAGAAATAGCTCCTGGATCTTGGTGGCTTCGGCCTCGTAGCCCATGCGGGAGAAGACGTCGAAGTGGAAGTTCATCGACTTGGCGCCCATACCACCGATGTAGAGGGCCAGCATCGGCCGCATGAAGTCGGCCGCCGTCTCGATGTCGTCGTGCATGATCGTGGCGGCAAAGGCGATCACCTCGAAGTCTTCGGCGCTATGGCGTGCGCCCTCGCGGGCAAAGCCCTCGTCGAGGTAGGGCTGATAGGCATCGACCGCTCCAGGGGAGAAGAAGATGGGGAACCAGCCGTCCGCGATCTCGGCGGCCAGGGCGATGTTCTTCGGCCCCTCGGCGCCCATGATGATCGGGATCTCTTTGCGGAACGGGTGGGTGATGGGCTTCAGCGCCTTACCCAACCCGGTGCCGCCCGGGTAGGGGAGGGGATAGTACGGTCCCGCACTGCTGACGACGTCGTCGCGGGCGATCACCTGGCGGACGATGTCGATGTACTCACGGGTGCGAGCTAGCGGCTTCTCGAAGTTCTGGCCGTACCAGCCCTCGACGACCTGGGGACCGGACACGCCGAGTCCGAGGACGAATCGCCCCTGCGACAGGTGGTCCATGGTCAGTGCGGCCATGCCCATGGCCGTCGGCGTGCGGGCCGAAAGCTGGCACAGGGCGGTGCCCAGGCGCACCCGCTCGGTCTGCGAGCCCCACCAGGCCAGCGGGGTGAGGGCGTCGGATCCATAGGCCTCGGCCGTCCAGATCGAGTCATATCCCAGGCGCTCGGCCTCGGCTACCAACTCCACGGCGTTGGGCGGGGGGCCCGAGCCCCAGTAGCCCAGCTGCAGTCCGACCTTGAGATCCTTCATGGGTTCCTCCCCGGGGGATGTGGTGTAGCGACCTTAGCAATACTGATTATTTGACAACTGTACAAGAAATCAATCGACCGTTGAGATGGGCCTACCGCATGGGTGCGATGAAGTCCTCGGCGAAGCGAGCGCACTGCTCGAGGCGCTTGGCCCGGAAGGTCTCCGGCGTGTCATCCTCCGCGGTTTCGGCCAGCATCCACGGGGCGCACAGTAGATCGGTGACCCCGGCATCTTCGAGCTTGCGGTAGAGGTCGAGGTCGGGGAAGGCCTTGACGGCCAGGTAGATGGCGAACTCCTCGTTCTGCCGTCCGGCCTGCTTGAGGGACTCGGTCACCGTGGCCACCTGGGCGAACGCCTCGTCGGGGAAGGCGGCTCCGGTGTTGATCCAGCCGTCGCACAACGTGGAGGCCCGCCGCAGGGCAGGGGCGGAGTCGCCACCGCCAAGGATCGGGATCGGCGCGGTCGGTGCCGGGTTCATCTGGCACTCGGGGACGTCGTAGTGGCTGCCGTGGTACTCGACCCAGCCGCCCTGCCACAGCGCCCGCAAGGCCGGGATCATGTCGTCGAGGCGCTTGCCCCGGTTGTGGAAGTCCTGTCCGGTTTGGATGAACTCCTCTTTGCACCAGCCCACGCCCACGCCGAGGCGCACCCGGTTGTCGGACAGCACGGCGGCCGTCCCTACCGACTTGGCCACGGTGATCAGGTCACGGACCGGTGCGATGTAGATGCCGGTGGTGAAGGTCACCTTCGTGGTGACGGCAGCTAGTGAGGAGATCAGGCACATGGGATCAGGCCACTCGGTTTCCTTCTCCCAGAACGGCGCCCCGTCGGGAGCGGTCGAGTAGGTGTACTTGGACTCGAGTGCACGAGGGTTGAACAGGTGGTCGGACAGGTAGACGCCGTCATACCCCATCTGGTCGGCGGCGAGCGTCAGGGCCCGCACGTCCTCGAGGGGGAGAAACTGGATGGCCTGGTGGAAGCGCATGGGCCTCGGCTTTCAGAAGTCGGAAGTCGGAAGTCGGACCGGACGAGCGGCCCCAGGGGAGATGCGGAACGAAGGAGTACAGGTCGAAGGCGTAGAGACCGCCAAGTGTGCGGTCAGCCCAAGGGTGCCGACGGGGTGAAGGCGACCGGGATGTGCTTGATCCCGTTGATGAAGTTGGAGCGGAGGCGCTGCACCTCGCCGTCGAGGTGGATGTCGGGCATCCGGTCGAGGAGTCGGTCGAACATCACCTGGATTTCCATGCGGGCCAGGTTGGCGCCCAGGCAGAAGTGGGGCCCACCACCCCCGAAGGCCATGTGGTTGTTGGTGACCCGGCCGATGTCGAACCGGTCGGGATCGGCGAAGACCGACTCGTCGCGGTTGGCCGATGTGTGCCAGAAGACAACCTTGTCGCCTGCGGCCATCACCTGGCCTCCGATCGTCACCTCCGAGGTGACCTGGCGGCGGAAGTGCATCACCGGCGACACGTAGCGCAGCATCTCCTCGATGGCCGAGGGGAGTAGCGACCGGTCGGCCCGGAGGCGCTCCCACTGGTCGGGGTTGTCGAAGAATGCGACCATCGCCCCCGAGATGAGGTTGCGGGTCGTTTCGTTGCCGGCCACCGACAGCAAGAGGAAGAACATGTCGAGCTCGAGTTGGCTGAGGCTGTCACCTTCGATTTCGGCCTGGGTCAGCACACTGAACAGGTCGGTGTGGGGATCGAGTCGCTTGACCTCGCACAGCTGGTCGGCATAGGCGTAGAGCTCCATGGCCGCCTGGCCTGCAGCCTCGGCTGAAATCTGGAACTCGGGATCGTCGGCACCGATCATCCGGTTGGACCAGTCGAAGACCAGGTGACGGTCCTCTTGGGGGACGCCCATCAGGTCGGCGATGACCTGGAGCGGCAGCTCGGCGGAGATCTGCTCGACGAAGTCGGCCGTGCCTTGTTCGCACACGCTGTCCAAGATGGCGTCGGTGGCCACCACTACCTTGGCCTCGAGGTCACGGATCATCCGAGGGGTGAATCCCTTGGACACCAGCCGCCGGTAGCGAGTGTGCATGGGCGGGTCCATGTTGACCATCATCATGCGTTGCTGCTCGATGAGCTCGTCGTCGAAGTCGCTGAACAGGGACGTCTTGGCCGCCGAAGAGAAGTGCTCGTAGTCCCGGTTGACCCCGACGCAGTCATCGAAGCGCGTGACCGCCCAGAAGCCGTCGGACTGCCCATCGGGATCCGGATGCCAGTAGACGGGGGCTTCCTTGCGGAGCAGGGCGAACCACTCGTGAGGCACGCCGGCGACGAAGTTCTCCGGGTCGCACAGGTCGATGTCGGCGAGTTCCATGTCGTTTCCCCTTGGGTGAACGTCCGTGCGCACAGCCGGCGGCCGGGCGGGTGGCACCAGGTGGTGTGCCTGGCCACCGGTGACGTTACTAGAACGTGTATCAGTTATCATAGGTCAGTTGCACCCGGGCCTCCATCCGCATGGAGCCCGGTGGCACGCCGAACGACGGCCCGAACGAGCCGGATGCAGGGGATGCAGGTGGTGGTGAGTTGACCGCCACTGGCCCCCACGCAGTCCGGCCCCGCAGGGGCCCGAAGACCGGCGCTGCCGAACCGACGTCGACCGATGCCCGAATACGCTCCGCAGGGCTGCGTATCCGGACGCCGCACAGTGGAGGGAACCCACCGCATGCATCTCGAAGAGACCCCCGAACAGACCGCGTTGCGAGCAGAGCTTCGGGCCTACTTCGCCCAACTGCTGACCCCCGAGGTGCGCCATGAGATCGACACCGAGTCCGAGGGCGGCGAGGCCTTCCGTCGGATCGTGCGCCAGATGGGCTCCGACGGCTGGCTGGGGATCGGCTGGCCGGTGGAGTACGGCGGCCAGGGACGACCGGCCACCGACCAGTTCATCTTCTTCACCGAGGTGCAGCGGGCCCGAGCGCCGTTCCCCTTCGTGACCCTGTCCACGGTGGGCCCGATGCTGATCAACCACGGCACCGAGCAGCAGCGGAAGTTCTTCCTCTCCGGCATCTTGGCCGGCGAGATCAACTGCGCCATCGGCTACACCGAGCCCGAGGCCGGCACCGACCTCGCTTCGCTGCGCACCCGTGCCGTCTTGGACGGCGACGAGTGGGTGATCAACGGCAACAAGATCTACACGAGCGGCGCCGACCAGGCCGACTACATCTGGCTGGCCTGTCGGACCGACCCCGATGCACCGAAGCACAAGGGCATCTCCATCATCATGGTGCCCACCACCACGCCGGGGTTTTCGTGCACGCCGATTGTGACCGTGGGCGGGGTGGCCACTACGGCTTCGTACTACGCCGATGTGCGGGTGCCGAGGGACGCACTGGTCGGCGAGCTCCACGGCGGGTGGCGGCTCATCACCGGTCAGCTCAACCACGAGCGGGTCGGCCTGGCTGCGGTCAGTGCCCTGGCCTTCCGCCTGTGGGATGAGACGGCAGCCTGGGTGGTCGAACAGGGACTCACCGAGGTCAGCTGGATCCAGAGCGACCTGGCGTTGACCTATTCGTTGTTGGAGGCGCAGAAGCTGCTGACGTGGCGGATGACGGCGGCCGTGGCCAACGACACGCTGGGAGCCGCCGACTCGTCGTCGGTCAAGGTATTCGGCACCGAATCGACGGTGGAGATTTACCACAAGCTGCTTGGCATCGTGGGCTCGGGTGGCTACCTCAGCCCGGGCTCGCCCGGGGCGATCCTCCAGGGCGACCTCGAGCGGGCCGGCCGCCAAGCCCAGATCAACACGTTCGGCGGAGGGGTGAACGAAATCCAGCGCGAGATCCTGGCCATGGCCGGACTCGGTATGAAGCGTGGTGTCCGATGACCGACACCTTGGAGACGACCCTGCAGACCTTCGTCGGTCAGTCCTCGGGACCGGCTAGCCGGGGCCGACACCCGGTCAATGAGCCGATGATCACCCACTGGGTAGAGGCCATGGGCGACCACAACCCGGTCTATGTCGACGACGAGGCTGCCCGCCACGCTGGGTTCCCCGGTGTCATCGCCCCGCCCACCATGCTCCAAGCCTGGATCATGCGGGGACTGCGAGCCAGCCTGCATTCGGACGCGGCCCGCGACGCTGGCCAGGCTTTGGCCGACTCGCCCACCGATCAGGTCATGGGTCTGCTCGACCAAGCCGGGTTCACCTCGGTAGTGGCCACCAACTGCGACCAGCACTACGAGCGCCCGCTCGTCCCCGGCGACCACCTCGAGGTCTCCTCGGTGATCGATGCCATCTCGGGAGAGAAGCAGACCGGCCTCGGGCTGGGCCACTTCATCACCAACCGGCTCGACTATCGGGATCAGAACGGCGACCTGGTGGCCACCATGCTGTTCCGCATCCTCAAGTTCAAGCCGGGCACAGGTGCCGGAGCCAAGGCGGCCGCCGCTGCCCAGGTGGACGAGGAGATGGAGGCGCCTCGGCCGCGGCGTCCCCGTCCAGCGCTTACCCAGGACAACTCCTTCTTTTTCGAGGGGGCCAAGCAGCACAAGTTGCTCATTCAGCGCTGTGCGGAGTGCGGAGTATTGCGCCATCCGCCCCGGCCGTCGTGCGCGGCATGCCGGTCGTTCGAGTGGGACACCCTCGAGTCATCCGGCAAGGGCACGATCTACAGCTTCGTGGTCAACCACTACCCACAGGTCCCCGCCTTCGACTACCCGCTAGTGGTGGCTCTGGTCGAGTTGGAAGAGGGCACCCGCCTGATCGCCAACGTGTCGGGCATCACCCCCGAGACCGCAGCCATCGGCATGGCCGTCGAGGTCGGGTTCGAGGACTTCGACGACGAACTCTCCCTTCCGGTGTTCCACCCCGCTACAGCCGCAGCACCACGACAAGCCGCAGCAGACGAGACGAGGACGAACTGATGGACTTCACCTTCAATGACGAGCAGACCGCGGTGCGCGAGGCAGCCGACGGCATCCTGTCCGGCCTGGTCGATCCCGACCGGGTCCAGGAGATCGAGGGCTCCGACGACCGGGTCGACCGGGCCCTGTGGGCCGAGTTGGCCAAGGCCGATCTGCTGGGCATCGCCATTCCGACAGCGCACGGCGGCGGGGGCTACGCCATGGTGGAGCTGTGCTTGATGCTCGAGGCCCAAGGCAAGGTCGTGGCCCCGGTGCCGCTGTGGGCCACGTTGGTTCTGGGAGCGCTCCCGGTGGCCGAGTTCGGCTCCGACGCACTGCGCGACGAGCTGTTGGAAGCGGTTGCCGCGGGCGACATGATCCTGACCGCGGCCCTGGCTGACGTGGCCGATGACATCGCTATCGGTGGACCTGGTCGCCCGGCGGTGTGCGCTGGCGCGGGTGTCGACGGTGGACTGGTGATCTCAGGCACGGCGTTCGCCGTGCCTTACGCCCATGTGGCCGACCGGGTGCTCATCCCGGTGGCGACCACCGACGGCACGGTCGTGGCTGTCATCGACCCGACCTCGGCCGGGGTGACCATCGAACACGCCGTCACCACCAACCGCGAGATCCACCCCCACCTCCATCTGGACGGTGTAGCTGTCGCCTCCGATCAACTGCTGGCTGGCGGGGATGCCTCTCGTGGCACAGAGGTCCTGTCGTGGATGCTGAATCGGGCGTGGACCGGGCTGTGCGCCCTGCAGGTGGGGATCACCGAAGCGGCCGTGGCTCAGACCGCTGAGTACCTCAACACTCGCGAGCAGTTCGGACTACCGCTGGCCACCTTCCAGGCCACCAAGATGCGAGCGGCTGATGCCGCCATCGATACCGAGGCCATCCGGGTCACCACCTGGCAGGCCGCCTGGCGTCTCGACAACGGCCTCGATGCTGACCGGGCCGTCAACGTGGCCGCATGGTTCGCGGCCGAGTCCGGCCAGCGGGTGGTCTTGGCCACTCAGCACCTACACGGAGGGATGGGGGCGGACATCTCGTATCCGATCCACCGCTACTTCTTGTGGGGCAAGCAGATCGAGCTGATGCTGGGGTCACCCAGCGCCCAGTTGGCCCGGTTGGGCCGCCAGGTGGCAACCGGACTGGCTAACGCGGAGTTGGCCACCTCTGGGGTGGTGTCGCCATGAGCAAGGCCATCATCGAACACGACTTTCGTCCCACTACCCGCACGCTGGCCGAGGTCACCGTCGGGGATGCGCTGCCCGAACTGGTGATTCCGCTCACTCGGACACTGATCGTGTCCACGGCTATGGCGTCGCGTGACTACCAAGACGTGCACCACGACAGCCAGCTGGCCGTTGAGCGCGGCTCCCAGGACATCTTTATGAACATCCTCTCCACCAACGGTCTGGTCGGCCGGTATGTGACCGACTGGGCTGGCCCCGGGGCCGTGCTCACCGATGTGAACATCCGCCTCGGTGCGCCCAACTACCCCGACGACACCATGACGCTGACCGGATCGGTGACGACCAAGGACGAAGCGGTCGACGCCGAGGGACGGGGTGCGGTGATGGTGACGCTGCGAGGTGCGAACCGACTAGGAGACCACGTCACCGGGACGGTCCGACTACTGCTGCCGACCGGAGGTGCTAAGTGAGCGGCTCCGCGCACTCCTTCACCGGCAAGACGGCCATCGCCGGGATCGGCGCCACTGAGTTCTCCAAGGACTCGGGACGCAGCGAGTTGCGCCTAGCCGTCGAAGCTGTCGACCTGGCCCTACGTGACGCTGGTATCGAGCCGTCCGAGGTGGACGGCCTGGTCACGTTCAGCTCGGACACCAACCCCGAAATCGAGATCGCCCGCAGCCTCGGCATGGGTGAGTTGTCCTTTTTCAGCCGCATCCACTACGGCGGCGGTGCCGGTTGCGGCACCATCCAGCAGGCCGCCATGGCCATCGAGTCCGGGGTGGCCGATGTGGTCGTCTGCTATCGAGCGTTCAACGAGCGCTCGGGCAACCGGTTCGGCGCCGGCGTCCAGGGCCGGCTCCCGGCACCCAACGCCGAGACGGCCCACTTCGCCTGGTACGCCCCCCAGGGCCTGTTGACCCCGGCCCAATGGGTAGCCATGGCTGCCCAGCGGTATCTCCACGTGACCGGGGCGACCTCCGAGGACCTCGGTCGGGTAGCAGTGGCTGACAGGAAGCACGCCGCCACCAACCCCAAGGCCTGGTTTTACGAGAAGCCGATCACGTTGGAGGAGCACCAGGCATCCCGGTGGATCGTCGAGCCGCTCCACCTGCTCGACTGCTGCCAGGAGACCGACGGTGGCCAGGCCCTGGTCGTTACGTCGCTGGAGCGGGCCCGCGATCTGCCCAGCACCCCGGCCGTCATCCAGGCTGCCGCTCAAGGAGCTGGCCCTGGCCAGGAGATGATGACGTCGTACTACTACGACGACCTCACCGTGCTGGGCGAGATGGACGCGGTGGCCCGCCAGCTGTGGGCCACCTCGGGCCTGTCGCCGGCTGACATCCAGACAGCGGTCATCTACGACCACTTCACCCCTTACGTCTTGTACCAACTCGAAGAGCTCGGGTTCTGCGGCCGGGGCGAGGCCAAGGACTTCATCAAGGACGGCAACATCGAGCTCGGTGGTGGACTCCCGGTCAACACCCACGGTGGACAGCTGGGTGAGGCCTACCTCCATGGGATGAACGGCATCGCCGAGGGCGTCCGCCAAGTCCGGGGCGACTCGGTCAACCAGGTCCCCGACGTCGAGCATGTCCTGGTCACCTCGGGCACCGGTGTGCCCACCAGCGGGCTGATTCTGGGCGTCGACCGCTAGTAGCGGGGGCTCAGCGACGGGCCACCCGGCACAGAGCGCCCGCAGCCAGATCAGCAGACACATGACCGACCATCTCCGACACGTCTTTCCCGCGCCCCTGACGGCCAAGGTACCCGAGGTGATCCTGGTGGCATACCTCTCGAACAGGAAGAACGACATTCAGCCAGAACTCGCAGTCACCTCGGGCTGACCGGCAGCTCGGGCCACGCAGCACCCGCCTGGCCGCGCCCGCCGCCCTCTGTCCGCGGCTCAGCGCTCAGCGATCACCCGGTCCAACTCGATGACGTCGGACTCCTCGAGTCGGCGATAGGGGCCGTCCTTGCCGGTGCGCCACCACACGGGCTGGGTGCAGTGCCATCCTTCGTTGCGCAGCACCCGCTTCATTACCTTGGTGGTGGCCGTCACCGGCAGCTCGTCGGTGACGGCGATATAGCGAGGCGCCCACTTGGTCCCCATGTCGGACTCGCCGGCCAAAAACTCGGCGAACCCGTCCGGGTCGAAGGTGCGGCCAGCATGCAGCAGCAACGTGGCCATGACCTGGTCGCCCACCACCGTGTCCGGTACGGCGTAGACCGAGGCCAGGATCACATCAGGGTGACGCTGGAGGATCTCCTCCACCGGAGCCGAAGCGAAGTTCTCCCCATCGACCCGCAGCCAGTCGTAGTCCCGGCCGCCGAAGTAGAAGAAGTCGTCGGCGTCCCGGTAGGCCAGGTCGCCGGTCCAGTACCAGCCGTTCTTGACCCGGGCCGCCTCGGCGTCGGCGTTGCGCCAGTAGCCCTCGAACCCGGCCCCTCCCGTTTCGCTGACCATCTCTCCGATGGCCTCCTCGGCGTTGAGTAGGCGCCCGTGTCCGTCGAAGATGGCCCGTGGGCACTCCTCGCCGGTGTCGGCGTTGATGATCTTGGTGCCCGGCATGGCCCGGCCCAGGGCCCCTCGGGGGGTATCGGGCGTGCGCTGCACAGCGGCCCCGCCCTCGGTCGAGCCGTAGGCATCTTGGACGGTGCAGGCGAACCGCTCGGCGAATCGAGCCACATCGGCCTCGGCCGCCTCGTTGCCGAAGCATCGCCGCAGGGTGTTCTCGGCGTCGTCGGGATGCTCGGGTGAGGCCAGGATGTAGGACAGCGGCTTGCCCACGTAGTTGAAGTAGGTCACCCCGTAGCGCCGGACGTCGACCAGGAATTGGGAGGCGCTGAACCGCTCGCGTAGTGCAGCGGTAGCCCCAGCAGCCAGTGCTGGCGCCCATCCGGCCATCAGCGCATTCGAGTGGAAGAGGGGCATG
>Ga0194043_1000285_pt1 | contig 27086 bp, 23 predicted proteins | sample JunL4415m_MetaG_FD_161274 | JGI IMG/M metagenome (GOLD analysis project Ga0194043, IMG submission 161274) | Anoxic zone freshwater microbial communities from boreal shield lake in IISD Experimental Lakes Area, Ontario, Canada - Jun2016-L442-15m | ecosystem: Environmental > Aquatic > Freshwater >...
GAGCCATTGGCAATCCCGGATGTGATTTCTACTATCGCCGTTCGATCGCCGCAGATAAGTACGCGGCGCGAATCGTGCGATGCGTCATCGGCCCAGCAGATTCCCGCCAGCAGCGCGCAACTGGCCGTCAGCAGATACTTGTGCCCGTACCGCAGAGGATTCACCGTCGTTCTTGTCATCGCCAATCGCCTTACAGAGCGTGAATAGTTGAAAAGATCACAACAGAGGATAGCCAGGCCAGCGGGACCGTACAACGATCGTTCACCTGGGGATAGGACAGGCACAAGACTGTTCGGCACGTGGTTCAACTAGAAAAATGGCTGCCCGCGGTCTGCCGCAGCCGATCCGTTCGGCCGAAGAGTTCGGCGGGCAAGTCGAGTCGGCCGGGGACCAGTCGCGGCGGCTTGGAAATCGGGCTTTGCGGATCGAGTTGTCCGCCCTGGGGTGCGGTGTCCTTGAATGGAGCGTTCAAGTCGCGATGATAGTGCCGCAGCTTGCGGTGCGCAGCGGCGACGTAGCGATTCAGCGATTCACGCAAACCGCCTCAACTACAGGCGTTGAACTGCCTGTGGAAGCAGTCGTCTTTGATGCCACAGAGTTAGAATCGTCACACGTGAAAATCGGACATTTTGCACGTGGTCCACTGTTGATTCAACGGTTGATTCATTCAGTGTACGGAGGACTTTTCCGAAGGGCTGCTGGGTGATCTGGACTGACATTCACAGACCAAGGGACAACACAATGGCCACATCGGCTCCCAACACACCAGAACAGCCCACATTGAGTCCGATAGAAACAGCAGGGCATCGCTCCCTCGACGAGCGGATTGCCATCGGACATGCCCAGTCTCAAGCCTTGCCGGTCGACCAGATTGGTGATCCGCCAGCGAGAGATGGCCGACCGGACATCATCGAACTGCTGCGCACCGAAGGCAACAATCGTATCGCGGAACTTCTCCCACTGCGGCATGCTCGGATGGCCGGCAGTCCGTTCGAAACACTGCGAGGAACGGCTGCGATCATGGCCGCCGACTTGGCCTCACGGCCGAGTACTGATTTGATCGTGCAGCTGTGCGGCGATGCGCACCTCTCCAATTTCGGCATCTACGGTTCCCCCGAGCGGTCACTGGTGTTTGACGTCAACGATTTTGACGAAACATACCCGGGTCCATTTGAGTGGGACGTGCTTCGCCTAGCCACCTCGTTTGTTTCGTGCGTCCGCTCGCAGGGCGATGGAGAAAAGGGCACTTCGCTAGCACGGAAGGTTGCCACCGTGTATCAGTCTGCGATGCGCGATCTCGCGGAGCAATCGACCCTCGATGTGCTGTACGAGCGGATGACGGCCGAGGACATTGAGGCTCTCGCCGAGGAATCGGATTCCTCGGCGACCGTGAAGGATGCGGTGGCAGCGATTTCAAAAGCCCGCCACAGGACACATGAACGGGCTATCTCGCGACTGACGGAGGTTGTTGACGGGGCGAGGCGTTTCAAGACAATCCCCCCGGTGCTCGTCCGCTGTGAAGACGATGCCGTCCGCCAAAGCTTTCAGAACGAGTACACGGCCTACATCGAGACGCTCCCAGCCGAGTGCCAGGCGGTCGTCCGTCGCTACGGTGTAGTCGACTTCGCGATGAAGGTTGTCGGTGTGGGTAGTGTCGGGACGTACTGTTGGGTGGGATTGCTCGAGGGGCGCGACGAAGACGACCAGATCGTTCTGCAGATGAAGCAGGCCACCCCATCGGTTCTCACTCCGTACGTCAAGAACACTGGCGAGCACGCGCGGTTCGTCCACGATGGGGAGCGAATCGTACGAGGACAGAAAATGATGCAGTCGGTATCGGATCTCTTCCTCGGTTGGGCGAATGGCGAAACCGACAGGCAGTACTACGTCCGACAACTTCACGACATGAAGGGGGGCTTCGATATCACGAGTTCGAAGTTTTCGACGATCGAAATCTATGCCGTTCTCTGCGCCCGCACGCTTGCCCGTGCGCATGCCAGAAGCGGGGACGCGGTGGCGATCTCGGAGTACCTTGGAAAAGACGAGAAATTTGCTGACGCCGTCGAGGTATTCGCGGTGGCTGAATCGCATTTTGTTGACAGCGATCACAAGCGTCTGCTCGAGGCCATTGCCAGCAAGGAGATTGAAGCGATTGACTCGGAAGACCCGTAGCAGGCTCCCAACGGCCCACCAAGTTTCCGTTCCGATGGTTGTTGGTGCGTGTGGGGCGGGACTCAGTTTTTAGGGCAGCGTGCGGAGCCACTCGAGTACCACGCGGCCCACGGCTTCGAGCGAGTCGGGCGAACAATGAGCTGGGGTGTCTTGTGTTGTGTGCCATTGTGGATAGTCGAAATCAATCACATCACATGTCGGAATTTTCGCAATCATACGCAATGGCACATGGTCGTCTTCCACCGTGTATTTTGGGCGAGCCACAAACTGCCGCACGTTGAGCTTGGCAGCAACAGCCCACAGTGAGTTCACAACCGGCTGCGTGTCGGGCCACGACACGCTGTGTTCTTCCTGCCAAATCTCAAGATGTGCGTCAGCTACCATGTCCAGCACAACGCCGTATCGATAGCGGTGGTCGTGACCGCCAGCCGCATACTGCCTAGCAAAGAAGTTGGAGCCGAGGCAGTAGGGGTCTCGTGGCGCAAAAACGTATTCTTCTGCATCGAACAGCACAAAGTCGACGCCCACAGGGCCATCCAGAGCTGGCATCGCCCCAGCGAGTTCCATCAAGAGTGCCACGCCGCTGGCGCCGTCGTTGGCACCCACAAATATCCCCTTGGGATCGATGGGATCGCGATCGGGAAACGGACGCGTGTCGTAGTGCGCGCCCAGAAGCACTCGGTCGAGTCGCTGTGGATGCCATTGAATAATCAAATTTTCCATCCGCACAGGTTGACCGCTGCGTCGATCCCGAATCTGAAAGGCCTGTGACGCAACGCGGCCGCCGGCCCCCTCAAAATATTTAACAAGCATCGCTCGCTGCTTTTCCATCGCCGGCGATCCGCTGGGGCGTGGCCCGAGGCGAGCGATGGCCTCCAGGTGGGCCATCGCTCGCTTGCCGGAAAACTCTGCAGGTTCCTCGGCGGCCGTTGCGACCGCGCACGCAGCGGCTAGAGCTAGGATGGCAGCAGCGGTCCATTCAATCGCATGGCGTGGCAACAATGTGCTGGGTTGGATTCGCATGAGAATGAGCCTAGCAAAAACCAATGCGGATCAATCAAGATTTCTGAGTCTCCCGTACCATTTCCCCATTTCATTCTACGAGGCCTCTCATGACTCATGCGTCCACGCCGGCCTACACCTACTTAGACGTTGCCAAGATGATTGATCACGCCCTTCTCGCTCCGACGCTCACGGAGGATGACCTAGAGACAGGCTACCGACTGGCCCTTGCGTACAACGTAGCCAGCGTTTGCATCATGCCGTTCGGGCTCAGGCGGTGTGCCGAAGTACTGGCCGGATCGACTATCAAGGCCAGTACGACGATCGGCTTTCCACACGGCGCCAACACAACACGCACCAAGATGACCGAAACACTGCAGGCTCTCGAGGATGGCGGCGATGAACTGGACATGGTTGTCAACATCTCGCAGGTGCTCAGCGGCAACTGGGACTACGTTCGCGCCGACATCCGGGCTGTCACCGACGCCACGCACGCTGCGGAGCAGAAGATCAAAGTGATCTTCGAGAACTGCTACCTCAATGACACGCAGAAGATTCGTCTCTGTGAGATTTGTGGCGATCTCGGGGTCGACTGGGTCAAGACGTCCACTGGCTACGGCAGCGGTGGCGCTACGATGGAGGATCTGGCACTGATGCGGAAGCACTCCCCGGCGAGCGTGCAGGTGAAGGCCTCCGGTGGCATTCGCGATCTCGACACGCTTCTCAAGGCGAGGGAACTAGGCGTAACCCGCTGCGGTGCGTCTCGCACCCAAGAGATTCTCGAAGAGGCCAACCGCCGGCTGGCTCCTTCTTCACGCGAGTGACATACAACAGTGCGCCTATTCGGAGCCAACTCTTGAAGCATTGCCGTTGATCCGGCTATCCTTTCAGCCGGCTCGTGGTGCAGGCGTTCTCGTGCGAGTCATGATCCATATAGACATCGAATGGCACGCATTGTTGAGTAAGCCATTTCATCTTTTCCGCATTCCAGAGGCTAGCGTGGTACGCGTATTGCGATTCACATGCGTTGCCCTGGCGATTGCGGCCTGCACCACGTGCATGACGGAGTCAGAGGCAGGCGGTGGGCCGGAAAATGTATTCCTCGTCGTGAACCCATCCAGCAGTGACAGCCTGGCCGTCGCCAATGTTTTTGCGGCTCTGCGAGGGATTCCGCCGATCAACGTCTTCATGCTGCCGTGGCAGGGCAGTCACGAGAGCATTTCCATCGCTACTTTTCGGCAGGAATTACTGCAGCGGATTCTACGTGCAATCGATAGTCGCAAGTTGTCGCCGCAGATCGACTGCATTGCGTACTCGTGCGATTTTCCTTGGCGCATCGACTTTGCTGAGGAGTTGCCCCCGGAACTCGTTGGCAAGGATAAGTTTCCTTCTGGCTCGATCACTGGCATGACGATGCTCCATGCGGCAGTGCAGAGTGGAAAGGGCTACTTCGATCCAGCCAGCAATCGTTACTGGCGGCCGCTCGGTGGGGACGCAATGCCAGCGGCCACGAATGGCTTTCGGAGTTGGTATGGATGGGGATCGCAAGGAGAGTTGTTGGAGTCGGGCGGTTTTAGGTATCTGTTGTCTGTGATGCTGGGCGTGACGAACGGACGAGGGAACACCGTGCCAGAGATCGTGCGGTCGCTGAGCGCCGCCGCCGGTGCAGACGGCACTCGACCAGATGGAACGGTCTATTTTGTCACCAACTCCGATGTTCGCACCACCACGCGGAGCGGCGTTTTTCCGGCGGCAGTGAAAGCACTCGAACTGCTTGGCGTGAAGAGCGAGATTGTCTCAGGCACTTTGCCCATTAACAAACGCGACGTGGCTGGGCTGATGATTGGTGCCGCTGATTTTGATTGGCCAGAGTGCGGCAGCACGATTCTGCCCGGGGCGATCTGTGAAAATCTGACCAGCTATGGCGGTATCTTCACGCCCTCTGCAGGCCAGACACCGCTCTCTGAATTCATGCGAGCTGGAGCTGCCGGATCGAGTGGCACAGTGATCGAGCCCTATGCCATTCAAGCGAAGTTCCCACACGCAGCGATTCAGGTGCATTACGCCCGCGGCGCAACTCTCGCGGAGGCTTTCTACCAATCGGTGCGATCGCCGTATCAATTGCTCGTAGTGGGCGATCCGCTCTGCCAGCCGTGGGCTGCGATCCCAGTGGTGGAAGTTGTCCTTGCGCCCGACTCGCGGCAACTCAAGTTTGGGGAGACGATTTCCGGTTCGATCGACCTCGAACCTCGAGCGCGTGTGCCGGGTGGCGGAACCGTGGATCGATTCGAGTTTTTCATTGACGGCGTTCGTATCGGCCAATGCGGATTGGACGGACACTTTTCGCTGGATACATCGCAGATGGCCGATGGGCACCACGAATTTCGCGTTGTTGCGATCGAATCCTCGCCCATCGAAACGCAAGGCCGTTGGATACTCCCGGTGTCGTTTGCCAATCACTCCCGTGCGTTGAGCCTCAAGGTGGAGCCGCGTCGAGTGAAGCCTTCTGGCATGGTTCGTGTGAGCGTGGATGGGCTGGGCCTCGACAGCGTGACGGTGTTTTCGATGGGCCGCGTGCTGGGTCGCACCAACGGGGCGCAAGCCGCAATCGAAGTGCCGGCCGATGTGCTCGGCCGTGGGAGCGTTACGATCCGCGCCACCGGTCGATTTGGAGCTGGCGCCATCAACAGCGTCAATGCTTCTCCCGTGACGATCGAGGTTGCTGACGCACCGTAGATATCGGGCAGCGGAAGCTCGAGGAGCCTTCGGGCGTATCCTCGCCCTCGGCGAGGGTACTTCTGCCGCACTCATTGTCGGCAATGGGCCACCAGGCATCCGCGCCAGAGAAAAATCAGAGTGCGGTCTTAGCGAACCAGATTGGTTGCTGGCAACAAGGCCAGATCGGAACGGCCAGATGCAGCAGGCAGAGGCGAGTGCTCTTGGCTCTTGGAGGCCCCAACGGCGTGTGTTTTTGAGATGTGGCTGACAAAATCATGGCTCGCACCCTGCAACACAAACACCTCACTGGCATTCTGGGGCGCACCGTGGGGCCGCACGATGCAGATCACTTCGGCCTTGCCCGCTTGTTGACGCACGTGGTCGAGCAGGGCCCGCTCGCCAGTTGAAAGGGCTTCGGGAGGGGGGCTGCCAGTGGATGCAGCCATGTCATCTGCAACAGGATGTGCATCAATGGAGGCCGTCGGCACTGCGTCGGCTCGATCCCGCCTGTCGAACGACACCGGTGGCATTTCCGCAGGCATGCCCGGCACGGTTCCAGCGACGGCATCGGCTACACTGCCGCTGGGATAGGCGCTGCGATACACGAAAGCAAGGCCGACCTCGTCGAGCTGTTCGTGGATCGTTGGTAGGGCAGCAAAGAGCCCTTCGTTATCGGTCGGATCGGCGGCGTTGCACACGCCAATGAGCGTGCCGTCGATCGCAAAAAGTCCTCCGCCGCTGCGTCCCTGCACCGGCTGGCCGGCCACCTGCACGTTGGCGGGGCCGAGATATTTGTCGACGGCCGTCACTTGGCTGTGATTAACCGTTGGCTCTTTGCCGCCGTTGCACCCGACTGTGGCAACAGGTTCGCCGGGTGTAGTCGTCCGGTTCTGTCCTCCAACGCGCGCCGGTTTTAACTTCTCATCGGTAAAGATGCTGACCAAGGCCAGATCGCGCTTGAGATCCCACGATACCACTTGCCCGGCCAAGCCCTTGGGTGCGCCGGGACCAAAGAGATCCACTTCGATGCGTCCCTTCCCCTTTGAATCGCGAAAGATGTGACCACATGTCAGGATCAGCGCCTCGCCCTGCCGACAATCAACCACCGTGCCCGTGCCCCACGACACCCCTTCGGCATCGTTCACTCGCAGCCTTGCTGTGGAGATTATGAGCCGCTGTTCGAGTGCCGCTTTCGCAGGGCCAGCTAAGGGGAGATCGCCAGCTGATTCGGCCGAGGCACGGCTCGCAAAGTTTTCTGAGCTTGTTGCCTGCGACTGGACAAGAGCGTGTGATGTATCGAGCGAATCCATCGTCGTGGCCTGCGTCTGGCTGCCACTGTTGCTACCACTCTTTGCTGTCCCCTTCTGTTGACTCACCAACGCCGGAACGAATGGATGAGGCACAACGGGGGGTTCGGTAGAGAGCGGCACGTCGCGGGTGGTGGAAGGTAGCGGAATACCTGGAATGCGTGGTGAATCAGCCACCGGCGGCATTGGCGTTGCCGTGTTATCGGCCAGAGATTCAGCCACATTTCCTGTTGCTACACGGCTTTTTGCGAGCAGTTTTTCCAGTTCGCCCTGCGTGGTCGCGCCGTTAATGCGGCCCACCTCATTTCCTTTCACCAAGAGCACATAGCAGGGCACACCCGTCACGCCGAAGCGCCGTACCAGATCACCTTCGGCGTCTACATCGACGTGCCGTACGATCCACCCCGCAGCGGCGATCTCGCCGATCAGCGGGGCCATTGAACGGCAGGGGCCGCACCAAGTGGCCGAAAAATCAAGCAGGATGATGTCGCCGGAGGCCATCGCGGCTGGCACACTTTTGGGTGCAACAGCAGGTGGATTTGCCTGGGCCACAGCGGCCACAACACACACGACAAGGCTGGTAATGATCGTGGCGGCAGCCCTTCTACCGATACTCGCCGGACGCAGTAGCGTGGCTCGAAGAGACAAGATCATCCGGGGCTCCATGGAGGTGCGGGTTGTGCGGGGCGGGATACTGCCCTGTGATTCCCGACACGACAAGACCATTTTTGCCGCGCCACCACCGCCAATGCCCTTCCCAGTCGGCCCTTTTTCGCGCTGTTTCCACGTTTGAACCAACCTTCTTACAATTCGCGTTCCCAACCGACCCGAAGTGCACTATGCCCCAACTACGCAGCCGCCGAATCCTCGTTACTTCCGCGCTCCCCTACGCCAATGGCCACATCCATCTGGGGCATCTGGTCGAATACATTCAGACCGACATCTTTGTGCGGTTCCAGAAGCTCCGCGGCCATCGTGCCATCTATCTCTGTGCTGACGACACGCACGGCACGGCAATCATGATTCGCGCGAGGGCCGAAGGCCGCAGCGAAAAGGATCTGATTGCTGGAATGCGAGAGGCTCACCTAGCCGACTTTGCAGGCTTTCAAATCGCCTTCGATCACTACGGTAGCACTGACAGCGACGCCAATCGGCAACGCTGCGGTGAAGTGTGGCAGTCGCTGCGGGCCCGTGGGCTTGTGACATCTCGCGAGGTCAAACAACTCTACGATCCCGTGGCCGGCGTGTTTCTTGCCGACCGCTTCGTACGAGGCACATGCCCCAAGTGTAACGCTGCCGACCAGTACGGCGATTCGTGCGAGCAGTGTGGTGCCACATACAGTCCCGCCGATCTCATCTATCCCACAAGCACGCTCTCCGGTGCTCGGCCCGAAGTGCGGTCTGCCGAGCATCTGTTTGTCACGCTCGAAACGCTCCACGAGTTTCTCAACGAGTGGACGCAGCACTCCGGTGCTCTCGACTTGCAGATCGCCAACTATCTCTCTGGTCACTTTTTAGGCGCACCTCTTCGGGATTGGGACATCTCCCGTCCAGCCCCCTACTTCGGCTTCGAAATCCCAGATGCCCCAGGCCACTTTTGGTATGTCTGGTTCGACGCACCGATCGGCTATCTCGCGGCAACGAGTGAATGGTGCGATGCGCACGGCGAGTCATTTGACGCTTGGTGGCGACGGGGGGATGCCAACGTACCTCCGGCTGAGATTCATCATTTTATTGGCAAAGACATCACCTATTTTCATACGCTCTTCTGGCCAGCCATGCTGGAGGTGGCGGGCCTGTCGCTGCCGTCGCGGGTGCGAGTTCACGGGTTCCTCACCATCAATGGGCAAAAGATGTCGAAGAGCCGCGGCACATTTGTGCTCGCCCGCAGCTATCTCGACCACCTCGATCCCGGAATGCTGCGTTACTTCTACGCGTCCAAGCTCTCGGGCAGCATCGACGACATTGATCTCAATCTGGAAGAATTTGCTGCCAAGGTGAATTCTGATTTAGTTGGCAAAGTGGTAAACCTTGCCAGTCGCACGGCGCGATGGTTGGAGGCAACCGGCCTGTCGCATACCTATCCCGAAGACGGCGGCCTCTTTGCGCAGGCTGCAGTCGATGGCGTTGCGATTGCGGAAGCCTACGAGCAGGGCGACTTTGCCCGTGCCATGCGCACCGTGATGCTCGCGGCCGATAGGGCCAACGTGTATGTCGATACAGAGCAGCCATGGAAACTCGCCAAGGCTGGGCCGGAATCTGCCGGAAAGCTCCAGGACGTGGCCTCTGTAGCGATCAACCTCTTCCGGCAGTTGGCCGTGTATCTGTCGCCTGTGCTGCCACACTTTTCTGAACAAGTTGGTGCCCTCGTCGGAGGCCAGATCACCTCATGGGAGGAATCGCAACGCCCGCTCGAGGGCGTTGCCATCGGAGTCTTTCAGCCACTCATGCGTCGCGTGGAAGCGGCGCAGATGGAAGCGATGCTTGCCGCATCGCTTCAGCAGTCGTGCAAACCCGTCAAGGAAACCGCATCCATGCTCACCCCAGCCGAATCAGATGCCACCCGTGTCGCCCACACCCCGATCGACTCAGGAGAGGCCCTCGCGGCCGAACCGCTGGCCCCGGAATGCACAATCGACGATTTCTCGAAGATCGATCTGCGTGTAGCTCGCATCGTCTGTGCCGAAGAAGTGGCTGAAGCCAAAAAATTACTCAAGCTCACAATCAGCTTGGGCGGCGACACCGTTCGCACCGTGTTCGCTGGCATCAAGGGTTTCCACACACCAGAATCGCTCGTAGGCCGATTGGTTGTTGTGGTTGCCAACCTCGCACCGCGGCAGATGAAATTTGGTTTGAGCGAAGGGATGGTGGCTGCCGCCAGCGGTGCCGGTGCCCAAGGTGTCTATCTGCTTTCCCCAGATTCCGGTGCCCTGCCTGGAATGCGTCTGCACTAATTGTGCCCCCCTCATTGGTAGAATGAGTGTGTGGTTCCGAATATTCATTTTGGGACACAGACATCTCGTAACCTAGGAGATTCTCTCATGGCACGCTCAACGATTGTTTTTCCGACTGATTTTTCGACTGCCAGTGATGCGGCGCTCTCGTATGCCGAAGCAGTGGCCAAGCAGTCGAGCGCACGGCTCTTGATCGTGCACGTGGAGGAACCGCCGCTGGCATATGGCGGCGGAGAACTCTATTACGGCCTTCCTGAGCCAAGTTCGGAACGGATTCTCTCGATGCTGGAGGCGGTAAGGCCTTCTGATCCGTCGGTACCCTTCATACACCGACTCGCGATGGGTGATCCTGCTGGCGAAATTGTACGGATTGCCCGCGAGGAGAACGCCGACTCAATTGTGCTGGGCACGCACGGTCGCACTGGCATGATGCGACTTTTGATGGGGAGCGTGGCAGAGGCTGTTGTACGATGGGCGTCATGTCCTGTGTTGGTCTACCGTGAGTCGCCGAAGAAATTGGCCGACAGCAAACCGATGGCTGTCCGCGTCTGAATCCGATGTGGAGCGATTGTCCATGCCCGTGCGGTCAACACGATCGATTCTAAAACTTCGAGCCGACGTTCGCACAAGCCTGCGTGGTCTGTTCGACGGTCTCGGGTTTCTAGAAGTTGATACGCCTGTGTTGTTGGAAGAGGTGTTGCCGGAGCCGCACATCGAACCGATTGCCGTGCATCTGGATGGGAGTGATCGGCCGGTCCACTACCTGCAGGCCAGCCCCGAAGCGATGATGAAACGGCTGCTCGCAGCTGGCTCGGGTTCGATCTATCAGTTTGCTCGCTCCTTTCGCGCCGGCGAGCGAGGCCGTTGGCACGGTGTCGAGTTTGTGCTGCTGGAATGGTATGCACCCGACACCACGCTCGACGAAACGGCTGCGGTGCTCCAGCGGCTCTGCGCAGAAACGCTCAACACGAGCGGCCTCGAGCGCATCACGTGCGCCGATGCTTTTCAGAAACTCGCCGGCGTTGATGTGCTGACCGCATCGCTTGACGACTGGCGCGAGGCAGGACAGAGGGCCGGGCTCGAACTGCCGAGGTCGCATGCAGCAGGGGCAGACGATTGGTTTGAAATAATTCTGTCGGAGGTGCTGACGCCGAGGTTGGGGCGAGGCCGGCCGACGATGTTGGAATCCTGGCCGGCATCGCAGGCTGCGTTTGCAAAGATCGATCCCTGCGATAGTCGAATCGCTCGGCGATTTGAACTCTTTGTCGAAGGCGTGGAGCTGGCCAACGGCTGGGAGGAAGAAACCAGTCGAGAGGTGCTGCGGGAACGGATTGACGCGGCCAATCAGGTGCGTGCAGCGGATCGCCGCAGCGTGCTACCGTTGCCGCTGGCGTTACTGGAGGCACATGGCGACGCCATGCCGTCAGGCGTTGGTGTCGCATTGGGATTTGACAGACTAGTGATGCTCAAAGCCGGAACTGACTCCATCCACGCCGTCCGCTGCGTGTAGCGTCGTCGTGGCAAACCAGAGCAGGCGGCACACGTACACCACATGCGTCTCGCGCGCATTCGACTTTGGTGTAGCACCGGCAAAGGGGCGGCAAAAGTCTCCTCGCGTGGGCCGCGGCGGCCCAAGGCTCGTCGAGCGTTCGCCGACCCCATCGCCTCCCTTTTCATTTTGCCTGTTTCGCCGCTAGAGCTATCCTGAAGAACTCTAGAACGCGCAGCGAATGATCGTCCATCGTTCGCTTGCACGCCCCTGCTGAGCCGATACCGTTGACTCAAGGATAATGGCCAACGTCATTGAGGCGGCAGCGGATTCTGTGGGAGCATCGGGAGCAACGAGGCACGGGCCCACCGTCGCCCGCACCAGCCAACCCCCGGCACGTTCTTCCACAGGGCCTTCGCACCGCAGCGCACAGGCCGCGCGTGGGCCGCAGGCCGCAATTGCCTCGACGGCTGGTATGGCCTCAAGCTCACACATGCTTTTCGCATCGGTCAATCGTCCCTGCTGGATGGCCTCGATCCAAAGCCTCGCCGCAGCAGTCGCCCGTGTGCCCGCTAGCCAATGGCCCATCACTGTTGCACTCACGGCCTGCGACCCAAAGCCGACCGACAAGGCCAGCCCAATCAGTGCAAGCAACCGACCGGCTTTTTTTGCCCCCTCGCGATTGACATCCGCGATGGCCACGATCGCCAGAGCCATTCCCACCAGTGGCAGCACCCAGAGGAGAGGGCTGACAATCGCCAACGCAGAGAGTCCGCCCGCTGCGACTGATGCCACAGCCACCGCACTGACAGGCCGATACGATGCGCTACTTTCCGTTTCTTTCAGTGCGTTCATAGAAATATCGAATTACTTCGATTGTACTCGCAATGCCTCTTCCCCCTCCAACTTCAACCGTCGATCAGCATACCTCAGAATAAAGCGAGCGTCTGAATCAAAGGAGTGGTCTGGGCTGCCAAACGGGCCACTGCGAGAGGCATTTCGAACCCACTGCAGCCACTTTCGGTCGGGTGCGAGGCCGAAGAAGAGATTCTTTTCCGGCGTCGGCTGCACGATGTCTCGCGGCACCGCTGCAGTATGGAGCGAGGCCGCTGTAAACGCCACCATCAACCAGCCCACGATCATCGCTATGGCTGGGGCCCCGATGAATTCCACCTGCCGCAGGAATTTTACTTTTGTCCGCGACGTGCGGTCGGTGACCTCCCGCAGCACCAGCAACACCACGCTGAAGATCGCCCAGATCGAAAGGCTATCCAGCAGATAGGTATACGACGGCAGGTGCCGCTCTAAAGAGTTGGCCAAGACCTCATACCACGCCGTTGCAACGCTGGCTGCCAGCAGCACATTGAGCAGTGTCACCAATCCGGTCCAGAGTCCTTCCCGCGTCAGCATGAGCGTCACGGCGATGAACACAATGAGCAAGACAAGATTCAGGATCATGAAATCGTTCCAGGATTACGTCGAAGCCTTCGTCGCAAAAATTCTCTGCATTTCGTCGAGCGATGTTGTGCCATCAAGCACAAGCCGCATACCGTCATCCCGCAGCGGCCGCATGCCATCCTTGATGGCGGCCTGTTTGAGCACCTTGGCATCGGCTTTGAGAGCAATCGACTGCTTGATGGTGGCCCCTGAGGCCAGTTCGAAAATAGCAGTGCGGCCAAAATATTTACTGCCCACGCAAAGCCTGCATCCGTGCTGCGAGGCCCGGCGTAGGTGGGGCAGTTGCTCCTGTGTTTTTCTGAGCCGGGCTAGAAACTCGGGAGGCGTTGGATACTCGTCGCGGCATTTTGGGCAGAGTTTTCTCACCAGTCGCTGGGAAAGGGAGCCCAGGAGCGATCTGCCCAACTGCTCATGCGGCACGCCGCAGGCTAAGAGTTTCGCGATCGCTTCGACCGCGTCGTTTGCCTTGAGACTGATGATTACAAGTTGCTGTTGATCGGCCAGCGAGGCCAGTTGGACCGCGAGATCCCGATCGCGGAGGTCACGAGTGATGATTGCACGGGGATAGTCCCGCAGGGCGAGATCCAAGACGGCCACAGGCGTGCGGCCCGCCCGAGCGTCGAATTGGATCGGCTTGACGTTTTGAATCTCTCGCGGCGGTGAGGCAGCGTCTTCAATCGAGATAAAATCTCGCACCAACCGGTCGGCCGACTGCACCACCACGTCAAACGTAGTCGAGAGCCCGGATCCCGGCGGCGACGACAGCACGAGCAGCCCATTTTCGAGCGAGAGCAACTCTCTTATGCGATCCGCTATGGGCTGTGGCATGCCCACATCACGAGCATTGCTATAGATGAGGCCGCTGGATTCGACCTGCACGAGCAACTGCTCTCCGGAGGCAGCACGCTGGGCTGTCAGCCGACAGTTTCTGGGCTTCCCGTCGACTTGCATCGCAAATGTGCCGGTTTGCTTGCTGCGGCGATCGTGCGGATCGAGGCCGGCAAGCACCTTGAGCGCCGCGAGCAGGGAGTCGCCCAGCGGAATGGCCAGTGGTGGAGCATCGCCCCAGAGTTCTGGCATTTTTTTAGTCTGCACAGATTGCAGCACTCGCACTACGCCCCACACTCCATCCACTTCGTGTCTCGCATTGACTGCTGCCGGAGTCCACAAGAATGTGAGGCTGGATGCCCGTGCTACAACCGCCGCCACCATCGACTTGCGAGCCTCTTCGAAGCCGGGCATTGCTGCAGCCCGCTGGCTGCGCACCGTATTTTCGTCGGGCGTTTTTCCACCGGCTCCCATGAGCACAACGGTGGGGAGCATTTCTGACTGACCATCTGCCGATGTGCTGATCTCAATCCCAAACGGACTCAGCATTCTGGCAAGGATTCGACGGCCATGCCACAGCGTGAGTACCCGCTCCGATTGTGGCACCTGCTTGTTGCGGAGCATGCTATAGACGATCACCGGCGTGAGCCAGGCAGCGGCCATGAGAAAGTAGCCCACAATTGCCATCGGGATCCACCACGCCAGCAGAGCAAAAACCACAAACGGAAAGGCCACCAACGCCCCCCAGAGATTTGGATGGATGTTGTGCTGCGTGCTATCCCGAGTGACCCAGTCGCTTGTGGCCGTCCAACCCACGACCCACAGCCACCAGATCACCAGCGGCAGGATCGCCAGCCCACCTCCGGTGCCACGAGAGAGCCACTCAGGGCTGGGTGTGGGCCACGGGCCATCGGCCCATGCCTGTGCGGCGGGAAGGCTGGCTCCCAGCAACAACGCATACCATCCACGCATGATCCGGCCGCCGCGGCATCCCATCAAGTGACCCCGATGCCCTTGAGGGCCATCGTCAGTGCCTCTCGATTGGGCGCGATCTCGAGTGCATCATGCCGATCGATCAGCCCTTGATCGATCAGGCTCTTGAGGCTCATTGTAAAGTCCTGCATGCCGTCGCGAAATGATTTTTTGATGTGGTCGGCCAAGAGATGTTCCTGTTCTTCGAGCACGTATTTCCGAACCAACACATCAAAGAACATCACCTCGCAGACCGGCACTCGGCTCACGCCAGGCTTGATTGACTTCAGCAGTTTTTGGGCCACGATGCCTTTCATGTTGAAGGCAATTGCACTGCGAATGGCCGCGTGTTCCTCCTGCGGAAAGAGGTCAAGAATGCGGGTGATGGTGCTGGCGGCGCTGGCTGCGTGAATCGTGCCAAACACGAGGTGGCCAGTTTCGGCAGCATGAATCGCCGTTTTAAAGGTTTCCACGTCTCGCAACTCGCCAACCAAGATGATGTCTGGGTCTTCGCGGACGGCGTGCTTCATCCCGATTTCGAAATTCTTCACATCCGTGCCCACTTCGCGCTGGTTGATTAGGCACTTGTCTTCCGTAAAAACAAACTCGATCGGATCCTCGAGCGTGAGGATGTGCTTGCGGTAGTTTTGGTTGATGTAGTTGAGCATCGAACCGATCGTGGTGCTCTTGCCGGAGCCCGTCACGCCGGCCAGCAAAACCATCCCTTGGTCGAGTTGGCAGAGCCGCTCGATTGCCGGTGGTAGAAACAGCCCTTTGAAATCGGGAATCGTGTTGTTGACGCGGCGGGCAACCATGCCGAGCGAGCCCTGCTGGTAGAGCAGGTTCACTCGAAACCGCCACTTGACGCCGTCCACTACAGTGGTGGAGGCGAAGTCGCAGCCACCATCGGTCTCTAGGATTTTGCGCTGCCGCTCGTCGAGCATTGGCAGGCACAGCCGGTTCATTTCCTCGTCGTCAATACGGGGTGACTTGAGCGGCTGGAGCGCACCCTTGACGCGGATGATTGGGGGCTGGCCGACTTTCAAATGAAGATCGCTGCCTTGGAGTTTGACGAGCGCCTCCAGCAGCCTGCCGATCTCGGAAGCTGGCCGTGCCGCCGCACCGGCTCCGCCAGAGCCGTTTGATTTTACATCGCTGGGTTGTGGGTGAGGTGTGGCCATGGGAGGGCTGCGGGCAGTGGGAGCGATCCCGAATTCAAGGGCGATGAGTGAAAAAGACTAAAGGGCAGCCGGCCAGTGGGCTAGGGTGTGTCGGTGGGCACGATCGTGATCGGGCGAACGGGAATGCCCCGTTTCAAAAAAAGTTCCTTAACTTCTTGAATCGTACACTCTCGGAAGTGGAAGATGCCAGCCGCTAGGGCCGCATCGGCCCCGCCATGCTGGATGACATCGGCCAAATGCTCGGGTTTGCCGGCGCCGCCGCTGGCCACGACCGGAATCTCAACGGCTCGGCTTACGGCTGCAGTGATCTCTAGATCGTAGCCGTCGCGAGTGCCGTCGCGATCCATGCAGGTCAGCACAATCTCGCCTGCACCCAGCAACTCCACCTGCCTGGCCCATGCCACGGCCTCGAGTCCTGTGGCCACTCGGCCGCCGCTCACAAACACCTCCCACATCTCGCGGCCGTCCCGCCACACTCGCTTGGGATCGATATTCACCACGGTGGCGCAGCTGCCTAGCCGATTGGCCACAGCCGTCACCAACTCGGGCGTGCGCACGGCGGCCGAGTTGATGCTCACTTTTTCCGCACCGGCCTGAATGAGTTGGCAGGCATCTTCGAGCGTCCGGATGCCGCCCCCCACCGTGAACGGCATGAAGATCGTTTCCGACACGCGCCGCACAACGTCGAGCATGATGGCCCTGCCTTCGTGGCTGGCCGTGATGTCGAGAAACACCAATTCATCGGCCCCCTCGGCCTCATAGCGCGCCGCCACGGCAACCGGATCGCCGGCATCGATGAGATCCAGAAATCGCGTTCCCTTGACGACGCGGCCTTGCTCCACGTCGAGGCAGGGAATGATGCGTTTGGCGAGCATGCGATGGGTGTCCTGAGGGTCTGAAAAAGCGCATGGCGCGAAGCAGATCGTGTATCCGTGGGAAACCTAAACTGTCTTGGTGGGGCTCTGAGCAGAACGAATCGTGCCCTCGGTCGGGCTGGAAGCCGTGGCATAGAGCCGCTTTGCAATCCGACCTGCCAGAAACGCTTGACGTCCAGCGTAGCACGCTGCCCGCATCGCTTGGGCCATAAGCAGCGGATGCTGGGCGTGCGCAATCGCAGTATTCAGCAGGACTCCATCTACACCCAGTTCCATCGCTGCAGCCACATCGCTGGCTGTGCCTACACCCGCATCCACAATGACTGGGTAGTTGGGATCGCCGTCCTTCAAATACTCTATGCAGATGCGGAGGTTATTGGCGTTGAGAATGCCTTGTCCCGAACCGATCGGGCTGCCTGCGGGCATCACGCTGGCCGCACCGAGATCCTTGAGGCGTTTGGCAATGACGGGATCGTCGCTTGAATAGACGAGCACCGAAAAGCCATCGGCCACCAATCGGGCTGTGGCCTCCAGCGTGCCCACCGGATCTGGCAGGAGCGTGCGGGTGTCGCCAAGTACCTCCAACTTCACCCACTCCGATCCGGCGTTGCCGATGTCTCGCAATAACTCGCGTCCCAGCCTCGCCACGCGAACGGCATCGTCGGCCGTAAAACAACCGGCTGTATTGGGTAGGAGCGTATAGCGAGACGCATCGATGTGGTCGAGGATGTTTTGGCCGGCCGCGTTGACCAGTCGCTCGCGACGCACTGCAACGGTCACGCAATCGGTGCCAGAGGCATCGAGGCATTTTGCCATCTCCGCGTAGCTGGCATATTTTCCTGTGCCCACAACCAGACGGCTGGCAAGCGATACGCCGCCGACATGAAGCTTGCCGTCGGCAGGCTCGATCGCCTCGGAATCGTTGGCCGAACGTGCTGTGGATATGGCGGGAGTGATCATCGGGTTGTCAGCGTGTCAGCGGTCAGGTTGGCGTGCATTGAGGGCGAGAATCAACAAGAGATACCGCGCAGCAGTGAAAACACAAGCCAGTTAACCGCCGCCCACGAGCGTAACGATCTCAATGCGATCGCTGGCTTGCAGCAGGCAGCCCCCCAAGTGGGCTCGCGGCACGATCTGCTCATTCACTTCAACGGCCAGCGGCCGCCCAGCAAAACCCAGCGACGCCACAAGGTCGAGCACGGTGGATCCGGCGGTTGCCGCGTACGATTCGCCATTGACTGTAATGGCCAGCGACGCGGCCTGATTGGAAGCGGGCTGCATGTCCGTCATCGACTTCGTCATTTATTTGGCCTTGCCGCCACCGCCTCGCGGCCGTGCCACATCCAGCAGCACAAACTCAGACATCGCCGGTCCGCCAGCCTGCCCGTTCCAGGGGATGCCGTAAGCGGCAGTCGTCCCGGTTGATGAGTCAGTCACATAGAGCACCGAACCAGCCAGCGGCATGCCTCGCCCACGGCTCATTTCGCCCAAGCCCGAAATCAACAAAAACTTTGGATTCTTGGCTTGGCCTGCCTTAAAGCCCAAGTCTTTGAGCACATTGTATTTATAAGCCACCGCAAACTTTGAAGTGGCGGCATTGAGCACACCGCCAGACAGATCGCCCGTCTCAAAATCGAGCATGAAGAACCCTTCGACGTTGCCGTCGATCGGCGCCGTACAAATCGCAAACGACTCATCGGCTAGGGATGTCACGGCAAACACCTTGGGCACCTGCCCAGCGGGAGTCGATGCAATCGAAGCTGTTTTCGTTCCAACTACAAACCCAGTTGCCAAGATGAAGGCACCACCGACTAACCAAGCACACGCGCGAACGAACACGACAAACATGACACACGATTCCTTTCGAGGGTTGAGAGAACAGCGAGCGTTACTTTTTTTCTTTACGCTTGGCGGCTTCAGGCTTCGCGGCTTCGGGCTTGGCGGGCTCAGGCTTGGCGGGCTCAGGCTTCGCGGCTTCGGGCTTGGCGGCTTCGGGCTTGGCCGCAGGTGTCTGCGGCATGACAGACAGTTTAAATTTGCCCAGCGTGTGCGTGCCGTCGGCATACTGCTGATCCAGCGTGAAAGCCAGCACGCCACCGGCTGGAATCTTTACGTCTGGCGCAATGTCGAATGTGGCAGCGTGCGCCTTGCCGGTCTCGCCGCTGACGCCCCAGCCAGTTTCAGGCTTGTCGTCGATGGCCCCTGCCACGCCGTAGCCACCCTGCTCAAAGTCGGCCTTGGCACCGGAAAATTTCACGGGTATGGGGGTTTCGTTGGATCCTGACGGGCCAAACAGCACGCCAAAACGACTCACCACAAAATTGCCTCCGCCAGCGCGACCAGGCCCCTGCGCGGGCAGGCTGGCATCGGGCAGCGCTTCCAGCCGGAAAGCCTTTGGTTCTACGCCGGCGGGTACAACGGCCTTGAGCGTGTAGGTATCTTTGGCGAGGTTGCCAGTCACGGTGACAGTGCCATCGGCCGCGATTGCACCGGTCGCGTTGGCCATGCTTTTAAACTCCGTGGGCACCAGCACCGCCCATGTCACAGACGCCGCTGGGGAAACTGCTGGCGATGGAGGGGTTGGCGTTGGTGGCGGCGGCGGTGGTGGCGGTAGGAGCTTTGCAACGGGCGTTGGGAGGAGGCGACCGCCTACGTGGCTACCCACAAACAGCGTCTTGCCGTCGGGGGCAAATTTCACGCACCACACGCTCGACTTGGCCGCCTCGGGCCCTTGCTGTTCTCCTTTGGCCTTGATGTCCCACAGTTTGACAGTGCCATCGAGGCTGCCGCTGAGTAACCGCGTGCCGTCTGGAGAAAACGCGGCGCTTGTGACCCAATCTTTGTGGCCAGCAAGCGTGGCAAACTCTTTGGCATCCGAGGATGTCCAGAGCTTGATCGTGCGATCAGCGCCGGCCGTGGCCAGCGTGGCTCCATCGGGCGAGTAAACGACGACCCAGAGGGCATCGGTATGGCCTTCCATCTTGCTCTTCTCGGTGCCTGCCGCAGCGTCCCAGAGCTTCACGAGTTTGTCGCCGCCGCCGGTGGCAATCGTTTTGCCATCGGGCGAGAAAGCAACGCTCGTGACAGGCCCGGCATGCGCAGCGATTGTCTTGAGTTCCTTGCCGTTGGAGGTGTCCCAAACCACAACAGTGCCATCTTCGCCGGCGGTGGCCAATCGCGTTCCATCGGTGGAAAAGTCAAGCGATCGTACCCAGCCTTTGTGTTTCTGAAGATCGCTTTTGAGGGTGCGAGCCGGGAGGTTCCAGAGCTTCACAAGGCCGTCGTATCCCGCCGTAGCGGCCAGCGTGCCGTCCTTCGAAATCTTGACGGCCCAAACCGCTGTTGGGTGGCCAACCAGATCTCCCACCCGCGTCCCGTCGGCCTTCCAGACGATCACATCGCCGGGCCGGTAGAGGAGGCTCTCGCCGCCGGCCGTGACAAGCGTGGCTCCATCGCGCGCATAATCGGCCGCGATCACCCACCGCGACAATTCGGTAAGAGTGGCCGCAGGGGGCGGTGGAGTTGCGGGAGTCGCTGCAGGTGCGGCAGCCGGTGCGGGATTGCCACTGGCAATCCCTAGGGCGATGGCCACCACGAGGCTTTTTCCGATGAGCACAACGGCTTGCGAAACAATCCGGCACACTGTGCCATACAACGCTGTGCGATTCATCTTCGGGTTCTCCATTGTTCTGTTCAATACGTGTCAGTGTGTCGTCGCTGCAGAGCCCCGATTGGGTTCGCAAAGGCCCTCGAAGAGTATAACTCAAGGAGTATAGTTGCTCCCGTGACCCCCCGTTCAAAAGAGCCGCAGAGAAAATTGCCATGAAAACACGTTCCACAGCGACCAATGCCGCCGTTTCTCGCCGGGTTGTGTTGGTGGCCAGCGGCGACTTGCGCGAAGAGGCCAACCGAGCCTGTTGGCCCGCACAGCAGGCACTCGAAGCCGATGTGGGCCGAGCGCTCGCTGCTGCGGGCTGGAAAATGGAGCGGGCGCATGCCCCGTCAAAGGCTCGCGGCCACGGCTTCATTGCCAGCGCTCGCGAGGGAATCGATGTGTTTGCCACGATCGATCCGACGGCGCGTGTGGTCGTGGCTGAGGCAGTGTGGCAATATTCCAATCACGTGCTTCCAGGACTCTCCACGCACACCGGCCCGATCCTCACGCTTGCAAATTGGTCGGGGCAGTGGCCCGGCTTGGTCGGCATGTTGAATCTCAATGGATCGCTCACAAAGGCAGGCGTGCCCTACGCCACGCTCTGGGCCGACGACTTTTCCTCCCCCAGTTTTCATCGCCATCTGCAGGCGTGGCTCGAGACAGGTCACGTGCACCACGACACCAGCCACGTGGTGTCGATCGAACAGGTTGCTATCCCACGAAAGCTTTCGCAAACAGCCGACGCCATTGCGGTCGATCTGATGCGACGCAAGGCCTTGATGGGCATCTTTGACGAAGGGTGCATGGGGATGTTCAACGCGATCATTCCCGATCGCCTGCTGCACGCGACGGGCGTGTTTAAAGAACGTCTCAGCCAAAGCGCGCTCTATCACGCCACGATGCAGGTGTCGGATGGCGAGGCCCGCGATGTTTTTCGCTGGCTCGAAAAAGCGGGCATGCACTTTCACTTCGGCCGCGACGAAGTTCGCGATTTGACGCGGGCCCAGGTGCTGCTGCAATGCAAGATGTATATCGCTACGGTGCGACTGGCCGATCGCTACGGTTGCGATTGCGTTGGCATCCAATACCAGCAGGGGCTCAAGGACCTGCTTCCGGCCAGCGACTTAGTAGAGGGGATGCTCAACAATTCCAAGCGGCCGCCGGTGGCAGCCGAGGGTTCTTCCAAGCCGCTTTTCAAAGGCAAGCCGCTGGTGCACTTCAACGAAGTCGACGAGTGCGCCGGCCTCGATGGCCTGATCACCCAACGCGTTCACGAAGCCTTGGGAGAACCGGTGGAAAACACGTTGCACGACATTCGCTGGGGCGACTGGGATCTTTCGCGATCCACCGATCAGTGGGTGTGGGTGTTTGAGATCTCTGGCGGCGCCCCGCCGGCGCACTTTGTGTCGGGCTGGAAAGGCGCGCATGGCTACCGCCAGCCGCCGATGTATTTCCGGCTTGGTGGTAGCACGCTGGCCGGTGTGAGCAAGCCGGGGGAGATCGTTTGGAGCAGAATCTGGGTGGACTGTGTCGGCGGTATCGAAAAGCTCTGCATGGATATCGGCCGAGCTCACGTCGTAGCGTTGCCGGCAGAGGAAACCCAGCGGCGACTGGAGGCGACGACGAAGCAATGGCCGATCATGCATGCGATTACGTATGGCATCTCGCGCGATCAGATGATGGCCCGTCACAAAGCCAACCACATCCAAGTGGCCTACGCTAGGGATGCCGGCGGCGCTGACCGTGCGGCCCTCGTCAAAGCCGCCGTTGCGAGATCACTGGGCATTGAAGTGTGCTTCTGCGGCACGCGTGCGGCCGGCATCTCTCCCTCGCTCCGCTGGGACTCGGTCGGCTAGCGGGCCGCGGATACAGTGCTGGCTGGACCGCACGATGCGGTTCCGGGTGCGTAGCACTCGGATAAAACGGACGTTTTGCAAGTGGAAAAAGCGATTCATGGCCGGCAGGACATGAATGACTTTTTCCTCGGGGCGGCTCGCTGCAGTGGTTACCGCGGCGGCTCTCGCGCTGCAGCCGGCTCCGAAATGGCAGCAGTCTCATTGGTTTTTCTTTTTCTCTGCGTGCGACTGCCTGTAAAACAGCAGAATAGTTCGGAACACTTTCATCCCGTGTGGCAAACGGTTACACCAAACGCTTTGAGCCAGAAGCCGCCCAAAGCGGGCTTCGAATGGGGCATCGACAGGAGTTCTCCCGCTGGCATGAACACACCAGGCTATCTCAGCATCGATGCCGGCACGCAGGGGCTGTCGGTTCTTTTTACCGATGAGTCACTGCGGATTCTGGGCACCGGCCAAGCCGCCTACAGCATGGTGCCTAGCCTGGCGGCGGAGTGTTACGAACAGTTGCCCACCGACTGGGAACAGGCCCTCGCCGATGCAGTCATCGATCTGCGTTCCAAGCTGGATGCCGCGGGCATTGGCATGGATGTGCAGGCCATCGGTATCTCCGGCCAGATGCATGGCGAGGTGTTGGCTGATACGAGTGGCGCATCCCTTGGATCTGCGAGGCTGTGGTGCGATAGCCGCAACGAGGCGGAGGGAAGCGAACTGACGGCGCGGCTGGGCGTGAAGATTCCCAAACGTATGACGGTTGCCCGTTGGCTCTGGACGATCCGCAATCAGCCCCAAAAGGCAACGCAGGTCGCCCGCATCACAACGCCCGCTGGCTGGATCGCCTACCGAATCACCGGCCAGTGGCGGCTGGGCATCGGCGATGCGGCGGGAATGTTTCCGATCAATCAGGCCACGCTCGACTACGACACGCGGTTGCTCGCCGACTTTGAATCCCTCGTGGCTCCAATTGGTTTGGCCGTGCGGCCGCTTCGGGGACTGTTGCCGCAGGTCCAGCGAGCCGGAGGGGATGGTGGTAGCCTCAACGCGCATGGGGCTTCCGTGCTGGGCCTTCCTGCAGGCATCCCTGTGGCACCAGCCGAAGGCGATCAGCCGGCAGCGCTGACTGGATCGCTGATCGGCGCAGCCGGCATGGTGTCGATGAGCTTTGGCACCAGCGTGGTCGCAAACTCCGTTGGCGACCGGCCGTTTACGGGCGTGTCAAAGGCGATCGATCACTTCTGTGCCCCCGATGGCAAGCCGATCAATATGGTATGGCTCCGCAATGGCACGACGTACATGAACACAGTCGTCGAGATGTTTGGCAAGGCCAGCGACTCTGGTGGCAACGCCAGAGCCGCCGGATTTGCCGCAGTGATGCCGCAACTACTGGCCGCGTCTGCCGACTGCGGTGGCCTGCTCGCGCTTCCATTTATGGACGACGAGCCGGGCGTGGGTGTTTCGCACGGCGGCACGGCCTTGGTCGTCGGGCTCAATGCCTCGAACGCCACGCCTGGCAACGTGGCTCGGGCAGCCTTGCTGGCCACAATTTTTAATCTGCGAGTGGGCAGCGACCTGCTCGACTCGCAGCATTTTCCCCGCACAGAAATTATTCTCTCAGGCGGCCTCACCCAGACGCCGGCACTCGGCCAGATCATTGCCGATGCATTCAACACACCATTATCGATTCTTGAAGGTGCAACAGAGGGCACCGCATGGGGCGCCGCACTTCTAGCAAAGTTTCGTGCAAAAACCCTTTTGGGCCACACCGCTGCCTGGCCTGAGTTTTTGGCATCGCATGCCACTGGGAAAACGCTGCATTTTTCTCCGTCGGATTCTGCGGCCTCGGTCTACGAAGGCATCTACCGGCGCTACCGGCGACTGCTCGATCTGCACGGTGTGATTCACACTGCAGTGACGGAATAAATTTCCAGATGTACCGTGCGGATTCCTGCGAAAATTGGCCACCCGATCCCATCTTTTAACTGCGGGCGCAGAGATCGCCGCGGCATCTGCAGACTGGTCTTGATCAAACCGCGTTGCTACCCGTCCAACGGACTGCGAACGTCCAGGCCTGGCTTGGTCATGACGTGGGTGTAGATTTGCGTTGTGCTTCCATCGCTGTGGCCGAGGATTTCTTGGACGGTGCGAATGTCTGCTCCTGCCTCCAGTAGGTGCGTCGTGAAGCTGTGGCGGAGAGTGTGGCAGCTGGCGGGCTTGGTCAGGTTCGCCAGTTGGACAGCTCGTTTCACCGCCCGCTGTGGGTGCGCAGCTGGTCGGCCAGCGATTTCGGCAAAACGGTTACCCGATCCTTGTTTCCCTTGCCACTTCGCACGGTGATCGTTCCGCGTGTGAAATCCACATCCTTGATTCGCAGTCGCACGCACTCCATCAACCGCATGCCGGTGCCGTACAACAGTCTGGCCATCAGTCCCTAGGGCCCGTCTCAATGCACCAACACCCGTTTCACTTCATCCCGCGTGAGCACCGTGGGAAGTCGTTTCGGTCGCTTGGCGCGGATCAAACTCACCAAACTCACCTGGATCGCGACGCACTCCCTCCCGGTACATGAAGACAATGGCGCTGGAGTCTTGATTCTGTGTCGATGCGGACACGCGGCGATTCATGGCCAAATGCGTCAGGAACGCACGAACCTCGTTCGGCCCGAGTTCCTGCGGGTGCCGCTTGTTGTGGAACAGGATGAATCGCCGTGCCCAGGCCACATAGGCCTGCTCGGTCCGGTAAGAAAGGTGTTTCAGGCGGTAAGCATTTGCTGCTAACTGATCCAAAAAAAGAGGTTCACCGACACCTCGGCTGGGCGATGCCAACGGCGGCTACGGCGAATAGGATGGAGGCAGGGGAGACTGCAGCGTAGCAAGAGAACTTGGGTTTGGTGCGGTATAGTATTGCGAATACAGAGGCGATTCGTAGCGGTTGAGAACATCTTACTACGAACTGATCTTCGCTCGGCCGTGGAAGTGCGGCAATTTTTTACCGCCACGAGTGAGGTTGGCCTAACTAGGCGTTGGAGCAGCCTCGCGATAGCGTCCTGCGGTATGGTTGGTCTGTTGGTCGCGAGCTGCTCAACTTGGTCGTTAGGGGCTGTCGATTTAGATGCACACGACGCGGAATCCATTGCTCATTTGCATCGGCCTGCTGACATCCGTTGTGCCCACGGCTCTTCTCTTCATGCGCATGAATATCTACTTCTTTGTGCCGCTCCTTGTGGGGCTTGGATGCATCGCCATTGGCAGCTTGAGTATGCCGCGGGCCGAAAAGCGAACGAGCATGGGGCTTGGCAGCTTCTTGTGTCTGGCTGCTTCTATTGGCCCGTTCGCCCTGGCGGCGTATTCGAACCGGTCTGGTAAGCCGATCAAAGTCGTTCTTCCGGCGAACTATAGCGGCCAGTTTTCGATCGTGAAGAATCGTGCCGCGGGGCAAGGCCTGCAGTTGCAGCAAGGTGAGTGGGCCTTCGTGATACCTGAAGGCGGCGTATTGTTGGTGAACGAGGACTATCCATTCTGCATGTGGCACAAAGAAACATTCATTTACTCGGATGGCCGCCCCGTCAATGTCGAATCGCTTGGGACCACGGCGGGAACAATCAAGACCGGGCTAGGCAGTTCAAGAGGTAGCACTGATTACGAAGGGACTACCCACCGCTGGAAGGTGACGGAAGTTCCCTAACCACGCAATGCAGCGGACTCGCGATAAAATCCGGCGGTGTGGATAATCCTTTAGTCGCGAGTCGCTGATTGCTGTCGTTAGCCCTACCGAGTGCATAAACACATGGCACTGATTCGAGTGATGGCAACCGTCACCGGCGTAGCCATCTTCGGGATGCTGCTAGGTGCTGCCTTTGGCTGGATCGCGGCCACGATCGCTCCGTCGTTCTTTTCAAGCATCATCCCCTGGAAGAACATCGAGCCGGTTGGTTTTGCGACGGTGCTCGGAGCGTTTGGTGGCGTCATCTGTGGTGGCGCGCTCGGAGCGTTCGCATTGATTCTCGAAGCCATTTCGTCGTGGCGTAAACGCGGACAAGAGGGCTAACCAATCGCTGGATCAGACAGCGGATAGAATCCAGCGGTGACGCAGAGCCCGTGGTCCGCCGCTGATCAGCTCACGCGTTCGGCGTTACTCACGCACCGAAAATGAAAACCAAGAAAGCACCGCAACTTTCCACCCATGTCCCCCGCAATGGGCCGCGCATTCCTGACGCGCCGCGCTCAATTCAGAAAGGCAGTTCGCTCGCCGACCTGCTCGGTCGCGAGTCCGTCGATTGTCTGGTGCATAATCTCACGTTGGCTCACTCTTCTTTTGATGGCGATTCGTTTCGTTACGCGGCTCTGCAAGATTTGGGGCCACTCGGGATTATCCAACGCGGACAGCATCTCGCCCGCGTTCTTCGCGCCCATTTGCCGAAGATCTACGCGGACGCCGTGGCTGTCTTGATTCGTTCGTTAACCCCACCAAACGAAGAAACGGAGGGCTTGGGGCTGAGTGTGTTTTTCTATCTGCCGCACGTCAGTTTCGTGGCTGCCTACGGGCTTGATGCCGAGGGGAACGACCGACGGGACCCGTTTGAAGTCTCAATGACGGCGCAATACGAGTTGACGCGGCGGTTCAGC
>Ga0194043_1000286_pt1 | contig 27036 bp, 24 predicted proteins | sample JunL4415m_MetaG_FD_161274 | JGI IMG/M metagenome (GOLD analysis project Ga0194043, IMG submission 161274) | Anoxic zone freshwater microbial communities from boreal shield lake in IISD Experimental Lakes Area, Ontario, Canada - Jun2016-L442-15m | ecosystem: Environmental > Aquatic > Freshwater >...
TGCTCGAACACGGTGGGCACCTGAACTTCCCGTTCAAGCGCTACCAGATTCAGAAGGTCTGGCGAGGCGAACGTCCGCAAGAAGGGCGCTACCGCGAATTCCTGCAGGCCGATATCGATGTGATTGATGTTGATTCGCTGTCGTTTCACTTCGAAGTTGAAGTGGCGCAGGTGATGTCAGAAGCATTCGCGGGTCTGCCTCTTCCGGCGTTGCGGATGCAAGTGAACAACCGCAATCTCATCGAAGGTTTCTATCGAGGGGTGGGCGTCGCCGACATCCCCGGCGTGATGCGCGTTGTCGACAAACTCGACAAGTTAGCTCCGGATGCGATTCGCGATCTGCTCGAAACGGAAGCCGATGTCACAGGTGCTGCCGCCGATCTGGTTCTTGCGTTCGCTGCAATCAGCGCCGAAGACTCCTCGTTCGCTGATGCGGTAACGGCGCTCGGCATCAGCGACCCGCAACTCGATCAAGGGCTCGACGAGTTGGTACGTGTCATCGACGGCACTGCGCCACTTCGCAGTGGTCGTTTTTCGGTGGTTGCCGACCTGCGCATTGCTCGCGGCCTCGACTACTACACGGGCACGGTGTACGAAACCCGCATGGCAGGTTTCGATTCGCTCGGATCGGTCTGTTCGGGGGGTCGCTACGACTCGCTCGCATCCGATGGTTCGACGACGTACCCCGGCGTCGGAATTTCTTTCGGCGTCACGCGCACACTGGCTCCACTGTTTTCACGCGGTGTGATTCGGGCGAGTCGGTCAGTGCCGACGTGCGTGGTGGTCGCAGTGGCAGACGAGGAAAGCCGTTCTGAGTCTGATTCCATCGCGCGCGCTCTGAGAGCTCGTGGAATACCGGTAGAAGTGTCGCCGTCAGCATCGAAGTTCGGAAAGCAGATTCGTTATGCCGACCGCCGCGGCATTCCATTCGTATGGTTCGCAGACGCCGACGGAACATCGTCGGTCAAGGACATCAGAAGTGGCGAGCAGGTGCCGGCCGATGCAACGACGTGGCAGCCACCGACCGCCGACCTTCGTCCGCATCTTGTGGTTGAAGGCGACTAGTGAAGGAGTTCCCTCAGTGATTCGTAGCCATGACGCAGGAATACTGCGCACTGCCAACGTGGGCGATGTAGTCACGTTGGCGGGTTGGGTGGCTCGCAGGCGAGATCACGGGGGTGTTGCGTTCCTTGATCTACGAGACGCATCGGGCATCGTGCAGGTTGTTGTTCGCGACCCTGAGGTAGCTCACCCGCTGCGCAATGAGTTCTGTGTGCGCATTGTCGGAACTGTGTCGGGGCGACCAGAGGGAAATGCCAACCCTGAGCTTCCTACCGGCGATATCGAAATCATCGCTGACGAAGTGGAGGTGCTCAGTACGGCCGCACCGCTACCGTTCCCGATCGATGACCACGTTGAGGTCGGCGAGGAATCACGCCTGCGCTATCGCTATCTCGACCTGCGCCGACCGGCGCCGGCTGCGGCGTTGCGCTTACGTAGCGAAGTGAACCGCGCGGCCCGCGACGTGCTCTACGGCCACAAGTTCATCGAGATCGAGACTCCCACTCTGACCCGCAGCACCCCTGAAGGCGCCCGCGACTTCCTGGTGCCCGCGCGACTTCAGCCAGGTAGTTGGTACGCGTTGCCGCAGAGTCCGCAGTTGTTCAAGCAACTGCTCATGGTCGCCGGTATGGAGCGGTATTTCCAGATCGCGCGCTGCTACCGCGACGAAGATTTCCGTGCCGATCGTCAGCCGGAGTTCACGCAACTCGATATCGAGATGAGTTTCGTTGAGCAAGATGACGTCATTGCCATAGCCGAGGAAGTGTTGCGTGCACTGTGGCTGCTCATTGGTCACACGATCGAGCCGACCATTGCACGCATGCCCTACCTCGAGGCCATGGCGCGCTATGGAAGCGATAAGCCTGACCTGCGGTTCGGCCTCGAACTCAACGAGTGCACCGACTTCTTCGTCAATACTCCCTTCCGAGTGTTCCAGGCGCCGTACGTGGGCGCCGTGGTGATGCCCGGTGGGGCAGACCAACCTCGCAAGACTCTCGACGCGTGGCAGGAGTGGGCCAAGCAGCGTGGTGCCAAGGGACTGGCATACGTGTTGGTCGGTGCTGACGGCGAACTCGGCGGACCCGTTGCAAAGAACCTGTCCGACGAGGAGCGTGCCGGCCTCGCGCAGCGAGTGGGCGCCGCACCCGGCGACTGCATCTTCTTCGCCGCGGGTGACGCGGCCCCGTCGCGCGCACTACTCGGCGCGGCCCGACTCGAGGTGGGTCGCCGCTGCAATCTGATCGACGAGTCGCAGTGGTCGTTCGTGTGGATCGTCGACGCGCCGCTCTTCGAACCGGCGTCGAAGGCAACTGCCAGTGGTGATGTTGTCGTCGGAGCGGGCGCGTGGACTGCCGTGCATCACGCGTTCACCTCACCAACGCCTGAGTGGATCGACCGGTTTGAGGAAGATCCCGACAATGCCCTCGCCTACGCGTACGACATCGTCTGCAACGGCAACGAGATCGGTGGTGGATCGATCCGTATCCATCGGCGAGATGTTCAGCAGCGAGTTTTTGCCCTCATGGGCTTAGGCGAAGAAGAGCAGCAGGAGAAGTTTGGGTTCCTACTCGATGCCTTCGCCTACGGACCGCCGCCGCACGGAGGTATTGCCTTCGGTTGGGACCGCATCTGCACCTTGCTCAGCGGGATGGACTCCATTCGCGAGGTCATCGCGTTCCCGAAGACCGGTGGCGGCCATGATCCGCTGACGGGCGCTCCCGCACCCATTACCGCCGGACAGCGGGCAGAAGCAGGGGTCGACGCTGTGCCCGACGCGAACGACAAGATCGACACGAACGACAAGAACGACAAGAACGACACGAACGACTCCTGACCACTGCTTGGAGGTGCACGTGAGCGCCACACTCTTTGATGAGGGTGCTTCGCCTGCACGTCCGGGTGCGCCGTTGGCCGTGCGAATGCGGCCACGTTCGCTCGACGAGTTGGTCGGCCAACAGGGATTGCTCGTTCCTGGTGCGCCGCTGCGGCGACTGATTGAAGGCGACGACGGGCCGAGTGTGGCTTCGGTTCTTCTGTGGGGACCTCCCGGTACGGGCAAGACCACCCTTGCCTCGCTCGCCGCCTCCGCATCCGGTCGGCGATTCGTAGAACTCTCGGCCGTGACAGCTGGTGTCAAGGACGTGCGCGAGGTGATAGACGCTGCCCGACGTGAACTAGGAATGTCGGGCCGCGGCACGGTGCTGTTTGTCGATGAAGTGCACCGGTTCAACAAGACACAGCAAGATGCGTTGCTACCCGCGGTCGAAAACGGCTGGATCACTTTGGTCGCTGCCACCACCGAGAATCCGTCATTCTCGGTGGTCGCTCCGCTGTTGTCGCGATCGCTGCTGCTGCGACTTGAATCGCTCACCGACGCCGATTTGAACCAACTCGTCGACCGCGCATTGACCGATGCGCGCGGATTGGGCGGTCGCCTCGAACTCGACGATGAGGCACGCGAACACCTGATGCGCGTGGCAGGAGGTGATGCGCGTCGACTGCTCACTGCATTGGAAGCGGCCGCGGGGGCTGCACTTGCTGAACGGGGCGCGGAAGCCGTCAGCATCACCCTGCCAGACGTTGAGCGGGCAGTTGATCGCGCTGCCGTGCGTTACGACCGCGATGGCGATCAGCACTACGACGTCACCAGCGCCATGATCAAGTCGATCCGCGGCAGTGACGTTGATGCCGGACTTCATTACTTGGCGCGCATGCTCGAAGCGGGTGAAGATCCGCGGTATATCGCTCGTCGATTGGTGATCCTGGCCAGTGAAGATGTCGGAATGGCCGATCCGACGGCTCTCCAGACGGCGCTCGCAGCGATGCAGGCGGTGGCCTTGATCGGAATGCCCGAGGCGCGCATCGTGCTGGCGCAGGCAGTGGTGCACCTGGCGGTGGCGCCCAAGAGCAATGCCGCGTACCTCGCCATCGATGCAGCCATTGCCGATGTGCGCGCGGGCAAGGCCGGCGCGGTACCGGTGAACCTGCGCGATGCCTCCTACCCCGGCGCCCGCGGGCTTGGCCACGGGCAGGGGTACCTCTACGCGCACGATGCGCCCGGGGGAGTCGCCGCCCAGCAGTACCTTCCGGACGACCTCATCGGCACCCGCTACTACCAGCCCACCGACCGGGGATTTGAGGCCCGCGTCACCGAGGTGCTGGAGCGCATCCGTGAGGGGTTAGGGTCGGAGTCCTAAGCGCCGGACCCTTCGGACGGCGAGTACCTGGAGGTGATGAGATGGAGTCCGCCGAGATTCGTCGACGGTTCCTTGACTACTTCGCGCGTAACGGTCACACCATCGTGCCGTCGGCGTCACTCATTCTCGACGACCCCACCCTGCTGTTCGTCAACGCCGGGATGGTGCCGTTCAAGCCCTATTTCCTTGGTGAAGCCGTACCCCTCTATGACCGCGCCGTGAGCGTGCAGAAGTGCGTGCGCACGCTTGATATTGAGGAAGTAGGCAAGACCACCCGCCACGCATCGTTCTTCCAGATGGCCGGCAATTTCTCCTTTGGTGATTACTTCAAATCAGGTGCGATTCCGTTTGCCTGGGAATTGCTTACCGGATCGCAATCTGATGGCGGCTACGGCTTCTCGGAAGAGAAGTTGTGGGTCACGGTCTACGACGACGATGACGAAGCCATCGACATCTGGCATCGCACGGCCGGCGTTCCCCTCGAACGCATTCAGCGCCGAGGCCCCAAGGACAACTACTGGAGCATGGGCGTTCCCGGCCCGGGTGGGCCCTGTTCGGAGATCTACTACGACCGCGGTCCCGAACACGGACTCGAAGGGGGCCCGGTCGTCGATGAAGACCGCTACCTCGAGGTCTGGAATCTGGTTTTCATGCAGTTCGAACTGTCAGCGGTGCGCTCGAAGGAAGACTTCGATGTGCGCGGCGAATTGCCAGCAAAGAACATTGACACCGGAATGGGTATCGAGCGGATGGCCGCTCTGCTTCAAGGTGTCGACAATATCTACGAGATCGACACCACGCGCGCGATTCTCGATCGAGCGGTCGAACTCAGCGGTTCCACGTATGGCGCCTCTGCCCTGAGCGATGTGGCACTGCGCGTGGTCGCCGACCATGCCCGAACGTGCGCCTTCCTTATTGCCGACGGGGTGCTGCCCGGAAACGAGGGTCGCGGCTACGTACTGCGGCGCATTCTTCGTCGCGTTGTCAGCAAGATGCGGCAATTGGGCGCCCACGATCCGACTATCGGTGCGCTGGTTGAATCCGCCATCACCGCTATGGCGCCTCAATACCCAGAACTCACGGGTGACCTTGGCCGAGTGACCAGCATTGCGGCGAACGAGGAAGCTGCTTTCCTGCAGACTCTCGAGCGTGGCACCCAGATCTTTGATGTGGCGGTCAGCGATGTGCGCTCGTCGGGGCGTACCGCGCTCGCGGGCGAGCAGGCATTCGCCCTCCACGACACGTATGGCTTTCCCATTGACCTCACCCTCGAACTCGCAGCTGAGCAGGGTCTGGCGGTCGACGAAGAGGGTTTCCGTCGCCTGATGGGCGAGCAACGGCAGCGTGCGAAGACCGATGCGCGCACGCGCAAAGCCGGACTCGTTGCCGACACCGAGTACCGCACCGTGATGAACCGCTCCGGTGTCACCGCGTTCACGGGCTACGACGAGGTTGTCACCGAATCCACTCTCGCTGGAATGCTGCGCGACGGAACTGTCGTCGAGGCCGCTTCAGAGGGCGACGAGGTTGAGGTCGTGCTGAGTCGTACACCCTTCTACGCCGAGGGTGGCGGTCAGCTCAGCGATCAGGGGCTGATCGAGGTCAACGGGGCGATCATCGAAGTTCGTGATGTTCAGAGCCCGGTGCCCGGACTTATCGTGCACCGCGGGGTCGTGCGCAGCGGCGAAGTGCTCGCTGGAGCGAATGCGATTGGTCGCGTCGACACCGAGCGTCGTCGCGCGATTAGTCGCGCGCACACCGCAACGCACCTCATTCACCGCGCCTTCCGTGAGGCGTTGGGCGACACTGCCACGCAGATGGGTTCGGAGAATGCCCCCGGACGTCTGCGTTTCGATTTCCCTGCCGTGGGTGCAGTCCCGGTCAGTGTGTTGCGCGATGTGGAGGCGCGAGTCAACGACGTCCTCAGTGTCGACTTGCCCGTGACTGCTCACCAGATGAGTCAAGCTGATGCGCGCGGACTCGGGGCAATGGCGCTCTTCGGTGAAAAGTACGGCGATCTTGTGCGCGTGGTGTCGGTGGGCGATTGGGCTCACGAACTCTGTGGCGGCACCCATGCCCAACGGTCAGGCCAGGTGGGCGTCGTGACCTTCCTGTCTGAAGGATCGATCGGGGCCGGAGTGCGTCGGGTTGAGGCGCTGGTCGGTTCCGAGGCGTACCGGTTCCTTGCTCGTGAGCACGTGTTGGTGTCGCAATTGGCTGAAGTCCTCAAGTCTCGACCGGAGGAACTCCCGGAGCGCGTTGAAACACTCGTTACGCGACTGAAGGATGCCGAGCGTGAGCTGGCGAAGGTTCGTCGGGCGCAATTGTCAGCCAGCGCCGGAGACGTGCTGGGTTCCGGAGCAGAAGTGGGCCCGTATCACCTGTTCACGTTTACCGCTCCCGAAGGAACGGCAGCGGCTGACCTGCGCGAATTGGTGCTGCGCGGCCGTACCTCAGGTCCGGCAGGCGCAGCGGTGGTGGTACTGGGTGCATCAGTCGACGAGGGCAAGGTAGCCCTGGTGGCCGCGGTCAACGATCGCGCCGCCGAGTTGGGCGCCAGCGCCAATGACGTACTCAAGGCGGCCCTTCCAGCCGTTGACGGACGAGGTGGTGGAAAGGGTGACGTAGCACAGGGCGGCGGCACTCGCCCCGAAGGTATCGATGCCGCACTCGCAGCCGCAGCAACTTCTTTGGGCGGGGCTTGAGGCATGCGCCTCGGAACGCGCATCGCTGTCGATCTGGGCGATCGACGAATTGGTGTTGCGCGCAGCGACCCTTCCGGCCTGATGGGTGTGCCCGTTACCACCGTGACGCGAGGCGTGGGTGATGTGCAGGCTCTTGTCGCTCTCGTCAATGAGTACGAGGCAATCGAATTGATACTCGGCCTACCTCTGACGCTGCAGGGTGACGATGGTCCGGCAGCGGTGAAAGTTCGCGCATTCGCCGACGACTTCGCACCGCAGTGCCCCTGTCCGGTGCGTCTTGTCGATGAACGTATGAGCACAACGCAGGCTCAGCGGTCACTGCACGATGCCGGTCGATCGGTGAAAAGCTCGCGCGCAATCATTGATCAAGCCGCTGCCGTGGTGATTCTTCAGTCGGCCCTCGACAATGAACGCAGTACCGGCGTTGCCCCCGGTGTGCTGGTGGAGGTAGATCGATGAGCGAGTTCGGTTTCCGAATGGATGGCGAAGAGCCCACGAGAAGGCGGCACGTCGCCGGCTGGATCGTTGCGCTGTGTTCGCTTGTGATCATCGGAAGTGTGGGAGTGTGGCTACTCACTCGCGGTGTCGTCTCGCAGGGTGACTACATCGGTGCCGGAACCGGTTCGGTCGTTGTCGAGGTTGCATCGGGAGCATCGTTGACTGAGATCGCCGATTCGTTGGTTGGCTCCGATGTGATCGCTAACGGGCAGTCGTTTATCGACGCAGCAACCGCGAGCGGACGCAGCATTCCGCCGGGGCGTTACACGCTGCACGAACAGATGGACCCGGGTGTGGCCTACCTGCTGATGCTCGATCCATCGTCACGCTCGTCCTCACGATTGGTAATCAAGGAAGGTCAGCGGCTCAAGGAGATCGTGGCGCAGGCGTCGGCCATCACCGGAATTCCCGTATCTGAGTTCCGTGCTGCATTGACTCGGCCCGAGGCCATCGGGTTGCCGGCCGCGGCGCAAGGAAATCCGGAAGGCTGGCTTTTCCCTGCCACGTATGACGTGTCCTCGAAGACAACTGCCACAAGTTTGCTACGCCAGATGACGGCACGCTTCGGCGAGACCTCGACGGCCATTAGCCTCACCAAGCGCGCTAAGGCACTAGGACTCACGCCAGAAGAAGTAGTAACGATCGCCAGCATCCTGCAAGTGGAGGTGGCACCCGACGACTATGGCAAGGCGGCGCGGGTGATCTACAACCGTCTCAAGGCCGGGCAGAAGCTTGGTCTTGACTCGACGGTCAATTACGCACTCGGTACGTCGAACCTGAACTTGTCGGGCAGCGACCTCGCGGTCGACTCGCCCTACAACACCTACCTCGTCAAGGGCCTTCCACCCGGTCCGCTGGATTCGCCCGGTGAGGTAGCACTTGAGGCGGCCCTTTCGCCAACTCCCGGACCGTGGTTGTACTTCATCACGACTGATCCGAAGACTCAGACAACGGTGTTTACCGAGACGGAAGAGGAGTTCCTCCGGCTCAAGAAGTTGGCCGCAGGAGCATGAGCCCTCGAATTGCGGGAGTCCTCGGCCACCCGATCACCCACTCCCTGTCCCCAACGCTTCATCAAGCCGCTTACGGCGCGTTAGGACTTGACTGGGAATACGACCGGCACGATGTCGAGCCCGCGGGGCTCGCAGCGTTCGTCGATGGTTGCGGGCCGGAGTGGGTGGGACTGTCTCTCACAATGCCGCTGAAGTCGACTGTCATCGCACTTCTCGATCAGGTGAGTGCGTTGGCCGACATGGTTGAGTCGGTGAACACGGTGTCCTTCATTGATGGCCAGCGAGTTGGCGATAACACCGATGTGCCGGGAATGGTCGCTGCGATCCGACGGGCAACTGCGGGTCCGATCGCGAGTGCGACGATTCTCGGTGGCGGTGCGACGTCCCGATCTGCCCTTGCTGCGAGTGCTGAACTAGGGGCGAGTCAGGCGGCTGTCTACGTGCGGCGACCGGAGGCGGGGGAGTCGATGCGACCCCTCGCGCAGTCTCTGGGAATTGACCTGATGGTCGAACCCTGGGAGCGAGCGGCGGAGGGATTATTGGCCGATCTGGTCGTGTCGACCGTTCCTGTCGGGGTTGCCGATGGGCTGGCAGAGGCAGTGGTGTGGAGTTCGGGGGTGCTCCACGACGTGGTGTACGCCCCGTGGCCGACACCGCTAGCGCTCGCCTGGAGCGATCACGGCGGGTTAGTGGTACCCGGAATCGACCTGCTGATCGAACAGGCGGCTCTGCAAGTACACCTCTGGACTGGGCTCGAACCCCCGCTGGCGGTCATGCGCGAGGCAGTGGGGGCGGAATAGGCAGTCAAGGTTTTCCTCTTTCCTGCCGAAACTCCTGTCAAGGGCCAGTGCAACTGGCCACGACTTACGAACGGACGGACCATGCGGCAACTCGGCGACATTCTGCTGGAGAAAGGCCTGCTCACCCCTGAGCAGCTTGCCCAGTCGCAGGAGGAGTTTGAGCGCGAGGGCACCTCGCTCGGTCGTGTGCTGGTCGATCGCGGGCTGCTGACCGAGGCGCAGGTAGTGGGGGCCTTGGCCGCCCAAATCGGCCTGCAGTTCCTTGACCTGTCCGAAACCTCCATCGAACAGGGTGCGGTCACCCTCATTCCAGGCATTCTCTGCCGGCGCTACACCGCGATTCCGGTGCGCATCGAGGAAGACCGATTGCTCGTGGCGATGGCCGATCCGAGCAACGTGTTCGCCATTGACGACCTGCGGGCCGCGGCGGGCATGGATATTCGCGCCGTGGTGTCGACAAAGACCGACGTGATGGCGGCGATCGACCGTTTCTACCGAAGTGAAGCCGAACTCGGCGACCTCAGCACCGCCCTCGACGCCCAAGCCGATGAGCAGGAAGACCTCTCGGCGGTTCACGAAGTCACCGAAGAAGCCCCGATTGTCCGGTTTGTGAACCTGTTGATCACCCAGGCAATTCAAGACGGTGCCTCCGATATTCACCTGGAGCCCACCGAAACAGACCTGCGGGTGCGGTTCCGTATCGACGGGGTGCTTCACGAGGTGATGCGCGCACCTCGGCACATTCGATCGGGCGTCATCAGTCGACTGAAAATCATGTCGGACATCAATATCGCCGAACGACGCATTCCTCAGGACGGACGACTGTCGGTCACCGCGCACGGGCGCAAGATCGACCTTCGCGTGGCCACCCTTCCGACGGTGTGGGGCGAAAAGGTCGTCATGCGAATTCTTGACAACTCCACGACCCGCCTTGGATTGGCTGATCTGGGCTTCAGTCAGTTCAACTACGACCGTTACGCCAAGAGCTTCTTCAAGCCCTACGGAATGATTCTGGTCACCGGGCCTACTGGGTCGGGTAAGTCGACCACCCTCTACGCGACGCTCAACATCGTCAATCGGCCCGAGGTCAACATCATCACGGTCGAAGACCCGGTCGAATACCGACTGCCGGGTGTGAATCAGGTGCAGACCAACGCCAAGGCTGGCCTGACCTTCGCCTCGGCACTGCGCTCGATTTTGCGCTCTGACCCCGACATTGTGCTCATCGGTGAGATTCGTGACCACGAGACGGCTCAGATTGCCGTGGAAGCCGCCCTCACCGGTCACCTCGTGCTCTCAACCCTGCACACCAACAACGCGTCTAGCGCGGTCACCCGATTGACCGAAATGGGAATCGAGCCGTTCCTCGTCGGATCAGCACTTGACTGCGTTCTCGCTCAGCGCCTCGCCCGCAGACTGTGCAGTAAATGCAAAGAGCCCTATGTGCCATCTCCGGAAACCTTGGTGGCCGCTGGGTTCCCCTGGGTCGAAGGAGAGCGTCTGCCCACTCTCTACCGGGCCGTTGGCTGCTCGATCTGCGCCAAGACGGGCTACCGGGGCCGGATGGCCCTGCACGAAGTGATGCCGGTGACCGAGCAAATCGAGCGGCTGACCGTCGAACACGCCAGCGTGGCCACGATCGCAGCTGCTGCCGCGGCTGAGGGGATGGTCAGTCTGCGCCTTGACGGCATGTCGAAGGTTCTGGCGGGTCACACCAGCCTCGACGAGGTTCTCCGCGTGGTTGTCTGAGCGGTTCAAGGAAATGGCCTGACGTGCCGATACACCCTTCAGTCACCAACGTCCAAGGGAGTCAGCGCGTGAGCATCGAAACTGGGGCAAGCCTGCCGCCCCCGCCGCTCAGTAGCCCCTTGCCGCCTCCTACCGACCCCGCCGCCTTCGAACCCGAGGTCTTTGCCGGGCAGGTCATGCCGCCCGTGCAGGTGGCGCCAGCCCCGACTGTGGCGGCCTCCGAGGGGCAGCGGATCAGTGGCCGCTCCTCGACCGAAGACACGCTGCGGTCGGGAGACTTGAGTTTGGAAGCAGTGCTGAGCGAAATGCTCGAGCGCGGTGCGTCCGATGTGCACTTGACGGCCGGAGCGCCCCCCACCATGCGCATCAACGGCGAACTCGTTCCACTTGATGACCGACCGAAAATGACGCCGCCGGAATTGCAGCGCGTGTTGTACGGCTCGATCACCCAACTACAGCGTGAACGCTTTGAGCGTGACCTCGAACTTGACTTCTCCTACAGTTTGCCCGGACGCGCCCGATTCCGCGGGAATCTCTACCGCCAGCGCGATTCGGTCGGTGCTGCATTCCGGCTGATTCCCTTTGAAATCAAGGATCTTGACACACTGGGCATGCCTGCGGTCGTGTCGAGTTTCGCCCAATTCCCGCGCGGATTCGTGCTCGTCACCGGACCGACTGGAAGTGGAAAATCGACCACCCTGGCTAGCTTGGTGGACCTCGCCAATCGCACCCGCCACGACCACATCATGACCGTGGAAGACCCCATTGAGTTCTTGCACCGACACAAGTCATGTCTGGTCAATCAGCGCGAAGTGGGGGAGGACACCCAGTCCTTTGCCCAGGCGCTGAAGCACGTTCTGCGTCAAGACCCCGACATCATCCTGGTCGGCGAAATGCGTGACCTCGAAACCATCCAGGTGGCGCTGACTGCAGCTGAAACCGGCCACTTAGTGTTCGCTACTTTGCACACCCAGGACGCTGCCCAGACCGTCGATCGCATCATCGACGTCTTCCCGCCGCATCAGCAGCAACAGGTGCGTCAGCAGTTGGCCGGGTCGCTGCAAGGGGTCGTGTGTCAGACCTTGTGCCGCACCGCGAGCGGCGAGGGCCGGGCTGTCGCGGTGGAAGTGCTCACAGTCACTCCGGCCGTTCGCAATCTCATTCGCGAAGGTAAGACCCACCAGATCTACTCGGTGATGCAGGCAGGCGCGTCGCACGGCATGCAGACCCTTGACCAGCACCTGGCCGAATTGGTGCGCGCGGGCCAGATCACGTACGAAACAGGCCTCGAGAAGGCTCACCACGTTGAGGACTACAACCGCCTTGCGGGAAGGGCCTAGGAATCGCCATGAGTGCCACTACGTTCGAATACGCGGTCCGCGATCGGGGCGGCAAGGTTGTCACCGGTCGAATGGATGCCGACTCAGAGGCGGCGGTTGCCGGCAAACTTCGCGGAATGGGGTACGCACCCATCTCGATCTCGCAGACCAACGCGGGCATGAAAAAGGAACTCAGTCTCCCGAGTTTCAATAAGCGGGTAAAGCTGAAGGATCTTGCCATTTTCGCTCGTCAGTTCGCGACGATGATCAACTCAGGTCTTTCCCTGCTGAGGGCGTTGTCGATCCTGGAAGAACAGACCGACAACAAGGAATTCGCTCGCGTGATCTCGGAAGTTCGGCTTGACGTCGAACAGGGAACCGCGCTGAGCACCGCGATGGGACGCCATACCGAGGTCTTCCCGCCTCTGATGGTGAATATGACTCGTGCGGGCGAGGTCGGCGGATTCCTCGATACCGTGCTGCTTCAGGTGGCCGACAGTTTCGAGTCTGAGGTCAAATTGCACGGCAAGATCAAGGCCGCGATGACCTACCCGGTGGCGGTGCTGATCATGGCCATCATGATGACCATCGGCATGCTGATCTTCGTCGTACCGACCTTCGAGAACCTGTTCGCCCAGTTGGGCGGCGAATTGCCAGCGCCGACAAGGATGCTCGTGCTGATGAGCGCCTTGTTGAAGGTCGGGCTCATTCCACTGATTTTTGTGATGATTGGCGTCTCCGTGTGGTGGCGCAAGGTCAAGTCCACCGAAAAAGTGCGCAACATCGTCGATCCGATGAAACTCAAGGTTCCGGTCTTTGGCGGGCTCTTCCAGAAGATCGCCCTCGCGCGATTCACCGGCAACCTCGGCACCATGGTCAAGTCGGGTGTCCCGATTCTGCAAGCTCTCGACATCGTCGCCGATACGTCCGGAAACGTGGTGATTGCTCGGGCGGTGCGCGATGTTCAGAGCAGCGTAAGGCGCGGTGAGAGTCTGGCCGGCCCCCTGTCGGAGCATCCAGTGTTCCCCTCGATGGTGGTGCAGATGCTGTCGGTCGGTGAAGACACTGGCGCTCTCGACACGATGCTGGCCAAAATCAGCGAGTTCTACCGATCGGAAGTTGAGGCGACGACTGCCTCCCTGACCTCGCTGATTGAGCCGCTCATGATCGCATTCCTCGGCGGCATCGTCGGATCGATGATCATCGCGTTGTACCTGCCCATCTTCAAGGTCTTCGATCTCGTGGGCGGTCAAACCGGCCAGTGAGCCCCGCCACGAACGGCCCGCACCTTTTTAGGCGACGGGCCGTTTGGTCTGCTCGGGACTTTAGTCCCGAGACTCAGCCGAAAGTATGACCTTCAGACATCGTTCGGATAAACGTGCCGCCAGGGCTCAAGTTGTGGGTCGCCGTAGCCCGAAATACATCTTGTAACCGGCCGCACCCGCGAGCCGAACGCCATACCTAGCAGGCACCCACGGAAGGAAACATAATCATGGTTACTCGGCTCCAGAAGATGCGCTCACAGCAGGACGGCTTCACCCTGATCGAGCTCCTCGTCGTCATGATCATCATCGGCATCTTGGCCGCGATCGCGATCCCGACGTTCCTCAACCAGCGTCAGAACGGCTACCGCGCCGCTCTGAAGTCAGACCTGAAGAACGCCGCCACGTCGGTTGAGTCGGCCGCTGTCGACACCAACGGCAACTACTCAACGATCGCCAACATCGCGGCGAACGCTGCCCTCCCGGCACCGCTGCAGGTCGGCACGAGCCCTGACGTCACGCTGAAGGTCAACTCGGTCTCCAGTAACGACTTCTGCCTCTCGGCTCTCAACGCCAACCTGCCTAACACGGAGATCTGGTACTACTCCAAGAGCGGTGGCGGCAACCCCACCTCGACGAAGCCCGCCGGCTGCGCCTGATCCTCAGCACACCCCCAGTGGGTGGTCTGGACCTCCTCGGAGGCCAGACCACCCACTTCGGCGTTTGTGTTGGGGTTGTGTCAGGCGACTCAAGAATTGGGCCCATCAGGCCGATACCACTAGTGAATACCCTCCTGATTGGACTGAGAATGAATCTCCGCTTACGAGCGCGACCAACCGGCGATGCCGGTTTGGGCCTCGTGGAGGTCATGATTGCCATCAGTTTGCTCACCATCCTGCTCACTTCGGTGGCGTTCACCCTGACCAAGCAGATGTCCATGCAGCGCGATTCCAAGGCTCGTGAAGGGGCCTTGGACGTAGCCGCTCAGGCCATCGATATCGCTCGGGCCACGAGCGACTTCTCCACGCTGAGCGGCAAGGTCTGGACCGACAGCAACAACGGCGAGGCTTACTCGATTACGCAGTCGGTGACGACGTACCTGCAGAACAGCAGCGGATCGCCGTGTGATGGTTCGGGCTCAAGCAGCGTGGCCTACAAGGAAATCAACGTGGCGGTCACCTGGTCGGGGATGTCGAACCCCGCCGCGCCAGTGCGGTCACAGACCTTGCTTTCGCCCAGTGTCACCAGCTACGACCCCACTTTGGGCAACCTCGCCGTCAAGGTGAAGGACGCCAATGGTGCCGCGGTTGAAGGTGCTCTGGTGGCGACGACGGGCCCGAGTGGTAGTCGCACTACCTACTCAGACGGTGCCGGTTGCGCTTTCCTCGATTCGCTCACTCCTGGCGCCTACACCTCGACGGTCTCTCGCTCGGGTTTCGTCACTCCTGATGGCACTGCGGCCCCCAGCAAGTCAGTCACGGTGCAAGCGGCTCAGACAGTGGCGATGTCGTTTGAGTTGGACGTCACCGCAACTCTCACCGTGCGTATGCCTAATGGTGATTACCCGCCCATCGTGGCGGTGCCCATCACACTTGGAAACACGTCGCTGTTGCCCAGCGGCAAAGTCTCGGTGACGGGTACCGGAACTCCGCGAGTGATCACCAGTCGGTATCCGTACCAGTCGGGGTACACCGTCTGGACAGGTACCTGCGATGACGCAGATCCGGAAGCAACGTTGCCGACCGATCTTGTTCCTCCAGCGAGCAGCCCCTACCTCGATGTCACGTCGGCGGCCAACGGTGGTCGCTACCACCCCGGCGCCTCACGTGGATCGGTGGTTCCGTCTCTGTCGGTTCCCAGCACCAACCTCGGTCAGGTCGATATGGCCGACGTACAGGTTCAGGTACGTAATACGGCCAACGCAGTTGTACCGAACGCTACGGTGACCATGACTCACGTGCCGTGGGATGCCTCTACAGGCGTCAGCTACTTCCCCGGTTGCGCCACGGGTGCGGCGTACTCCCTAGGCGCTACAGGAGCTGATGGAGGCCTCAAGGCCGATACTCCCTGGGGTTACTGGGACTTCACCACCAACGTCGTTGGCACCACGCCGACACGGGTGTGGCTGCACCCCTCGTCCAGTGAGATCACTGTGGTGGTGAAGACGCCATGAGCGCTTTCGCTCGCTTACGCGCCGTGCTGCGTCGGGTCGTCACTGACTCACGCGGGGTCACCATGGCCGAGACGATGGTCACGGTACTGATCCTGGCGATTCTGGGCACCGCGCTGGTTAGCACGGTGGTCGTTGAAGCCAAGGCAATGGTGAGGGAGCAAACGAAGGGTACCTCTCTTGATATTGCGCGCGTCGGTATGAATCGCATGGGTAAAGCGGTGCGCGCTGGAACCCAGCTGATCAAGTCCGACGGAACTACTGACGCTGCCTTCACCTCGATTGCTCCCGAGAGCGTCACGATGTACGTCAGTTTTGGACCGACGCCTACCAAGATGAGTTTCTCGGTCAATGGCAACCGTGAATTGGTTGAGCAGGTATGGACAAGCACCGGAACCGGAACTGCGGCCGATCAGCCGCCGTACACCTTTGTCGGTACCCCCAGAATCACCGTGATCGCGAGCAAGATCCCTACCGGACTTGCGACGCCGCTCTTTAACTACCTCGACGCCAATGGAGTAGCTCTCGCCTCCCAAACCAGCTCCACCAGCACAGTCACATCGCTCGTACGTCAAGTAGACGTCACGTTGGTGGTCAACTCAGATCCTTCAAAGGGCGCTCCGAGCGTCACCCTGAACCAAGCGATTGTGCTACCGAACTTGGGAGTGCTGAAGCGATGAGAACCTCATTCAAGCGCAGGATTTCGGCGATGCGGAGCTCGGGGGAGCGCGGTATGGCGCTGGTGATGGTGTTGACGGTCACGGCCGTTCTTACGTTGATGACGGTTGCCGGCGCGAGTTACTCACTCAACCAACTCAAGCAGGTAGGCAAAGACCAGAACTGGAACGCGGCGCTGGCGGCCGCCCAGGCGGGTGTCGACGACTACGTGTCGAGGCTCAATCGCGACAGTCTGTACTGGATGCACGGCACTGCCACGTCGTACTCGGGCACGAGTTTCTTCGATGGAACCTCGGGCAATACGGCGTTCACGGGCTGGGCGGCTATTCCGAACGGAACCACGACGCGCGCCTACTTCCGCTATGAGATCAACAATGCGTTATATAACCAGCGTGGTGTGATCAAGATTCGCGCTTCCGGCAAGGTCGGAAACTCCGTACGTACGGTCGAGGCACAGTTGCGACGTGGGTCATTCATTGACTTCCTGTACTTCACCGATCTCGAAACCCAGGACCCGGCGCAGTACTCGCCGTCAACATCGTGGAAATGCGACCAGTACTACTACGCAGGTCGCTCGAGCAGCTGCACGCAGATTCAGTTCGCATCGGCCGACATCATCGATGGCCCCGCGCACTCCAACGACGCCATCCTGATGTGCGTGGGAACGGCCACGGGTATGCCAGCGGGAACTTACGGTCCTTGGTTCAAGGGCAAGGTGACGACGAACGCTCCGGTTGTCACGGGAACAAACCGTTGGCGCCGCACGTGTGACTCGAACACCAGTCACAACCCATTGTTCGCTGTTGCCGCGCCCACCGGCCCCATCAAACTCGACATGCCGCCGACGAACTCAGCGCTCAAGAGCGAGACCGATCCTGCGCTGACCGCCCCGAACCCGTCGGGATGTTTGTACACGGGCCCGACCAAGGTCACCATGCGAGCCGACGGACTTCTTGACATCGTGAGCCCGCTGACCAAGACACCGCACCCGGTCTCAGGATGTGCGACGGGCTCGGGTGTTGCGATTCCGCCCAATGGTGTTCTGTACGTGCGCAACGCGCCGTCAACCGCCGACACCTATGGCACGGCGGGCCCCACGACGTGCCCGACTGCCAATGGTGTGGGCTACCCGATCACCAACGACTACAGCGCGGTGTACAACTGCAAGTCGGGTGACGCTTTCGTCAGCGGCACCCTCGATGGTCGGCTGACCATTGCCGCCGAGAACAACATTGTGGTGGTAGACGACACTCGCTACGCGTATCGGGTCGACACCTCACGGGCCCAGGACGACATTCTCGGACTCATCGCGACCAACGATGTGCAGGTGTACCACCCGGTGAGCAAGAGCGGTACCAGCACCTACACGAACCTCGCGAGTTCGCCCACTCAGGACGTGCTGATCGATGCGGCCATCCTGTCTGTGCAGCACTCCTTCCGGGTGCAGAACTACCAGTACGGTGCCCAACTCGGCTATCTCAACGTCTTCGGGGCTATCGCCCAGAAATACCGCGGAATCGTCGGGCAGAGCGGTACCAGTGGCTTCCTGAAGAACTACCAGTACGACCAGCGGTTGCAGTGGGATAGTCCGCCGAAATTCCTCAACCCTGTTCAGTCGGCGTTCTCACCCACCCAGTGGTCTGAACTGTCGCCGGTCTACACCTCGTAGCGGTGCCGTCCACAGCCTCCGGGAAAGCCGCCCGCTCAACGACTAGGCTCGGCCCGTGGTTGCTCTGATCGTCGCGTGCGGAATCTTCGGACTGCTCATCGGTTCGTTCCTGAATGTCGTCATCTACCGGGTGCCGGCAGGCCAGTCGATCGTCTCGCCGCCGTCGCGGTGCCCTGGGTGCGGATCAGAGATCAAGGCCTACGACAACATTCCGATCATTTCGTGGCTTCTCTTGCGTGGAAAGTGCCGCAATTGCGGTGAGCCGATCAGCGTCAGATACCCGCTCGTCGAGTTACTGACCGGTGTTCTCTTCGCTGTGATGGCGTGGAAGTTCGGGTTCTCGTGGGAATTGCCGGCGTTTTTGTTCTTGGCTGCCGTCGGAGTCGCTCTCGCGGCGATCGATCTCGACACCCGTCGGTTACCGAACGTGATCACGCTGCCCTCGTACCCGGTGGCGGTCGCGCTCCTTGTGCTACCCGCGGTGCTCGACGGCCGGTGGCCCGACTTTGGACGCGCCCTCGCCGCGGGTGTCATTTTGTTCGCGTTCTATTTCCTCCTCGCCTTTATCTACCCCGCCGGCATGGGCTTTGGCGATGTCAAACTCTCCGGGCTCGTGGGTATCTACCTTGGCTGGTTGGGCTGGGGAGCACTCATCGTTGGGGGATTTCTCGGATTCGCTCTCGGCGCCATCGTGGGGGTGGCCCTGATGGTGCGTGGCAGGGCTGGTCGCAAGACCGCCTTGCCGTACGGCCCGTTCATGTTGCTCGGAGCCCTGATCGCCATTTTTGTGGCCGATCCGATCAGCTCCTGGTATCTCGGCCTGATCGGCCTGTGAGGGCTCAAGTATTCGGCCTCCTGTGCCGATAAAACCTGTGGACGCCCGCAAAAGCGGGTTCGGACGCAGGGAGAGCGATCGTGAGTGCGAAGTCGGCCATCGGGGTCAACATCAGCACCACCTGTGTTCGTGCAGCCGAGATCTCGATCCACGGGGGCGTATTGCGCCTCGACCGGTTCGGACAGGTACCTCTGCCCGTGGGTTCGGTTATTGACGGTGAAGTCATCGATACGCACGCCGTGGCTTCGGCCCTCAAGCAACTGTGGAAGGCTGCCCACTTCCGCAGCCGCAAGGTGATCCTCGGTGTGAGCAATCAGCGTGTGCTGGTTCGTCAGGCCGAACTTCCGGTGATGGACGAGGCCGAGCGCCGATCCTCACTGAGGTTCCAGGTAGCCGACTTGGTGCCCATGGGCGTCGACGAAGCTGTTCTTGATTTCATTCCCATGGAGGAATTCGACCGCGGCGCGATGCGCATGCACCGGGGCTTATTGGTGGCAGCGGCACAAGACACCGTCCTTGGAGCAATCGCAGCGGCGAGCGAGGCCGGACTCGAAACGATTCAGGTTGACCTCACTCCCTTTGCGGTACTGCGCAGTGTCGCCCTCGACGGTCGCCACGGGCGTCAGGGAACCGCAGAAGCTGTCGTCGACATTGGCGCTCGCGTCACGAACATCGTGGTGCATGAAAACGGGGTACCGCGTTTTGTTCGCGTGCTCATGATGGGCGGCGACACCATCACTGAAACGCTCGTAGACAAGGCCGGTCTTAAGCCCTCGGAGGCTTCGGCTGTCACGATGAATCCGCAGACCGTCACTAGCGTCGATGCGACCTTGGTACAGCGTGTGCTCGCGCAAGCGCTGGGAGCGTTGGTCGACGAGGTGCGCAGCAGCGTTGACTACTACCGCGCGAGTTCCACGGGTGGAGCCCTGTCGCGTTTGGTGCTGACCGGTGGTGCGTCGCGCCTGCCGCAGATGGCGGAGCGCATGGCGGCCACGATGAATGTCACGGTGGTTCCCGGTACACCGTTCGCGGGTCTTGACACCTCGAAATCGGCTCTTACTGAGGAACAACTGAGGTACGTCGAGCCCATGGCTTCTGTCCCCGTAGGTCTGGCACTGGGAGGCCTGCGATGAGCACCGTCGCTGAAGGCGTCCTGCCCATCCAGGGGGCTGCCCCCGATTCGAGTTTCCCTTCACCTGCATTCCCCGTCGCCCGGCTCATTCCTGCGTCGGTTGCGGACGCCAAGCGAATCTCTCGGTCGCGCAATCTGGCTTTGGCTGGAATTGGTGTTGCCGTGCTCGCCGTGGGCGCCCTGTGGATGACAACCTCGTCGCAAACGGCCGAGGCCGAAGAGCAACTGTCTGACAGCCAGGCCACGGCCGGTTTGTTGGCAGCACAGCAGGCCAAGTACGCGGAGCTTCCTCGCTTGGCGAGTCAGATTCAAAGCGCCCAGGCCGATGTTCAGGCCGTTCTCGGCCCCGAGGTCCTCTGGTCTTCGGTTCTCGGAAAGCTCGCGGCTGCTGCACCGAGTGGTGTCACCATCAACAAGGTCACCGGATCACTGCCTGTGACCGCTGCAGGGCAACCTGCATCGTCGGCGGTCGGAACAGGCAACGTCACGGTGGGTGGCAAAGCGTTGACATTCCCGCAGGTGTCTGCGTGGCTTGATGCCTTGGCCAAGCAGAAGATCTTTGTCGCCCCCAACTTGATCCAGTCGGCGCGCGACGACAGCACGACCACTCCGTCGGTCAGTTTTGAAAACTCCGTAGGACTTTCGGCTGCTGCGAAATCAGGCCGGTATGTTGCGAAGGAGTCGAAGTGAAAATCGCATCGACAAAGGCGTGGGCACTCATCGGTGTTCTGGCCGCAGCCGTTGTATTGGCTGTCGGTTGGACGCTGCTGATTTCGCCGGCGCGCCAACATATCGCTGAGGTGCAGGACGAGGTGTCGTCTCAGGCCAGCACGAATGCGACTGCTGCTGACGCTGTGGCTCGGCTCAAGAAGCAAAGTTCGCTGCTCGACGAACGGCGCGCGCAGATGGAAGCCCTGACCATCACCATCCCGAAGACAGCCCAGATTCCGACGTTGGTACGCGACATCAACAACACCGCCGCGCTCTCTGGTGTCACTCTTGATCAGATCACGCCTGCTTCTCCCCAGCCAGTAGTTGCCGCTGGAAACTCAAGTCAGCAAAAAGCAGTGGGCGGACTTCAGGAGATTGCACTGTCGATCGGAATAACCGGAACCTACGCGCAGACGCGCAACTTCCTGATCGGGCTCGAGGCCATGAAACGCGGAGTGTTGGTACACGGCTTGGACATGACCGAGAACGCTGGTGGGGCAGCCGGAACATTCAAGACCACCATTCGCGGCGGCGTCTTCCTCAACCCCGACCTCGGCACTCGTAAGGCGGCGGCAGCTCCTGCGACCGACCCCAACGCTGCCTCGTCCGACACGACCGCCCAATCGGGTACCCCGAGCTAATTGGCGGCGCTGGTGTCGGCCGCGACGTGCGAGGCGACCTAGACGTGGAACAATGACGACGTGCTGCGATGGCTGACTGCCGGTGAGTCCCATGGGCCGGCTCTCGTGGCGATACTCGAGGGACTGCCCGCGGGCGTCTTGGTGACCTCCGAAGAGATCCACGTTGATCTTGCACGCCGTCGACTCGGCGTCGGGCGAGGCGCCCGGCAAAAGTTCGAGCGCGACGAACTTGAGATCCTCGGCGGTATCCGTCACGGGGTGACTCTCGGAAGCCCGGTGGCACTGCGCATCGGAAACAGCGAGTGGCCCAAGTGGACCGAAGTGATGTCGCCCGATCCGGTTGACCCTTCGGTTCTGGAGGGGCTCGGGCGCAATGAACCCCTCACCCGGCCCCGTCCCGGTCACGCTGACCTTGCCGGTATGCAGAAATACGGTTTCACCGACGCGCGGCCCGTTCTCGAACGATCAAGCGCTCGCGAAACGGCGGCCCGCGTTGCGCTCGGCGCCGTGGCGCGCGAGTTCCTTCGCCAGGTTGCCGGTATCGAGGTGCTCAGCCACGTGGTGCGCATTGGGTCCGTGGCAATCAGCGATGAAACCCCGTTGCCTCTGCCCGGCGATCTCGCCCGCATCGACCTTGATCCGGTGCGGTGTGCCGACGCTGCTGCCAGTGAAGCGATGCTGAGCGAAATTGATGCGGCGAAGACCGATGGCGACACGCTGGGTGGTGTGGTCGAGGTTCTTGCCTACGGACTTCCGCCTGGTCTGGGGTCGCACGTGCACTGGGATCGCCGACTTGACTCACGCCTCGCCGCGGCGCTGATGGGGATTCAGGCCATCAAGGGTGTCGAGATCGGCGACGGTTTCGACGTCGCGTCGCGACGAGGGTCGCAGGCTCACGACGAAATCGTGCGCGACGGCGAGCGTCTCACGAGACTGACCTCGCGCTCGGGTGGTACCGAAGGCGGAATGAGTACCGGAGAGGTGCTGCGCGCGCGGGCTGCGATGAAACCCATCTCGACAATTCCCAGGGCGCTGCGCACGATCGATGTGGCGACCGGTGAAGAGGCGCGCGCGATTGCTCAGCGCAGCGACACCTGTGCCGTGCCCGCTGCCGGTGTCATCGCCGAAGCGATGACTGTGCTGGTGCTTGCTGACGCGATGCTTGAGAAGTTTGGTGGCGATTCCGTCGCTGAGACCTCACGTAATCTGCGCTCCTACCGAGACAACTTGTCGGTGAGTTGAGATGGCACCCATTGTGGTGTTGGTGGGCGCTCCCGGAAGCGGTAAGTCAACGGTGGGGCAAGCTGTTGCCGATCAACTCGAAGTGACGTTTCGCGATACCGACGCTGATATTGAGCGAACGGTCGGGCGTTCGATCTCCGACCAGTTCGTCCAAGACGGAGAAGCAGCATTTCGTGTGCGCGAGGAAGAAGCAGTCGCCTCAGCCCTAGTCGAACACGACGGGGTGCTGTCCCTCGGGGGAGGCGCCGTTCTTTCGGCTGCCACCCGGGCGCTGCTGATGTCGCAGCAGGTGGTGTGGCTGCAGGTCTCCGCCAGCGAAGCGTCAACACGAGTTGGACTCGCGGCTTCCCGGCCTCTGTTAATGGGCAATGTGCGTTCACGACTTGTCGCGCTTCTTGCTGAGCGCGCCCCCTTGTACACCGAAGTTGCCTCGCTCACCGTAAACACCGACGGACGTGAACCCTCCGACGTGGTGTCCGACGTGGTGCAGTGGTTGAACGGACAGACGAGTTGAACGGACAGACGAGTTGAGTGAGCCGGTGAGCATCCGTGTGAGCGGTGAGGGCGAGTACGAGGTGGTCATCGGGCATGGCGTGCTTGATCGCCTCATTCCGATGCTGACGTCGTCACCGGCGCAAGTTGCCGTGATTTACGCACCCGCGGTTGTTGAGGTAGCCCGCGAGGTAAGCGCGATTCTTAACTCTGCGCGAATTCGTCCGATGCTGATTGAGGTTCCCGAATCCGAGGCGGCGAAGACGGCCGATGTCGCCGCGCGCTGCTGGGCGTTGTTGGGCGATGCTGCCTTTACCCGGTCGGATGCGGTCGTGGGCGTAGGTGGGGGAGCCACCACTGATCTTTCCGGATTCGTTGCTGCCACGTGGCTGCGCGGCGTTGACCATGTCGAGATTCCCACCACGTTGCTCGGGATGGTCGATGCGGCAGTTGGGGGCAAGACCGGCATCAACACCGCGGAAGGCAAGAACTTGGTCGGCGCTTTCCACCCGCCGGTCGGGGTGCTCTGCGATCTTGATCGGCTCACGACCCTTCCTGCGGCCGACTACGCAGCGGGTTTGGCAGAAGTAGTGAAGTGCGGATTCATTCGTGACCCTCGCATTCTGGAACTCGTTGAGGCAGATCTTGGTGCGTGTGTCGTTGCTGGCAACGACGTTGAAGTCGAGTTGATTTCGCGCGCTATTGCGGTCAAGGCTGCCGTTGTTTCTGCTGACTTGCGCGAAACGACGACAGCGTCAGCCGGAGGCTTGGCTGCAGTGACCGGTCGCGAGGTGCTCAATTACGGTCATACCTTTGGCCACGCCATTGAACTGGCCGAGGGATATTCGTGGCGTCATGGTGATGCGATCAGTGTCGGAATGATGTTCGTCGCCGAATTGGCGCACAACCAGGGGCTCATCGACGAGGAGCTGGTCGCCCGTCACCGCAACATTCTCAGCGGCTTAGGGTTGCCGACGTCGTATTCGGGTGCGTCGTGGACGCAGCTTCTCGAAGCGATGGGCCGTGACAAGAAGACACGGGGTGGCACGCTGCGGTTTGTCGTACTGGCAGGTGTGGCCGAGCCTGTACTTCTGGCGGCTCCGCCCGAGCAGGCGCTACTGGAGGCATTTCACGCCGTCGCGGGTTGATCGCCGTAGAGTGTGCGCATGACTCGCGTCTTGGTGCTCAACGGACCTAACCTCGGCAGACTCGGAACACGTGAGCCCGAGGTTTACGGATCAACCACCCACGAGCAATTGGCTCAGGCTCTCACGACTCTGGGTGCCGAACTGTCACTTGAGGTCGAAGTGCGCCAGACCGACGATGAGGCAACGCTGATCGGGTGGCTGCATGAGGCCGCGGATGACCACATTCCCGTGGTGTTGAATCCGGCGGCCTTGACGCATTACTCGTACGCCGTGCGCGATGCTGTGTCACAACGCACCGCCCCCCTGATCGAAGTGCATCTGTCGAATCCCGCCGCGCGAGAGGAATTCCGCCACACATCTGTCGTGTCGGCTGTTGCCACGGGCACTATCGCCGGATTCGGTGTCGATTCGTATGTGTTGGCGCTGCGCGCCATCGCAGCCGGACTGTAATGTCGGTCGCCGCGCGGCAAGGCCGGGTGAACTCCCTTCTCGCCGGGCTCGACGTGCAGGCGCTGCTCGTCACCAATCCGGTGAATTGCCGCTACCTATCTGGTTTTGCGGCGAGCAACGCGGCGTTCGTGGCGGCTGATTGCGCTCTCTACGTCACCGACAGTCGGTATGCGACGGCCGTGGCCGAGCAGTGTCCTGAACTTGAGGTCGTGCTTGATCGCGATGCCGCAGCGGGAGCGGTGCACGCCGCGGCTCGCATGGGAGTGTCGCGACTCGGGTTTGAATCGCATGTGGTCACTGTGGCCGATGCCCTCAGGCTCGAGGCTCTCGGTCGCTCCGTTGGGGTCTCTCTGATCGCCTGTGAGAGCGTGATTGAGCCCCTGCGAGAGACGAAGGATGACGATGAAATCGCTCACCTGACGGTGGCGTGCGCCGTGACCGAGCGGGCACTGGCGCGGTTGATTGCCGAGGTTCACGTCGGGCTCACCGAGCGTTGGTTGGCTGCGCGACTGGAGTTCCTGATGTGTGACGAGGGGGCTGAGGCTGCGGCTTTCCCCTCCATCGTCGCGACCGGTGATTCGTCCGCTGAGCCGCATCATCAACCCACCGATCGGGTGGTCGGTGCAGGGGACTTGCTCAAGATTGACTGCGGAGCCCGGGTGGCCGGCTACCACGCCGACATGACGCGAACCTTTGTTGTGGGGCGTCCAGCGCAGGCGTGGCAATCGGAAATTCACGAGTTGGTTGGCCGCGCGGCAGCAGCAGGACGCGCGGCCGTGGCCCCCGGGGTTGCCCTCGTTGACCTCGATCGGGCCTCCCGGGACGTGATTGCCAGTGCTGGTCACGCACTGCACTTCGGTCACGGGCTAGGTCACGGAATCGGTCTGGATATTCATGAGGCGCCGATGATCGGCCCCTCGGCCACGGGTACACTCGCGGAGAACATGACGGTCACCGTCGAGCCAGGTATCTACCTTCCGGGTCTTGGTGGGGTCCGCATCGAGGATTCCCTCGTGGTTACCTCGAACGGTGCCACACCGCTTACGTCCACCACCCGCGAGTTGCTGGTGCTCGGCTGACGCCGTGCCCATCTCGCCGAACCGCAGGAGACCTTCGTGGCTAGCACCAACGACCTGAAGAACGGCCTTGTGCTGAACATTGACGGCCAACTGTGGAGCGTCGTGGAGTTTCAGCACGTCAAGCCCGGTAAAGGACCGGCCTTCGTGCGCACCAAACTCAAGCACGTACTCAACGGCAAGGTGGTCGACCGCACCTTCAATGCAGGACTCAAGATCGAAACAGCGAACGTTGATAAGCGCGATATGCAGTACCTGTACCGCGATGGCGACACCTGGATCTTCATGGACTCGCAGTCCTACGACCAGATTCCCGTGCCCGACTCTGTCGTTGGCGATAACGCGCGCTGGCTGCTTGAGAACCAAGACGCGATCGTAGCGATGAACGAGGGCGCGCCTCTCTATGTCGAACTCCCCGCGTCGGTCGAACTCCTCATCACGTACACCGAGCCAGGACTTCAGGGAGACCGTTCAACCGGTGGCACCAAGCCGGCCACCCTGGAAACGGGTGCTGAGATCGCCGTTCCGCTCTTCATCGAGAACGGCACCAAGGTCAAGGTCGACACTCGCGACGGCTCCTACCTCGGTCGCGTGAACTGAATTCATGACCGCCCGTCGTAAGGCACGCAAGCGCGCGCTCGATCTGCTCTACGAAGCCGATATCCGCGGTGTCGATCCGCGCGAGATCGCCGTCGAGCGTTTTCCCGAAGACTCGGACGACTACGCGGCCGTGCTGGTTGAGGGAGTCGCGGCGCATCGCGAACGTATCGACGAACTCCTCGATACGCACTCGCTGGGGTGGACTGTCGAGCGCATGCCGGCGGTCGATCGCACTCTCCTGCGCATTGCTGTGTTCGAAATGCTCTGGAACGACGATGTTCCTGACTCGGTCGCAATCTCCGAAGCGGTCGAACTCGCGACCTCGCTGTCGACCGACGACTCTCCGGGGTTCATCAACGGATTACTGGGCCGCATTGACGAAGTGAAGCCTCGCATCGTCGTCTGACCGAACTCGTCGCGCTCAGATGCCCGCGTTTATGCGGTGGGGCTTTCACGTGATAACGAGTGCCCCGGGTGGGAGTCGAACCCACACTGTACCGAGTTTGAGTCGGCTCTCTCTGCCGGTTGGAGTACCGGGGCTACGGGACAAGGTTAGACCGTCCCTGTTGGTGACTACGATCGAGCCAT
>Ga0194043_1000291_pt1 | contig 26913 bp, 23 predicted proteins | sample JunL4415m_MetaG_FD_161274 | JGI IMG/M metagenome (GOLD analysis project Ga0194043, IMG submission 161274) | Anoxic zone freshwater microbial communities from boreal shield lake in IISD Experimental Lakes Area, Ontario, Canada - Jun2016-L442-15m | ecosystem: Environmental > Aquatic > Freshwater >...
CGTCACGACGCCTCTTCGAGCGCCTCCTCGAACTGGCTCGCGTAGAGGTCGTAGTAGAAGCCACGGGCGGCCATGAGCTCCTCGTGGCTGCCCTGCTCGATAATCGCGCCCTTGTCCATCACGAGGATGATGTCGGCGCCGCGGATCGTCGAGAGCCGGTGAGCGATGACAAAGCTGGTGCGGTCCTTCATGAGCGCGGCCATAGCCTGCTGGATGAGCACCTCGGTGCGCGTGTCCACCGAGCTGGTGGCCTCGTCGAGGATGAGGACGTCCGGGTCGGCGAGGATGGCGCGGGCGATGGTGAGCAGCTGCTTCTCGCCGGCCGACACGTTGGTGGCGTCGTCGTCCAGCAGGGTGTCGTAGCCGTCGGGCAGGGCGCGCACGAAGTGGTCGACGCGCGCTGCCTTCGCGGCGGCGCGGACGTCGTCCTCGCTCGCGCCCTCGCGCCCGTAGGCGACGTTCTCGCGGATCGTGCCGCTGAACAGCCAGGTGTCCTGCAGCACCATGCCGAACAGACGGCGCAGGTCGCTGCGCGTGATGTGGCGCGTGTCCACGCCGTCCACCAGAATGCGGCCGCCGTCGATCTCGTAGAAGCGCAGCAGCAGGTTGACGAGCGTCGTCTTGCCGGCGCCGGTGGGCCCGACGATGGCCACGGTCTCACCCTGCCGCACGTCCAGGGTGAGGCCCTCGATGAGCGGCGCGTCCGGCAGGTAGCGGAAGGAGACGTCCTCCAGCGAGATGTGGCCGCGGGTCCGCTCGAACACGACGCACTCGGGGGCGTCGGGCTCTTCTTCGGCTTCGTCGAGGAGCTCGAAGACCCGCTCGGACGAGGCCGCCGTGCTCTGCAGCACGTTCATGATGCCGGCCACCTGGGCGATTGGCATCGTGAACTGGCGGGAGTACTGGATGAAGGCGGTCACGTCGCCCAGCGAGATGCGGCCGGTGGCCACCATGAGGCCGCCGACCACGGCGATGGCCACGTAGTTGAGGTTGGTGACGAAGTTCATCACGGGCATGATGATCCCCGAGATGAACTGGGCCTTGAAGCTCGCCTGGTAGAGCTTCTCGTTCTGCTCGTCGAACGTGGCGATGGCCTGCTTCTGGTGGCCGAACACCTTGACCACGTTGTGGCCGGTGAACATCTCCTCCACGTGCCCGTTGAGGTCGCCGGTGTGCTCCCACTGCGCCGCGAACTGCTTCTGCGAGCGCTTGGCGATGAGAATCGTGACGACCACCGACACGGGCACCACCAGCACCGAGATGAGAGCCAGCAGCCAGCTGATGGAGAGCATCATGATCAGTACGCCGACGATCGTGAGCGCAGCGGTGATGATCTGCGTGAGGCTCTGCTGCAGCGACTGCGAGATGTTGTCGATATCGTTGGTCATGCGGCTCAGCACGTCGCCGCGAGGGTGGTCGTCGAAGTACCTGAGCGGCAGGCGAGCGAGCTTCTCGTCCGCATCCTGCCGCAGCCTGTACATGGTGCGCTGCGTCACGCCGGCCATGATGTAGCCCTGCATCCAGGCGAAGAGCGCGCTCACCAGGTAGATGGCGACGAGCAGGAGCAGCGTGCGCCCGAGGGCGGCGAAGTCGACGCCCTGCCCTGGGTTCAGCGTCATCGACGAGAGCATGTCGGCCTGGCGCGTGTCGCCCTTGGCGCGGAGCCCGGCGACTGCTTGCGCCTGGGTCACGCCGGCGGGGATCTTCTGGCTGACGACGCCCTCGAACAGGATGTTGGTGGCGGTCCCAAGGATCCTCGGGCCGAGCACCGCGAAGGTCACACTGATCACGGCGAGCACGACGACGAGGCCGATGCGCAGACGTTCGTGCTTCAGGCGCCCGCCGAGCCGGCGCATCGTGCCCTTGAAGTCCTTGGCCTTGGCCGTCGGCATGACGAGGGCGTGACCGCCCGGGCCGCCGGGGCCGGGGCCGCCCGGGCCGCGCGGAGGTCCGCCCGCGCCCGCGGGCCGGGTACCGCCGCTGCTCGCGCCGCCGCCGCTGCTCGCCGCGGCGCTCAAGCGACGCTCTCCTCGCCGAGCTGGGAGGAGACGATCTCGCGGTACGTCTCACTCGACTTCAACAGCTCGTCGTGCGTGCCGATGCCGGCGATCGTGCCGTCGTCCTCGAGCACGATGATCTGGTCGGCGTGCATGATGGTGCCCACGCGCTGCGCGACGATGATCACGGTGGCGTCGGCCGCATGCTTGCGCAGCGCCGCGCGCAGGCGCGCGTCGGTGGTGACATCGAGGGCGGAGAAGCTGTCGTCGTAGATCTGGATAGGCGCCTGCTTGGCCAGCGCCCGGGCGATGGCGAGTCGCTGCCGCTGCCCGCCGGAGACGCTGGCGCCGCCCTGCGCGACGTGCTCCTCCAGCTGCTCGGGCATCTCCTCGACGAACTCGCGGCCCTGGGCGATCTCGAGGTAGCGCCAGAGCTGCTCGTCAGCCGCCTGCTCGTCGCCGTGGCGCAGGTTAGCCGCCACCGTGCCGCTGAAGAGAAACGACTTCTGCGGCACGAGGCCGATCCGCCGCCACACGTCCTGCTGCGCCATCTCGCGGACGTCCACGCCGTCGAGGAGCACGGCGCCGGCGGTGACGTCGTAGAACCGCGGGATGAGGCTGATGAGCGTGGTCTTGCCGCTGCCGGTGCTGCCCACGATGGCGGTGGTCTCGCCCGGTCGCGCCGTGAAGCTGATCCCGCTGAGCACCGGTTCCTCGGCGCCCGGGTAGCGGAACTCCACGTCGCGGAGCTCCACCAGCCCGGCCTCAGCCTCGGCGACGGCCGGCTCCTGCGGATCGACGATCGAGGGTTGCGTCTCCAGCACCTCCTGGATGCGCTGCGCGGAGACGGCGGCGCGCGGCACCATGACGAACATGATCGTCGCCATGAGCACCGCGAGCAGGATCTGCACGATGTAGGTGAGAAAAGCGGTGAGGTCGCCGATGGGCATGCCGTGATCGGCGACCTGGATACCGCCGAACCACATGATCGCCACGGTGGAGAGGTTCAGGATCAAGGTCAGGATCGGCATCATCAGCGCGAACAGGCGCCCTACCTTGAGCGTCGTCGTGGTGAGGTCGGTGTTGACCTCGTCGAAGCGCCGCTCCTCGTACCCGATGCGGTCGAAAGCGCGGATGACGCGCACCCCGCTCAGCATCTCGCGGGTCACCTGGTTGATGCGGTCGATCTTCTTCTGCATCGACATGAAGAGCGGGATGGCGCGCATCATCACGAGGCCGATGAAGACGCCCATGACGGGGATGGCGACGAGGATGACGGCGCTGAGCGGCACGTTGAGGCGCAGGGCCATGATCATGCCGCCGATGGCCATGATGGGCGCCGAGATCACGAGGTTGAGCATCATGAGCACCACCATCTGTACCTGCTGCACGTCGTTGGTGGTGCGCGTGATGAGCGACGGCGTGCCGAAATGGTTCACCTCGGATTGGGAGAAGCTCTGCACGCGGCGGAAGAGGGCGCCGCGCACGTCGCGGCCGAAGCCCATGGCGACCTTGGAACCCCAGTACACGGCGATGATGGAGGCGATCACGAACACCAGCGAGACGCCGAGCATGACGGCGCCCATCTGCAGGATGTAGACCGTATCGCCGGTCACCACGCCGTAATTGATGATGTCGGCGTTGAGGGTCGGCAGATAGAGGTTGGCGATGGCCTGCACCAGCAGGAGCACAAGGACGACGATGATCTGGCGCCAGTACGGCTTCAGGCGCTCACGAAGGAGACGGATCACGCGGCGGCCTCCGGCCCACGCCGAGCGAGCGCCCGCGACATGAGCCCGCCGAGCTCGCCGAGCAGCCGCGCGAGCTCCCGGCGATCGTTCTCAGGCAGGTCGCCGATCGTCTCGTTGACGAAGTCGGCCACCACGCCCCGCAGCTGTCGCTCCAGGTCGCGACCGGCGGCCGTCAGGAAGACGCGCGTGAGGCGCCGGTCGGCGGCGTCGGGCCGCCGCTCCACAGCGCCGGCCTTCTGCATCGCCTGGAGCATCTTGCTCACCGTCGGCCGCGACAGGCGCAGAGCGTCGGCGAGATCGCGCTGGGAGATGCCGTCGTGGCCGGCGAGCACGTGAAGGCAGAAGATCTGGCCGGGATGGGTACCTTGGCCGGCCAGCGTCCTGAGCATCAGCTGCTTGTGAAGACGCAGCGTCACGAGGAACGCGAAGAAGACCCGTGACGACAGGTCGTCCACGCCGTCGAGCACGAACCGCGACGGGTCCGGACTCTCGCCGTGGGGCGACAGGCACTTCCGCACGCGGCTCCTCCTTCTCGATGCACTCGGACGCTGACGCCGAGAAACGTTAGCATGCCAACCGTTAGGAGGCAAACGGTCCCGCCGCGCTCCCTGGCCGGCCGCGCCTGTCGTGGGGTGCCTCAGTCCGTGATGGCGAGGATGGCGCCGTCGGCGCCCACCGCCCAGCCGTGGGCGGCGTCGCTGAAGGCCACGGCGCGCAGATCCGCGCTGCTCCCCGAGCTCTGCGCGCTCCAGGTGGCGCCGCCGTTCGCGGTGGCGAGGATGGCGCCGTCCGCGCTCACCGCCCAGCCGTGATCGCCATCGCCGAAGGCGACGCCGAGGAGGTCCTCCGTGCTCCCCGACTCCTGTGCGCTCACGGTGGCGCTGCCGCTCGTCAACACCGCGGAGTCGCTGCCGCTCGTCGATGTCGATCGCACCGGGAGGAGGAAGACGGCGAAAAGGAGAATGAGGAGGGCGGCCACGGCTGCCACGGCGATCAGCACGATCGCCCAGACGGGAAATCTCTTCTTCCCCGGGACGGGCTGGGCGACGGCCACAGGTCGAGCGACGAGCGCGGTCGCCGCGACGGGCACGCCGGCCGACACGGGCTCCGGGACCACGCCGCCCGCGGCGACCTGCTCGACCCACTCCCGGAGGCCGGCATAGGCCCACGACAGGTGCCCCTCACGGTCATAGGCGAGGACGTTGACGGCCGCGATCGGCCCCTTTCCCTCGAGGACGAAGCGCCCGTTCTCGAAGGTGATCGCCTTGCCCACCCAGGCGGTGCTCGGCCCGAACGTCGCGATCACCATGGTCCCTCCTCGCAGATACTCCCACTGGCGGCGGCGGCAACGGCGCGCCGGCACGAGACGCCGCCTCGAGGCCGGCGGCGGCCGTCTTCAGATGGCGCGCATCCGGTTGTTCCTCGCCTCGTGCTCGACCTCGGCCGTGCCGAGGGCCTCCAGCACCGGGGGCACGTAGTTTGCGAAGCGCCCGCGCAGGCCTTTCTTGAGGCCGTACCAGCCGGCCACCGGGTTGTCGGCCGAGCGGCCCCAGGCTTCCACGGTGCCCTCGGCGGCCGGCTTCTGCTCGTCGGCGCTGCCCAGCGGCATCCAGTCGCCGCGCTCCTTGAGCATGGCCTGTAGATCGCTGAGGCAGCGAAGCTGATAGCGCAGCTCCGTCTTGCCGACGATCACCACGAGAGCCGGCGGGTCGGCCTTCTCGTCGCGATACGCCTGGTACTCGCTCTTGCCGGGCGGGGTCTTCAAGGTCCAGGGGCTCTCGGGAGTCCCTTCGCCGGCGATGTCCTGGCTTACCATGATCTCTCCCTCGTCGCGATGGGCCGCCCGAGAGGCGCGTGATCAGCAGCGCCTTGCACGGCGGCCCCGTGTCTCTGCACGTACCCCGCGCGCCGCCGGCGAAAACGCCGCCGGGGCCGCGCGGGCGCAGCTCGCCGCGGCGGCGGCGCGCCTCGGCGGCGACGCCTTTGCGGCCGCGTGCCCCCGCCGCGGCGCCGCGGCCGGCGCTCGCCGTCAGGGCACGCTGGTGCGGAACTTGACGCCGTCGCGCCTGCAGATGAGCTGCTGCACCTGGCGGGCGCTCATCGGCCCGCTGGGCAGCCCGCCGCCCGGGGCCACCCACTGCCCCACCATCCAGAAGGCGTCCAGGCCGGGCAGCGTGCGCGGCACAGTCTTGATCAGCCACTCGGGGGTGGGCAGCCAGCCTTCGAAGCTGCCCTGCCAGTTGCCCGTGTAACGCACCAGCGTGGCCGGCGTGCTGACGTCGGTCATCTCGACCTGCGCCGCCAGCCCCGGGTAGCGCCGGTCGAGCGTCGCGACCACGGCGTCGGCGACGCGCTGCTTCTCGGCGTCGTACCGCTCGCGGTCGTCCGCGCGCAGATGCTCCCAGTACGGCTCGTCTGCTTCGAGGATGCCTGTGAGGATCGTCTTGCCCTCGGGGGCCAGGGTCGCGTCGAAGTTGTGGATGCGCACGTTCACGCGGTCGTAGCGCCGTCCGCCCAGGTCGAACGCCTCGGCGAGCGGCACGTTCATGCCGGTGACGATCTCCGGCAGGTCCGAGAAGTCGCGGTCCACCCCCACGCCGATGAAGATGATCGACGTGAAGAGTGGCAGCACGCCGCGCTCGTAGAGGTCGCGGTGCACCTCGCCGACGTAGCGGCCGCCGAGCATGCCGTAGATGGTCGCGTGCCCGTCGGCGGCGGAGACGACGATGTCGGCGCGCTCCTCGGCGCCGCCCTCGAGGCGCACGCCCACGGCGCGCCCGCCCTCGACGAGGATCTCGTCGACCCGCGCGCCGTATGTCACCTCGCCGCCGAGCTCAACGTAGCGGCGCTCCACGTTTCTCGCCAGCGGCAGCGACCCACCGATCGGGTAGCCCGCCGAGCCCTCGTGCAGCCAGGCAAAGGTCGCGATCATGAAGAACGCCGAGCTCTGCGGCGGCCACATCGCGCGGAACGCCTCCGCCAGCAGCGGATCGTGGAAACGGTCGGCGACCTCGTTCATCGTTCGCCGGCCCCATGTCCTGAACGGCCGCAGGTACGGCAGCATGCGAGGCAGCATCGTGAGCCCTGTGAGCGGCCCCATCGCCTCCCGCGGCGGCACGTCGGCCATCATGTCCTTGCCCACCAGCTTGCGCGCCGCGGCGAAGAACTCGCGGAGCAGCGGCGCGTCTGACGGCGACAGCTGACAGAGGCCGCGCTCGCTGCGGTCGAGATCGCGATACACCACCACGACCCGCCCATCCTCACCCTCGTAGCGGTAGAACTCGTCGAGATCCCGGAGGTCGAGACCCTGCACGAGGCCGATCTCCTCCCACAGCCGGTACATGCTGCCACCCGGTCTCGACCCACTGAGCCAGTGGACGCAGTAGTCGATGGTGTAGCCCTTGCGCTGCCAGGAGGTGCACAGGCCGCCGGGCTTGGCGTGCATCTCGTAGATGCGGCTGCGATAGCCGTTCATCTGCGCGTAGCAGCCGGCGCTGAGGCCGGCGATACCGGCGCCGATGACGATCATCGACCTGCCCGGCGCGTGACCAACGGTGTTGCTCATCAGGCTCCTCCTTGCGGGCTGGCAGTGCTGACCGGCAGCCTACATCGGGCTGGTGAAGAAGCAACAGTGCAGGCGCTCCCGAAACACGGACGACGGCGACGACGGCGGCGTCAGGCTCGGCGCGTCTCGCTCTCGACGCCCGCCTCGGCGCGCGCCACCCCGGGCGGCGGCGTGATGGGTACGCGGCCGCGCTCGTCGAAGGCGGCCGCGTGCGTGTGCGCGTAGAGCCGCCGGTAGAGCGGCGCGAGCAGACCGGCGGCCAGCGCCCAGGCGGCGAAAGCGGCGAGAAGGATCGCCTGCGCCGCCAGGGGCCCCACCTTGGAGCCGGCCGGCGCAGCCTCGCCGGCGCCCCCGCCGCCCACCACCAGGGCAAGCGCGGCCAGCACGAGCGACGCGAGCACCGCCACCCAGTAGTCGAGCGGCAGGCGCCACAGCCAGCGCCGATGCCACCACACGTCGCCGCGGCGAAAGCGGCGCCAGCCGTAGGCCGGGTTGAGCAGAAACCAGAGAAAGTCCCAGAGCGCGCTCCAGGCGACCCAGGCGGCGAGCAGCGACAGCTCCCGGGCCGCCGTCCACGACGCGCCGAAGGCGAACGGCAGGTGAAAGGCGAGCAGCGTGGCCGCGAACATCAGCAGGTTGTAGCCGGTGAGCGGCTTGCCGCCGAGCACGAGCCCGAAGAGCCGCGCCGAAAGCCCACTGACGCGGTACGGCGTCGGGAGCTTCTCGGCCCAGCCGTACGGACCCTCGATCTCGATCTCGACGGCCGCCATCACGAGGGCCAGGATGCAGAGCAGCGGCGCCGCGACGGCGAGCGTCACGGCCTCGCCTCGTCGCGCTCTTCGACGGCCGACGCGTCGTCGCCGTCTTCGGCTGTCCCGACGCGCCGGCCGCGCCGGCGGCCGCCGGTCTGGGCAAGCGCCACCAGCGCAAGCTGCTCGCGCAGCGCCGCAAGCGCCTCGTTGTTGCCGTCCTGCGCGTAGCCGGCCAGCGCGACCTCGTGCTGGGGCAGCCGTTCGAGAAAGGCGCCGATCGCCTGCGGCGTCGGCGCCTCCGCGTACGCGCCATACCCGAGCCGCTCCAGATAGCGCGCGTTGAGCGTCTGCTCGAACTGGCCGGCGACCGGGATCGAGAGCGCCGGCTTGTGCAGGTACACGCACTCCGAGAGCAGCGAGAACCCGCCGCCGGCCACCACGGCGCGCGCCGTGCGCAGATCCTCAAGGAAGACCGCCTCGCTGAAGGGCCGGAAGACGAGGCGGCCGTCCCCCAGGTCCTCGTCAAGGTCGCGGCGCACGCCGTACACGCGGCACGGCAGACCGGTCTCGTGCAGCGCCGCGACCAGCGTCTCGCCGCCGGCCGCCGTCTGGTAGACGAGCAGATGCTCGCCCTGCTCCGCCGCGGCGGCGAGCACCGCCTCCCGCAGCACCGGCGCGACCAGCGTCGTCGCCTTCCGCCGCAGCGGCGGCCGAAAGAAGGTGGGCACGATGGCGTGGTGCAGGCCCGCCGCCTTGGTCCGCGCGATCTGCCGGGCGAGCTCGAAATCGAGCGTGTCGCCGCGGATGATGCCGTCGTCGTGCCGGCAACGGTCGAGCATCATGATGTTGTCCACGCCGATCGCCGGCACGCGCTCGCGGCGGGCGACGGTCAGCACGAACGACTCGAAATCGCTCACCACCACGTCGGCGGAGAAATCGCGGGCGATCTCGTAGAAGCTGCGTACCTGCGCCGGCCAGCCGGCGACGGCGCCGCGCAAGTTCTGCGCCACCGTCTCCCAGCGGCGGATGGCGTTGTCCTCGTAGGCCAGCGAGAAGCCGAGGATCTCGCGCACCTGGGGAAAGTGCTGCGCCAGGTAGTCGTGGGCGCGCCCCGACGCCACGATGAGCACGTCGTGATCGCCGACGATGTCGGTGAGGAAGGCGTGCGAGCGGGTGGCGTGGCCCATGCCTTCGCCGGCCACGCCGTACAGGATGCGCATCTCTCCACCTCACTTCGTCGGGGGCTCGGCTCCGCGCCGCCCGCATGACTCTACCCGTTCGCGCGCCTCGGCGGCGCGGGGGCCGCGACGACGAAGGCCTCTCGCGTGGTGGCGCCCGCGCGGGCCGCGGGGTAGTCTGCCCGCCGTGGAGACGACTTCTCAGCTCAGCCGCCTGAGCCGGCCCCGCCGCCTCGTCCTCATCGCGGTCCTGGGCAGCGTCTGCACCATCGGACCCTTCTCGACGGACCTCTACCTGCCGGCAATGCCGATCGTCGCCGCGGACCTGGGCGCGAGCTCGTCGGCGATCGCGCTCACTGTGACCACCTTTCTCGTGGGCCTGGCCTTCGGTCAGCTTCTGGCGGGTCCTTTGAGCGATACGTACGGGCGGCGGCTGCCGCTGCTCGTCGGCCTCATCGTGTTCACGACGGCGTCGCTGGTCTGCGCGCTGACCCCGTCCGTCGACGTGCTGATCGCCGTGCGGTTTGTCCAGGGCCTTGCCGGCGCCTCGGGCATGGCCATCGCCAACGCAGTCGTCACCGACTACTCGCGGGGGCGCCAGGCGGCGCGCCTGCTCTCGCGCCTGGCGCTGGTCAGCGGCCTGGCGCCGATCGTGGCTCCGCTCATCGGCGCCCAGCTCCTGCGCGTCACCTCCTGGCGCGGCCTCTTCGTGGCGCTGACCGGCCTCGGCATCCTGCTGTTCTCCGCCGTCGCGCTCGGGCTGCGCGAGAGCCTGCCGCGCGAGAGGCGGCAGGCGGGGGGCGCGGCGCGCACGCTCCGCACCTTCGGCATGCTCTCGCGTGACCCGCGCTTCATGGGCCTCTCGACGACCAGCGCCCTGTCGTTCGTCGCCTTCTTCGCCTATCTGGCGGCCTCGTCGTTCGTGTACCAGGATCTGTATGGGGCCTCGCCCGTCCTCTTCAGTCTCCTGTTCGCGGTGAACGCCATCGGCATGCTCGCCGTGAACCAGCTCAACCACCGCCTGCTCGGGCGCTTCACGCCGCAACAGCTCCTCGGCGTGGGCCTGCTCACCGGCAGCCTCGCCGGCCTCGCTGTCCTTGCCGTGACGCTCGTCGGCGGACTCGGCATCGTGGCGTTGGCCGTGCCCCTGTTCGTGCTCGTCGCCAGCCTCGGTTTCGTCTTCCCCGATTCCACCGCCCTGGCGCTTTCGCTGCACCCGGACGTGGCGGGCTCCGCCTCCGCCTACTTCGGCACGTTCCGCCTGGGCCTCGGCGCCCTGGCCACCCCGCTGGTCGGGATCGGCGGCGCGGTGAGCGGCCTGCCGATGGCGCTCGTCATCGCCGTCTCCAGCGCCGCCGCCCTCGCCGTTTTCGCAGCGGTGGCCGCCCGCACGCGCACGCTGACGCCCGTGCTGGACACCCCGGAGGAGGCGTCGACCGACATGCCGGTCGGGTGAGATGCGAGATCCTGGTGCGGGTCCGGCCGCGGATCCGTGAGGCCCGCGCGGCCGGCGCGCGGGGTACACTGTGATCGGCGCAGCGCTATCACGGCCCGCGAGCCCGAAGGGCGCCGTCGCGGGCCGGACTGAGACCATGGACAAAGCGAGACGAGGAGGCGTCATGCTCTGCGACATCGCGAGAAACCTCGCCGACGACAAGCTCGAGCGGATCAAGACACTGGAGAACGACCTCGGGCTGACCATCGTGGCGTTCTCGTGCCGCTCCCTGGACGCGGCGCGGGAGGAGCGGGTCCGCGCGCTGATGGAGGAGCTCGGGCCGCAGCTCCAGGCCGAGCCGGCGGAGCCGGACGAAGAACAGCTCGGCCGGATCCGCGCGGCGGAGCAGACCATGGGCCTCTCGCTCGTGGCGGTCCGCGCCTGACGCGCCGCGTGGGCGAGCGCGACCACAAGCAGCGCTCCCGCGCGGCCTTCGACCGCCAGGCCCCGACCTATGACAGCAGCGGCTACAGCCAGCACGCGCGGCGGCTCCACGCCGAGGTCGTGGCCGCCGTCGAGACCTTCCCGTTCACGGCCGTGCTCGACGTCGGCTGCGGCACCGGCGCCACCCTCGACGCCATCGTGCGCGCACACCCGGAGGTGCACGCCTGGGGGATCGACCTGTCGGCGGAGATGATCGCGCAGGCCCGCGAGCGGCTGCACCACGGCAGCGAGCGCGCGGGCGGCCAGGTCGATCTGCGGGTCGCCGACGCCGAGCACCTGCCTCTGGCGGACGACGCCGTCGACCTGGTCGTCTGCGTCGATTCCCTGCACCACTATCCGGACCCGGCGGCCGCGCTGCGCGAGATGCGCCGCGTCACGGGGCCCGGCGGCGGCCTCGTGATCGGCGAGTGGCGGCTGACCACGCCGCTGCGGCAGCTGATGAACCGGCTGCTGCCGCGCCTGCCCGAGGGCGACGTGCGCGTGTACACGGGCCGGGAGCTCACGGAGCTGGCCGAGGCGGCCGGCTACAGCGCGATGCGCTGCGGCCCGGCCGGCGTGCGCGGCCAGTTGCTCGTCGCGCGACGCTGAGCCGCGCCTTACGCCGGCGCCCTACGCCGGCGCCTTCGCGAGCTCGGCGCCCACCTTTCCTCAATCGGACCACGGGCCCGATCCCTCGCCGCCATCCCCCGGCGACTCGCGGATGCGGGTATCATCCAGACAACAACCCTACGGAGGCCGGAGATGCTTCTGTCACTTGCGGCGCCGCGCCGCGCCGCGGCGATCCTCATCATCGGGGTCGTGCTGGTCGTCACCCTCGCGGCCCCCGCCTGGTGCGTCGCGACCGGGCTGTGGTGGTGACGCGGAGCTTCTAGCGCACTGTCAGCAACGTGACCGCGGGCGCCAGCTCGCGGTTCCCGCCGAGGTCGGTCGCCGCGCAGGTCACCGTGTAGACGCCCTGAGCGGGCGGCTTCCACGTCCAGGCGATCGCCTTGCCGGTCGCCACCCAGCCGCGCGACGCCGCCACCACCGTGACACCGGTGGCGTCGCTGATCGTGTACGACAGATCGACCTTGGCACTGTACAAGTCTCGCGCCGTGCAGGTCAGTCGCGCCGCCTTGCCCAGCGCGACGCTCTGCGCCGCCGCCACCGAAAGCGCCGGTCTGTCAAGGTCGACGACCAGCTCTCCCGAGACCGGGCTCACGCCCAGCGACGACTCCGCCGTGACCGTGAAGCTCGGGCGGCAGCTGCCCAGGGGCGCTCCGGCCCCGTTCGCGCCGTCCCACACGACCGTGTGAGATCCGGCGTCGAGCGACCCGAGGTCGAAGGCACGCACGGTCTTGCCGTCGATGCGGACCGCGACGCGGACCGTGGCGCTCCGCGTGAGCGTGAAGCCGAGCGTCGTGGAGTCGCTCACGCCGTCGCCGTTCGGCGAGATCGTCTGCGGCGTGGCGGTGGGGAATCCCAGGGTGCGATCGAGGGTGACGTTGACGCCCTTCCGCGAGGCGTTGCCGGCGACGTCGCGGCACTCGATGGAGAGCTTGTACTCGCCCTCGGCGGCCGCCGCCGGCTTGCCGTCGGCCGACACCTTGCCGTCCCACTCGGCGGAGTGCGCCGCCTCACTTTGACCGGCCCAGTCGCTGAGCCTCCGCCGCACCTTGCCGTCGGCGCCGAGGATCGAGACGCGCGTGGAGCAGCGCTCGGCGAGCACGTAGCGCACCTTGACCGTGTCGCTGCAGCCGTCGCCGTTCGGGCTGAACGTACCGGGGTGGGCATCGGCGCTGGTGAGCTCCGGCGCCACCGTGTCGATGGTGATCCTGACCGCGCTCGGCGCCGCATTGCCGAGCGACGAGGACGCCGAGACGACTGCCGTGTACACGCCGTCAGGGTACTTGCGGCCGTCGGCGTCCGTGCCCGGCCACGTCACCTCGGCAACGTCGCCCTCACCGCTGTAGCTGCCCAACCGCTCGCCGCCGGCGTCGCGCAGCTCGACGCCCCAGCTCGCCTTCCTGGTCAACCACAGGCTCAGGGTCGTCGTGTCGATCACGCCGTCGCCGTTCGGACTGAACTGCACGGGGCCGGCCTTGACCAGCGTGACGATGGGCGCCTGCGGCCGGCCGGCCGCCTCCAGGCGAACCGTCGGGAGCAGCGGGTAGAGGATGTTGCCGGGGCATTCCGTGTGGTTGGCCTGGCGGTGGCCGGCGACGACCGGGAAGGTCACCCGGGCGCCGTACGCGTACTTCTCCGACGCGCAGCAGGTCAGCTTGGCCGTGCCCCGTGGGTCGAGGCCGTGGAGCCTGAGCTTCCAGGCGAGCAGCTTCTCCAGCGCGGCCAGGGCCGCGGCGGGAGGCGCGTCGGCAGCGAAGTCACCGATCACCGAGACGCCGGCGCTCCCTGTGTTGAAGCCGAGCGTCTGGGCGCCCACGACGCCCTTCTTCATGCCGCCGTAGCGCCCCTCGTAGATGGTCCCGAAGCGGTCGACGAGGAAGTTGTAGGCGATGTCGCTCCAGCCCAGGGTGCGCGCGTGATAGGCGTAGATGGCGCGCATGATGCCGGGCGCCTCGGCGGCTGTGTACGTGTTGCCGCTGGCGGTGTGATGGATGAAGACCATCTTGACGGCGGCGTAATCGGGCCGGCCGCTGCGCCACGACTCGTCGGCCCCCCACTCACGGCGGGTGACGATGTCGGGAGCGCCGGAGGCGGCCGCGACCGGCGCGGCGAAGCTGTCGTCGGCCGCGCCCGCCGCCGCGCTGCGCACGGCCACGGGGCCCGCGGCGACGATGTCGCCATCCTCCGTGGGGTCGATGGCCACGACGCGCACGTCCTCGAGCACGGCCGGTGAGCCTGCGGCGCCGGCCACGGCGGCGACCTGCACGTAGCGCGCCGCCCCCGTCCAGACGGGCTCGGTGAACGCTCGCGGGGGGCCTCCGGCCTCGCCGGCGAGCTCAAGGGGCGCCCGTCGCCAGGGGCTCCACGAGCGGCCGTCCGGGCTCGTGCGCAGCCGCAAGGTCACAGCGCCCGACGCGGACGGCACGGCGCAGATCACGCCGGCCATGGTGAAGCGCGCTCCGGCGTCGAGGGTGGGCGCGGCGGTCCGCCGGCGGGCGGCGCGCCGCGCCGCGCCCGCCTGCGTGTCCGCGCCCGCGGGCGCCTCCCGCGCGACCGGCAGACCGCCGGAGATTTTCAGGACGCGCATGTGTACGGGCGGCGCCTGCGCCGGCTCCGCAGCCGCGGCCGCGGCGGCGCGCGGCGGCGCCCAGCCGGCAGCCAGGCACGCGATCACAGCGACGACGATGCAGATGAGCGTTCTCTTCATAGGGCTCCGGATTGCCGACGCCTCTTTCGTTCTACGGCCGCGGCCGAGTCCCTCGGTTTCTTGAGCGGCCCCCGTGCGGCGAACCGCGGCGCCCGCGGCGCTGCGTCTGCCGCCGCGAGACAGAGCCGGGGCGTGAGATTCGGGCGCCACCGCGAGTCGCCTCGTCACATCATAGCCCGCGCGCGGCGTACCGCCAGCCGGCGCGCCGCGTACCGCCAGCCGGCGCTGGCCGGCCCGATGGCGCCTCCACCCGGAGCTGGACGAAGCCATCCCGTCCAGCGCTCGGCGGCCGCGGCGCTGACTTTCTGGAGAGGGCCGAATCCTCAACCTTCTTGTCGTGCACGGCCGTCCGCAGCCTCGGTTGCGGGAGGGAAGAGTGGGAAGACGCGATTCCTGAGGGGAGAAGCCCTCCGTCCTTATGTGTGCTCACCCGCCGCGGGTGGCGCAGCCGCCAGGGAAGCCGAGGGGAAGAAGAGCCCTCCCGCGCCCATCTTTGCCGGCCGGGGGTCGCTTGCCCGCGCGCGTCGTCCCGCGCTTCGACCGGCGCAGCTCCAGCAGCTGCGGCCTGGTCTTCCGTCAGCCGCAGCTGCAGAGGGCCGTGCGGGTGGTCGCCGCCCTCGGCATGGGTGCTGTGTGACCGTATTCCGTTGGCGGTACTTCCAACGATACCGTTGGAAGTACCGCCAACGGATTCGACCGCTTTCGACCATGCCCCCGCCTGAGGGCCGCGTGCGTGGAGCGCGAACGTCAACGTTGACGCCACCGTCTCGTCTCGCATGAGGGGAAAACAGCCTTCCGCACTCGCCTTCACTCGCCGCGGGTGGCGTTGTGCCCGCCAGGAGCACTGACGGGATGATGGGGATTCCCTGGCTGTCGCGTCGCCCGCGGACGGGCGCATGGCGACCGGCGGGCGCTCGCCGCAGGCGGGCCGCCGGGGGTGACAGCCGCTGCGGGTGCGGCGCGCCATCTCCGCCTTCTCGCCGCTCGTCGATCCGGAGGCCGCACGCGCAAGCGGACGAAAAGGGATGGTCATGCCGCAGGAATCGAGGGCGCCGAAGCGCGCGGCGCGTCACCGCGCCTTGACGCTTGTTCACCACGCCTCTAGACTCCCGAACAAGCGAGTCTGGGCGTACTCGCTACCTGTCTCCTCAAGGCAGGACACCCGGACTCTCGGCAGGCATTCTCCAGGGGGAGGCACTTTGACGACCATCCACAAGAAGCTCGTACTCGCGGCCATTCTCGTACTGGCACTGGCGCTCGCGCTCTTCGCCGTCGTGGGTTGCGGCAGCAGCAGCTCCGGGGACGCCACTACGGCCGCCTCGACGCCGTTCAAGGTCGGCGTCGCCGGCCCCATGACCGGCGACTACGCAACGTACGGCAAGTCCCACAAAGAAGGCGCTGAGATCGCCATGGAGGAGCTCAACGCGGCCGGCGGCGTCAACGGCGGCCAGGTCTCGCTGGCCCTCGGCGACGACCTCGGCGATCCGAAACAGGCCGTGCTCGTGGCCCAGAAGTACATTGACGACGCGGAGCTCGTCGTGGTCGACGGGCACCAGTTCTCCGGCGCCACCATCGCCGCCGGCGCCAAGTACGAAACGGCCGGCCTGCCCATGATCTCCCCGTCCGCCACCAACCCGGACATCACCACACTCGGCAAGTACATCTGGCGCATCTGCATGACCGACGCGGTGCAGGGCGAAGGGCTCGCCAACTACAGCGTCATGACGCTGAACAAGCAGAAGATCGCCATCATGTACGACAACTCCGACTACGGCCGCGGTCTCGCCGACGCCTACGAGGCGGCCGTCAAGGCGGCCGGCGGCGCCATCGTCGGCAAGGAGCAGTACGCCACCGGCGACACGGATTTCAAGGCTCAGCTCACCAAGCTCAAGGGCGCCGGCCCGGACCTTCTGTTCCTCTCCGGCTACTACCCCGAGGGCTCGAAGATCGCCCAGCAGGCCCGCGAACTCGGCATGGACGTGCAGATGCTGGGCTCTGACGGCTACGCGTCCGACGAGCTGCCCAAGCTTGGCGGCGCCGCCGTCGAGGGCATGCTGGTTTCGACCTTCTTCGACTACACGAAGGAAGACCCGGCGGTCAAGAAGTTCGTCGATGCCTACAAGGCCAAGTACGGCGGGGGCAACCCCGACTGGTTCGCGGCCAACTCCTACGACGTGGTCATGCTCGCCGCGCAGGCCGCCAAGAACGCCGGCAAGAACGAGCGCACGGCCATCAACGACGCTCTCGGCAGCATCGGCACGTACCAGGGCATCGCCGGCCCGGTCACGTTCGACGAGAACGGCGACGTCATCAAGCCGCTGCAGATCGTCGTGGTGCAGGACGGCGCCCTGGCCACCGCTCCTCAGCAGCCGACTCAGTAACGACCCGCACGCAAGCCGGGAAGGGGCGAGAGGCGCTGCGCCACTCGCCCCTTCCCGTGCCGCCTGACCCAACCGACGCCGCAGACCCGGGGACCTCGTGAGCGAGCTCGGCCAACAACTTGTCAACGGCCTCATGATCGGCTGCCTCTACGCGCTGATCGCGGTGGGCTACACGATGGTGTACGGCATCATCGAACTGATCAACTTCGCCTTCGGCGAGCTCTTCATGTTCGGCGCCTTCATCACGATCATGATGATGTCGCCTGAGATCACCCTCTTCGGCAACACGGTCGGCATGCCGCATCTGAGCTTCTTCCTCGCGATCATCATCGCCATGGCGGTCGTCGCCGTGATGGGCGTGATCATCGAGCGGCTGGCGTACCGGCCCCTCCGCAACGCCCCTCGCCTGGCGGCGCTCATCTCGGCGATCGGCGTGTCGATCCTCCTGCAGAACGTCGCCCAGTCCATCTTCGGCTCCCAGCAGGTCCCGTTCCCCGACATCCCGCTGTTCACCACCGCGGCAGGGGCGCCCAAGGCCTTCACGCTGGGCGGGGTCTACATCACCTACTTCCAGGTGTTCGTGGTCGTGGTCACTGTGGTGGTCATGCTGCTGTTGAACTTCTATGTGAAGCGCACGCGCATGGGCCGCGCAATGCGCGCCTCCGCCCAGGACAAGCGCACCTCGGCGCTCATGGGCGTCAACGTGAACAAGGTCATCGCCCTCACATTCCTGATCGGCTCGGCGATGGGCGCCCTGGCCGGCGGCCTCTACGGGGGCGTGTACCACGCCGCCTGGCCGCTCATGGGCTTCAACCCCGGCCTCAAGGCGTTCATCGCCGCGGTGCTGGGCGGCATCGGCAACATCCCCGGCGCCTTCCTGGGCGGGTTGCTGCTCGGCGTCATCGAAGCGCTGGGCTCGGCCTACCTGCCCATGGGCTCGCAGTACCGCGACGCGATCGCCTTCGTGATCCTGATCCTCATCCTGTCGTTCAGGCCGTCCGGCCTGCTCGGCTCCACCGTGTCGCAGAAGGCCTAGCATGGCCGGCACACGCGACCCCGGCGAGAACAACGGGCTGAACGCCGGCGACGGCCGCTTTCGCACGAAGCTCAATCCCATCGCCGCGGCGATGGTCGGAGGTGGGTCCACCAGATCCCAGCGCATCCTGCTGGCGGTGCTTCTCGCGGTTGCCGTGATCCTGCCGTTCCTGGTCGGGTCCAACCGCTGGATCACGCTGATGACCGTGGTCGTCATCTACGTGGTGCTCGCCTCGGGGCTGAACATCGTCGTCGGCTTCACCGGGCTCCTCGACCTCGGCTACGTGGCCTTCTACGCGATCGGCGCGTACTACACGGCGATCATCTTCAACCAGGTGCTCAAGGTGAAGTTCGGCGTCGACCTTGACGCCTACTGGTGGCTGACGTGGATCAATTTCGTCGTCGGCGGGCTGCTGGCCGCGCTCGCCGGGGTCCTTATCGGCTACCCGACCCTGCGCGTGCGCGGCGACTACCTGGCGATCATGACGTTGGGATTCGGGGAGATCATCCGCATCGTGGCCCTCAACTGGGTCGGGCTCACGCGTGGACCGTCGGGCATCTCCGGCGTCCCCAAACCCGCGTTCTTCGGCTACGAGCTCAGCACGCAGAAGAGCCTCTACTTCCTCGGCCTCGCCCTGGCGCTGCTTTCGCTGTGGACGATCTCGCGGATCGTGCGCTCGCGCATCGGCCGCGCCTGGACGGCGATCCGCGAAGACGAGGTCGCGGCCGAGGCGATGGGCATCCACACCTCGCGCTACAAGCTGCTCTCCTACGCCACAGGGGCGTTCTTCGCCGGCGCCATGGGCGTCTTCTTCGGGCACTACCTCAACTACATCTCGCCGAGCAGCTTCATGCTCATGGAGTCGTTCCTCATCCTGAGCCTGGTCGTCCTCGGCGGCATGGGTAACATCGCCGGCCCAGTTCTGGGCGCGATCGTGTGGGTGGGTCTGCAAGAATGGCTGCGCGACTTCCCCTTCGTGCAGGCCCACCCCGAGACGCGCGGGATCGCCCTGGGGCTGATCCTCGTGCTCCTCATGGTCTTCCGCCCGCAGGGCCTGCTCGGCTCCCTGCGCGTGAAGCTGGAGATGCGGCCCGGCAGCAAGGGCGAGTCGGAGCAGGAACGGCAGGTGTGGTCCGATGCCGAGCACTGAGCCCGTACGGGTGCTCGAGACCACGCAGATGGTCAAGGCCTTCGGCGGCCTCATCGCCGTCAACAAGGTCGACTTTCACGCCGACGAGAACGAGATCGTCGGGTTGATCGGCCCCAACGGCGCCGGCAAGACCACGCTGTTCAACGCCATCACCGGCGTCTATGGGCCCACGTCGGGGACCATCCGTTTCAAGGGTCGCGAGATCGCCGGCATGCTGCCGTCAAAGGTCACCAAGCTGGGCGTCGCGCGCACCTTTCAGAACATCCGCCTCTTCAACGAGATGACGGCCCTGGAGAACATCATGGTGGGGCAGCACTGCCGCACACGCAGCGGGGTGATCAGAGTGGTACTGCGCACGCCTCGAGCCACCCGCGAAGAGAAGGAAGTGCGCGACAAGAGCCTGGCCCTGCTCGAGTACGTGGGCCTCGGGGGCCACGCCGACGAGCTGGCCAAGAACCTGCCCTATGGGTCGCAGCGCAGGCTGGAGATCGCGCGCGCGATGGCCACGGAGCCGACGCTGCTGTTTCTCGACGAGCCGGCGGCCGGCATGAACCCGCAGGAAACCGCCTCCCTTCTGCAGCTCATCCGTCGCATCCGCGACGAAGGCATGACCATCATCCTCATCGAGCACGACATGAAGGTGGTCATGGGCAGCTCGGATCGCATCGTGGTTCTCGACCACGGCGAGAAGATCGCCGAGGGCCCGCCAGACGTCGTGCGCAGCGACCCCAAGGTCATCGAGGCCTACCTGGGAAAGAGCGCGTAAGTGGGCGCCGCGGCAAGAACAGACAGCGCGGCCGGCGAGGTCATGCTGGACGTCCGGGACATCCACGTCTTCTACGGCAACATCGAGGCCATCAAGGGCGTCTCTCTGCAGATCCGCAACGGCGAGATCGTCACCCTGATCGGCGCCAACGGCGCCGGCAAGAGCACGACGCTCAACGCGATCTCGGGGCTCCAGCGCCCGCGCTCGGGCAAGATCTTCTACGAGGGCCGGGATCTCGCCAGTGTGCCTCCTTACGACGTGGTCACCCTGGGGCTGTCCCAGGCGCCCGAAGGGCGCCGCATCTTCCCTCGCATGACGGTCAAGGAGAACCTCGAGATGGGCGCCTTCTCGCGCCCTCGCCAGGACCTGAAAGCCGACTTCGACCGGGTCTTCGACCTCTTCCCGGTGCTCAAGGAGCGCGAATCCCAGACCGGAGGCACGCTGTCGGGCGGCGAGCAACAGATGCTGGCCATGGGCCGCGCGCTGATGGCCGGGCCCAGGCTCATGATGCTCGACGAGCCCTCGATGGGCCTCGCCCCCATGCTCGTCGAAAAGATCTTCGACATCATCAAGGAGATCAACGCCCAGGGCACGACCATCCTCCTTGTAGAACAGAACGCCCACGTGGCGCTGGAGATCTGCGACCGCGGCTACGTCCTCGAGACCGGCAAGGTAACGCTCTCGGACGACGGCGCGGCCCTGCTCACCAACCCCCATGTGCAGGAAGCCTACCTGGGCGTAGCGTAGGCGAGCCGTGCGCGGCGGTTCTACGACGTGCGCCGCCGCTTCGGCTTCATGGCGAACAGAGGGCGCTCGACCACCCGGCGCCTGACGGCGACCTCGCAGACGACGACGCTCAGCGCGAGCCTTACTGCACCGTCAGCGTCGCCTTGCCCACCTTGCCGGCGCTGTTGCCGGCGAGGTCTCTGCCGGAGACCCGGATCCGATAGCTGCCCCAGGGGAGCGTGCACCTGTACCTGACGAACCGCCAGCCGTTGGAGCTCTCGCGGTAGCCCCACGACCAGCTCTTCTCGACGATGCCGGACCGGTTGGAGATCACCAGCTCCGTCGTCACCTGAGAGCTCAGCGCGTCATGGACACGGAAGTAGATCTGGACGGCGGCGCCACGCCGCACGGTCGCGTTCCTTGCGTCGCACACGGGGCCGACTGTGTCGATGGGCTGGTCGCGATAGATCCAGGTGATGCCCGCCAGGTCCCCGGCGGCGAGCGCGCGTTTCTGCTGGTCCGCGTCGCCGAAGCCGTACATCACCTTGCCCGAGTCGCCATCCATGTACTGGTCAAGGAGCACCAGCCAGTGTCCGATCTCATGCATCGTGATGGTCTGGATGTCCATCGTGCCCGAGCCGGCGGCGCCGTCGCTCCAGGCGAAGGCGTTGCTGAACTGGACGTCGGCCTCGGTCATGTCGCCCGCGGCGTTGTAGTACGACGACGCTTGGCCGATCACTCCCTCCGGGAGCCCGTCGGCCCACGAGATCACGTTCCTGCCGTCCCTGGATCTGCCCAGGAGCGTCGTGCCGCCATCGGTGAACCGGAAGCGCGAACCCGCGGCGTTCCACACGGCCGCACCGGCATCCACGAGGCCCTCACGCAGAGCGTCGTCGATGCCCGACGGGTCGACCAGATACGTGGCCCCCGCTTTCGCCCACTTCTGCGCTCCGTAGCCGAACGGCACGGCGAAGTCGAAGGCGTTGGACTCGCGGTCGTCCGACGTCGTGACGACGACCGGTCCCGAACCGGCCGACGCGTCGTAGTTCGCGATGACGCCGGTCGGGACCGCGCAGTCGATGCTGGAGTCGGTCCACGACGAGATGTCGCGGGCGCTGATGCGCATGACGTCCTCGCGCCCGTACGAGAACTCGACCTTGCCGCGCGCGGAGCCGAAGTCGGCGCCCCCGATCGTCACGTGCGTGTCTGTGCCGGCGGAGGCCTCGCCGGGAGTGATGGAGATGATCGTCGGCTCGCCCGGCGGCGAGGTGGCCGGGTGGAGCTCCGCCTCGGCCGGCGCCGCCACTCCGGGGAGCACGCGATCGTCCGCCGCGTCGCCGACGACGCCTGCCATGAAGGGCACAGGCTCCACTCCTCGCGCGCCCTCTTGACCGGTCCGGCGCGCGCCGCAGGCCCGACGAGCCGCGGGCCGGGCGGCGTGCAGCGCCGCCTCGATGCGGCGGCTCATGGCGGCCGTGGTCTCGCCGCTGCCGAGCAGGCGGCCGCCGGCGACGTCGAGCTTGCCCTGGAAGCCGCCCATGACCCAGCCGCGGGTGTCGACGAACACGTAGCACGAGTCGCCCGGCCGGAACGCGGCCATGGCGTCGACGACGACCCGCGAGCCGTCAGGGAGCGTGCCGCCGGGCACGTATACGGTCATGAGCGCGGAGGGCGCGCCTTTGAGGGACTCGCGCACCTTGATGCGCACGGCCGTGCGCACGCCGGCCGGAGTCTGCTCAACGGCTGTGGAGACCACAGCGCCCTCGACGACCATGGTCGCGCGCCGCGAGAGCTGTTCGATCGACAGGCGTTCGAGGGTGGTGGCCCTCACCGGCGCCGGCCAGGCGATCGCCACGATCACCGCGACGAGAAGGCATCCCAGAGCGGCGGTCCGCCAGGGCCTCGTCGTACTCGCGGCATGAGCTTCTCCACCGGCAGCCATGACTACCCCCTTGCAGGTCATCCATCCGGCAACCACGGTGAGCGTAGCACAGCATCGCGTGAGTGGCCCGCCGCGAGCCCTCGAAAGCCTCTTCCCAAGGCCATCCCATGGCGTCGTCAAACGCTCGTTCGAGCGCCTTGGCCGCAGGCCCATCCAGCCCCCTGTCGATCTCGGCCCGGTAGCGGTCCGCGACGCCGTGCCGCCCGGCCCGCTGAGATCGCCTGCGATGGCCGGCGGGAACTGACCTTCGGTGAGCAGCGGCGCTCCGGGCCGACGGAAGAGCTCGCGCAGATCGGCGGCCACGGTGGCGTGGCGCAGGCGCCGCCTTCGCGGTCGCCGTGGCGATGGAACAGCCTCATCAGCCCGACGATCACCATCCCAAGACCGACCTGGTACCTCAGCCAGTCGACCACCGTGTCCCGCCAACTCGGGTGGGGGAAGTCCTCGCAGGCCGGCCAGAGTGCGGCCCGCGCCGCCATAGCGACAACGCCGAGAGCCGGCGCCCACCACCACTGCCGGTCGATGACGGCGGTGACGCGGTCATCGGCCACCAGGACGAAGCCGATCACGAACAGGAGGAGGAAGCCCACCGGGGTCTGACCCCCGATGTCGTCCCTGGGAACCGGCGCCTGCCGGGCCAGAAGGAGCACGGCGGGCAGGGCGATGACCATGCGCTGGATACGGCGGGCGCCGCAACGACGCAGACGGGCGCGACCCCAGGGCGCGCCGCGCCCCCGGCGCCGCTCTATCCGGCGGACGGCAGCGCCTGACGCCCGCCGCCGAGCTCCGCCATGAGGTCGCGGACGGGGAGCATGCGGTCGACCCGCGCCGCGGTGGCGCCGGTCGTATAGAGCGGCTCTTCCGTGTCGGCGCCGTAGCCCGCCGCGCTGCAGAGCCCGTCGCAGATGCAGAAATAGTGCTCGTTGTCCTCCTTGGCGGGGCAGCGCGTGAACCGTCCCTGCGCGTCTTTGAGGAGCACGTAGCCCTTGTCGCACTTCGGCGCCCGCCGCCGGGCGAGCGCCGACTGGTACATCGGCGATTCGCGCAGCACGCGGAAGGGCAGCCCGCAGGGCGAGCCCGGGTCGCCGGCCACGAGGATGTCCTCAGGGCGCGCCCGCAGCACGGCCTGCTTGTAGGCCGGAGAGGCGCTGCTCTCCTCGGTGGCCAGGAAGCGTGTGCCCATCTGCACGCCATCGGCGCCGAGGGCGAGAAAGCGGCGGATGTCCTCGTGGGTGTAGATGCCTCCGGCGACGATCACGGGGAAGTCGCCGTGCGCCACCGCGACCTCCTTGACCGGCGGCAACAGACGCTCGAGGGTGTTCTCCGCGAGGTCGAGCTGGTCGGCGCGGAAGCCCAGGTGGCCGCCGGCGAGGGGTCCCTCGAGGACGACCGCGTCGGGGCGGTGATGCTCGCGCTCCCAGCGCCGGCAGATGAGCTCGAGGGCGCGCGCCGACGAGACGATGGGGATGAGGGCGGTCCCCCCCGGCGGCCTGATCGCCGGCAGAGAGAGCGGCAGCCCGGCTCCCGAGACGATGGCGTCGGCGTCGGCGTCGATGGCGGCGCGCACCGAGGCCTCGTAGTCGCGCTGCAGGGCGACCATGATGTTGACGCCGGCGTAGCCGCCGCCGGCCCTGGCCGCCGCGACTTCGTGCCGTACGGCTTCGTAGGTGTCGATCCTGCGGCCGAGGCGGGCGCCGACGATGCGGTCCAGACAGGCGCTCGAGAGCAGCCCCAGACCCCCCACGAGGGCCACAGCGCGGGCCAGCGGGTAGAGGGACACGCCGACGCCCATGCCCCCCTGCACGATGGGCAGAGGTATACGCATGCCTTTGATGGTGAGCGCCGGGAGCGGGGGGATCGTGATCAAGGGAACTGTAAGTATACTGAAGAAGCAGTCGCCGGGCGGCGTTGGCGGAGCCAACGATGCCGTCGAGAATCGCCGGCTCCGGTGATTCCGTCGCTCACCGCGGCCGCGCTTTCGGCGCCGGCTCGACGCCGCGAAACGGTACGCCGAGGCATGCCATGCGGGCCTGCGGAACAGCCCCAACGCGGGGTATGCTTGCGCCCCCCGCGGCAGACGCGGATAGTAGGGACACCCGCGGTCGGCGACAGCGCCGCGGGAGCGGGGACAAGACGAGGGGAGGACGCATGCGGACCGCCGAGCACACTCTGGCCGACCTCGTCGATCTCGAACGCCTGCAGCGCATGTGCGACAGCCTCTCCGCCGCCGCCGACCTCGGCCTCGCCGTCCTCGACCCCGGCGGGACCGCCCTCGTGGCCGCCGGCCGGCAGGACATCCGCACGCGCCTTCACCGCGTCCACAAAGGCGCCTTGAAGGCTTGCCGCGAGAGCGCATGACGGCGAGCCTCCGCAGATCGACGCGGCCGGCCGAACAGATGCCGAGGCCGGCCACCGCGCGGTGCGTCGCGGGCACGCGCGCAGACGGCGGCGCCTGATGGCCGGCCCGCGGCAGCCGCGCAAGAAGCAGACCGCGCCGCGCGCGGCCGACGAGCTGCGCCGGGCCAACCGCGCGTTGCAGACGATCATCGCCTGCAACCATCTGCTGGTGCGCGCCGCAGACGAGGCGGCCCTGCTGGACGGCGTCTGCCGTCTGCTGGTAGAGCAAGGCGGCTACCGCATGGCCTGGGTCGGCTTCGCCGAGCAGAACGCCGCGCGGTCCGTGCGCCCGGTGGCCCAGTGCGGCTTCGCGGCGGGCTACCTCGACAGCGTCGACATCACGTGGGCCGACAGGGAACGGGGACGCGGCCCCACGGGCTTGGCCATCCGCGGCGGCCGGCCGGTGCTCGCCCGCAGCATCCCCGGCGACCCCGCCTATGGACCCTGGCGCGAGGCGGCCGTTCAGCGCGGCTATGCCTCGTCCATCGCCCTGCCGCTGCAGGGCGAGGGGCGCTGCTTCGGCGCCTTCGATCTGTATGCGGCGGAGCCGGACGCCTTCGATCCCGAGGAGGTCGAACTTCTGGCTGAGCTGGCCGACGATCTGGCCTACGGGATCGGCGCGCTGCGGCAGCGTGTCCAGCGCGAACGGGCCGAGGAGGCGCTGACGGCAAGCGAAGAGAAGTACCGCCTGCTGGTGGACAGCGCCAACGAGGCGATCGTGGTGGCTCAGGACGGCGTGTTTCGGCTGGTCAATCGCATGACCGTGGCGGTCACGGGCTTCTCGGAGCAGGAGCTCACCGCGACCCCGTTCCTCGCGTTCATCCATCCCGAGGATCGCGCTCTGGTGGCAGAGCGCTATGAGAGGAGGCTGCGCGGCGAGGCTGCGCCTGCTCGCTATGCCTTCCGCCTGCTGACGAAGGAGGGAGGCTCACGATGGGTCGAGATCAACACGGTCGCGATCGACTGGGAAGGTCGCCCCGCCACCCTGAACTTCCTCAGCGACATCACGGAGCGCAAGCGGGCCGAGGAGTCGGCCGCCCAGCAGAGTGCACGACTGCGACTTCTGTATGACGCCGGCCGGCGCTTGAACAGCACGCTCGATCTGCATGAGATCTATCAAGTGATCTGCGACTCCATGTCCGTCATCGCTCCCAACGACGGTTTCTTCATCTCCGCCTATGACCAGGAAACGCAGCTGATCACCTGCCACGCCTGCTGGATGGAGGGTCGCTGGCTGGACGTCGGCGTCTTCCCTCCCATTCCCCTTGAAGAAGCAGGGAAGGGTACGCAGAGCATCGTCATCCGCACCGGTCACTCCATGGTGATCGACGACTATCAAGCGCGCTTGAAGACGGCTCAGACCACCTACTTCGTCAACGACGAGACCGATGAGATCGTCACTTCAGTGCCGCTGGATGAAGAAGACGTCACGCGGTCGGCGCTGATCGTCCCGCTCAAGACAGGGGGCGTGGTCCATGGGGTGATCCAGGTGATGAGCGGTCTCCAGGACGCCTACACCGAGGACCACCTGGAACTGCTGGAGGCGCTGGCCCTGCACATCGCGTCCGCCGAGCAGAATGCCCTGCTCTATGCTCAGGTACAGACGGAGTTGAGCGAGCGCAAACAGGCCGAGGAGGAGCTCGCGCGCAGCGCCGCCCAGCTGCGCGAGCAGCTCCGCGACACGGTGCGGGCGCTGGGCGCGATCGTCGGCCTGCGCGACCCCTACACGGCCGCCCACGAGCGGCGCGTCGCCGCGTTGGCCGCGGCCATCGCCGCCGAGATGGGCCTCGGCGAGGAAGCCCGCGAGGGGCTCGCCTTCGCCGCCGAGGTCCACGACATCGGCAAGATCGGCGTGCCCGCCGAGATCCTCAGCAAGCCGGGAGCGCTCAGCAAGGTGGAGTACGACCTCATCAAGCAGCACCCCGAGGCGGGCCGCGAGCTGCTCGGCGCCATCCATTTCAGTCAGCCGGTCGCCGAGATCGTCGCGCAGCACCAGGAGCGCATGGACGGCTCGGGCTAC
>Ga0194043_1000292_pt1 | contig 26877 bp, 27 predicted proteins | sample JunL4415m_MetaG_FD_161274 | JGI IMG/M metagenome (GOLD analysis project Ga0194043, IMG submission 161274) | Anoxic zone freshwater microbial communities from boreal shield lake in IISD Experimental Lakes Area, Ontario, Canada - Jun2016-L442-15m | ecosystem: Environmental > Aquatic > Freshwater >...
GCGGTGTGCCCCCTGAACCCGGCGCTGCCGGCGCCGCTCGACGACCTCCTGCGCACCGCCCTTGCCAAGGACCCGGACGAGCGCTTCCAGACCGGTCAGGCGCTGGCCGCAGCCCTGCGGGAGGAGCTGGGACCGCTGCTCGCCGAGAGCGAAGCCGCAACGGCGAGCGCGACCAAGCCGCTGCAGTCGCCGCGCGAGGCCCACACGATCGAGCCTGCCGGCGCCCCTGCGACCGCTCCGCCGCCGCTGGCGCCGACGCGCGTCGAGGCCCCAGTCTCGCCGCCGCCACCGCCGGCCGCTACTGTGGTCACGCCGCGCCGCCTTGCGGCGGACACGGCGCCGGCGAACAAGACGAAACCGCCCCCCCAGGCGCCTCAGCTTGCCCCCGCCACGGAGCAACTGATGCCCGCGCCGCCACACGGACCCGACTCGCCTCTCGTCGCCGAACTGAGCCCGAGCGCTCCACCGCCGGTGGAGAGCGGCCCCGCCGAGGCTATGCACCCGGCGTCCTCGAGCGGCAGCGAACCGACGACTGAGGCTTCCGAGGCGGCAGCAACGAGCGCGCAGGCGACCTCTGCCAGGGTCATGCCCGTAGCGACGTTCCGGGCCGGCACCGCATATGCCGACAGGACTATCGTCCACGAGCATGGCGCGTTCGTGCTGGAGGGGGAGGGAGCCCTCACGGCAGCTGAAGTGATGGAGTTCGACCGCGGCGGGCAGCTCATGTGGGCCGTTGACGGCACGCGGGCCTGGGTCGGCTCGAGGGCGGCCGCTGCAAGGGCGGATCCCCGGATTCGCAGGCTGCTCGACAAGGCCTGGAGACAGTACGAGAAGGGCAAGTACAAAGCCGCCGTCGAGACTCTCTGGTATCTCGACGCAGCGGCTCGTCAGGGCGATGAGGAGGCGGCGCGCGGCGTCATGGAGTTGGCCAGCGAAATAGGCACTCACGTTGAAGGGAGTCTGGGCGAGGAGTGCGCCGACCTGGTCGCGCGTTCCCGTGAGGTGCTCGATTCTGCTCTTCAGCTCGTCAGGGCCCGGCAGCAGCGCGCGGCATCATGGAGTTGGCCAGCGAAATAGGCACTCACGTCGAAGGGAGTCTGGGCGACGAGTGGACGGCCACCACGACCAGGCATCATCGTGATGACACGTCTGACGACTGCGAGACTGTGTACCAGCTCTGTCAGTCGGTGGCCAAGTTCCCGGGGCCGAGTTGGCACTCGGCGCTCTCGGGGAACATCTTGTCGTGAGAGGATAGCGGCACGTAGACTGTGACCGCTGTAGTATGTGCGCTTGGCCAACGAATCCGGAGGGCGTTGTGTCGGGAGACGAGTCCGTACCTGAGGCTAGAACTGTTGCCTTCAGTGTTGTCATGCCTCCGGCTGCCGAGTTGCCGCTGGCGATCTACGCGAACTGGGCGTTGGCCAACCATTCGCAGAACGAGGTCATGCTGGATTTCGCTCAGGTCGCGCTGCCAAGCACAGAAGACGAACTCAAGGCTCTTGGCGATAGTCCAGTCATCGTAGCGAAGCCTTTGGTGCGGATCGCCATTCCGCCTCTCATGCTCGACTCCCTGATAGAGGCTCTCCAGAAGCGACGTGCCTTGATGGAACACGACGATCCGACCGCCGAAGCGGCGACATGACCGGCTTCACGTGCACGGACTGCATCCCCGAGGGCACGACGATGCCTCCCCTGCGCGCTCCATGCGCACCGCCGCAGAGCCTTTGTGCCCAGTTCTCATGGCCCGGTCCGACGCCGTCGATAGAGATAAGGCTATGGCAACGCGCCACCGAAGCATGGGACCCGATGATGGCCGTCGCGACGATCGAGAAGAGTGTCATCGAGCACGTCGGCCGGCGGTTCACGTTGCTCAAGCCACTGGAGCTGCGCGTGCGGCGTCACGATGAGCAGTGGATCTTCGAGGCTCAAGAGCCCGACGTCTCGGGTTGTGCGGATACTGTCGCTGAGGCGCTTCGCGAGCTGTCTGCTCAGTTCGCCTATCTCTGGGACGAATTCGGCAACGAAGACGACGCCCGTCTCGGCGCCTGGGCGCGGGTGCTGAAGCGACAGATCCGAGGGAGGGTTTCTCGAGTCGAACCTCTGCCGTGAGGAAGACCTACAAAGCTCAGGAGCTGGAGGCGGGACTCCAGCGGAAGGGCTTCTCAATGGCGAAGCGCGGAGGCGACAAGTTCTTCGAGCTCTGGGTCGACGGCAAGAAGATCCTCTTCACCTTCATCAGTCACGGACGCGGCGAGTGCGGGGCTTGGCACGTCGGTAAGATGGCTGCTCAGTGCAAGATCAGCAGGGACGAATTCCACGAGCTCATCGACTGCCCGATGAGTGAGGCGGAGTACATCGGTGTGCTTCGCGCCAAGGGGATCATCTAGCTCTCCGGCAGCCGGGCCTACAGACTTGGCGGGATAAGCCCCAAGCCCTGCACCTTACCCGACCCTCCGGACGGATTCGCCTACACCCCGTGGTATGACGCAACCGGCGCAGGTAGCACCCGAGCGCCGCGAGCGCGTCACACGACGCGGGTGTATCTTCGCCCGCCGGCGGCGCAGAGGTCATTGCCGCCGCGCCGCTGCAGCCGGCAGCAGATTGCGGGCGCCACGGCTGCCGGCAGCAGACTGGCGTGCCGTGGCTGCCGACAGCGATCCTGCCTGTGCCTGGTCCGCGGACGCCCTGAGCGACAATCACGGCTGCGAGAAGCCCGCGCTGCTGAATGAAGACGCACGCCAAGCCGTCCGAGCCCCGTGTTTGGCTTGACGAGTCGGCTGGGGCCGCCGGCCCCGCCGCCATCTTCGCCGAGGGGAGCCCATGGCACGCCTTGAAGAGCTGACGCCGGGTGCGAGCGTGACCGGCGTCGCCGCGGGCGAGTCGGTCGCCGTCGTGAGCGTGGAGTGGCACGGCTCCGACGCGCTGACTCTCGTGTATCGCATGGCGATGCCGAGGTGGCCGTAGTCGAGCTGCGCCTCGGCTCCCGGCGGGGGATCGTCGCGGAGCACCGTGGCCTTTCTCCTCGGCGCCCACCTGGGGAAGCTCGCTGCGCACGTAGCGGCGCAGGCCGGCGACGCTCACGGTGAGGCCGCGATCGTCGCCAGGCGCTGGTGGACGGTGGACGGTGTGGTCTCCGCGAGGTGCTCTGCGATGTAGTCATGGAAGAGCGCGATCTGGCCGAACGCCGAGGAGCGCGCCCGCGGATCTGTGAGCTCGGGGAACCAGGCCTGCACCTTCTCCGCCCACTCGCCCCGCGAGAGCGGCGCCCCTCCGGGCGTCATGCCGGCCGCTTCGGCGCGGCCCGCTTACTTGCGCACCGTCTTGCGATCGAGGCCCAGGGCGCGGGCCATCTGCGAGACGCTGTCTCCCGCTTGCCAATGCCTCAGTAGCTCCACTACGTCCACCACAGCGAACATCCTCCTGGCCATCCGTGCCCCCTCGTTCGACTTGCTGACGGGGGGCACACACACTATGTGCGCGGACCTGGAGACCCTGGGGTGTGGGATTACCTGATCCCGCCCCTGGGGAATTGTTTGACGCTGCAGGTTTTCAGCCTGGGGAACTAACTATTTGGTCGCCGACAGGCTTCGAGGCGGCCACCGCGTCCGGGGCGAGCGCCTGCGCATTGGAGCTCGTCTCGGTGAAGGATGGCGCCGTCGCCCGCCGAGTGAGGCGAGCTTCTACCGAGCGGCCGCCGATGCCCGTGACGCCGATTGGGTGCCTCGTGACAAGGGCTATCGTACTCGAGGTTCGTAGGGATCGCTCCCTGTCTGCCTCCGCCCGCTGCGACGGCACCCCGCGTCAAGATACGTGGCGGGGTGCCGCTCCGCGCCACATACTGCCCAGCCAGCTGGGCTCGTTGTGCAATGGCCGACGCGCCGCAAGTGGAGTACATTCCGTGCTGAGCATGGCCGGACCTGACGCAGTACTCTGCCCCTTCTGCCGCCGCATCGTTGCCGGCGACTACCTCCGCGAGTCGCCCGGTGGGCTCGTGGTCGCGCTTCTTGACGCCTACCCCTTGAGCCCCGGCCACACGCTCGCTGTGCCTCGGCGACACGAGGCCGACCTACTCGGCCTCAATCCCCAGGAGTCTGCGGAGCTGTGGTCGTTCGCGATCGAGCTGTGTCGGGGAATCAAGGGTGAGTACGCGGCGGCTGCGCTCACCGTCGGCGTCAACGCAGGAGCAGCCGCCGGCCAGACCGTCCCGCATGTGCACTTGCACATCGTGCCACGCTTCGAGGGCGACGTGCCCGATCCCCGCGGCGGCATCCGCTGGGTTCTGCCCGAGCGCGCCGCGTACTGGGAGGACGCATGAGCCGCGACGCCGGCCCTGACGTTGCTAGGCCCGACCGCGGGGCGATCGAGTTCGCCGAACGCCTCATCGCCATGCTCGACGAGGGCGTGCGCACGGCGACCTACAAGTTCGCGGTGCTGCTCGCTCTGCTCGACTCGTGCCTCGAGGGCACGACCGCCATGGGCGCGCCGCCGGACTCGGTCACGACGAGCGACCTCGCGCGCCGCGTCACCGAGCTTTACTGGCCGCAGACCAATCCCTATGCAGGCCTCGGCGGGGCCGCCATCCTGCGACAGAGCTCGGGCGGCCAGGCCGAGATCATCGGCGCCATCCGCCGCTTTCGCGAGAAGAACGCCCCCGACCCTTCGACGCCCCTCGCCGAGGCGCGCGCCAAGGCGCCGCTGCAGTTCGGCAACCTGCTCGACGCGGTTGAGTGGAAGCTCATCGAGATGCCCCTGCCGCGCCTGCAGGTGATGGGCGGCGTGCACGACCCCTTCATCTACCGAATCGGCTGGGACATCGGCGTGAAACGGGCACAGACTCGCGAAGTGGGCTTCGACGCCCGCGTGCACTTCGTGGGCAGGGCCGCCGAGTACCTCGTGCAGCTCGGCGGCCTCCTGCGTCCGCTCATTGAGACCAAGTGGGCGAACCTCATCCTGCGCCTCAATCGCCAGATCTTGAGCGACGCTGGGCTGCCGGAGTTCCTCTTCGGCGCCGAGCGCGTCTCGCTGGGCGCCGTGAGGCCGCTGCTGCGCGAGCTCCAGGGCGAGCGTTGCTTCTACTGCGGCGGCGGCCTGCGGAGCGCCGCCGACGTCGACCACTTCGTGCCCTGGGCGCGCTGGCCCGACAACGGCATCGAGAACCTCGTCGCCTCGCACCCCGGCTGCAACAACAGCAAGCGCGACTTCTTTGCCGCGACCAGACACCTCGAGGCTTGGCTGCCTCGCTTCGACCAGTCGTCCCGCCTCGGCCGCGACCTGTGCGAGGCCGCAGGTGCGCTCGACTGGGACACCCATCCCGAGCGTACTCTGAGCGTTGCTCGCGCCTTCTACCTGCATCTGCCGGAGACGGCCAGACTCTGGCTGTCCCGCGACGCGTTCGAGGACGCCGATCGCTCGCGCATTCTTTCGTTGCTGGCTGGGTGACAGCGCGGGCGTTGACATCACGAATCGCGCCGCCTGGCCTGAGCACTTCGCGTGGCTGGCCGGACGTCTGAGCAGGCTTCGCGAGGTCTTTGCGCCAGTCGTGGCGCGGGTCAGGGCGGAGTTGGCTGAGAATGGGGAAGCGGAGGGGTGAGGCGCGAGAGGGACATCGCAGGCGAGCACATTCGATCATCCGGGGCGGTCGGCTCATGAAGAGCTACGGACAAGTGGCGATCATCGCCGCGACTAACCTCGCAGCGTCGTCCAATCTACCCGGTGGCCGAGTGAGGGGACTCTCTTGAGCTGTCGACAAACGGCGCGCTCTCCTCTCCGGCCGGGCCGCAGATGGAAGTACGCGGTGCCCGCCACGGCGGCATGCATGCTGGAGAAGCCACGCTCGAACCTGCTGACAACGGGAGGCCATCATGACGCTCAACGCGGAGTACCTAATGGGGAGGAACCTGCGGCTTGCCTTGATCCCCCTGGCGACGAAGAGCAGAGCGGTCGCCAAACGCAGCAGGCGGAGCGTCCGCAGCGCCCTCATGGCGCGCAGCGAACGCAGGAACGGCACCACGACGAGCGCCAGGTCGAGGATGTTGTGGACGATGAAGTGGCGCTTGCGCGGCGCCAGGCAGAGCCGCACAAAGCACTCGGCTGCGAACAGCACCCAGATCACTACGTCGACCACCGCGAACGCGGTTCGCTGCGTCTCGCTGAGCTGCATCACCAGGGGGATCACCAGCAACGGGATGATCGCCACGGACAGCGCCAGCATCGGCCATTTGCCGGCCTCTTCGAAGTCGTTGAGCGCTTGTTCGGATGGCTTGATCATTCGGAGGTGCCCGAGCGGGTTGCCGCCAACAGGTACGCGTGTTGCACCTGATTCCGCCCACGACCCCGGCCGGCATGCCGTGGGGTTGATTCTGAGCAGCGCCGATAGCTCCGCAGCGGCGGCGTCAGGCAATGCCCCACCCCCGCTCTCCACGTCCGCGCACATAGGTTCCCGGTTCCGGGATGCCGTCCCGCCCTGCTTGCTCTCCGGTCGCCACGTCGCTCAGGGGCGACAGCTGCGTGGCACAGGCAGTCGTCAGCCTCGGATTCGCGCCCGCACACGATACGAAGTCGTGTTCGCACCAAGTGCGTGGTCGTGGGTGGGGATCGTCAGGCCGGGGCCGGGACAGCTCCGTCTTCACCCGGCCGGGGCCTCCAGGACGCCCAGCACTTCCTCGGCCTCCGACGTGTCCTTGGCGATCGCCTCGGCGATGATCGCCTCCGTGACCCGGCTGAGATGCTCGGTGAGAGCGGCGTCGAGCGCCTCGAACTCCGGCCAGAGCGTCTCGTCGACGAAGGAACGTGACACGAGCGCCATGACCGTGGTGTGTCGCTGGCGGTGGTAGCGGTAGGGCCGCACGCCGTACCGCCGCAGAAGCGCGACGAAGAGCTGCCGGGACCAGGCGTTCGACATGGTGAAGCGGAACTCGACAGGGGGGTCGGAACGCTCGAGGTCGCGAAGCCTGGCCTGGATGCGGCCCAGAGCCTCTCCGGCGGCGGCGCGCTCGCCTTCGGTGGAGCCGCCGGAGAAGAGCGCCTCGATGCGGCGCAGCTTTTCGAGCAGCTTGTCACGGTCGTTCACGGGGGAAAGCATACCGGCCACGAGAGTGGGCGTGCACGTTGCTCAGCTTTGAAGCTTCAGCAGTACTTCCGGGTTGCTTACTGCCACGCGAAGGAGCGTCCTTGCCGCTCCAGTGGGCTCGCGCCGGCCCTGCTCCCAGTCTTGCAGCGTCCGTGGCGAAACACCAAGGAGTCGCGCGAAGGCCGGTTGAGAAAGGCCGGTTCTGGATCGTGCCTCAGCGGCTTGCGGAACCTGAACTTGAGTAACGCGAGCAGCCTTTCCGCTCTTCATCTGCTTTGCTGACTCAAGCAAGTCACTTTGAAACTTCTCAGTTTCAGATGGCATTCTCAACCTCCCTTTTCAGTTTCGCGAGAAGCGATGCGGGTAGATCATCGAACTTCGCTTTGGTATAGGCGATCAACAGCCAGATGGTTGAGTCTTGATGCAGAAAGTAGATCACTCTGGCGCCGCCTCGCTTTCCCGTTCCTGGTCGTGACCATCTCAGCTTTCTGCATCCACCAGAACCTGGTATTACATCACCTGCTGTCATCCTTCCAAATACCTGCAGCGTACCTGATGAACACCTCAGTTTCGGCGACCGTTCTCATGAAGATCAGTGTACGGCATTGCCGTAGCACCTGCAAGGAAGAATCGGCAAATCAGAAACGCGCGCCAGATTGTGCTGGTGTGGTCTGATCAGGGTGTTGCGTATGGGCAGACGCGCATGCGCTTCGGGACTGGCTCCACCTTCTGGCGTTCTGCTCGGTACGTTTGTCGGTCCGCTCCGCCGAGCGTGCTCACGAGCGGCATGCACTCTCGCCGAAGGATCGGCACGTCGTGGCGGGCGATCGCCCAGACTGCGAAATCGCTCACCGCGGGGTAGTCGTGGATGAGACGACGTTGCGGCTGAGGTTCGAGGCGTCGTCTGCTCGACGATCGAGGCGCGGAGCCTCTCACCCTTCGGTGGCCAGCCGCTGCTCTTCGGCCGCTTTCAGCAGCAGGGCGAGCTCCTGCCGGGTCGCGGCGTCGGCGCGATAGGGCGGCTCTGCGGCGCGCAGCGCGGCGACCTTGGCGCGCACGCGCTCCTTGAGCGTGCGAGAGCCTGCCGCGGCCCAGCGGTCGTACACGCTGCGCTCGAAGAGCGTGGGAATCCAGAAGTCGCGGTTGTGCCGCCGCGTGTACGTGCGCGCCAGGTGATGCCCGCCGGGGCCCACGGCGATGATCTCATCCACTGCCAGCGCTGCGGCGTCCACGCGCATCTCCTGCAGGTAGGCCCGCGCCCAGGCGACGCACTCGTCGCCGAACACGAGGGATTCATAGGAGGACTGCAGGCCGACCTGGAGGTAGCCCACGTCGTGGATGAGCGTGGAGCGCTGCAGCGCGCCGAGCACGGTGAAGGCGAATTCCTCGGCCGCCCACTGCTCGTCAAGGTCGTTGGCGTCGGTCATGCCGGCGTAGTTGAAGCTCGGCAGGCCGTAGAAGCGCGCCAGGTCGGCGCCGAGCTGCTGGCCCAGCCAGGCTTCAGGGGCGCCGTGCCCGTCGAACCCGGTGCGCATGTCTGTGGCGCCCACCCCGGCGCCGTAGACGAAGGGTGCGCCCGGCCGCACGAACTGGTGCAGAACGAGGCCGGAGAGCACGTCGGCGTTGCCGACCAGGACGGCCGCCGGTACGGAGCGAGGCGCCGTCGTGCCGCACGACGGCGCGGAGGCGTAGACGAGCGGCACCTGCAGCTCGGCGCAGGCGATGAGCTTGCCGAGCGCGTCGCCGTCGTGCTGCAGCGGCGGCGACGGCATGGCGTAGACCATGAGCGACGCGGCTGCGTCGCGGCCGCCGCAGGCGATGGCCATGTCGCGCAGCACGCCGACCGCGGCGCCGTCCTTGGGCGCCACCATGAGCGGTTTGCGCGTCGCCGAGAACATGGCGGCGGCCGCGGCCAGGTCGTCGACGACCCGGGGGGCATCCGCCGGCAGCCCCATGGACATCACGAAGTCGATGTTGGGCAGCCGCTCGCAGACGCCGGCCAGGCCCTCGATGTCGGCCACCGTGACGCGGCGCAACTCCGCGGTCTCGGGGTCGCGGATGGAGAGGCAGTCGGATCCGGGGCCGAAGTAGGACTCGCCGTCCCGCAGGTCGAGCGCGGCGGCCCCGGGCTCCGCCTGGCCGCCGCGCGAGGAGACCGGCCAGCTGCGCGGCGCCGAAGCCAGGGCGCGCTCCACCAGCTCCGGGCCGAGGCGCACGCGAGTACCCGCGACGCGGGCGCCGGCGGCGGAGAACAGCTCCAGCGCCTGCGGAAAGTTGCGCACCTCCACGCCGCACTCATCGAGCACGGCGAGCGTGGCCTCGTGGACGCGCCGGCAATCGTCTCCGTCCCAGACTGTCAGACTGGCTGATGGCATGGAGTCTCCTTTCGCAGGCTCTACCCCCGCGGCGGCGGCCACTGGTCGGAGCCCTTGGCGACCTGCCGCACGACCGTGCTCTTCATGAGCGCGGCGCCGTCGATGCTCTTGACCAGCGATCTCACCCACGCCTGGAGCTCGTACTCGTCGCGGGCCGCTATCTGCAGAGTGATGGTACCGCGCTCGAGGTCGGCGCCCAGGTAGCAGACGAGCTCGTCCTCGGCCAGGGTGGTCAACGCGTCGCGCACGTTCGCCGGCGGCAGCTCGATGATGACGTCGCCGAGCACCGGATAGCCGATGCGCTTGCTGTCGACCACGGCGATGACGGAGATGGCTCCCGAGCGCACCAGACGAGCGATGCGGTAGCGCACGGCGCGGTCGCCGAGGTCGCCGAGACGGCGGCTGATGTCGCGCGCCGACATGCGCCCGTCCTCCTGGAGGAGCGCGATGATGCGGCGATCGACGTCGTCGAGCCTGACTGCCATTGCCGTGCACGACCTCCCCGCGGGACCGCTTGCCTTGCGCCACTCTCACCGCGGCGCCTGATCCGGTCAAGGGTCACCTTGCCGAACTGGAAAGTCGGTTCAGCATCGCCCGAACCTGTGATTCCACAATGGAAGCATACCTGTTGACGTTCGCGGGCGACGCTCCGACACTGGCGGAACGGGGTGCGACCGCCCGAGAACGGAGGACAACGTGCCGACCATCCAGGGTTCGCAGGCGACGATTAACTACGAGCAGGTCGGCGAGGGACCGGACATCGTCTGGGTCTCCGGAGGCGGAGGGCTGGCCGGAGACTGGGACACCTACCAGACCCCGTACTTCAAGCACGGATTCCGCACCACGACCTTCGACAACCGCGGCATCGGCGCGACGCGCTGCGATCTGCCCCTGCCCTGGTCGCTGGAGGACTTCGCCCGCGACGCCGCCGAGCTGATCGAGGCGGTCTGCGACCCTCCCGTGGCCCTCGCCGGCCTCTCCTTCGGGGCCGGCATCGTGCAGCAGGTCGCCCTCGACTTCCCCGAACTGCTGCGCTGCGCGATCGCCATGGGCACGGGCGCCCGCAGCGTCGGCTGGACCTGGGACTACCAGATGGCCGAGATCGAGTACCGCAGGGCCGGCGGGCGCCTCGACGGGATGATGGCCGTGACCCACTACGCGGCGATGTCGTACCCGGCGCAGGTGCTCGGCGACCGCGAGCTGTGGCCAAAGCTGCGCGACGGCCTGCTGGCGTACTACGAGACGGAGGCCAACGAGGAGTCGCTGGTCGCCCAGTGGGAGCCGTGCGTGCTCTTCGACCAGACCGCACGGCTGCCCGACTGCCGCGTGCCGCTGCACGTGATCGCCTTCGACCAGGACGTGCAGGCGGTGCCCCAGGACGGCGAGGAGGTGGCCGCGCTTGCGCCAAGCGCCGAGTACCACCTCTTCGAAGGCATGGGCCACTGCTCGATCTACGGCCACACCCACGACATCCTCAATCCGTTCATCAAGGAGCTCGTCGAGCGCTATCTGTAGCCCGGCTCGCGGCGACGGAGGAGGAACGGTCATGAGACGAATACATGGAGGTACGGGCATGAAACCGACGCGTGCGACCATAGTGAAGCGGACGGCGCCGGCGACGGCGCTCATGATCTTCCTCTTCGCCGGCTTTCTCTTCGCCGCCGCCACTGCGCACGCCGCCGTCACCTACAACCCCACCGTCAACACGATGGTCGGCGGAGTGACGCAGGCTCAGCTCCAGCCCGTGGTGGCCAATCTCAGCGGCCTGACGCCGGTGGTCATCGGCGGGGTGCCGTACACCTTCTCGACGAACCGCTTCTCGAATGGGCACGTTCCTGGATCGTGGAACCAACCGATAGACAAGGCCGAGCAGTACATCTACGAGACGCTGTCCACCTACGGACTGAGCTCGGTCACCTATCAGACCTTCCCGGGTGACGGCAGCGCCTTGTCCGGCCCCGAAGGCCGCAACGTCATCGGCCAGATCACCGGCGCCACGAAGCCCGGCGAGATCGTCGTCATCGGCTGCCACCTGGACGACATGAACGACACCACCTGGCCGACCGGGATCGCGCCCGGCGCCGACGACAACGCCTCGGGTTGCTCGGCCGTGCTCTACCTGGCCAGGTCGATGGCCGGCAAGCACTTCGCCCGGACCATCCGCTTCTGCTTCTTCGACGCCGAGGAGAACGCCCCCTGGGACACAAAGGTGGGCAATCTCTACGGCTCGGGCTACTACGCGGCTCAGGCCAAGGCCGCGGGCGAGAACATCGTCGCCATGGTCGAGGCGGACGCGCTGGCCTACAACCCCTCAAAGTCGTCCGGGAGGGTCGTGGAGATGCACACCCGCAAGGCAGCCAAGGATCCCGGCAAAGGCGATGCGGCGATCGCCACCATGTGGACGGACGCGATCTCGACCTACAGTATCACCGGCATCACGACGACAAAGTACGCCCAGAGCATGAGCTGGAGCGACCACGGGGCCTTCTGGCAGTGGGGTGGCTACGGCGGCGTGACGGGGTATCACGCGACCCTGCTCATCGAGGAGGAGTGGGTCAACTACAACACGAACTGGCACACGGCCAAGGATACTATGTCCACCTTCGACTGGACCCAGTACGTGGCAGTCACCAGGAGTCTGGTCGCCTTGGCCGCCCACGAGGCCGGCATCATCCAGTGAGAGGGAGCACGGGGGCAGGCTACTCCATCCGTCGGCACGCCGTCGCCGGCGCCATGCAAGGCGAGTCATGACGTCACAGCGCCGCGCGCGACCCGCCGCCGCGCCGCGGCCATCCCCAGGAGGAGAGCGATGAGACCAGCCAGCCCGACCGCAGCAAGACGTCTGGGCGCCGTCGCGGGCGCCGTCATGGCGACGGTGTGCCTGATCCTCGCCGCTTCGGGTGCGGCAGCAGCCAGCAGTCCGTCGCCGAGCGCGTCGTCCGGGAAGGTCATCTATCGCTACGGCACGCTGGAGGCCGTGGACAACCTGAACCCGTTCATCGGCTACAGCGGCGTCGACTACATGGTCTACCAGGAGAACTACGACTTTCTCGTCGGCTTCGAACCCGAGAAGCTGCAGCCGCGGCCCGAGTTCGCCGAGAGCTGGAGCAGCTCGCCCGACGGCAAGACGTGGACCTTCAAGATCCGCCCCGGCATGACGTGGCAGGACGGCCAGCCGGCGACCGCCCGCGACGTGGCCTTCACGTTCACCTACATCCTCGAGAACAACCTCGCCAACTTCCTGTCCTACACCACGTTCATCAAGAAGGTGACGGCTCTCGACGACCTCACCGTGCAGTTCGAGTGCAGCAGGCCCAAGGGCGACATCCTGTCGATGAAGGCGCCGATCCTGCCCGAGCATATCTGGTCCAAGGTCTCGGGGAAGGACGCGGAGACCGCGTTCACCAACGGCCCTCCGTGCATCGGCTCCGGCCCCTTCCAGGTGGTCGAGAACAAGCCGGACAGCTTCGCGCGCCTCGTGGCCAACCCGGACTATTGGGGCGGCAAGCCGGGCATCGACGAGATCATCATCGAGACCTACCAGAACGCCGACACGATGGTGCAGGATCTCAAGTCGGGGGCTCTGGACGGCGCCATAGGCATACCGCCGGCCCAGTTCTCCGGGCTCGGCTCGGAGAGCATCACGACCAACGCGTCCGTTTCGTGGTCCTTCGAGCAGCTCACGTTCAACTGCTACGACAGCCCCAATTCGAAGGGCAATCCGGTGCTGCTCGACGCGGCGTTCCGCCAGGCGCTGCAGTACGCCGTCGATCGCGAGAAGAACGCCGCGGTCGCCTACAGCGGGTACATGGACCCCGGAGGTGTGCTGCTGCCGCCGTACTCCGCGTACTACTGGGAGCCCCCGAGCGATCAGGCCTACACGTTCGATCCGGCGAAGGCGCAGGCGCTGCTCGAAGCCGCCGGCTACAAGGACGTGAACGGTGACGGCTTCCGCGAGACGAAGCAGGGCAAGCCGCTCACGCTGCGCCTCTTCACCGACGCCCAGACGCCGGAAAACGTCTCCACCGCCAAGCTCACGGTGGGCTGGTTCAAGGACGTCGGGGTCAAAGCGAAGCTCCAGGTCCTCGATCCCGGAGCGCTTGTCGACGCCTCGGCCAACTACGACGGCGACACCTTTGCGCCCGACTTCGACATGCTCATCTGGTGGTGGCAGGGCGATGCCGATCCGCAGTTCATCCTGAGCTTGCTCACGCCCGCGCAGATCGAGGGGTGGAGCGACACCAACTGGACCAACGACGAGTACACGCGGCTCTTCGACGAGGAGAGTACCGCGATCGACTTCGCGGCGCGCAGCGCCGCGATCCAGCGGATGCAGGAGATCGCCTATCAGGAATCCCCCTATTTGATCTTCGGCTACTTCCAGTTCCTCGAGGCCTACAACAGCGCCCGCTGGGAGGGCTACGTGAAGGCGCCCGGCGGATACCCGGGCTTCAACGGCGGTGTGTTCAACAGGGACTCGTGGGTCGGGCTGCACCCGGCGGCCACGGCGACCGCCGAAGCCGGGGGTTCGAACACCTGGGTCTTCCTGGTGATCGCCGCCGTGGTGGTGGTCGTCGTCATCGCCGTGCTGCTGCTTCGTCGCCGTCGCGGACCCGAGATCGAGCCGGGAGACTGAGCAGATCAGGCCGGCAGACGCGGAGGTTCCTGTTGAGGCCAGTGGTCATCGTGGTCGGGTCGCTGAACGCCGATCTCGTGTTCCGCGTGCACCGCCTGCCGCACAGAGGAGAGACGGTCGGCGGTGCGACCTTGTCGCGCTCCCAAGGGGGCAAGGGGGCGAACCAGGCTGCCGCGGCCGCCCTCCTGGGAGCCCGGACCTGGATGGTCGGCCGGGTGGGCGACGACGCTCCCGGTGAGGAGGCCGTGGGCAGCCTTCGCGGCCTCGGCGTCGATTGCTCACACGTCGGACTGAGCAGGCAAGCCACGGGCCTGGCGGCCATCATGGTGGACGACCACGGCGAGAACATGATCGCCGTGGCGCCCGGCGCGAACGCGGAGCTGGATCCAGACGCGGTGACGCGGGCGTTGCATGCTGTCGCCAAGCCGGGCGGCGTGGTCCTTGCCTGCCTGGAGGCGCCCCTCGAGGCTGTGCAGGCCGCCGCCACCGCCGCCCGGAAGCTGGCTTGCGGCTTTGTCCTCAACCCCGCGCCGGCGCGGCCTGTGAGCGACGAACTGCTCAAACTCTGCGATGTCCTCACGCCGAACGAGCACGAAGTAGCCGGGCTGGGCGTCGCGCGCCCCGAAGAGCTCCTGGAAAGGGGCGCGGCCGCGGTCGTCGTCACGCGGGGTCGCGAGGGGGCCTCTCTCTACCGGAGCGGCAAGCCGACCGTTCGGCAAGCGGCCTTCGGCGTCGAGGTCGTCGACTCCACCGGGGCCGGCGATGCGTTCAGCGCCACGCTTGCCTGGGCGCTGGCTTCAGGTCGCGGTCTTGAGGATGCGGTGAGGCTGGCGGCGGCCGGCGGGGCGCTGGCCACCAGGGGGCTTGGGGCCAGGGCGGCGCTTGCCACATCGTCGGAGGTCGAGCAGCTCGCCGCGGCGTCGTGACGTGGACGACGCCATTCACGGCAAGGACTGAACGAGGGGGATCCATGAACGACACGCCCGCCGACGCTGTCCCGTCCGCCGCTTTGTCAGGCGAGATCGATCGGCGCCGGCTGGAGACGCTGTGCCGGCGCGCCGACCACATCCTCTGGGACGGCTATCGCTTCGCCCTGGGCGCGGCGGACGCGCCGTGGCCGCGCGTCATCTTCCCTCTGAAGGGCCGCGAATGGCGCGTCGGCGAGCAGGAGGCGCGGCTGGCCTTTGTGGCCGCGTTGCTCGCCGACGCGGACGCCGAGCCGTGGGCGTTCGCCGCCGAGGCGCCGACCAGGCTCTCGTACCGCTCCGCGCAGCGCGGCGCCGCCAAGGCCCAGCGCGCGCTGATGGATCTCGCGCTCTATCGGCAGGCCCACGACGGTCCGGCCCTGGCCGTGCAGTTCAAGTCGGGGGGTCGCTCGGGCAAGTCCGAGATCGATGAGAGCATCAGGGAAGATGTCGCCAGGATCCTCGCGGAGCAACCCGACGCGCTTTGGTTCCACGTCGTGCGCAACGTCAACAGCGCGACGCTGCAGGGGCTTCTGCGCACCCTGGATGCGGCGATCTCGCGGCTCAGCAATCCCTTCAAGCTGCGCGACTACCTGGCGCCCGGCAAGACCGTCGAGCCGCGCGCCAAGACGATCACCATTCACGTCTGCGTCCTCGATCCCGACATGACGTTGTCCATCCATCGCGCGCTCGCCTACGTGCCCGGCAAGCCCGAGCGCGCTTTCTTCACGATCGCGGCCACGGCGAGCGGCGCCTCGCTTGAGATCGCCGACAGTCAGGGGTGGAGCGTGCATCGCGGCCCGCCCGCGGCGGCCTCCTGACCCCCCGGCCGCGGCATCGATCCGCTCGGGCGCCCTCAGCTCCCGGCTTCGACGCGCAGGCTCCACACGGTCCCCGGCGGGGCGGCCGCCGGCCGCGGCAGCCTGGCGGCGAGCACGGCGACCACCAGCGGCAGCGCCGCGATAGCGTAGAGCACCGCGCTCGGCCCCGCGGCGTCGCCGAGCAGGCCGAGCGCGGCCACGATGAGGCCGCCGACGCCGCCGCACAGGCCGATCGTGAGGCCCGTGGCGAGGCCCATGTGCGCCGGCAGGTACTCCTGCGCCAGCACGAGCGCGACGCTCACGTTGGCGTTCACGCAGATTCCGATGAGGATCACCAGCGGGATCATCGCCGCGTAGCTCAGGCTGGGCAGCAGGGCGATCGCCGGCACGAGGACGAGCTGCGGCGCGATCATCACGAGGCGGCGCCCGAAGCGATGAGCGCCGATGCCGCCGAGCAGCGTGCCGGCCGCGGCTGCGGCGAGCAACACGCTGGTCATCACATTGCTCGCCGCGGGGCTGGTCGCTCGCGCCTGGACCAGGAATAGAGGTACGAACGTGAGCAGTCCCGTGCTGACCCCGCTGGCCACGCAGAACAGCGCGACAAGGATGGCGAACGGGCGCCACTCCGAGCCGCGCGCCTGCGCGTGCCCGTGCCGCGCGTGCGCGCTCAGCGGCTTCCGGCGGAAGCGACGCACGGCGACCGCGACGAGCGCCGCCGCGGAGATCGGGATGAGGGCGATGACCACTGTCCCGTGCAGGCCCAGAGGCGCGAGCACGGCGGCCACGACGAGAGGGCCGACCGCGTAGCCGAGGCCGCCGCCCACCGAGAAGACGCTCATGTCGGCGGTCACGCGGCTGCTCGAGGCGTGGCGCGCCCAGCGCGCGCCCTCGGGATGGTAGCCGGCCACCCCGGCGCTGCACACGGCGACGGCGATGAGCGTGAGGGGATAGCTCGTCACGAGGCCGACGGCGCCCATGCCGAGACCGGTGACGATGAGCCCGGTGGGCAGCAGCCAGTGCGCCTCGCCGCGGTCCCCGTGGGCGCCGATGACGGGTTGGAACACGGCGTGCGCGAGGCTCACAGTGAGCGCGAACACGCCGGCGGCCGCGTAGCTGTAGTGCCGCTCCACGACGAGGAAGGGCAGCAGGGCGAACAGGGCGCCCGAACACAGGTCGGCGCACCCGTGCCCCAGGGCGAGCGCGAACAGCGTGGCGCGGGAAGCAGGCCGGCGACCCGTGGCGTCGCTCACGAGGCGCTGGAGCCGCGGGCGCTGGGGGCGGCGACCCCGGCCATCAGCTCCACCTGTCCACTGTGCTTCGCATCGGCTGACAGTGTACCGTGTCGACCGTCTCAACGATGCGCGGTCGTGAGCGCTCGTCTGCCGGCGCGGCGCGCGTGCGGCGTCGGCTTGGAGTCGGGGGCCTCGGTCGGATCGGCGCGCGCCGGGTATGACTCAGCGGGAGGCGCGACATGAGTGCGGTGGTGATCGCCCCCGCCGCCGCGCGTGGCGCACTCGCGGAGAAGGTTCCGCGGGCGCTCAACGGGCGTGGCGGCGCGCCTTGACGTGGTACCGGGCAGGCGGTAGAAAGCGGATGGCCGCGCCGACCGTGGCCGGCTGTTCAAAACACCGACGCTTGAGGGGGCCGCATGCGCAGACTCGTGATCCTCACCCTGCTGGTCGGTGGCCTCGTGGCCGCCTCTTCCGCGGCCGCTCAGGCGAGCGGTCCTCCCGCGGGGCGGATCGCCTTCGTGCGCGCCTGCGACATCCGCGTCATCGACGCCGACGGGCGCGGGGAGCGGCAGTCGCTGTGCTCCCCGCGTGACACGCCGCCATCCTGGTCACCCGAGGGCGGCGGCTCCCGGATCCTGGCGGGCGACGCCGACGAGCCGGCCTCGCGCCCGGCGGGGGCGCCCTCGACGCCGCGCCCGCTGGTCGTCCTGATCGGCGGCTTGGGCTCGAGCATCCCGAGCCGCGAGGACGACCCGCGCGGCGGCGACTGGACGTTCGTCAAGCGGCGGCTGGAGGCGGCCGGCTACGACGTGTACCCGGCGGCGACGCGACCCAACGCGCCGCCGGGCGCAGACCCCGAATTCATCGATTCGCAGTCCGGCGACTGGCGCGAGTCGGCGGCGCGGCTCGACCGACAGCTCGCCGACGAGGGATACGGCGGGCGCTCCGTCATCCTCGTCGGGCATTCCATGGGCGGCCTCATCGCCAGGGTCTACGCGCAGATCTGGCGTGACCTGGGCAGCGGCTGCGGGCCGCTGGGCATCGTCCAGTTGGGCACGCCCAACAAGGGCTCGGAGGCGGCTCACCTGGCGGTGGGGCCCTTCGACTCGGACGCCGCCGGCAAGCTCGCCGACCCCATCCGCATGGCGGCCTTCAACGACGAGTTTCAGAACGACCAGGGTCTGCCGATCTATCGCCTCGCCGGCGCCTACTTCCCCACGTCGGCATATGCGCTCTCACGGCGGCGCGCCGACCTGGGGCTGATCTGGAACGCCGTCTACGCGCTCTACGGCGCGCGGGACAACGACTCGGTGGTGACCGTCGACAGCGTGCGCGGCGGGCCGACGCGTGGCTGGCGTGGCTGCGCCACGTTCAAGGCCGTGCACGCCGACTCCGCGTGGCTGTCGTCGTTCCGCGACGCCGCCGGCTGCGTGCTGCCGCGCCGCTCGGGCAAGAAGGGCGCCGCGGCGATCGACGAGAAGATCATGCGCAGGATCAGCGCCGATGTGCGCGCCGTCGCGAAGAGTGGCGGCGCCTCAAGTGCGCCGCGACGTGAGAAGCGCATCCCGCTCGCGCACCGCATCTGGTGACCGCCGCTCTCGTGGTCGGCGCCGAGTTGGATGCGCTTGTGCAGGCAACCCGCCCCTTCGTGGCGAAGCAGTCTCTCAGCACGCTCCCGCAGAAAGTGCGAACCCTCCCCAGTCGCGATCAGCAGGCGTGCCTTTTCGCGCTGGGAGGCCGGAGGATCCATGGGCCTGACCCAATCGCTGCGCGCCGTCGTCGACCAGTTCGGCGGCGCTCGTGACGACTACGACGACTACGACGACTACGATGACGATGCTTCCGCGGGGCCGGCGGGGTACGAGCGCGACGAGGCGCCGCGCCGCGAGCCCGGCGAGGCGCCGCGCCGCGAGCCCGGCGCCGGCGCCGACTACGACGACATCTACTGCGACGGACCCTTGCGCGGCTCGCCGCCGATGAGCGCGCGGGCCGCGAGACCCCTCGCCCTGGTGCGCCCGCCGCGCCTCGGGTTCGCACTGGTCACGCCCCAGGACTTCGAGGCCGCCCAGCAGATCGCCGATCACCTGCGCGCCGACAGTCTCGTCATCGTCGATATGGAGAGCTGTGGGCGGGACCTGGCGGAGCGCCTGACCGACTTCTGCAGCGGTCTCGCCTACGCTCTCGAGGGCAGTCTGCAACACATCGGCGCACAGGTCGTGCTGCTCGCGCCGCACAACGTCGATCTGTCGAGCGAGGCCTCCGGCGGTCTGCGCGAGAGGCGCTTCTTCAACCGGGTCTAGGAGCCTGCTCGGGCGGCCCATCGCCACGTCCGCGCCCGCCGCCTCTATTGTGCGTTGTCGGCCCAGCGCAGCTGCGCGATCGTCGCCGCGACGCCGGCGAAAAACGTGAGCGCGATCACGACGACACTGCTCGAGGCGATCGTCGTCACAGGTTGCCCGATGGCGCCGATGTACAGTGGGACGATGGACCAGGGGAACCAGTTCGCCCAGCCTGTGTGACTGAACACGTTGCCGAGCGCGAGCATCGCCAGGGCGAAGCCGAGCGGCGGCAGATAGCCGCGGCCCAGCGTGGCGATCCACGCGACGACGGGTACGAGCAGGTAGGCGATGGCGGCCGCCAGCAGCGCGTTGCGGACGGCCGTCACGGCCAGCGTCGCCGAGAAGCCCGGCAGGCCCAGCGCCGCGCCGAGCGCGAACGACTCGGCGAGGACGGCCCCCACGAGAAGCGCCCACCACAGCGCCGCCACCGCGAGCTTCGCGAGCACGAACCAATGGCGGCCCACGGGCAGCGCCAGCAGGTTCCTGGCCGTCCCCTCGACGTATTCCCGGCCGAAGATGTAGGCGACGATGAAGGCCATCAGAAGCATCCCGCCGATGCCCACCATCAGCGTGAGCATCGAGAAGTACGCGGGCCACGTCGCCGAGAGCCCGGAGAGGTTCGCCTTCGTGCCCAGCAGGCCGAGCTGCGCGGCGCGGCCGGGCTCGCGCACGATCCACATCATCAAAGCGATGGCCGCCGGCCCGAGTGAGAAGGCCGCGAGTGTGAGCCAGGTCACCTTGCCGCGACGCAGCTTGAGGAATTCGGTCGCCAGCACGCGCGCGAACGTCATGGGGCGCCTCCCGTGAGCCGCAGGAAGTGCGCCTCGAGGTCCTCGTGCGCCTGGGTGAGCGCGGTGACGTCCAGGCCGGCGCCGACGAGCACGCGCGCCAGCTCCGGCACACGGCCATCAGCGTCGTAGACCCGCAGCCGGTCACCGGCCTGCTCGACGCGCGCGAAGCCCGCGGCCGCGAGCAGCGCCGCCGCGCGCGCGGGTTCCGAGACGCCGATCTCGACGTACAAGCGCTCTTTGGCGAGTAGCTGGTCGCGGTCGAGCTCCTCGATCAGGCGGCCCTCGTGCATGATGCCGATGCGATCGACGAGATGCGCGATCTCGGTGAGGATGTGGCTCGACATGAAGACGGTGACGCCGTGCTCGCCGGCGCGCGCGCGCAGCAGTTCTCGCACCTCGACGATGCCGGCGGGGTCGAGCGCGTTGGCCGGCTCGTCCAGGATGAGCAGCGCGGGGCGGTGCAGCAGCGCCCGGGCGAGGGAGAGCCGCTGCTTGTTGCCCAGCGACAGCACTCTGGCGCGCCGCTCGGCGAGCTCGCCGAGGCGCATCAGCTCGATGACCTCGGCGACCGCGGCGCGTGGCGCGCCCGTGAGGCGGCGCTGCACGTCCAGGTTCTCGCGCACCGTGAGGTTGGGGTACGCGGTCGCGGTCTCGACGAGGTAGCCGACGCCCGCGAACGCGGCGGTCGCGCCCGGCCGCACGCGCCTGCCGAGCACCTCGACGCGGCCGGCGCTCGGGCGGATGAGGCCGAGCAGCATGCGGATGGTGGTCGTCTTGCCGGCGCCGTTCCTGCCGAGAAAGCCGTAGATCTCGCCGCGGCGCACGTCCAGATCGAGCGCCTCGACGGCGAGCACGTCGCGGTAGCGCTTCGCCAGCCCGCGCGTGGCGATGGCGGTGTCGGCGCTCAACGCGGGTCGCCCTGACAGCCGAGCGCCCGCAGGGCGAGCGCGGTCGCTGTCGTGAGCGCCGCGGGCATGTCGGGGATGGCAGTGCCGGCGAGCTCGACGCTCTGCAGCCCGGCGAGCACGAACCACGCCGCGGCCCGCTGGTCATCGACGCGGAAGACGCCTTCGGCGACGCCTTGCGCGACGATCGCCTCCACAAGCGGGATGAGCCGTGGCGTCAGGTCCTCGGCGAGGCGATCGTGCAGCGCGCGGTTCTCGGGGCGGTGCATCAGCTCGATGAGCTCGGGAGCGCCGGGCTCCGCGCCGACTTCGGACAGCACATCGCGCAGGATGAGCAATCTGTCGACCGCCGAGGCGCCTGCCGCGACGCGCGCCGACACGCTGTCGATGAGCGCGCCGGCGATGCGTTGGACCACCGCGAGCACGGCGTCGTCCCTGGAATCGAAGTAGAGGTAGAAGGTGCCCTGCGCGACGCCGGCCGCCTTGACGATGTCGCTGACCGCGGTGTTGGCCACGCCGCGCTGCGCGAACACCGTGGCCGCCGCCGAGACGAGCGCGGCGCGGCGGGCTTCGCGGTCGACGACACGGGGCATCGGGGCTCCTGGGGCGGCGGGGACAGGCGTCCACACGTAACTGACTGACAGTCAGTCACCATAGCCGCGGAAGCCTCCCGTGTCAAGGATCCGGGAGCCCCGGCGCCCGACGTCATGATGATGGGTTCGCGCGAACGCCCAAACCTCGTTGCGCTCTTCGGGGCCAACGTCGCCCACGAGGCCATCCGCCGCCCCGGCTCACCGGCGCCCGACGATCCGCGCGTATGCCTCCGGATCGGTCGCGCCTTCTGTCGAGAAGACGAGGACGTTGGCGCTCGCGCCGATGCCGAAGCGCGCGCGTGGCTCCGCCGGCTCGGGCGCAGAGCAGAGGGCGAGCAGCCCGGCGAGTCCGGCGGCGCCGCTCTCGCCCGACTCGATGCCCGCGTGCGCCAGCAGGCGCATCGCTTCACGGGCGCGCTCGTCGTCGATGGTGGTGCAGAGGTCGAACGTGCTCGCCAGCAGGGGCCAGGCGACCTGGGACAGCGTGCCGCAGTTGAGGCCCGCCATGATCGAGCGGTGCGGGCCGGGGACAGTCACGATCCTCCCGGCGGCCAGCGATTCCAGCATGCAGGCCGCGTCGTCGGGTTCTACTGAGATGAGGGTCGGGCCAACGCCGCCGCGGTAGTGCGCGCCGACCGCGGCTGCCAGGGCCCCCACCCCGCACTGCACCAGCACGACGTCCGGCTGCGGCGCTCCGAGCTGTTCCAGTTGCTCGTCGATCTCCTGGAGGATCGTGGCGTAGCCGGCGATCACGGCTCTGGGAGTACGCTCGTAGCCGGGCCACGACGTGTCGCTGATGATGAGACACCGATCTCCCGCGTCGCGCGCCGCGCGCGCGACGGCATCGTCGTAGGAGCCCTTCACGACCTCGAGCCGCGCGCCCTCACCCTCGATCGCGTCGATGCGCGCCGGGACCGTGCCCGCGGGCACGTAGATCGTGGCTTCCAGACCGAGCAGCGCGGCCATGTGAGCCACGGCCCTCCCGTGGTTGCCGTCCGTGGCCGTGACGAGCTTCAGGGGCCGCACAGACTCGGCGCGCTGCAGCAGGGCCGCGAAGGTGGGCGCCGGCGGCAGCCCGAGTCGCCCGGCGAGCGCGCAGTTCACGGCCCACGACGCCCCGAGGATCTTGAAGGCAGGGAGCCCGAAGCGGCGTGACTCATCCTTCACGACGAGCGTCGCGACACCCACCCGTCGAGCCAGTTCGGGCGTGCTGACCAGCGGCGTCGGCGCGTACCCCGGCATGCTCTGGTGGAACGTGAGCGGATCGGACGTCGACTTTGGCGCATCGTCGGGCGCACGCTCGACGATCTCGTTGACGAAGAACCGATCCACAGCGTCACCTCTCGCTTTGCCGTTGTACCCGCCCGCCGGGGCCGGGTCGCCGCCGCGGGCGTCGCAGTGTACCCGGCCGGGACGCGACGCCGCAAGGCGGCCGAGCGCGGCCCGCGAGCCGCGGTATCTCGACGCGGCGCTCGAGCGGGAGGGCGACGGCGCCGGCGGCGCGGACGCCAGGCCGGCGCCGGACATGGCGACCGAGGCGCCCACCGTGGCCAGCGGCGGCATCACCGACGGCGGCAGGATCCGCGCGTTCGAGCTGCGCCCTCGCGCGGCCTGCCGCGCCTGATGTAGAGTCAAGTGGACAAGCCCCAGCCGGAGGCTCACCGTGAACACTGCTCCCACCACCTCCGCCTCCGGCGCCGCGGCCGTTGATCTGGGCGGCGCGCTCGCCGCACAGGTGGGGCGCGTCATCGTCGGCAAAGCCGACCAGACGCGCCTCGTCACGGTGGCCCTGCTGGCCGACGGCCACGTGCTCCTCGACGACGTCCCCGGCGTCGCCAAGACCCTGCTGGTGCGCACCGTCTCCGCCGCCCTCGGCCTGAGCTTCTCGCGGATCCAATGCACCGCCGACCTGCTGCCCGCCGACGTCACGGGCGCGATGATCTTCGACCAGAGGCGCGGCGTCTTCGAGTTCCGCCCCGGGCCGCTGTTCGCCAACATCGTCCTTGCCGACGAGATCAACCGCGCCACGCCGCGCACGCAGTCGGCCTTTCTGGAGGCCATGGAGGAGCGCGGGGTCACTGTGGACGGCACGACGCACCCCTTGCCGCGGCCGTTCATGGTGCTCGCCACGCAGAACCCGGTGGAGCTCAAGGGCACCTTCCCGCTGCCCGAGGCGCAGCTCGACCGCTTCCTTCTGCGCCTGCGCATGGGGTATCCGAGCCTCGATGACGAGACGCTGATGCTCGCCCGGTTCCGCCGCGGCGACCCTCTGGCCGAGGTGCGCGCCGTGGCCACCGCGGACGCTCTGCCCGCGGCTCGTGCGGCGGTGCGCGCCGTACACGTCGCCGATGACGTCGCGCGCTACATCGTGGCGCTCACCCGGGCCACCCGCGAGACGCCGCTGCTCAAGCTCGGCGCCAGCCCACGCGCCTCGCTCTCCCTGCAGCGCGCCGCGCAGGCCGCCGCCGCCCTCGCCGGGCGCGACTTCGTCACCCCCAACGACGTGCAGGACCTCAGCGCGCCCGTTCTGGCGCATCGCCTGATGCTGGCCCGCGATGCGGTCATCGACGGACGGGACGCCGACGGCGTGCTCCGCGAGGTGGTGGCGACCGTGCCGGTACCGGCAGAAGCCCGCGAGGCCGACGCCCGCGAGGCCGACGCCCGCGAGGCCGACGCCCGCGAGGCCGACGCCCGCGAGGCCGACGCCCGCGAGGCCGACGCCCGCGAGGCCGCAGCCGGCGACGGCGGGCACGCGGCCATCTGACCGGGAGGCGGTCGTGCGCCTGAGATCGATCGCGTGGGCCGGCCTGGCCGGCCTCGTCGTCGCGGCGCTCCTGCGCTCCGGCGCGTTGGGGTTCGCGGCGCTGGCGGCGTCGGCCCTCGCGGCTCTCGTGGTCACGACCCGCCGGCGCGTGTTCACCGCCTTCACCTTCGAGCGTACGCTCTCCCGGCGCGTCGTCCCCTGGGGCAGCGAGCTCGAGGTCACGATGAGCGTCACCAACGCCAAGCTGCTCCCGCTCGTGTGGATGCGCGTGCGCGACGAGTGGCCGGCGGGCCTGGAGCCCGTGGGGTTCGCGCTCGGTCCGGTGAATCATCGGGGGACGAGGTCATTCATCCAGACCATCTCGGTGCGCTGGTATGAACGCCTGCGGCGACACTACCGCGTGCGCTGCGTGGCCCGCGGGCTGCACCGGTTCGGGCCGGTGGAGCTGGAGGCCGGCGACCCCTTCGGGATCGCCGGCGTGAGCCGGACGCTCGAGGCGCGGCAGGAGGTCGCGGTGCTGCCCAGAGTGCTCGACGTCCCCGGCTTCGACCTGCTGACCGGCCGCCCCCTGGTCGAGGAGACCGTGGCCCGCTCGCTGGCCTGCGACCCCACGGCGCTGCGTGGCACACGGCCTTACCGGCCCGGGGACTCCCTGCGCGCCATCAACTGGCGCGCCACGGCGCGCTGGGGGGCGCTGCACACCAACGAGCTCGACCCCGCGGCTCTGGCGGCCGTGCGCCTGCTGCTGGACGTGGGCGCGCTGCACAAAGTCTGGGAGGGCATCGACCCCGACCGCATGGAGCTCCTGTGCGTGGTGGCCGCCTCACTGGCGGCCGCCTTTGCGGCGCACGGTTTCGGCGTCGGGATGGCCGCGAACGCGCGCCTGGCTCGTGACTGGCGTACGGTGGACATCGAGCCGGCGGAGGGCGCGCTGCCCGAGGTGCTCGAGACCCTGGCGCGCGTGCTCCCGTACCCGGGCCGCGGTCTTGGCGCGCTGCTCGCCGCGGAGCTCGCCGACGAGAGCGGCGGGGCCGACTGCGTGCTGGTCACGGCGGCCCTGCGGCCGGGGGTGCGCGGCCACCTGGCGCGGCTGCGCGAAGCGCGGCCGACCACGGTCGTGTACGTGGGCCGGCCCACAGAGGACGAGGCGCCGCTGGTCGACATCGTCGTGCCCGGCGACTTCGACTGGAGGACGCGCGATGCGCTCCCGCTCCTGGCTTGATCACGCGGGGCTGGGGCTCGGCGCCGCCGCCGAGGGCATCTGGTGCGGCGCTCTGGCGGCGGCGCTCACGGGGGCGTCCTGGCCCGCTCTGACGGTCTTCGCGGGCGTCACCGTTCTCGCCGCCGCCCGTGTGGCCCGACGACTCAGTGTGGGCGAGGGCCGGGAGCGCGTGGCGCGCCTGCTCGCGGTGACGCTGATCGTGGTCGCCACCGCGGCGTTGCTCGCCGCCGGCCGCGCCTGGGCGCATCCCTCCGTGCTGTGGCAGGCGGTGCGCGACTTCGTCTACGTGGGCGGGCTTGTCCTTCTGGGCATCCACCTGGGTCGCGCCGCGCCGTCACCAGAGGCGGCCGTGCGGCGCGCCGTGCGCGGGTTCGCGCTGCTCTGCGCCGTGCTGGTGGGCGCCGCCCTGGGCGGCGCGACGCCGGGATGGGCGCCCGCGGCGCTCGTCGCCGCGCTCGTCGTCGGAGGGCTTCTCATCGCGGTCGTGCGCTACCAGGCTCTGACCGACCTCGTCGATCCCGCCGACCGGCTGCCCGCCTGGCCCTGGCTGCTCGCCGTGGCCGGCGTCGTGCTGGGCGTCATCGCCGTCGGAGCACTGTTGAGTCAGGTCCTTGACGTGGACCTGGTGCGCTGGGTGCTCGGCGCCCTCGCCGGTCTGCTGCGCTACGCCCTCGACGGCGCGGCCTACCTCATCGGCTGGGCGGGGGCGGGGCTGCTGCGCGGGATCGCCTGGCTGCTGAGCGTCCTTCACGTGCATGCCCGGGATCCCGCCGACGTGCCGAAGCTGGCTCCGCGGCCGCCGGTGCTCACGCTGCGCCACGCAGGGGGTACAAGGGTCTGGAGCGTGTCCAGGCTGATCGCCTCGGCGGTCGGCGCTCTCGTGGCGATAGGGCTCTCGCTGGCGCTCGTGGCGGTGGCGCTCCGCCGCTTCCGCCGCGAGCCGCCCGTGGAGGTCGCGGTGGTGGAAGAACGCGAAGCGCTGACCTCGTTGAGCGCGGTGGCCGGGGGGGTCGCGGCGCGACTGAGGCGGCGGCTTCGCCGCCGCCTCCAGGCCCTGCGCCGCCATGAGCCACCGACGCCCGCGGAGCTTGTGCGACTGCGCTACGCGGAGTTGGAGCATCGGCTGTCGCGGGCCGGCCGCCCGCGACAGCCGATGCTCCAACTC
>Ga0194043_1000293_pt1 | contig 26868 bp, 26 predicted proteins | sample JunL4415m_MetaG_FD_161274 | JGI IMG/M metagenome (GOLD analysis project Ga0194043, IMG submission 161274) | Anoxic zone freshwater microbial communities from boreal shield lake in IISD Experimental Lakes Area, Ontario, Canada - Jun2016-L442-15m | ecosystem: Environmental > Aquatic > Freshwater >...
CGCCAGCAACCGGCCCGCCAGGTCCCGAGAACATGTTCGGAGGTACTTCAGAAAACGTCGCCAGCGCCATGAAGAGATCATTCCAGGGGGGTGTGACACAGTCCTGGAGATAGCCGCGGAAGTCGACCGCTCCGACCGCGCACCCGTACCTACGACGCAATACCCGAGATGGCATGAGCCAAGTCCGGGCCGAGGAGGATCGAACGGCGAGCGGACCGGCGGTACCCAAGGCAACATCCAAGGCAGATGGTCGTGTGGAACGCTGGTGCGATGCGTAGTGTCTCGGGCGCGCCCTAGACACGTGTGGCAACGAAAGTGAGGCACCGATGAACGACGTGGAGATGGCCAGAGGTCCGGCGACCGAAGAGGCGTGGTCACTGGTGCGGACCATGCTCGACGACATGGCCGCCATGGTCCGGACCGAATCGGAAACGGAGCTCGAACTCATAGAAGGGCTTCGCGTCCTCGGCCGTGTCACCGCACTCTGTTCCGAACTTTCCCTCGACGTCGATCCCGAAGCGCCATGGTTCTTCTCCATGTACTCCCCCGCCCGCCTGGTGGGTGGCCCTAATCCCGACGGCGCGTACCACCTGGCCATGATCGACGGCACCCACCGCTATCGGGTGACCGGGCTGCGGGGCACGGTGGCCTACTTGGGTTTCCAGGTACTGGCCGGTCGGGGGTTGACTCCGAGGCGCATGGCCGCTTACGTATCCGACCACGACCTCACCATGGACAGCGATGGAGCATTCGCCTTCGTGCTGTCCGTTGACGAACCATCTACCGATGAACTCGCCGGGGCCACGTGGGTGCCGGTGCCTGACGACTCCTCGGCTCTGTTGGTGCGCCAGTACGTGGCTGACCGTGCCGTCGAAGTGCCCGCTCAGTTCGCCATCGAGTGCATCGATGCGGTGGGCGTCCCTGCGCTCCCGACCGACGAGGGCATCGCCCAGCAGCTGACCGCTATGGCGTGGACCATTGCCAAACTGATGACCCTCCACAAGAGCGTCCTGCCCGAGGCGGTGGAGCGGCCCAACGAGCTCTTCACCGTCGAGGCCGCTGCCTTGGGTGGTGAGAACACCACGCCGGACAATCTCTACGTGCTGGGGACCTTCCGGCTCGCCCTCGACGAGGCGCTGGTCGTGGAGTTCACCCCACCAGCCACCCGGTACTGGAGCGTCACTATCGAGAACATCTGGCACGAGTGCATCGATGCCCGGAGGAGACCGAGCTCGGTGACCTGTGCCGCGGCTCCGGTGCGCCCCGATGGGACGGTCCGGGTGGTGGTGGCTTCTTCGAGTCCTGCTTCGGTTGAGGACGGTATGTCGGTATGGCTCGATGCCGGTGGGCGCCACCGTGGGTTTCTGGTCATCCGGTGGCTCGACAACCCGTCAGCGCCCGAAGTACGGACCACCGTCGTGCCTGTGGATGCAGCCTGACACCATGCGACCCAACACCATGCGACCTGACACCATGCGACCTGACACCATGCGACCCAACACCATGCGATCAGGACCGACCGAGGGAGACAGTTGATGGATTCTGACGCACTACTCGAGGCGGCCATGGCCGCCACCGGACTGTCCGACATGGGGGATACGAGCTGGCGCGATGGTCTGGACCGCTTACTGGTCGACCTGGCCGGTCCGGCCCAGTTGAACGACCTAGGTAGGACCATCGTCGAAACCGAGATGGTGGGATACCTCACCAACCGGCTGCAGATCCTGGAGTGGCGCCGGTCCCATCCCGAGGTGGCCGATGGGGCGATCACCCGTCCAATCATCATCGTGGGCCAGCCCCGCACCGGCACCACCATCCTCTACGACCTGCTGGCCCAGGACCCGTCCAATCGGGCCCCTCTGACCTGGGAGGTCGACCAGCCCTGCCCGCCCCCGGAGACGGCCACCTACGACACCGATCGTCGGATTGCGGAGTCCGATGCCATCGCCGCTATGCCCGACCTCTTGATTCCGGGGTTCACCGATTTCCATCCATTGGGCGCCACCCTGGCCCAAGAGTGCGTCCGGATGACCGGGGCTGACTTTCGCTCCATGATCTTTCCTACCCAGTACGACGTTCCCGAGTACAACCGGTGGCTCTTGCACGAGGCCGACATGGCGCCGGCCTATCGCTGGCACCGGATCTTCCTGCAACACCTCCAGAGCCGCCACGCGGCCGATCGATGGCTACTCAAGTCACCCTGTCATCTATGGAGCCTGGGTGCCCTGTTCGACGAGTACCCCGATGCCCTCATCATCCAGACCCATCGGGATCCGGTACGGGTCATCTCCTCCATCAGTGCACTTGTCGCCCTGCTGCGCAGTATGTCGAGCGACTACAGCTCGGTGGCTCGAGCGGCTAGCGAGTACGCCGAGGACATCATCCTCGGCCTCGACCGATCCATCGAGGCCCGCATGGACGGCACGGTTCCGGCCGGACAGGTGGTGGACGTCCAGTTCGCCGAGTTCATGTCCGACCCCTTCGCCACTATCGGCACCATCTACGACGCCCTCGGGATGGAGTTGACGAATGAGACCGAAGCGGCCATGCGGGCGTTCCTGGCCGCCCATCCCGGCGACGGTGGTGGGGGCGGTAGTCGCTATACGTTCGCGGACACGGAGCTCGACGCCGAAGTGCTGCGTGCGCGAGGACGGGCCTACCAGGAGTACTTCGACGTGCCCAGCGAGCCGGTGGCATGAGCGGCAACACCCCTGAACTCGCAGCAGACCTGCCGGCGGGGTTCACCACCACCTGCATGGAGCTTCAGCGGGTGGCCACTCACATCCTGTCCCGGGGACGAGCCGCCGATGCTGGACGCATCGGGCTGAGGGCAACACCAACAGGAATCACCACACCCATGTTCGGAGCCCACAGCACCGTCCTGCGTATGGCTGGCACCGTGCTCGTCAAGGAGCACGAGCGTGGTCAGGGACCGGTGGTCGACGTCATGGAGTTAACGGGCCGGTCGTTGGCCGATGCCGCCGAGTTCGCCGGGGTCGACCTAGGGGCTCCGTTCGAGCCCGGGTCCGATGCTCCGCCGGTGGGAGATCGGACCGCCGTGTTAGACCTGGATGCTGGTGTGGTCGACCTGGTCTGGTCGTGGTTTGGCATCGGGGCTGCCGCTCTCGACGTCGTGCTGCCCGTGCTGGTCGGGCCGACCGTGGCCCAGGTCTGGCCCGAGCACTTCGACATCGGTCTGGTGGCTGCTACCGGATCGGGCGGGGTGAATCTGGGGGCGTGCCCAGGTGACGCATATGTCAGCGAGCCCTACTTCTACGTCGCTCCGTGGGCGTCAGTCCGGCCCGGCGACCCAGAGTTCTGGAACGCGCCGTTCGGTGCAGTGGTCACTCGCTCGGCCCTGGCTGACAGCAATAACCCTGTAGCGGCAGGAGGCCGGTTCTTCGTCAGCGGCCTGACCGTGCTGGGCCCGGCCTGACCGTGCTGGGCCCGGCCTGACCGTGCTGGATCCGGCCTGAGCGTGCTGGGTCCGGCCTGAGCGTGCTGGGTCCGGCCTGACTACTGCCGGGCTCAGGTGCGCTGCCACCAGCGGCGCCCCGGCGGGGTGATGGCGATACCGGCGGCTGCCGCCAGTTCGATGACCAGGCCCACCCGGGGGTTGACCAGTACGGTGCCAGCGATGTCCACGGTGGGGACGGTTTCGTTGCCCCCAGCATGACTGCGGACGAAGGCTGCACCCGAGGGCTCGGCCCAGATGTCGACCTGGTCGGTAGCCAAACCCGAACGGTCCAGTCCACGGCGTAGCGATACACAGAACGGGCAACCGGGCCGCCAGTAGACGGTGACCCGGGGCTCGGGAGTGGGAGGCACCTCGGTGCCGTCGGGCAGGTCAGTCACGGGGTCCTCCAGTCCGCATGGAGCCCCTCGACCAAGGCCAGCTTCTGGGCCCGCACCGTTTGTCCATTGTCGAATGCCTCGGGATGGTCCACCAACCAGGCGATGGCCGCTGCCGGCACCGAAGGTGGTGCTCCTCGGTAGTGGCCGACCAGACCCAGGGCCGACGCGTTGACCAGCTGCCGCTCGGTCTCTACATAACCGGGATCCAGGTTGTAAGCCCGGATGCCCTGGTCGCCCAACTCTACGGCCAGCAACGGTGCATAGCGGTGGGCTGCGGCCTTGGATGCGGCATAGGCCACGCCCCAGCCACCCTGTCCCACCGGACCAGGAGGATCAGCAGTGGCGGTATGGGACGTGACGTTTACGATCGTGCCGCCACCCGATGCCAACATGCCAGGCAGGACGGCCTGGATCAGCACAAACGGGGCCACAGCATTGGCCGCCAACTTGGACTCCAACTGAGCCACCGTCAGATCGACGATGGGCACCATACTGCCAGGGGCCGTGTCTACGGCGTTGTTTACCAGCAGGTCGATGCCGCCCCACTCCCCCATCACCCGGTCGACGGCGGCCAGCAGACCTCGGCGGTCATGCAGATCGGCTACCAACTCCAGGCACCGTCCCCCAGCCGGTCGCACCTCCTCGCCCGTCTCCTCCAGGCTGCCGGGCAGCGTTCGTCCATCCCCGGTGTCGGAGTCGTCGCGTCCCTCGCCCCGTCGCACCGTCCGGCCGGTGACGGCCACATCCCAGCCAGCAGAGGCCAAAGCCATGGCCGTGGCCCGGCCGATGCCGCGAGTGGCCCCGGTGACCAGGGCTCGACGACGGACCGCGGCAGGGCTCACGGTTGGATCCGGATACGTGAGGCGGGCTGATAGTTGGGACCCGCCGTTTCATCCACTCGGGCCAGCAGCAGCTCGCACGGGGGCTCAAACCGGTCGGCAAACTCCTCGGAACGCGCTGGGCCCAGTAGCTGCCAAGGCAGCGATCCCAGCCGGTCTGTCTCGTCTTCAATGTGGCGTCGGAGGTCGAGTCCGGCTGCGGTCACGGTCCGGCCGACAGCCAGCCCCTTGACGGCCAGCGCCTCCCATCCGGCATCGATCACTTCGGGCGCCGTTCCCCGTGATCGGGCCAACCAGTCAGACTCGTAGCCAACCCAGGCGTTGTGGAGAATGGAGGCCTCAGCATGGGTGAGTCCGGCCGCTACCACCAGCGCCCAGTGCGTGTCGCCCCGCCACTCGCGTAAGCAGTTGACGGCATGCCATCCCGATAGCAGCGGATCAGTCGGCCGCTCCATGTCCAAGTGGGCACCGAAGAAGACCCGCCCGGCCAGGGGAAGTGCCGAGACGACCTCCCATAGTTCTGGTCCGAACTCGATCAACGGTGCCATGATTTGGGGCGCGTACTGGGCCAGTCCGTCGGCCACCGCCGCATCGCGTTCGGCCCACATCCGAGCGAAGCCCTCCGCATCCAGCAGTTCGAACACAGCGCTGATGCCGAGCGGGCTGATCGATCCGAATGCGGCCGTTACTGCGGAGGGGCCGGCGTGAGCCAACGGTGCCGAACGCGAGGCGATGTAGCCCAGTGGTCCGGCCAGTCCCTCAGGAAGTCCGGCTGCCTCGTAGCGCGCCACGGCTCCAGGGTCCCAGAAGATCCATCCGATGGTGGTCTGAACGGATCGGGAGTTGCGGTTGGTAATGGCCTGCCAGTCACTCATGGGGACATTCTGCCGGTAGTCAGGCCGGCGGCACAGTTGGAGACAATGGGTCCACTGTTTGCCAGGACCAAGCTGTGCCATCCCACCAGCGCAGCGGGGCCACCCCCCATGGGTCCGGGAACCAGCCTGGAGCGGGCACTGGCCTTGGGGCGACTTCCGCCACCGGCGGTGGTTCCACGGCAACGGCCGAGGGAACTGCATTCGGGTCAGGTGCTGGGGATGGAGGTGAGGATGTGGCCGACGAATCCGGGGGGGCGGGTACTGGGACAGCCGCCAGCGCAGCCTCGGCCGGAGGAGCCAGCGCAGCCTCGGCCGGAGGAGCCAGCGCAGCCTCGGCCGGAGGAGCCAGCGCAGCCTCGGCCGGAGGAGCCAGCGCAGCCTCGGCCGGAGGAGCCAATGGGGCCGCTTCTGGCAACACCACTGCCGCATCCGGTCGATCTCCGTCGACGGCGACCAGGTCGGCCTCGAGCCCGGACACCAGTTCGTCCAGGGTGCCACCGAAGTGAGCCAGAGCCAGATCGAGGCGGAATTCGAAGGTGGCGACCACAGATTCCCCGTACTCGATGGTGGTGGGCTTCGTGCGGTTCGACACCGAGAACGTGGTGGTTCCAGTATCAGAAGCGTGGTCGAACCCGATCATTTTGGCGAAGGCGCACTCTCTCGTCTGGTTGGCACCCTGGAAGATGACTCGAGTCGAGGTGATGTAGGTAGTGCCGGTGTCGATTGCGGTCGGCGACAGGTCGCCTTGGACGAAATGTCCCTTGGACGCCCCCACCCGGTATCGGATCTGCCGTCCCGCCACTTTCATGACGGGTACGGATATCCCCTGCGAGTGCCCCTGGTAGGTCCCCCTGCCGCGTCGCTCCTCGATGAGCGACGTATCTGTCACCGTGAGGAAGACGGTCTCCCCGGCCGACAGCAGCAAGCCTACGACCGACGTGCCAGCGAAGTTCTTTGCCGTGTCGATCATCTCGACATAGGCGTCGTGGCGGACTTGCCATACTGCGACAGCATGGAGACGTTCCTTCTCTGCCTCGTGCTCCCGATGCTTTTCGAACACGTGGCCTCCGTCGGTGCCTGGGCGAACGTAACGATGCTAGGACAGTGACCTCGTCTACTAGTACCTCGAAGAACGTATCTGCGGTTTCAGGCGGCGGGTCGCGCCGGCGTCAGTACTCCGCATTCGAGATCCATGGCCGCTTCATTCTCGAAGGCCTCGTGGCCCTGCAGCCTGGCCGACCATCGGTCCTCTACCCGGAAGACTCGCCACACGATGAGGGCAACCGCCCAGGTGGCCACGAACAACCCCACGATCACGTACCCGGCCGCATCCAGATTGAACCCCGCCATGTAGTCCCAGAACGGTCCGGACAGGTGCAACTCGTGAGGCAGCAGGCCGAGGACCTCGATGGTGCCCACGAAGAAGCAGATGACTACCGAGAGCATAGTGATGGTCAAGTTGTAGAACACCTTGCGTACCGGGTTGAAGAAGGCCCAGCCGTAGGCCACATTCATAAAGCATCCATCCAGGGTGTCCATGAGGCACATTCCGGCGGTGAACAGGATGGGCAGGCACATGATGGCGTACCAAGGAAGGGAGTGCGAGGCCAGTAGCGCTGTGGTACCGAGCAGGGCGACTTCGGTGGCGGTATCGAAGCCCAGACCGAATACGACCCCCACCGGATACATCTGCCACTCCTTGGTGATCGAGCCCATCCACCGGCCGAAGAACCGGTACATGAGACCACGGTTCTCCAACTGACGTTCCAACTCGGCCTCATCGAAATCACCGAGACGCATCATGGCGAATACCTTGATGATCCCGCCCAGGATGATGAGGTTCAACGCCCCGATCAGGAACAGGAACCCGGCAGACACCACGGTGCCGAACACGCCACCGAACTGCTGCAGGGCGGAACTGCTGTCGGACACAGCGTTGTAGACCGTCCGTTCGGCTACCACCACACCCACTCCGATAGCCACGACGATGCTCGAGTGCCCCAAGGCGAAGAAGTAGCCGACGCTGAGCGGCTTCTTCCCATCGCTCATGAGCTTGCGTGTCGTGTTGTCGATGGCCGAGATGTGGTCGGCGTCGAAGGCGTGTCGAAGTCCGAGCGTGTAGGCCAGCACGCATACCCCGATGCCCAGACCTTTGTAGTGGCCGGGCACGACGAAGGCGATGAACACTCCGAAGCCGATCACGTGCATAGCGGCGATGCTGGCGAACATCCATGTCACCTGACGCCACTGTTTGGGATCCAGTAGCGCACCGATGCGGCCGATTCGAGTGGTCGCCTCTTGGGGCTGCGTCGCTGTCAGCCCCGTCACGTGGAACTGCCCCCGCAAGCGCCGAGTTCGTGGAACCTGTCTCGGTGGGACATCAAGTGGCAATACTGACCTAATTGCAAACGATTCGCAACTACTGAGCTCCGGGCCTCACGCGTATCGGATACGCCCTATCCGATTTACCCTCACCCCGGAAATGCACAGGGGCCGCCGAAGCGGCCCCTGCGCGTGGTGCGACTGAAACCCGGCCATTACTGACCGATCGGAACAAGGGCTCAGGCGTCTGCCTTCTTGAGTTCAGACCGCAGCACGGCGCCGCCAATGATCTCGAAGATCCCCATGATGATGAACCAGATGCCGAGCAGGGTGGCCAGAGCAGTGACGGACTCTTCGGGAACGCAGACAACCACGATGCCAGCGATCAAGCTGACCACGCCGAAACCGATCGCCCATCCACGAGAACCCTTGCTGCCTCCCATGATTCCGGCCAGCAGCATCACCACACCCTGGACGATCCACACGATCCCGATGAGCAGTCCGATCACCGACTTGGTCAGGCCCAGGTGTCGGATCATGACGATGCCGATCACAAGTTCGAGCAACCCGGCAATGACAATCCAGGCTCGATGCTGTTCGTCATGGTCGAGGGCACGGATGAAGTGGAAGATGCCCCCGATGATCAGCAGGATCCCGATGAACACACAGATGGCGCTCAGCGACTGCGACGGCCGCAGGGCGAGGATCACTCCGAGGATCAAGGTGATGATGCCGACGACCAACTCCATCTGCCAAACAACCTTGGAGGGCAGACCTCCCTGCACGACGACTACTTCGGTATCAGATGCCACTTCGTGGCTCCTTTCGTCTGCGCCCCTCAAGGTAACGACGGTAGTGGCGAACACTCGGTGTTTGGGGGATGCGCGCCCTAGATCCCAATCAATTGTGCCGCTACTCCCCCGGCGGCACCGACGCTCGTCCTCCATCGAGTCAAGGGTCGTCGGACCCGGCCTGTTCGGACACCGATGACCCCGCAGATGAGCCGGTCGGTCGGCGGAGCCGCTCGTACCATCGCCGGTTGTCTGCCGAGGTGCGCAGCAACGTATAGATGACCATGTAGGCGACGGCCAGGGCCAGACCCAGCGCACACCACCAGAAGATCATCGGAACCATCTCCTGCAGACGCGATCGGCCCTTCGAGGAACGACAGCCAGGGCCGCTTGTCGGGCCACGACAGAGGCACGGTGCATGTGCTCAGCGTATCGATTGTCCCGATAGGCCAGGTGGGTTTCGCAACTGCCTTCGGTCCTAAGGGCTCGGATTCGACCAGACCACGATCAGGCGCTACGCCATGAGGCGTAGGTGCTGTAACGACCACCTGCGCAATTTCGGGAAGCAATGGCGGTACCGTGAACATGTTCCCACCAAGGTCGAAGGCCACTCAGTGACCGTTGACCCTTCAATCGACCCGGAGTCCAGATGCTCGTCAACAACGTGGTGTACGTCGATGGCAAGGCGGTGGCCAGCCCGGCCAGCTTGGACGAGACGTACGAGGTGGCCCGGGCTCACCACGGCATGGCGTGGATCGGGCTCTACCGGCCCGACGTGGAGGAAGTTCGATCGGTGGCTGAGGAGTTCGGTCTCCACCACCTCGCCGTGGAGGACGCCATCACCGCCCACCAGCGCCCGAAGTCGGAGCGGTACGGAACCACGCTGTTCACGGTGCTGCGCCCCGCCCACTACATCGACGAAACCGAGGAGGTCGAGTTCGGCGAGCTCCATGTATTCACCGGTCCTGACTTCATCGTCACTATCCGTCACGCCGAGACCCCTGACCTCGCCAAGGTGCGCAAACGCCTCGAGCAGGCACCAGACCTCCTGCGTCACGGGCCCGAAGGGGTCTTGTATGCCATCCTCGACCAGATCGTCGACGAGTACGGCCCGGTGGTCAACGGCCTGGAGAACGACATCGATGAGATCGAGGATCAGTTGTTCGGCGGGGACCCCGCCGTGTCCCGGCGGATCTACGACCTCTCAAGAGAGGTCATCGAGTTCCAGCGGGCCACCCATCCGCTGATCAAAGTCCTCGACGGCTTCATCGCTGGCTTCGACAAGTACCACGTCGACCTGGAACTGCAGCGCCACCTGCGTGACGTCGAAGATCACGCCATTCGAATCGTCGAGCGGGCCGATGCATTCCGATCCGTGCTCGAGAATGCATTGACCGTTCAGGCGACGCTGGTCGGACAACGCCAGAACGACGAGATGCGGAGCCTGACTGAGGCCAGCATGGCCCAGAACGAAGAGGTCAAGAAGATCTCGGCGTGGGCCGCCATCCTCTTTGCTCCGACCCTGGTCGGCACGGTCTACGGCATGAACTTCGACCACATGCCAGAGCTCCACTTCCGCTACGGCTACCAGATGGCGCTCGGCCTCATGATCGCCACCTCGGTGACCCTCTATCAGATCTTCAAACGGCGCCACTGGCTGTAGAGGTTGGCTGGAGGGGTTGGCTGGAGGCGAGTGTCTCCATCCGATCCAGTGTCCGACTGGCGATCAGCCGGTGGTGGTCGGCGTGGTGTCGGCCGGTCGGCCGTCCGAACCCATATGGGCGCCGGTCACTCCGTCACCGCCGGGGTGTCCTCCACCCAGGCTGAGGCCACCTGCTGGGTGGGCCCAGTCCACGGCAGCCTTGGCATTGGCAGGAACTTCCCACATCAGACCGAGGCACATCTCATCGGACGAACCGTCTCCCCAGGTGATGTAGTGCGGCGGCAGCTTGCGCAGTGCTGGCAGCTCCTGGGCTAGTCGAGGGTTGTAGGTGCAGCTGACCTCCACGGACTCACCAGGGACCACCTTGACCCACTTCTTCAGGTTGTAGGCCTTCTGGTAGTCGAAGTTGTACTTCGGCACGTTCATCAGATCCGAGGCCTGAGGCGTACCGGGATTGAGGGTTATCTTCATCGATGTGCCGATCAGGTGCATGTGCGGTGCGACCCGGACGATGTACCCGGGCTTGCTGATGTGCCAGGTACACGACGTGGTATTCCCCTCGGGCGGGTGCACCGGGTCCTTGCCGCAGATCGTCTCCATGCCGGCATCGAACATCACCATGTAGGGGCCGAACCGCTTGGACAGGTCGGCGAGCTCGGCGGTGCGGTCGCACAGCGGTCCGGTGACACCTGCAGGACAGGGGATGTTGGGCGTGGACACCAGGGGCTGGATCGACGTCGGCCGCAGATTGGTGGAGGCTGGCACCGTGTCGAGCTCGGCTCGAGAAGTAACTGCCTTGTCACCCATCAGCAGGTTGTAGTGGACCTGCATGATGATGAGGCTCTTGGCTGGCAACGGGGTGCCTGTCTTCAGCGGCATGACGTCCTTGCCATGGCCCGGGGCCCACGCGCTCAACCAGGGCATCTGCAGGAACTGGACCAGTCCCTTGCCGAGGACCGGCGGTTCACCGAAGCAGGTCCATCCCTTGCCACCGTTGTCGGCGGTCCGGGCTTCAGCAGCCAGTGACGGCGGCACCATGAACAAGATGGCGTGGTGGACCTCCTTGGCAGATGCGCCCTTACCGGGGAAGAACTCGCTCGAGACGATGAACGAGTTCTTGGTGAGATGCGGGTCGATCAGGGTGCAGTGATAGTCGTCGGTGCCACCGTTGATGGGTTGAGGTGTGTACGGCTTGGACGCCTTCATGGTGATAGTGGTCACCTTGGCGTTGTCCACCTGGGTGGCGGCCGACACGGTGGAAGTCGGCACGATGACGAGGGCAACAAGAGCCGTTGTCGCCACAGCCGCCGACGCGAGGGCCTGGAATCTGCGAGAACTCTGCATAGCCCAGACATTAGGCCAGGATGGGACCCAGAGTTGGACAGCCGTCCAACAACGACGATATCTAGATCCGTTGCCCCTCGGAACACCCTTCGACTAGCCCCGCCGGACCGATCGGACCGATCGGACCGCGGGATCGATCGGACCGGAGGCGAACCAACCCGCACTTCGAAGATGGATTGTTGCTACATTTTGGAAATGGAGACCGTGCAGTTGGCTGATTGGCTGACCACTATCCGCCTCGTATTGCACGTATTTGCTGCGGCCATCTGGGTCGGTGGCCAGTTGGTGATGATGGGGCTGGTGCCCACCGAACGCAAGTTGGGGGGCAACACCGAGCGAATTCTGCTCCGGGCGTTCAGTTTCTGGGCGTGGCCTGCCTTGGCTGTCCTGATCCTCACCGGTTTCTGGAATCTCTGGACCTTCCAGGGTGACACGATCTCCACGGCCTGGATGGCGGTGCTGTGGATCAAGCTCGCCATCGTGGTGGCCGCCGGGATGTTCCAGTTCCTGTGCGATCGGGCCAAGACCCACCGTTCCGTCGACCTCTGGGGTTCGCTCTCGTGCACGTGTTCGGTGCTGGCGCTCTTCGGCGGCGTTCTGTTGGCCGGATGACGATATCCATGCATGAGACCGGAGGCCGAGCATGATCGGCGAAGACGTCACTGTTGCCCTCAACGCCGATGTCGTTCGGCTCTTCCTCCATATGCTCGCGGCCTCGATCTGGGTCGGCGGGCAGTTCGTCATGCTGGGTGTGCTAGAGCCGGCACGCAAGATCGGCTCGCTGGCCATGTACCGGCTCTGCAAGATGCTGGCCTGGCTGAGTTGGCCGGCATTGGCGGTCCTCGTAGTGACCGGTATCTGGAACATCATGATGTTCAACGGCGAGCCGAAGTCGACAGCCTGGACCGTGGTCCTGTGGGCCAAGGTCGGCCTGGTCATCCTGGCCGGTCTGTCGGCGTGGCTGCACGGTAAGATCGCCGTCAAGTGGGAGACGGAGACGTTGGCCGCTGTCGGCACGGTCTCCTCGGTCCTAGCCCTCATCTTTGGCGTCATGTTGGCCGGCTGAGCCCGGCTGAGCGGATCCTCCTCGCTTTCTCCCCTGTGCCCTACACTTTATATAGAGCTATGCCGCTGCGACCATGACCAACCCACGTCCATCCCGGGCAGGTCCACCCCGTCAGGTGCGCCTCGCTATCACCCTCGGCGTGACCGCCCTGGTGATCGTGGGCGTCGTGCTCCTGACATCTGGTGACGGTCAGCCACAGAAGGGCAGCAGGGCGGCTGCCGTGGCGACCACTGATCCCACGTCGACCACTACGACCACCTCACCCTTCCTCCATGTGCCGGCCGGACCGCCAGCCGATCAACGTCAACTCACCTTGATCAAGACCATCGGCGGGCCGATCTCACCGAAGTCCGTAGATGCCTCCGACACCGGACTCGTATTCGCTCAGAACATGATGTACCGCCACAGCATCACCGTCTACGACTCGTCGGGCACCCTGGTCAAGACCATCCCCGACACGGTCAACCTGGCCGCACTCGGGGTCGCCGGCGGCGGCACGGTCCAGGGAGCTCCAGTGGAGGCGGCGTTCACCCCCGATGCCAAGTATGTCTACGTCTCCAACTACTCCATGTACGGCCCGGGCCAGGGCCCGGAGGGCAGCGACACCTGCACGCCGTCATCGGCCAAGGCATCCGGCGATACCCCTAGCTACGTCTACCGGATCGACACCAAGTCGCTCGTCATCGACCAGGCCATCGCTGTCGGTCTCGTCCCCAAGTATGTGGCCACCACGCCCGATGGGCGCTACGTGCTCGTCACCAACTGGTGCTCGTGGGACCTCAATGTGATCGATATTGCCCAGGCCAAAGTGGTCTCCACCCTCTACATGGGGGCCAATCCTCGGGGGATCGCCGTCACCCCGGACTCTGCCACGGCGTATGTGGCGGTCATGGGTGCCTCCAACCTGGTCAAGGTGAACCTGACCACGATGACGGTGGCCGGTAGCGTCTTCGTCGGGCGCAATCCCCGCCATGTGGTTATGGACCCGGCTGGTCGTTACCTGTATGTCTCGTTGAACAGCTCCGGCCAGGTCGTCAAGGTCGACACCCACGACGACCACGTGCTGGCCAGCGTCCACACCGGCCAGGAGGCTCGCTCCCTGGCCATCTCGACGGATGGGACCGCCCTGTACGTCGTCAACTACCAGTCCAATACCGTCACCAAGTTGCGAGCCAGCGATCTGGGCGTGATTCAGACGGTATCGACAGGGACCAATCCGATCGGCATCACCTATGACGCCACCACCGGCAACGTGTGGGTAGCCATCTACACCGGAGAGATTCTGGTCTTCGCTGATCGGTGAACCAGCAGCGCACGCTCCAGGCGACAAGTGCCATCCGGCAACGCCACGGCTACGCTTCCCGCCAGTGCGCATCCACTAGGGAGGTCAGATGATCAACGTAGGCGACAAGGTTCCGGATGCCGAGGTACAGATCATCCGTGACGGAGCCCCCACCGCCGTGCAGATGAGCGAGCTCCTGGGAAGCGGACAAGTGGTCCTGTTTGCCGTTCCGGGAGCGTTCACACCCGTCTGCTCTGAGCAGCATCTGCCATCGTTCCTCGAGACCGCCTCGGAACTGACTGAATCTGGCGTCGATCGCATCTTGTGCCTGGGCGTCAATGATGCCTTTGTCTTGCATGGCTGGGGAATGAGTCATTCCGTGGGGTCCACCATCACCATGGTCGGTGACCCCCATGCCGCCTTCACCAAGGCCATAGCTATGGAGGTCGATGCCACCAGTGCGGGTCTGGGGGTGCGGTCCATGCGCTATGCGCTCGTGGCCGAGGACGGCATCGTCACCGCCTTCTTCCCCGAAGATGACGGGTTCGACCTCGTCGCTAGTACGGGCCAAAACGTACTGAAAGTAGTGATTGACCATGAACGGCGCCAGCGTCAGGTCGATGACCTGGTCAACTCCGACTTCTTCAGCTCCGTGCAGGACCAGGCTGCTGTGCTGCGCAAGGCCAGCGAGGACTCCTGAACGGGCTGCGTTGGTGCTGGCCGGTCCAGCGCTACGGTTGAGTCTGACGTTCGTCCGCCCCATTGGACCCGAACTCCCCACCTCCGTTAACGACAAGGAACCGACCATGACACCACCATCGAGTTCAGTCCGCCTCGTCGGCCACCAACGTCGGTTCGCCGAAGCGGTGGCCCAGATCGATACCGAACTCGAGTTCGCCTCGGGTGCTGCCGTGGCCGCCCGTCGTGACGACGTGGTCGCCGCCGCTCGCGACGCCTACGGACCCAGCGAGGACTACCGGGGCGTACGCGATGCCTGGGACGCCGTTTTTCCTGACGGCATCTACAGCGCTACCGGACTGGCCGAGGCCAAACGGCTGGCCTGAGTGACCTGATCTCCGGCGTGCCCGGGGGTCCCCCCCGAGCCATCGATCAGATCCGCTCGATGATGATGGCCGGTGCCATGCCACCGGCGGCACACATGGTGACCAGGCCGAACTGCTTGTCCTGGCGCTCGAGCTCGTCCAGGACCGTGCCGATGAGCATCGAGCCAGTGGCCCCTATCGGGTGGCCGAGTGCCATCGCTCCCCCGTTGACATTGATCGTCTCGCGGTCGATGTCGAGGTCGCGGATGAACTTCTCGGTGACCACGGCAAAGGCTTCGTTCACCTCGAACAGGTCGATCTGATCGACGGTCATACCAGCCTTGGCTAGCACCTTGCGAGCGGCAGGTACCGGGGCGTTCAGCATCAGGGTCGGGTCGTCACCCATGTTGGCCGTGGCCACCACTCGGGCACGGGGCTTCATTCCGTGGGCCTTGGCGTACTCGGGGTTGGCGAACAAGATGGCCGCTGCCCCGTCGACCACACCCGAAGAGTTACCGGCATGGTGGACATGTTCGATGGTGAGGTCGGGATAGCGCTGGGCGATCATCTTGCGGAACGTCGTGCCCTGGTCATCGAGCTCGTAGTCGGCGATCGTACCGAAGGAAGCCGGTAACGCAGCCAGCTTCTCGACCGTCGTGCCGGCCCGGGGGTACTCCTCGGTGGCCAGTGCCACCGAGCCGTCCTCGTGGTAGACGGGGATCAGGCTCTTGTCGAAGCGTCCCTCGGCGATGGCCGTGGCCGCTCGGGCTTGGGACAGTGCCGCCAACTCGTCGAGGGCCGAGCGAGGAATGCCCTCCATCGAGGCGATGGCATCGGCAGCCACGCCCTGGTTGGGCTGGGGGTACATGGCACGCAGGTGCATATTGCCGCTGTCGATCATGCCGCCGGCCACCATGGACCGGTTGGTGCCGTACGACGACATCATCTCGGTGCCGCCGGCCACCACGAGGTCTTCCATACCCGACATCACCTGAGCGGCCGCCAGGCTCGAGGCGGTAATGCCAGAGCCGCAGTAACGGTCGAGAGTCACGCCGCTGGCCCGCAGGTCGTAACCGGCATCCAGTGCAGCCATCCGTCCGAGGTCGCCGCCCTGGGTGCCTACCTGCATGCTGGTACCCCAGATGATGTCGTCGACATCCCCGGTCTCCAAGTTGTTGCGCTCTGCGAGGGCACGCAGCACGGCCGCGCCCAGGAGCTGCGGGTGGAACTCGGCCAGCGAGCCCTTGCCGATCTTTCCGATCCCCCGGGGGGTGCGGCAGGCGTCGATGATCCAGGCTTCAGTCACGGGTGCTCCTCTATGGCGGTGTCGTTGGGGGGCGCGATGTCCAGCGAAGGCTAGTCAGATTCAAGAGGGTCCTGAGACCAACGCCAGGCGTACTGCCTCATCGTCGCCCGAAGAGTACCCCCGCCTTCGCTCGACCCCGCCAGTGCCGCCAGTACCCCGCATCTTCCCGACATCAGCAGCCGTAGGGTTCGCCAGTGAAGTAAGCGGAAAGACACCCGACATCCGGCCTTGCGACACGCATCACGGACAACTAGTGGTCCACCAAGGCCCACCCGCTGGCCGCGACCCACTAGACGCGACTCACTAGACGCGACCCACTAGACGCGCCCGATACCCCTGGCGGCTTCAAAGGATGGTCGCAACGCGTCGGCGAAGCATCGGGCGAACTCAAGGCTGGAACGATCGGATCGCCGAGCCGAGGATCTGGCTGGACCCGACCTGGTGGACGTCGAAACAGTTTCCGAGGTGCACAAGCGGTGGCTCGCCGCCAAGGTGGAACTCCGATTTGCAGGCTCTCGTTCTGCAATGCAATATGGCGCTGGGCAGCCGCAGGGGACGCTCCATGGTGGAGTAGATCAGATGAAGCGTAAAGGGCTGTGGGTGAGCGTGTTGGCAGTTCTGCTCGCCTGGTGGTTGGGTGCAGCAGCCCTAACCTCGATCTCCGCTGGAGCGGCAGCGTCGCTCGCCACCCCGTCCGATGTGAAGGTCACGCCAACCGTCGGTGGCATCACTGTCTCCTGGGCATCCGCTGGAGGTGCCGAAGTGACCTATACCGTAACCTCTTCGCCTTCGGGGAAGTCGTGCGTTGCACTCAACCAGAACTCTTGCGCCATCGATGACACGTCATCGATCCCCTATTCGTTCACTGTGGTTGCCTCTCAACCCGGGGCTACCTCCTCGGCCAAGTCCGTACCGACTACGCCCCTAGCCCCGCGGCTCGTACTGGTGGTTGCCGGGCAGTCCAATGCCAACGGCTACGAGTCTTACGCCGTCGACCCGGGCACCGGCGTCGACTACATGGCTCCTCCGTTCACCAACGGAGCCGACAGCCAGGACATGATCACCTGGCTCCCCTGGTCCCAGTTGCAAGGGATCGGGGCCACTCCCGTCCCGCTCGACAGCCCTCAGCAGATCGGGTCTCCTGGAAGCGCCACCACCATCTTCGGTCCGGAGCTCGGGTTGGCCCGGCAAGTGTGGACCGACACCGGCCGAGCGGTGACGATCGTCAAGGCTGCCCACGACAGCACATCGCTCGCTATCAACTGGAGCCCGGTGAAGAAAGGGACTGCACCGAACGGGCTCTTCACCTCGATGGTCAACTACGTCCGCACCGTCATGGCCAATGATGCCGCAAAGGGCCAGTTCGACGTGCTCGGCGGCGTCTACTGGTATCAGGGTGAGTCCGATGTCACCAAAGGTGGGTGGGCAGCGAAGTACCAGACCCACCTCCAGGCCTTCATTTCCGCCCTCCGTGCTCAGCTGCCGATGAGCCCGACGGCACCGATCGTCCTTGCCGCCCAGGACCTGTCCCGTTACCTCGCCTACCTGAATGTGAGCTATCCGCTCAAGCCGCCGAAGTACGCCGCCTACCTGTCGGGGAACAGTGAAGTGCGTGCGGCCGACACATGGGCCGCGGCCCACCTACCCTCCGTGTATTACGTCGAGACGGCCGACCTCGAGCGCGTGGCCCCGTACGTGATCCACCTCTCCAACGTTGCCCAGCTCGCACTGGGCGCCAGGATGGCCGGCGCCAGCGACCTGCGATTCCCCTGAGACCCTTCGGGCCGCTCGATAGCAGAGGGGCGGATCCACCCTGCGCCTAGTTGGATCACCCGTGCGGGATTGAACTGCGGATCAGCAACCGGTGTCGACTGTCGCAACTCCTTGGCCTTTGGTGCCGGGCTGACTGGTGCCGGGCAGATTGGTCCAGGCCGGATCACGCGGGGTGACCTGGGCCATGTACGCCCAGTGGGTGATGCCCCGCTCGATCGGACCAGTGGATACCTGCATCAAGAAGTAGGTGCGCTTGCCGGACTGTACCAATGTCCCAGGAGATGTCTCGAGCAACTTACCGTAGAAGCCGATGAGCACCTGGTTGTTCGGGGCGATGGAACCTTCGATCGTTGACGGCGCCCATGACTGTCCGAGGTCGACAGAACGGAACGAGCAACCGTGCAGATATCCTTTGTCGGTTGACGTGAAGTGCCAGACCGTCTGGTCGGGCACCGCCATCACCGTGGGTGTCGTCAAGGTGGAGTATTGGTACGAGGGCAGATACTCGGTCGGGACGTACCAGTAGGTATTGGCGAATCCCGACAGGTCCTTGGTCGGCATGGCCCCGGGGAGCGAACTCGGGGTCCCACCCCCATCGGCGTAGGCCATCTGCCCGAGCGGAAGCCCCACTGCCAGGGCTCCGATCCCAATACTCACAACCATCAAGCTCTTCGCAACTCGCATGTCGCCCCCTTCGTTGTTATTCGGACCCCGCAGCGGATGCCGCGGAATCTCAGCTTCTGAAGAGCGGGTGGCTTCTACGTGCCACACCTGAGGAGCAAGCCAAGTAATTGCATTCTACAAGTGGGACTCAATGGTTACAACCGATGGCGGGGTGCGAGTCAGTTGCAGCCGAATGGTCGCCAATGCCGCCATCCAGAGGCCATGCAAAGGGTCCCCGCACCATGACCATCCGAGTGAGTGCCTTGAGCGGGGATCCGCCTGGGGGTGTTCACCAAAGCGGTGCTGTCCCCTGTGGGCCAGCACCGCTTTGTAGTTTGCGGGCTGATCCGAGCACCTCAGGCGAGATGGGTGCCCGAGCAAGGCCGTGACCTTCCGTCAGATCCTCTGTTTTCAGATCTTCTGGTACGAGTTGTACAGGTCGTCGTTCACGACAGTGGCCTGGCCATTGCTGTTCAATTCGAGAGTCTTAGTCAGCGTGAGGGTCCGGTACGACCAACCGGCCGGCAAGGTCAGCATGCTGCCGAGGGTGCCCCGTCAGCGCCTCAGCCCGATCGGCGGCGCTGCGACCCGACGACTCCGTGCCCGAACAGTGATCAGGCCATGGCGAACACGGCGGGGTCCAAGACCTCGGTCCGGCGACGCACCTTGCTGGCGGCTATAAGATGAGCCACTGCTACCAGGTCGATCAACGGCAACGCCTCAGCCAGTTGGATCTGAGGTACGTACCAAGCCAGGACACCCACCACTCCGATGGCGCTGGCTGTCACCAGGTGGAGGATGGCCAGGGGTGCCACCGGACGACGTCTCGAGCAGGCGTCTAGGCCCGCCAGTGCCAGGTAGAAGACGATCAGCGGAATAGTCAGCCGGAGAATCTCGTCGTTCGGGATGTGCTCACCCAAGTCGAGCCCTACCAGCTTGGTTGCGCTGACAGCCGTGGCCACGATGCAGATCTGCATTACGAGGTGCAGTCCCGACCATGATCGGAATCGGCGGGGGTTGATGCCGGCGGGCGGGATGTTTTCGAAGTAACTGGAGAACAGGGCGAAGATGAGGATGAACTCGAATACCAGCGACCCGAGGTCGATGGAGGAGATGGTGGCGCCGCTCACGGCGAGCGCGTTCTCGATGAAGGCCTCGCCGCAGACAATCAGGGTGAAGGCGGCCATTCGCTCGATGTAGTGCGCTTCGTCTCCGGCTGCGAACACGACAGTTCCGTGCCAGACGATGGCGGTGCCGACGACGGAGATGAGCAGACCGGTGACAAAGATCGCCAAGCGCGCCGGCTCCCCCACGGTGATCCCAAGTAGGAAACAGAGCGCTGCCACACCGTTGACGGCGGCCAACTGACCGGCGGCCCGTGCCGCAAGTTTCGACGTCCTCCAAGCCCGCAGATACATGACGGACACCGACACCAGGAGCAGGGCGAACTCAAAGCCCAGAAAGGCGGAATCGTCGTCCACCGAAACCCGCGCCTCCATCGCCATCAGCACGATCACCAGCATCTGAAACAGGAGCAGCATCCGGTGCACCAGGTCAGCATCCTGGATCCGATGGACCAGCAGAGTGGTCGAATACCAGATCCACCAGGCCGCCACGAAGACGCCAACGATCCAGAAGCCGCCGGTGGCCGGGTGGACGTCTTCGACTCCTTTGGTGAAGATCAGGATCGCCGCGACAAATACCAGGTCATAGAAGAGGGCAACCCAGTTCGCGAGCCCATGTTCCTCGGTGGAACTGGTCACCTGACCTGGCTCATGTCGGTCAGCGGTACTGGACTCCACGCGTTGCTCCTTCCGCAGGATGCGGACATCGTCCTCGGATCTGTTATCGGTTGTTCGTCACGGTGCCGGCGAAGCGGTCAGGACGCTGCGGCATGCTGGCCCTTCATAGTATCCGCACAGGCTGGCAACATCGTGTGGGCTCTGCCCATCGATCGCCCGCCCAGGCTGAGGCCACCCGTCGGTCGACCGCCAGTGTGATGAAGGGTCTGCGGAACTGACCAGCTCTGGAGAATCTGCTCCCACTGGACGAGGCCCCGGTCGCCAAGAACGTCAAGCCGGAGCCGGGGGTTCTTGTGGAACGTCAGGTGGTCATCAGATGCGGTGGCCGATGCGGTCGACCGATCCGATCAACCACTGCGGCGATCTTCTCGACCTCGAGTACTCGGGTGACCAATGGGGCCCGAGCGGCTAGTCGGTCGGGTGGTCGTCCGGAAACCCTGAGTGACGTCCATGGCACTACCGGTGATTGCGTGCCAGGCTTGCCATACCGGGTAGGGGACCCGATATCAGGGGGTAGGTCATGAGAGTTTCGAAGGTTGCGGTCAGCCACAGCCGTGTCGGCTGGTTGACACTGGGTTCGTCGGCAGCACGACAGACAAGGGGGGGGCTTCTCCTTCACGATGGAATCCGTCCAGGTCGGACAGCATCGAACCAAGGAGTTCGTCTCATGAAACACACCAACCTCATCCGCAAAACCCTGACGGCCGCAGCCATCACCGCCGGCCTGCTGACCGCCACCATTACAGGACTGAGTGCACCAGCTGGAGCTGTGGTCGGAGCGGGTGGATCAAAACCGACGGTGTCTCCCCTGGTGCCCTCGGTGACCTCACTTTCCCACTCTGGGGGCGATGTCCTGCTGTCGACCACCGTATCGATGGGGGACGGTTCGGCGATGGCGGACGGACAATGTACGATCCGGGCCAACAGGCCGGTCGACGGCCTGCCCGTCACTTTTGCCTGCTCTGCGGGAGTGGTGTCCCACGGTGTGACGATCCCGCCCAACACCTCCACCAAGGGATACCCGGTCAAATTCCGGGAAGATGTTGTTGCATACGCTGGTGGGAAAACGGGCAAGACTCCCTGGACAGCCCCAGTGATGCTCGACCCCTTCCTCGGACAGGCCAGTGCCATCGCTGCCGGCGCAGCCCATACCTGTGCGATCACTGGACTCACAGGAACAGTCAGGTGCTGGGGTGACAACTCCAACGGCCAGTTGGGGAACAAGACCTTTACCAAATCCCTGGTGCCGGTCACGGTCAAGGGGCTGTCCGGTGCGACCGCTATCGCTGCTGGTTACTGGCACACCTGTGCGCTGCTCTCCGGTGGCACGGTCAAGTGCTGGGGGCGCAATGGCAGCGGTCAGTTGGGACACCTCACCCCCGCCGACTCCAATGTGCCCGTGAGCGTCACCGGCCTCACCGGTGCGATCGCCATAGCTGCTGGCGCCAACCACACCTGTGCGCTGCTCTGGTTGGGCGGGGTCCAGTGTTGGGGTTACAACCACGAAGGCCAGTTGGGACGCGGGAACTACGCCAACTCCAACGTACCCGTGAGCGTCACCGGCCTCACCGGTGCGACCACCATCGCTGCTGGCGGCTTCCACACCTGTGCGCTGATCTCCGGCGGCACGGTCAAGTGCTGGGGACACAACGACCATGGCCAGTTGGGCAACTTGGGCCTCTGGACCAACGCCGACTCCAACGTGCCCATGAGCGTCACCGGCCTCACCGGTGTGATCGCCATTGCTGCTGGCGATGTCCACACCTGTGCGCTGCTCTCCGGTGGCTCGGTGAAGTGTTGGGGGTACAACTTGGACGGCGAGTTGGGCGACGGGAACTACGCCGACACCAACGTGCCCATGAGCGTCACCGGCCTCACCGGGGTGATCGCCATCGCTGCTGGCGGCGGCCACACCTGTGCGCTGCTCTCCGGTGGCTCGGTGAAGTGTTGGGGGTACAACTTGGACGGCGAGTTGGGCGACGGGACCTACAACGCCGGCTCCAACGTGCCCATGAGCGTCAGTGGGATGACCGGTGCAACCGCCACCGCTGCTGGCGGCGGCCACACCTGTGCGCTGATCTCCGGCGGCTCGGTCCAGTGCTGGGGGCGGAACTCACTGGGCCAGTTGGGCAACGGGACCCCCAACAGCTCCAGCGTGCCAGTGGGTGTGGTTGGCCTCTAGGGGCCGCCCAGCGGCACAACGGATCGGGTCATCGGTAAGGGGGCCGGGGAGCAATCACAACTCCCCGGCCCCTTACGCCAGCAGCCATCCGACGGGGGCGCGGATCACTCAACGCACCGAAGGTGACGGTCCGCCACCGATCGGCGGGAACATCAACGGCCGGCGCGCCCGCCTGGGTAACGCATCCGCCAATTCCAACAGGCGAGGCAACTTGCGGGCCACGACCTCATCGGCGAAGGGCTCATACTGATCTTCGAAACTCGCCCAAGCCCTCATGCGCGACACCAACAACGCGTTCGCCGCAGTCCGCTCGTCATCGATCATTGCCATAAACCAATCCTACCCAGCAAGCTCGCATGCTTGGCTTGAAGGTGTCGAATACCCATCGGGGTCATGATTCCGGGTGTTGCGGCCCGTGTCGGTGTCAGTACAGTTCCGCCGCCATGATCCTCTTCGCTCCTCTGGCCCGACTCGTTCTCACCCGGTTCCGTTGGCTTTACGCGACCGGCGACGATCGAGACGCGGAGATCCTCGCACTGCGCCACCAGATCACGGTCCTGCAACGACAGATCAATCGCGCCTAGTTCAGCGAGACCGACCGGACGATCCTGGCGATGCTCGCCGGCGCCCTCGATCGCCGCCGACTCGCCGAAGTGTTCCTGATCGTGAGACCCGAGACCGTGCTCGGCTGGCACCGCCGCCTCGTAAACCGACACTGGACCCAACCACCCACGAGAACAACGGGGCGGCCACTGATCGACCCCGAAAACAGAAAGCTGACAATACGACTCGCCACCGAGAACTCCGACTGGGGCTACCGCCGCGTACACGGCGAACTCGCCCGCCTCGGCCACCCGATCGCCGCGTCGACCGTGTGGAATATCCTCAGGGCCGAGGGTATCGACCCCGCGGCCGATCGGACCGGGCCGACCTGGATCGAGTTCATTCGATCCCAAGCCACCAGCCAACCAGAATCGACAACGACGCATGCTTCAACGCTCCCCGACGTCCCCCGCGATTACGCGAGCACCCTTCAAACGACCGGCCCGACCTACCGATGAATTCTCGGCACGAAGCTGGCATATCGGCGTCATGGTGGGAGCTATCCCAGAATCAACCCGCGGGTCGACCTAAGCGAAGCGTAGGGGCCCACCGCGAGCGCTACCGTGACGTCAGAGCTGCCATTCGATCCGGGCGAACGGATCGGGTTGGTACGAGCAGTAGGTGCCCGTGCGTAGGCTTGAACGGAGGTGCTCTGCCGCCGCTGGGTGGTGGTTGCCGATTTCGGTTAGGGCATAGCGGAGCGAACGCGCCACGCTGGTACGGGCGCGTTCGGACGAACCACCGACCGTGCGACCGCGAGCGCCCAGACCGACCGCCCGGCTCAACTCTGTGATGAGGTAGGCCCGGTCGGCCTCGGCCTGTGCCTGTCGCCCCAGGTCATTACGCTGCACGGCTTCCTCGATGTCGTCGTCGACCTCGCGCAGGCGCCGCCGGTACGCGTCGCGTGCGGCATCGTCGAGCACTGCCATTCCGGACTCGCCCCGTTGCGACGACAGGGGCCCCGGGGCAGCGGCTACCGGCAGCGTACCGTTCTCGACAGCCACCAGGTCGAGCACGTGGAACTCGCGCCCAGGCTCGGCAATGAGCCGACGGAGATAACGGATGCCCTTCAAGTTCTTGACCGGCGCCCGCTCCCCTGACAACTCGATCTGCCACAACGAGCCCTCGGCCCGCATCGAACCACGGCGGGTCCGACCCTGAGCGATAGGGCGCGCCGCCGGCCGGCCATCCGCCCGCTCGGCAAGATCAGCAGCGCGCCACGCCGCGCCATAACCGACATAGGCGCGGTGCGCGGCCGCCAGCTCCGACTGCGCTGCGGCCCCGTCGCCCGCCAACTCGAGCGCTGCGGCCAGCACTTGGCGGGCTCGCCCGACGTCGAAGCCCGCATCGAGCGCGACAAACCCGGCCACTGCGGCACTCGCGCACGACATCGCCGCTGCGGCGTCGCCGGCGATGAGCGCTGCACGCCCTGCCGCGAGCTCGGCGCCCGCGACCAGTGCCGGGCTGGCGTAGCGCTCGGCGATCTGAGCCAAAGCGTGCGCCGCTGAAGCAAGCGTCTCGCCATCGTGGGCCGCCGCGGAGATTTCGGCTTGGGCATCGAACAGCTGCGCGAGTCGAAGGTCGCCGAAGGGCGGCTGCTCCTTCGACGGTGCGTCTGCCGGGTGCGCGATCGCGGCAGCGATGAGCTCAGCCGCCGTCGTGGTGTCACCCTGCTCCAATCGCAGGAGGGCCAGGCCTGGGTGCGGCGACCATCCGTGGTCGCCGGCCGCAAGGAACGCCTCCTCCGCTCCGTCGAGATCGCCCCGCCGGAGGCGGATGGTGCCGAGCTCCACCAACGGCCAGCCGAACTCGCGGCGCATCCACGGTCGGAGCTCGGCGCACGCCTGCAAGGCCTCGCGCTCGGCCAAATCAGCTGGACCGGAGAGGCGCAACAGCTCGGCGCGGTGCACCCGACAACGACCCTGGACACATCCGAATGCACGATCGGGGCACCAGCGCTCCATCGCCTCCGTCCACTCCCGGGCCCGCTCGTAACGGGCCAGGCCCTGAGCCGCGCACACGAGTTCGCAGTACATCATCCCAGTCGTCAACGCGTCAACGTCGCCCGACATCAACAGCGCTGCGACCTCATCGAGCTGATCGAGCCCACCGTCGACGTCACCCTCGAGCACAGCGATGCGCCCGGCGGCCGTCCGGCCCATAGCGACCGCGGGCATCACATCGAGCCGCTCGCCAAGCTCGACAGCCCGAGCGGCGTGCTCACGTGCGGCATCCAGGTCTCCCGAGAGGAACCGCTCGTAGGCCCGCACCGCCGACACGAGCGCATGGACACTGCTCTCGTCTTCACCCTCGAGCAGATGATCGGCGCGACGGACCCATCCCCGAACCGTCGACATCAAGCCGCTGTCGATGAGGAGGAACATCGCCGTCATCACGGCAGCGTGCGCCGCCTCCAACCGCTCTCCGTTCGACCGAAGATGCCGATGGAGCTCCTCCCAAGCAGCGACGGCGTCGTCGTACGCACCGGCGCCGTAGGCGGCCTGAGCCCGCAGCTGGAACCACTGCTTCGGGTCTTCTCCGGCCGCCGGTGCACCCTCCAACGCCTCCAGGGCGTCGTTGAACTCCGATCGTTCGAGCGCCGCTCGTACCTCCTGCATCAACATTTGTCACATTGTGACATCAATTGTCACGCCTTCTAGGCAGCGGCCAGTTAGCCGCGATCGACAAGTGAAAGGACAGAAACGATGCGCATCAACAAGACCGAGATCCCCGTCGTCATGGACGTACCGGGGGCGACCGCCCGCCAACTCCCCTTCGGCGGGGAACTCGCCGCCGAGTACTTCAGCCTCGGCGCAGGCACCGACATCAAGCCGCTCTTGCAGGGCTTGGCTGGCGACCTCTGCGACGCCGCCCACTGGGGTTACATGCTCGCCGGCGAACTCGTCGTCACCTATGCAGACGACTCGATCGACCGCTGCACGACCGGCGACTGCTTCTACTGGCCCCCAGGCCACAGCGTCCGAGTAGAACAGGACGCCGAAGTGATCCTGTTCAGCCCGCACGCCGCCCATGCCGCCGTCATCGACCACATGAAGGCGAAGTTGGCCGCCATCTGAGCGGTTCGACACAGGTTGCGTCCGCGGTGCCAGCATCCTCGGCCCTCGTTGGCCGGGGATGCTGTGCAGGCCGGCCGGTATCGAAGGACAGCCGTGTAGGTGCCGAATACTCATCGGCACCTTGTTTTCAGTGCTTCGGCCCGGGTCCGGGTCGTAACCGTAGCGCCGTCATGATTCTGTTGACACCAGGGATGACCTGCGGCTCTTGGAGTTCTGTGGGGGTACAACTCCCCTCCACACCGACTTGAACCCTCACGTGTCGGAGGGGGGACTTGAACCCCCACGTCCTTTCGGACACTAGCCCCTCAAGCTAGCGCGTCTGCCTATTCCGCCACTCCGACTGGGTGACTCCGATGAGGCCATCGGGGCGAAGCGAATCGTA
>Ga0194043_1000294_pt1 | contig 26783 bp, 27 predicted proteins | sample JunL4415m_MetaG_FD_161274 | JGI IMG/M metagenome (GOLD analysis project Ga0194043, IMG submission 161274) | Anoxic zone freshwater microbial communities from boreal shield lake in IISD Experimental Lakes Area, Ontario, Canada - Jun2016-L442-15m | ecosystem: Environmental > Aquatic > Freshwater >...
GGTGGTGGCGGCTCCTGGTGAGTCGGCCGTTGTCCACAGGCGCGGGATTGACCATGGCCCGCACTGATGTGATCGACGTACCGTCGAGCGCATGGATGCCCTGCTGGCCGTAGAGGATCGCGTGCGCGACGGCGTGCGAACGCATGGCATCGACCCCCAGCTCGAACCCGATGCCGTCCGTGCGCTCGTCGACGATGCCGTGGCCGACGTCGTCGCCGAGTGGGTCAGCCGGGACCTCGACCTGCTGCTTGAGCCCGTCGAAATCGCCCGTCATGCCTTCGACGCTGTCGCCGGATTCGGACCGTTGCAGCCGTTCTTCGACGATCCGCTCGTCGAGGAGCTATGGATCAACGATCCGGGCCGCGTGTTCGTCGCCCGCAACGGTCGCAGCGAGCTCACGACCGTCGTCCTCACTGCCGATCAGGTTCGCGACCTCGTCGAGCGGATGCTGCGGCAGTCGGGCCGGCGCCTTGACCTGTCGAGCCCGTTCGTCGATGCGATGCTCCCCGACGGCAGTCGCCTTCATGTCGCCATCCCCGACATCACGCGAAGGCACTGGGCCGTCAACGTCCGACGCTTCGTGGTCCGTCCTCGCCATGTCAGCGACCTCGTCGCGACGGGGTCGCTCACCACGCAGGCGTCGGCGTTCCTCGACGCCGCAGTGGTGTCGGGCCTCAACATCGTCGTGGCCGGCGGAACGCAGTCCGGTAAGACCACATTCGTCAACGCCCTGCTCGGCTGCGTGCCTGCTCACGAACGGATCGTGTCGTGCGAGGAGGTGTTCGAGCTTCGACTCGAGCATCCTGACTGGGTAGGCATGCAGACCCGCGATGCCAGCCTCGAGGGAACGGGCGAGGTGCCGTTGCGTCGGCTCGTGCGCGAGGCGTTGCGCATGCGGCCGACAAGGCTGATCGTGGGCGAGGTCCGGCAGGCGGAGTCGCTCGACCTACTGGTCGCGATGAACAGCGGTATGCCGTCCATGGCGACGTTGCATGCCAACAGCGCACGCGAGGCCGTCACGAAACTGTGCACCCTGCCGCTGCTCGCGGGCCAGAACATCGCGTCGGACTTCGTCGTGCCGACGGTCGCGGGGTGCGTCGACCTCGTGGTTCACCTGGCCACGGAGCGATCGGGTGCTCGACGCGTTCGTGAGATCGCCGCGCTGCCCGGGCGGGTCGAGGCGGGTGTCATCGAGATGGCCGACATCTTCGTCGACCACGGGTCCGGCCTGCAGCGCGGACGCGGACTGCCGCCGCACGAGCAGCGCTTCTGCGCGCATGGCTACGACCTCGCCGAACTGCTCGGCCGTGGGGAGTGAGTGCGCATGCAGCCCACTCCTGTTCTCGGTGCAGTGCTCGGCCTGCTGGTCGCTGGCGGTGTGTTCCTCGTCATCGGGGCGTGGACGGCGCCGCGGGCGGAGCGAGCCTCTCGCGAGAGCGTCCTCACGCGGGTCATCCGTCAGGCGGGGCTTCCTCGGGTACGGCCGATCAGCGTCGTTGCGGCCTCGGTCGGCGCGGGACTGGTCGTGGGGATGCTCGCCCTGGTGATTACGGCCCTGCCCGTCGTGGCGGCGATGGCGACCGTGGTCGCAGGTTGCGTGCCCGTCGCGCTGCTGCGCAGGCGCCGGCGACTGCGCACGAGGGCGCTGCGCACCAGCTGGCCCGACGCTGTCGACACCTTGTCGTCGGCGATCCGTGCGGGGATGTCGTTGCCCGAGGCATTGATCGAGTTGTCGCGTTGCGGTCCTGAGCCGCTGCGCTTCGCGTTCGCGGACTTCGCTGCCGACTACCGATCGTCAGCGTCGTTCGGCGTGTCACTCGATCGACTGCAGGTCCGCATGGCCGATCCCGTAGCCGATCGGGTGATCGCCTCCCTGCGCATCGCCCGCGAGGTGGGCGGCTCCGACATCGGCGTCGTGCTGCGCACGCTCAGCTCGCTGCTACGCGAGGACGCGCGGGCGCGTGGTGAGATCGAAGGCCGTCAGAGCTGGACGGTGTCCGCGGCGCGACTGGCGGTGGCGGCCCCCTGGATCACTCTGGCTTTGCTGTGCACCCGGCCGGAGGCAATCCACGCCTACCGCACTGTCGCGGGTGCGTTGGTGCTGCTCACGGCGGCCGGGCTGTCCTTGGTCGCCTATCGGTTGATGCTGCACATCGGCCGACTGCCCGACGATCAGCGGCTCGCGGCATGAGCCGGGCCACGTGGGGCGCGATTCTCGGCCTCGCCATGGGCGCGGGCCTTCTCCTGGTCGGCTCCTGGATCCGCGCGCGCCGACCAATGACGGTGCTGGAGCGGATCGGTCCGTTCGTGGGCTCTGTCACGGGCGTCCCGACGGGTGTGGGGGAGCGGGCGACCACCGCTACCGCGTGGTCGACGCTCTGGTTGCTGGTTGGTCCGGTCCTCGACTTTCGTTCGGGCCGGCCACGCCCTGGCGGTGTCGGCGCGGCGGAGCGACAGTGGCTTCGACATCTGGCGTGGGCAGCCGTGGGTGCTGCGGTCGGTGGGGCGATCGCGCTGGCTACGTCGCACGACGGAACTGCTGGCCTCGGGGTCGTACTGCTCGGCGCGCTCGGTGCCGCTGCGGGCTGGCTCGGCTCGGACCGGCGCGATGCGCAGCTGCAGCGTCGTCGTCGACGGCGCATTGAGCGGCAGTTGCCGGGCGTCGCTGAACTGATGGCCTTCGCGGTGGCGGCAGGGGAGTCCCCCGTGGCTGCACTCGAGCGAGTCGCGAACACTGCGCAGGGCGACCTTGCCGACGAACTCGATGGGGTCGTGTCCGACGTGCGCAGCGGTGCGCCGTTCGACATCGCCGTCGCGGCCATGGGCCGGCGCGTGGCGTCGGTCCCGGTTCAGCGATTCGTCGACGGCCTCGTCATCGCGCTTGAACGAGGCACCCCGATCGCCGACGTCCTGCGTGCGCAGGCAGCCGACTGCCGCGCCGACGAGCATCGACGTCTCCTCGAACTGGCCGGCCGCAAGGACGTGCTGATGCTGGTCCCGGTCGTGTTCTTGATCCTCCCGGTCGTGGTGCTCGTCGCACTGTTCCCAGGCATCCAGAGCCTTCGGCTCGTCGTCACGTAGCGCTGATCTGCAACCACCACGAAGGGAAATCGATGTTCACGCTCCTTCAAGCGCTGTCCGCATTCGCGGCGCGACTGCGCGCAGCCACCGATGACCGTGGCGATGTGCCCGGCTGGGTGCTCGTCACGGTGATGACCGCAGGCCTGGTCACTGCTATCTGGCTGGTCGCGGACGGGCAGCTCACCTCGGTGCTCGACCGTGCCATCAGCTCGGTCTCGCAACCCTGACGTGGCCAGCAGGCTCGTCCTCACGCCACGACGGGAGCATTGCGTGCGTCGTAGCGATGAGGGTCGTGGTGATCACGGCAGTGCCGTCGTCGAGTTCGCTCTGGTGGCGCCGCTGGTGCTGCTGCTCGCGCTCGCCGTGGTGCAGGTCGCCCTTGTGCTCGAGGTACGGGCGACGCTGACCTCTGCCGCAGCCGAAGGAGCCAGGGCAGCCGCTCTCGCGGGAGCCGATCCGGCGGCCGGAGTGCGCCGGGCGCGGACCTTGCTGTCGCAGAACGTCGCGGCATCGGTCGTGCGGCAGGTCTCGGCGGTGCGCGCGACGGTCCACGGGCTCCCGGTCATGGCCGTGCGAATCGAGGCCACGCTCCCACTGGTGGGCCTGCTCGGTCCGTCCACGATGACGGTGGTGGGCCACGCGCTTCAGGAGGCCCAGTGACGCGAGTGCCGCGAGAGCGACGCGATCGAGGTGGCGCGATGAGGCGGCACGACGAGGGCTCGGCCATCGTCGAGTTCATCATCGTCGGGATCGCGATCATGGTTCCGCTGGTGTACGTCGTCCAGTGCGCGATGGTCGTCCACTCAGCAACGCTGGCCAGCTCGCAGGCGGTTCGCGAGGCCGGGCGGGCGTTCAGCACGGCGGTCGACGACCTCGCCGGCCGTCAGCGCGCGGCTGCTGCCGCTCGACTGGCCTTCGCGGACCAGGGGCTCGCGCTGCCTGCGGGTGCGTTGCGCATGGAGTGCCCGGACGGCCCGTGCCTGGCGCCGGGGTCGGTCATCGATGTCCGTCTCGACTGGCAGGTGCCGCTGCCGTGGCTGCCCGCTGACTGGTCGGGTCGAGGCCGGGCCGCTGTGCCGATCAGTGCGCATCAGCGTGTGCCGGTCGACGACTTCCGCGGCGACCCGGAGTCGTCGGCATGACGCGGCTCACGAGGGACGACGAGGGCAGTGTGCTGCTGCTCGGGATCGGACTGGTCGTGGTGTGCGTGCTGGCCGTGGCGGCGCTCGTCGATGCGTCGTCGGCCTTCCTGCAGCGCCAGAAGTTGTTCGCGGTCGCCGATGCGGCGGCGGTCGCGGGCGCGCAGGCCATCGACCTCCCGGCGTACTACGCCCATGGGGCGACCTCCGCCACCCGGCTGGAGCCAGCCGCGGTCAGCGCCACGGTGACCCGTCATCTGGAGAGAGCCGACGCCCGACGGGCCATCCCCGGGATGGTGGTCACGAGAATCTGGTCGGACGGGCAGCAGGTCGTCGTGGGACTCCAGTCGCCGCTTCGGCTGCCGTTCCTGTCCGGCCTTTTCGGCGGTCAGGTCGCCGTCGAGTCGTGGGCTCAACTGGACTACCGCGGCTTGGGCTGACGGCCTGGCCGTACGCTGGTCCATCGTGGCTCCCCTCGACGTACCCGACCGCATCGCCGCCCTCGAGAACACGATGGGCAGCATCGAGACGGTCCTGGACCTGCCGGCCATGAAGGTCCAGCTGATCGAGGTCGAGGCGCAGGCCTCCGCACCGGACCTGTGGGACAACCAGGAGAACGCTCAGAAGGTCACCTCCCGCCTGTCGTTCCTGCAGGGCGAGCTGCGCAAGGTCGAGGCGCTGCGAAGCCGGCTCAATGACCTGCCGATCCTGTTCGAGCTCGCCGACAGCGAGGAGGACGACGCTGCGCTCGCCGACGCGATGAAGGAGCTCGAGTCACTCGAGACGATGGTCGCCGAACTCGAGGTGCGCACGCTCCTGTCAGGCGAGTACGACTCGCGCGAGGCGTTCGTCAGCATCCGCTCGGGTGCAGGGGGCGTCGACGCGGCCGACTGGGCAGAGATGCTCCTGCGCATGTACACCCGCTACTGCGAGCGGCACAACTGGTCGTTCGAGGTCAACGACACGTCCTACGCGGAAGAGGCCGGCATCAAGTCGGCGACCTTCCACGTCAAGGCGCCGTACGCGTACGGCACGCTCTCGGTCGAGCAGGGCACCCATCGGCTGGTGCGCATCTCGCCGTTCGACAACCAGGGTCGTCGGCAGACGTCGTTCGCGGAGGTCGAGGTCATCCCCGTCGTCGAGCAGACCGACCACATTGACATCCCCGATGACGAGATCCGGGTCGACGTCTACCGCTCGTCGGGCCCAGGCGGCCAGGGCGTCAACACCACGGACTCCGCCGTGCGGATCACGCACATGGCGACGGGCATCGTGGTCTCCTGCCAGAACGAGCGGTCGCAGATCCAGAACCGCGCGTCGGCGATGGCCGTGCTCCAGTCCAAGCTGCTGGAGCGGCGCCGGCAGGAGGATCAGGCGAAGATGGACGCGCTCAAGGGTGACTCCGCCGGCTCGTGGGGGAACCAGATGCGTTCCTACGTCCTGCACCCGTACCAGATGGTCAAGGACCTGCGCACCGAGGAGGAAACAGGCAACACGGCCGCGGTCCTCGATGGGGAGATCGACAACTTCGTCGAAGCAGGAATCCGCTGGCGCAAGCAGACCGCTACCGCTTAGCAGCACCTTCCTCCGCTTACACTGTCACGGTGATCCTCTTCGACCACGTGACCAAGCAGTACGCCTCCCAGACGCGTCCTGCGCTCGAGGACGTGTCCCTGGAGATCGAGAAGGGGGAGTTCATCTTCCTCGTGGGGCCGTCAGGATCGGGCAAGTCGACGTTCCTTCGCCTCGTGCTCCGTGAGGAGCGCCCCAACAAGGGGCAGGTCTGGGTCCTGGGCAAGGAGCTCAACCGGCTGTCGAACTGGAAGATCCCCGCGATGCGCCGCCAGATCGGCACCGTGTTCCAGGACTTCCGGCTCCTGCCCAACAAGACGGTCTTCGAGAACGTGGCCTTCGCCCTCGAGGTGATCGGCAAGCCGTCGTCCCAGATCAAGAAGGTCGTGCCCGAGGTCCTCGAGGTCGTGGGGCTGGAGGGCAAGGAGGGCCGGCGCCCTGACGAGCTCTCCGGCGGCGAGCAGCAGCGCGTGGCCATCGCCCGCGCGTTCGTCAACCGCCCGATGATCCTCATCGCAGACGAGCCCACCGGGAACCTCGACCCCGCCACGTCCGTCGGAATCATGAAGCTACTCGACCGCATCAACAAGCTGGGAACCACGGTTGTCATGTCCACCCACGATTCGCAGATCGTCGACCAGATGCGTCGACGCGTCATCGAGCTCGAGTCTGGGCACGTGGTCCGCGACCAGTCGCGAGGCGTCTACGGGTACGCCCGATGAGGGCGTCGTTCGTCGCGAGCGAGGTAGGCACCGGGCTTCGCCGCAACCTCACCATGACCATCGCGGTGATCATCACCGTCGCCGTTTCACTGGGGCTCTTCGGCGCGAGCCTGCTGGTGCGCGCGCAGGTCTCGACCATGAAGGACTTCTGGTACGACAAGGTCGAGGTGTCGATCTTCCTGTGCAGCAAAGGCAGCGACACTCCCTCGTGCGCGGGCGGCGCGGTCACCGACGCGCAGCGTCAGCAGATCAAGACCGACCTCGAGAGCCTTCGCCCGCTCGTCCAGGACATCTTCTACGAATCGAAGGAAGAGGCGTACAAGCGGTTCAAGGAGCAGTTCAAGAACTCGCCGATCGTCGACAACGTCTCGCCGAACGCCCTCCCCGAATCCTTCCGCGTGAAGCTCTCGGACCCGACGAAGTACGAAGTCGTGGCGTCCGCCTTCGCCGGCCGGCCGGGCATTGAGCAGGTCAACGACCAACGGCAGATCCTCGACAAGTTCTTCCGGCTCCTTGGCGGCCTGCAATTGATCGCGCTGCTCATCGCCATGGCCATGCTCGTGGTTACGGTGCTGCTCATCGTCAACACGATGCGCGTTGCCGCCTTCAGCCGACGTCGTGAGACGAGCATCATGCGGCTCGTGGGCGCATCGAACTTCTACATCCAGCTGCCGTTCCTGCTCGAGGCGGCGCTCGCCGCTGGCATCGGCGCGCTGCTGGCAATCGGGACCTTGATCGTCACGAAGGCGGTGCTGATCGATCAGGTGCTGGCGCCGTCCTTCCAGTTCACGGCCTTCGTGGGCTGGGACGCGGTGGCGACGATCGCGCCGATCATGCTGATCGTCGGCGTGGGACTGGCAGGGATCGCGGCGTTCTTCACGCTGCGCAAATACCTGCGCGTGTGATGTCTCTCCCCGATCCGCATCTGATTCCCAAGCCCCGTCGCCTCTCGCGGCGGGGCTGGATCTTCGCATCGGTCCTCATCGCGACCGTTGCTGCCTTGTACCTGGTCGTTGCCATCTTCTACAACGTTGTCGGCGGCAGCTTCTTCCAGGGCGACGCGCCGGACACCACGGCGGGCATCATCGTCGAAGTCGAACCGACGGCGGTCGATGCGCAGCAGGACCAGGCGAACGTCCACATCAGATTCGTCGCCGCGGGCCCGGACATCGTCGATGACACCGGCCGTCTTGTCGACAACACGCGCGTCCTCCTCACTTCGAGCCTGGGCTCGGAGGAGATCCGATTCCCGGCTGGCGAGCCCTTGGGCCAGAAGGAGGTGGTCGTCGGCCTCGACGGCGAGGAGGCGCGCTACCCGCTCGACGTGCACGACGGGTTGATCACAGTCCAGATCGACACGTATGCGAAGAACTCCGATGGCACGTTCACCTCTGGCGGGCCTGTCTACGCCAGCTTCGGTCAGACGACGAGGAATGACGGCTGGGGTATCAACGGCTGGGACACCGTCATGACGGCGGATGACCACCCGGGCAGCGCCAACCTGTCGCTGTCCTATTCGAGGGCCTTCTCGACGAAGATCTTCGCAGCGCTTCTGCTGATCCTCGTGATCATGCTTTCCGGGATCGCCCTGGCGGTCGGCGTGCTGGTGTCCACTCGACGCCGAAGTGCGGAGATCGGCCTGATGGCGTACGCGGCGTCCCTGCTGTTCGCGCTGCCTGCCCTTCGGGCCTACCTGCCGAACGCGCCGCCGATCGGCGCCTCCATCGACATCTACGTCTACCTGTGGGTCATCGTTGCTGCGATCATCGCGGTGACACTGGTCGTCACGGCTTGGATCGGTCAGAGTCGCGAGAGGATTCTCGCCGAGCGCGCCGAAGCCAAGGCCGCCATCGCCAACCAGACGGGGGACTGAGCGATGCCACGCGAGAAGGGCCGCAAGTTGATCGCCCAGAACAAGAAGGCACGGCACGACTACTCCATCGAGGACGTCTACGAAGCCGGCATGGTGCTCACCGGTACTGAGGTGAAGTCGCTGCGCGCCGGACGTGCGACGCTCTCCGACGGATACGCGACGATCGACGACGGGGAGGTGTGGCTGCGCGGAGTCCACATTCCCGAGTACACGCAGGGCACCTGGACCAACCACGAGCCGCGCCGTGCTCGCAAGCTTCTGCTGCGCAGCGACGAGATCCGTCGTATCGCCAACAAGGCGAAGGAGTCGGGCATCACGCTCGTCCCGTTGGCGCTGTACTTCCAGGACGGCTACGCCAAGGTCGAGATCGCGGTCGCGCGGGGCCGTCGCTCCTACGACAAGCGACAGGCCATTGCCGAGCGTGACTCCAAGCGCGAGGCCGAGCGCGCGGTCGGGCGTCGCACCAAGGGCATCGACTAGCGCCTTTCGGCATCGACTAGAACGGTGGGCCGATACTGCCAGTCGGCGCCTTCGCGACGACGGCCGGCTTGGGTGCTGGCAGCGTTCGTGTGATCAAGGCCGGCGGTGGGTCCACTTCGTAGGTGCGGCCCTGCGGTGATCGCCACACGACCGATCCGTCGGCGCGCGACTCGATGATATTCCAGTGCGCGTGCGTCTTGAGCTGGTGATGACGGGTGCACAGGCTCCCGGTGTTGTCGAGATCGGTCGCGCCGCCGTCAGCCCAGGCGACCGCGTGATCGATCTGGCAGCGGCTCGCCGGTCGCGTACACCCGGGGTGCCGGCAGGTGGCGTCGCGAAGGCTGAGGAAGGCGCGCATGGCTTCAGTGACTCGGTACGAAGCCCGGCCGCGATCGAGAAGATGCCCGGTGACGGGGTCGGTTACTAGCCTGCGCAGCTCGGTGGGTGCATCCGGATCGGCGAGCAGGGTGCGCACCGCATTGGCGGAGACCGACTGGGGTCCGACCTGATCGACGACGATCGTGCCTGGCTCGCCGGCCTTCTCGATGACGACGGCCGCATCGACGACCAACTGGATCTCCGTCACGACCATCGCGCCGGCGAAACCGTTGGTGGCGCAGAGAGCGTCGACGAGTGCGTTGACCCGGAGCTGCCCCAACGTCGAGTCGCAGTCTGCTCGCTTGGCTCGGGCAAGCGCATCGATGGCGGCATGCACTCGGACGGCGTGCTCGATCGGCATCCGGGCGAGGAGGACACCCAGCCCGTCGTCGTCGGCGTAGATGCGGACGTCGATCGCGGCCTTGGCCCGCTGGCGGCGCAGTTCCTGTGCATCGGCGTCGATCGCCGCCACGACCGCACGCGCGCGCGCACGGGTCTTGGCCGGTGTGGTGCGCTCGGCAGTGGGCAGGACGCGATGCTGCAGGCGCGCGCAGGCCTGCTCGAAGTCGGCTCGCTCGAGCGCGTCAGCGGGGGAGTCCTCATCGGGGCACTGGTGGCACGCAGCGTGCGAAGTACTGAGACGCCGAGCTTGGTCGGCGATGACGCGCGCGTGCTGGGCCGTGATGCGCCCGGCGGCCAGGGACAGCCGCGTCGCCGCGAGCGGGCCGGCCAGCAGCCGAGCGGTCACCAACTGGTCGTGCATGGCGCCGGGGGACCGATGCAGGGCCGCGGCGACCTCCTCGCGGACCTCGTCCGGGATGGCGACCATCCGGTCTGCCTGCGTCAGGGGGTCAGCCACGGTGATCAGTCGCTCGCGCCGGTAGGCGCCGGCGACGGCGACCAGGGCGCGGGCCTCCAGAGCCGCCAACCGGCTTTGCGCCCGTTGAAGTTCGATGAGGAAGTCGATAGCGCCGGCGCCGGTCAGGTCTTCGGGCTCGGCGTCCAGGACGTGGCAGGCCTCGTCAGCGGTTGGCGGCCACGGCAACTGGTCAAGCGGCAGGCACCAGGTGGGGTCGTCAGCAAGGACGTCGGGGAATGCGGTGTGGTCCCAGTCGTCCCAGCCGACCGGGACGTCGGGGAACGGCCCGTCATCGGGTCGGTGGCCGAGTTCCAACGTCATGCTCCAAGACTAGAAGAGGGGTCTGACATTGCCCTTGGGCGAAAAACCGTTGGGGACACTAGCCCGTTTGCACTACGACTGTGCGTTGCCGGAGACCCCGTAGGGCGTGTAGCCGAGGAAGCCTCGGAGGTTCCGGTGAGGGTTGCCGGCGATGGTCGTTTGCGGTCATTTGGTGGGGCCGCCGGGCGGGCGTACCCTTAAAGTCCGACCGGATTCGTCCTCGTCGGACTGATTGATAACTGAACATGGGGGTGACAGGTTTCGACGGACAGATGTCTTGACCGGAGAAGCGCGTCGAGAATCAAGGTGATCTCGTTAAGAATCCTTGACAACAAATAACTGCCAAAAACACGCAGTCTGCTGAGTCCTACGCCCTCGCGGCGTAGTACATAGATCAGCCGTCAGCCCAATGCGTCCCCGAATTGGGGTCTGACGTCGCTAGGGGACTCACCAATCGCTCCGGTCACGGGAGCGGGCGGAAAGCCAAACAGTGACTGGGCCGTCACCGCACAGTGCCACACGAAGTGCGGGGGCCGAGTAGCGACAGCGTGGCTACACGCGTAGAAGAACGGAAGGGACCTGTACGGACCCGGGTTCGATTCCCGGCACCTCCACCATGCTGATGGCCCAGGGGTGATCCCCTGGGCCATCAGCATTGTTGGGATGGGCGGTTCGTGAAAAGACCTCCCACGAGTTCGTTGAAATGGGGGGCCCGACAGCAACACTGTCGGGCCCCTTTTCGGCCAGCGCAGGTAGCGGTCACGGTTTCGTGCCAGGACGTCAGTAGCGGCATCGCGGTGACGTCAGCGACGCAGAGCCGGGCGCCGCATCTCCTTTTCGCCCGCTTGCCCGGGTAAGCCCGAAATGTGAGCGCACGCAAATCGACCTCAGCCGGCGAATCCCTGAGATCTGGGCGGTTCGCTACATATCCTGCTTGGGTGAGGAGGATCCGCGGGCGCAGACGTGATCCCGCGCTCCTGGCTCGGCGCGACACCATCATCCGGGAGCAGGTAGCCCGAGAGACGCCGTGGGTCATGCTGGCGCTCGCGCTGCTCATCGTGTTCTTCGATGTCATGTCCGCTGTTGCTGGACTGGTCGCGCCCCTGGGCTACTACGTCTCCGATGTCATCCAGGGGGTGTTCTTCCTGGTGGCCGTAATCCTGGTTGGGACGAAGGTGGTGTCGGCGAGGTGGGCGCCTGGATCTTCGCGGCGGCGATCGTCGTCAACATCACGGCGTTGAGCTACCAGCAGACCGTCGATCCCAGCGGGAACGCGATCGGCATAATCCTGATGACCATGGTGCTGTTCGGTGGCCTGCTGGCGATGTGGCTTCCCTTCGTGATCTCGGCCGTGTTGATCGTGTCGATCGTGTCCTACACCCTCGTGACGCTCAATCCGGCAACGGCTGCGCCCTGGATCATCGCCACGATCACCGGTGTGGGGGCGAGCGCTGCGCTGCTGGTGGCGCGGCGCAGTTCCGCCATGGCACTGGCGGTGGCGAGTGTCGAGACCGAAGGCCTGGCGATGCGCGACCACGCCACGGGGCTGTTGAACCGTCATGGCCTGGAGGCGGCGGCTGAGCAGTTCACCGGCCTTGCCAATCGAGGTGGCCAGCCGGTGTTCGCCATCTTCATCGACGTCGTCGGCCTGAAGGCGGTCAATGACCGCTTCGGTCACGCCGCCGGTGACCTCGTCATTCTTCGGTCCGCACAGGCGATCCGCGCGGCCAGTCGGGGCGCCGATCTCGTCGCCCGCTGGGGCGGGGATGAGTTCCTCGTGGTGGGGATCGGACCCGAACCGAATGGGCTTGATTTCGCCGATCGCATCGCCGCGTGCCTTGACCTTCACGGCCTCGAGAACGCGTGGCAGGGGGGCCTATCGGTCGGGACGGCAGGGGACGAAAGCGGCGAGTTGTTGATGGTGATCGCGGAAGCGGATGTCGCCATGTATACCGCCCGTCGGAACCGTGATGCCGGGCCGACCGAGGCTCTGGTCTTGGCTCCTGAGTAGACGGCGGCGATTCCGTCGGCCGCCCTCGAACCCGGATGGCAGACCGCTGCTGGAGTTCATCGGTGACGATGGCGGCGTCCCGACGCGGTCGTTCTCGGACATCCAGGAGTGCGACGCCTAGCGCGGCTGGGACTGCGTTCCGAATCCGGAGCGGGCCAGCGAATGGCAGTAGCGTGTTCGTGTGCGCAGCCGACTGCTCGTGATGGCTCCGCTGCTGATTGTCCTGTCGGCATGTGGGTCTGGCGCGACGGACAGCACGCCCGACTGCGGCTGGGACCTGCGTACTGATGCCGGTCGCCAGGCGAATGGTGAGCGGCTGACGTTCGCCACCCAGTGGTTGGCGACGAATCCGGGTACGCCAGTCCCGGCACCGACCAGCTCGTTCTGGCACGGCGAGTGCCCGACGCCGTCGCAGGTGCCGGGCCCGCCGGAGGGGGAGGGTGATCACCCCGATGGCTAGTGAAGTCAGCCCGTCGATCTTCGGCCGCGTTCGTCTGGCCCTCACCCCCGAACCGACTCCGGTGCTGCTGCGCACGGGCATCGCGGTTCTCATCGACGTCCTTGTGGTCTTCGCGGTCGTCCGGACGGCCCTGGTGTTCGCCGGTCACGGTGAGGTGGGTCTCACGCACGCCGTACTGCCGGCCGTGTTCGGCGGCATCTTCGGGTTCCTCGGCTCGCTGGGTGGTTCGGCCCGCAGCGGACTGGCTCGAGCGCTGCTGCTGTCGCTCGCGTCGTTCCCGTTGACGTTGCTGGCCATCGCCGTTCGCGACGTGCCGATCGCCGCCGGGCTCGCATTGGCAGCGGTCGCTGCTGGCGCCGGGTTCCTTGCCTGGCACGGCGAGCCGCTGGCGACCTTGGGCAGCGTCCTGCTCTACATGTTCTTCCTGCCGCTGGTGTTCGGGGCCGGCTCAGGCGTGCCGATCGGATACCTCGCGCTCGGCTTCGCCGTGATGGTGGTGTGCTCGGTAGTGCTGCGGGGGATCGTCGCGCTGCTGCCGCGCCATCGTCGCGCGGCGCGGGTCAAGGCCACCGACGAGGCAACGCACACTCGACGCTTTGCGCTCGTCGCACAACCGCAACTGTCGCGCCTTCGCCGCACGACACTGAGGTCGGCGATCGGCCTGGGGATAGGTGCGTTCGTGATGGCCCTGACTCGCCGGCACGACGCGGTGTGGGTCCTGATGACGCTGATCGCACTGATCCCGCCGGCGCTGCCCTTGACGATCGATCGGCTGCTGCAGCGACTCGCGGGCACCGCCGTCGCGATGGTGCTGCTGACCGCAGTCGACGCCCTTGTGCCGCCGGGACCCTGGCGACTGCTCGCCCTTGCGCCCGGCATCGTCATCACGATCGCGTACATGCGGCGCAGCTACACGCTGTCGGTGATGGGTATCAGCCTCGTTGCCGTGCTGGCCTACGCCCAGGTGCAGGCACCGCTGGGCGAGGCCCTGCTCTTCCGCGGCATGGACACCCTCATCGGTGCGGCCATCGCCATCGCGGTCACGTTGATCATCCCGGTGGGGCGGCGCCCGGAGCCGGTGTGGGGTAGGTGACGCGGGCCGTAAGTTACGGTACAGTAAGTTACGCAACCGTAGGTTACGGAAGGGTAGGTTCCACGATGAGGCAGTCAGTCCTCCTCCACAGTCACGAGGTGGCCTATGTCGACCACGCGGGCGCGGGCATTCCGCTGCTCCTGGTCCATGGCGTCGGCTCCAGCCTCGAGACGTGGGGCGACGTGCCCGACCGACTCGCGGCCACCGGCTTCCGCGTGATCGCCGTCGACCTGATCGGCCACGGCGAGTCCGGGCTCGGCAACGGCGACTTCAGCCTCGGCGCCAACGCGAGCGTGATCCGCGACCTGCTCGACCATCTCGGCGTCGGCCGCGTCCACCTCGTGGGCCACTCCCTGGGCGGAGGCGTGAGCATGCAGTTCCTCTACCAGTTCCCCGACCGGGTGGAGACGCTCACGCTGGTGTCCAGCGGTGGCCTCGGCCCGGACGTGGCGGCCACGCTGCGCGCGGCGACGCTGCCAGGCTCGCGCATGGTCATCCGGCTGGCCAGCCGGCCCGGCTTCGTCAGCACGGCGTCCTGGCTTGGGCGTGCGCTCAACGCGTTCGGCAAGGACGTCGACGCATTGAGCCCGCGGGCCATGAGCCGGCTCAGTGCGCTCAGTGACGACGGCCGGTCCGCCGCGTTCCTCGCGACGCTGCGCAGCGTCGTCGGCCCGGCCGGACAGACCGTGTACGCCATGAACAAGCTCCAGTCCGTCGACCCCGAACGCGTCCTGGTGATCTGGGGCGCCGAGGACCCGACTCTGCCTGTGCAGCATGCCTGGGACACGCACGAGCAGTTGCCCGGCAGCCGCATCGTCATCGTCCCTGGGGCGCACCACCACCCGCACACCGACAACCCGGACCTGTTCGTCCGAGCCCTGGTGCAGCACGTGGGCCTCCCCGTTGCACACTGAGTCATGTGAGGGATGGCGCTCCGCAAGAGGCTGACTTCGAAGCACGCGGATTGGTCCGCGTGCACGACGACGACCTCGTCGCGGCAGCACGGGTGTTCGCCGCGGCCATGGTGGACGATCCGCTCCACTGCTACTTCGTGCCCGATGCGCGTCATCGACTGGAGCGACTCCAGGACGTCTACGAGTTCCGGCTGAAGACTCGTCGCGAAGCGTGGGCGCTCCCTGGCGGCCTCCATGCGCTCGCGCTATGGGAACAGCCCGGTTTGACGATCGCCGATGGCCGGCCGCCGTGGGACAAGGTCCGGGCCGGGTTCGCTCTCGTGGCAGGCGGTGCTCCGTCCGCCCTTGTCCGGATGCTGAAGTACAAGTCCTTCGCCCGCCGCGTTCGCGCGCGCATCCTGCCGGGACCGGCTTGGTACCTGGACACCATCGTCGTCGACCCGGCGCACCAGCGCCAGGGTCTGTCAGGGCGGCTGCTGCGGCCGTTGCTTTCGGTCGCCCACGGCGATTCTCTGCCGGTGTTCCTGGAGACCCAGAGTCCGGCGAACGTCGCTATCTACCGCCGGTTCGGCTTCGTGGTGGCGGATGAGTCGACCGTTCCGGGCGCCCCCATGACCCACTTCGCCATGGTGATGAACCCGTAGGAAGCCTTGTCGGAGGGTTTACATATCTATATGGTTTGTAAACCGAACTTCGGAGGTGCGATGAACTGGCGCGACCGCAAGCGGTACCTGTGGCTCTTCGCACTCCTCATGCCGTGCCTGCCCTTCGCCGCTGTCGGCCTGTTCATCGTCACGGGTTGGGGAGTCTGGCTGTGGCTGGGGCCGATCGTGATCCTCGGCGTCGTCCCGATCGTCGACGTGCTGGCCGGACGCGATTCCTCCAACCCGCCCGACGATGTCATCGGGCAGTTGGAGAACGACCGCTACTACCGGTGGATCACCTACCTGTTCCTTCCGATCCAATACGCCGCTTTCGCCTTCGGATTCTGGACGATCGAGAACGGCGAGCTCACGACCGTCGAGAAGGTAGGACTGTCCGTCACCGTCGGCTTCATCGCCGGCCTGGGAATCAACACGGCCCACGAGCTCGGGCACAAGCGCGAGAGCCACGAACGGTGGCTGGCCAAGATCGCCCTTGCGCAGAGTGTCTACGGCCACTTCCACATCGAGCACAACCGCGGGCATCACGTGCGCGTGGCGACGCCTGAGGATCCCGCGAGCAGTCGGGTAGCGGAGAGCTTCTACCTGTTCTGGCCGAGGACTGTTTTCGGATCCGCCCGCAGCGCGTGGCGGATCGAGGCCAAGCGCTACGCGGCGCGCAAGCAGCAGCCGTTCCGTATCGGCAACGACGTGCTCAATGCCTGGCTCATCTCAGCCGTTCTCTGGCTCGTCATGGTGCTGTGGCTCGGAGTGGGCGTGCTGCCCTACCTCGTCATCCAGGCGGTGGTGGGATTCACGCTGCTCGAGGCCGTCAACTACCTCGAGCACTACGGGATGCTGCGCCAGCGGGTCGGATCCGGCGATCGCGAACGCTACGAGCGCGTCGAGCCGCGACACAGCTGGAACGCGAACAACATCGCCACCAACGTCCTGCTGTACCACCTGCAGCGGCACAGCGACCATCACGCGAACCCGACCCGCCGCTACCAGGCGCTACGCGACTACGAGGAGGCTCCGCAACTGCCATCGGGATATGCCTCGATGATTCTGCTGGCGCTGGTGCCGCCGCTGTGGCGGCGAGTGATGGACGCGAAGGTGCTCGAGCACTTCGACGGTGACATGAGCCTGGCGAACATCCGCCCGAGCCGGCGCACCAAGGTCCTCGCGCGGTATCCCGTCTCATCGAAGCCGCTTGGCGCGGCCGGGCCGGACGTGACGACTCAGCTCGTCACCGAGGATCCGCCTGTCGCGGGGAACGCACGCGGTGGCCGGTGTCCTGGCTGTGGCTACACCTACGACCAGGTGAGCGGGGACCCGCGGGAGGGCTTCCCCGCGGGGACACCCTGGACGTCAGTGCCCGACACCTGGATCTGCCCGGACTGCGGCGTTCGCGAGAAGTCGGATTTCGTCGCGCTCGACGGTGCCAGTACGTGACGGCGGTCGCGGGGGACCGGGACACGGCGACGCGATCACGCATCCTCGAGGCTGCCGAGGAGCTGACGGTGGCGGGCGGCTGGTCCTCGGTGACGATGGCCCGCATCGCGGAGCACGTCGGTGTCAGCCGGCAGACGGTGTACAACGAGGTCGGCTCGAAGCCTGACCTCGCGAAAGCGCTGATCCTCGAACAGCTCGCGGCATTCCTCGACGTCGTCGAGCGGGCCTTCGATCGCCACGGTGACGATCCGGTCGCAGCGATTCGGCAGGCGACGCGGGGCGTGCTCGAGCACGCTGAGGGGCACGCCCTCCTGCGGACCGTGGTCGCGGCGCCGCAGGGCACGGACAGCGACCTGCTGCCGTTCCTCACGACCCGATCGGCATCCCTCCTCGGGTCCTCCTGCGACGTGCTTCGGGACCGGCTCGCACCGCTGACGCCGCACATGTCGCAGGCCGAGCGCGACGCGAGTATCGACGTCATCGTCCGCACCGTCCTCAGCCATGTCGTCCAGCCCTCGAGCACCCCGAGGCGGACTGCGGAATCCCTCGGCTGGACTGCTGACCGCCTGCTCAGTGCGCGCGTACCCTTGGAGTGAGTTCAAGGCAAGTGGGGAGACCTCCGTGAGAACTCCGAAACCGCGCGACACGACGCGTCGATCGCTGCGCTGCCGGCTGGGCTTCCACGCCTGGGAACTGATACACGGCCCGACGGGAGAGCGCTATGACCTCTGCTCCCGCTGCGGGGACGTCGGACCGGGAATGCCGACCGGCTTCGGGTGGAGCGCCTAGCGCTCACGGTGCCGGGATGGTGATCCTCCACAAGGGCCACGGCGAGTCCTGGGACCGTCACGGCGTGCGGTCGGACTGGGAGGATGACGGCGTGGAGGCGTTGCTCGCTGGTCTGGTCATCGGTCTCGGATCCGGCGTGGCACCGGGTCCGCTGCTTGCCCTGGCGATTGCCACGACGTTGCGCCGTGGACTCGCGGCCGGCCTCGCGGTCGCGTGCGGGCCGTTGGTGTCCGACGCCCTCATCATCGCCCTGACGGTGACAGTGGTCAGCCAGCTCTCCGACACGGCCGTCACTGTGCTGTCGCTCATCGGTGGCCTCGTCATCGCGGCATTCGGCATTGAGACGCTGCGAGCCGCGCGCACGGCTGATGTCGACTCGATGCGCGAGGAAGTGGCCGAGCCCGAGCGCGGACGAATGCGCTCCCTTGCCAGTCATCCACTGGCGCAGGCAACGGTGCTCAACCTGCTGAATCCCGCCCCGTGGCTGTTCTGGGCCACCGCGGGAGCGGCCCTGCTCCTGTCCTTCTGGGATCGCAGCCCGGCTCTGGGTGTTGCCTACCTCGTGTTCTTCTACGCGGGGCTGGTCGGCAGCAAGGCGATCGTGGTGCTGGGCATCGCGGCCGGGCGTCATCGGCTTTCGACGCCGGTCTATCGCCTGATCCTTGCGGGTGCTGGCGTGCTCATGCTGGTCCTTGCGGCCGTGTTCCTCGTCCGCGCTGCAACAACGCTGTGGTGACGGACTCAGCCGAGCGCAGGGAAGGGTCCGACGAGGTCCCAGCCGCCGTCGGCGACGAGTGTTGTGCCGGTGATGTAGTCGCCGGCAGGCGACAGGCAGAACGCGATGATCGAGGCGACCTCTTCGGGTCGCTGCAGTCGCTTGAGCAGCATCATGTCGGCCACACCTTGCGGGTCCAGGCCGTAGCCCTCCCACGCCTCGGTGTGGACGATGCCAGGCGCCACCGCGACGAGTCGGATGCCATAGCCGCCCCATTCGACGGCGAGGGTCTTCGTCAGGCTCTCCATCGCCGCTCGCGCGGCGGACGAGTGGGCCATGCCGGGGATGCCGCGCTGTGGCGTCATCGTGACGCTCGCGACCTTCCCGTACCCGTTTGGGATCATCGATCGTGCAGCCACGCGTGTGGTGAGGTACCAGGGCGCATCGAGGTTCAGGCGCGTCACGGCGCGAAAGCCGTTGGCCGACACGGCCTCGGCCGGGGCCATGAACTGGCCACCGGCGTTGTTGACCAGCAGGTCGATGCGGCCGTGCTGCTCGAGCACCCGATCGAGGGCCGCGTCGACGTCCTCGAACTCGCGCAGATCAACGGCGATCGCGGTGACCTGCCCGGTCTCGGCGAGGTCGCGCGTCTCCTCCAGGCGCTCCAGTCGGCGACCCAGGACGACCACCTTGGCCCCCAGCCGGGCCAGTTGAAGGGCGGTCGCGCGGCCGATGCCTGACCCGCCACCGGTGACGAGGGCGACGCGCCCGTCGAGGCAGCCGGGCTGCAGGACGTCGGCGGGATCGGTCATGGCTCCTCCGGGGGTCGGGTCGGGTCAGCCTAGCCGGACATCTTGACGCCCGTATCAACTTGACGCTAGCGTCAGATTCGTGGCACCGGTCCTGCGCACCCACGTGGATCCGCGGTCCGACGAGTTCGCCGCCAACCGGGCGGCCCTGCTCGCGGCGATCGCGGAGATCAACACGCTCTACGGCCAGGTCGTCAGCGGGGGCGGCACCGCCGACCCGCAGAAGAACGCCAGGACGGTGGCCCGCCATCGCGACCGCGGCAAGCTGCTGCCGCGCGAGCGCATCGCCCTGCTTCTGGACCCGGGCTCGGCCTTCCTCGAGCTCTCGCCCCTCGCCGGCTGGGGCACCGACGACGCCATGGGCGCGGGACTGGTGACCGGCATCGGCCGGGTCAGCGGCGTCGAGTGCATCGTCAGCGCCAACGACCCCACCGTGAAGGGCGGCTCGCAATCGCCGATCACGGTGACGAAGGCGCTGCGCGCGATGGAGATCGCGCACGACAACCGGCTGCCCCTCATCTCGCTCACCGAGTCTGGCGGCGCGGACCTCACCAAGCAGGTCGACGTCTTCAACCCCGGCGGTGCGACCTTCAAGAATCTCACCCGCCTGTCGGCTGCGGGCATCCCGACGATCACGCTCGTCTTCGGTTCATCGACGGCGGGTGGCGCCTACGTGCCGGGCATGAGCGACTACGTGGTGCTGCAGAAGGACTCCGCACGCGTCTATCTCGGCGGGCCGCCGTTGGTGAAGATGGCCATCGACGAGGATGCCGACGACGAGACCCTCGGCGGTGCCGAGATGCATGCGCGGGTCTCCGGGCTCGCGGACTACCTCGCGCTCGACGAGCCCGATGCCCTGCGCATCGGACGTGACATCGTCGGCCACCTCAACTGGACGAAGCTCGGCCCCGGTCCGGCCCTCGCGCCGCGCGCGCCTCTGTACGACCCCGAGGAACTACTCGGCATCGCGTCGGCCGACATCAAGATCCCCTTCGAGGCCCGCGAGGTCCTCGCGCGGATCCTCGACGCGAGCGAGTTCGACGAGTTCAAGCCGCTGTACGGCTCCACGCTCGTCACGGGCTGGGGGCACCTCAACGGATTCCCGGTCGGAGTGCTCGCCAACAACGGGATCCTCTTCAGCGAGGAGGCCCACAAGGGTGCGCAGTTCATCCAGCTCTGCAATCGCATGGACGTGCCGATCCTGTTCCTGCAGAACATCACTGGCTTCATGGTCGGCACGAAGTACGAGCAGGGCGGCATCATCAAGGACGGCGCCAAGCTGATCAACGCGGTGAGCAACTGCGGTGTCCCGATGATCACGCTGATGATGGGTGCGTCCTACGGCGCCGGCAACTACGGGATGGCTGGACGGGCCTACGACCCGCGCTTCATCTTCACGTGGCCCAACCACCGGATCGCAGTGATGGGGCCCAAGCAGCTTGCCGGCGTCCTGACGATCGTCGCCCGACAGAAGACCGAGTCGGCGGGCCAGGTGTTCGACGAGGAGGGGTTCGCGCCCATCCGTGATGCATTCGAAAAGCAGGTCGAGGACGAGTCCACGGCACTGTTCGCGACCGGCCGGCTCTGGGACGACGGCGTCATCGACCCGCGCGACACCCGCACCGTATTGACGATGGCACTGTCCGCCGCCCACTCCGCCCCCGTCACCGGCACCGAGCGCTTCGGCGTCTTCCGGATGTGATGACGATGACGACTCCGATTCGTTGCATCCTCGTCGCGAACCGCGGCGAGATCGCCTGTCGCGTCATGCGGACGGCACGCGCCCTCGGCATCGCCACGGTCGCCGTGCACTCCGACGTCGATGCCGATGCGCCATTCGTGCGGCTGGCCGATCGCGCGGTGCACCTGCCGGGCGTGACCAGCGCAGAGACGTACCTCGACGGCGGCCTGGTCATCGAAGCGGCACGAAGGTCTGGCGCCGACGCGATCCACCCCGGCTACGGCTTCCTCTCGGAGAACCCGGGGTTTGCCCGGGCCGTGCAGGCGTCGGGACTGACATGGATCGGCCCGACTCCGGAGTCCATCGAGGCGATGGCCCTTAAGGTCGAGGCGAAGCGGATCGCGGAGGCAGCGGGTGTTCCGCTGGTGCCCGGTGCTGAGCTCCCCGCGGGCAGCACGGACGAGGCGGCCTTGGCGATCGGCGACGGCGTGGGCTACCCCCTGCTCATCAAGGCGAGCGCCGGCGGCGGCGGCAAGGGCATGCGGGTGGTCACCGAGCGTGGCGACCTCGTTGAGTCCCTGCAGTCCGCGCGCCGTGAGGCCCGTAGCGCATTTGGCGACGACACGGTCTTCCTCGAGCGGTATCTGACTGGCGCCCGGCATGTCGAGGTCCAGGTGTTCGGTGACGTGCACGGTGCCGTCCTCCACCTCACTGAGCGGGAGTGCTCGATCCAGCGTCGTCACCAGAAGGTCGTCGAGGAGGCGCCCTCGCCCGGAGTCACCGATGCCGTGCGCGCCCGCCTGCACGAGTCCGCTGTCGCGCTTGCACGGACGATCGGCTACGTGGGCGCCGGCACCGTGGAGTTCATGGTCTTCGGGTCGGGGGAGGAGCAGGAGTACTTCTTCCTGGAGATGAACACGCGGTTGCAGGTCGAGCACCCCGTCACGGAGCTGATCACCGGTATCGACCTCGTCGCCTGGCAGATCGCTGTGGCGCAGGGACAGTCGCTGCCCTTGACGCAGGAGCAGGTCGAAGTGAGCGGCCATGCCATCGAGGTGCGGCTCTACGCCGAGGACCCGGCCAACGACTACCTGCCCGCGACGGGAGTCATTCACCGTTTCGCACCGCAGGAGCGCAGCGGCCTGCGCGTCGACTCCGGCGTGGTCAACGGCTCTGTCATCACGCCGTTCTACGACCCCATGCTTGCCAAGGTCATCGGCCATGCGCCGACTCGGGACCTGGCCGCATCCGTACTCGCCGACGGCCTGGCCCGAACGGCGATCCACGGTCCGGCCAACAACCGGGACTCGCTGGTCGCGATCCTCCGGTCGCCGGCCTTCCTCGCCGGTGACACGACGACGGCTTTCCTCGACGAGCACCCCGATGTGTCGCGACCGGTGCTCGCGGCCGACGACCAGACCCGTCACGTCGTCGCCGCTGCGGCGGCCATCGCGGCGCTCGACGCTCCCGATCCGACCGTTCCGCTGGGCTGGCGCAACGTCCCGGGCGTGCCGGAGTTCGTCTCGCTGCGCAGTCGGACCGCAAGTGAGGTCATCACGGTCCTGCAGGATGCCGGCGGCATCGTCCGCCTGGCCCGTACCGACGCCTCGCCCTTCGGCAGGGTCTTCGACCTCGACTCGTCCACCGTCGACGACGTCGTCGTGCACGTTCGATACTCGACGCGGGACGGCGGGTCCGACATCGTGCATGTGCACGCGCAGGTGGGTGGAGTGGCAGCGGTGTGCATCGTCTCGCGCTATGGCGACGAGGTGTTCGTCGACGACGGACTCTGCAGTTCCGCGTGGACGATCGAGCCGCGGTTCGTCGACCACTCCACAGACGCCGCCGGGCACGGCCCCGCCACGAAGGTGCCGGGCACGATCACCGCGGTGCAGGTGGCGGCTGGTGACGCGGTCGTCGAGGGACAGGTGCTCGTCATCCTCGAGGCAATGAAGATGGAGCACTCCATCCGCGCCGATGTCGACGGAGTGATCGAGCGGGTGCTCGTCGAGGTGGGTCAGTCGGTCGAGGCGCACACCGTCGTCGTCGAGTTCCGCGAGGATGGGGAGGCGTCGGATGGCTGAGCCCATTCGCATCGCCAACTGCAGCGGGTTCTTTGGCGACCGCATCGATGCGGCTCGCGAGATGGTCGAAGGCGGCCCCATCGACGTCCTCACCGGCGACTGGCTCGCCGAGTTGACGATGCTCATCCTGGCACGCCAGAAGATGAAGCACGGCAACGGTTTTGCTCGCACCTTCATGACCCAGATGGAACAGGTCCTGGGCACCTGCCTCGATCGTGGAATCCGCGTCGTCAGCAACGCCGGCGGCCTCGATCCCGAAGGGCTCGGGGCGGCGGTGCATGAGCTGGCTTCGACACTCGGACTCAGCGTGAGTGTGGGTGTGGTCAGTGGCGACGACATCGCACCTCGGCTCGGCGACCTTGCGTCGACCGGCGAGGAGTTCATCAACCTCGACACCGGCGAGACCATGGCCGGCGCGGGTGTGCACCCGATCACGGCCAATGCCTACATCGGCGGCGAGCCGATCACCGCGGCACTCGACGCCGGCGCGCAGATCGTGATCACCGGACGCGTGACCGATGCTGCGCTCGTCATCGGGCCTGCGGCCTGGCGCCACGGCTGGGACTACTCAGCCGCCCGCGCGGGCGACGCGCAGATGCTCGATGCACTGGCTGGCGCACTCGTGGCCGGGCACGTCATCGAGTGCGGCGCGCAAGCCACTGGCGGCAACTACGCGTTCTTCACGCAGGTGCCTGGCCTGGAGCACCCGGGCTTCCCCATTGCGGAGGTCGCTGCCGACGGCAGCAGCGTGATCACCAAGCACGAGGGCACGGGCGGCATGGTCACTGTGGGCACCGTCACGGCGCAACTGCTCTACGAGGTCGCCGGGCGTGAGTACTTCAATCCCGACGTCACGGCCCTGTTCGACACGATCCACCTCGATCAGGTGGGCCGCGACCGCGTGCTCGTGAGTGGGTCGACCGGCGCTCAACCGCCCGAGCGGCTCAAGGTCGCGATGAACTACCTCGGCGGTTTCCGCAACACGCTGACCCTCGTGATCACCGGGGGACTGGTCGAGGAGAAGGCCGACCTGGCCCTGCGCGCCTTCGCCGGGGTGACGCTGGCGGATGCCAGTGCACTCGGCGCGGCAGACCTCGCCGCGAAGTCGTCGCTGGAAGTCGCCGAACTGACTGCTCAGCTCCAGCGCAGCCCGCACACTGACCCGGCCCTGCCCGCCGACGCGCAATCGTTCCTGCGGATCACGGTCAAGGACCCCAACGACAAGGTGGTGGGCAAGGCCTTCACCGAGCCGCTCATCGAGGCGGCGTTGGCCTCGTACCCCGGCTACTTCCCGACCACGCCGCCGGGTCCAGCTGCGCCGTACGGCGTCTATTGGCCCACCACGGTGTCGCGCGACGCGGTTACGGCGATTGCCACGGTCGACGGCGAGCAGGTCTGGTCAGGCGGTGCGTCGTCGTGAACGAGGCAGTCGTGGCACGCCCGCTGGGGACGTTCGTCGGGGCCCGTAGCGGCGACAAGGGCGGCAACGCCAACGTCGGCCTGTGGATCGTCGACCCAGTTGAGAGCGCGGCCGTCACCTTGGCGCACGGTGGGGTCGCCGCGCTCGAGCCGGACGCGTCCGCGGTCGCCCTCGCCGATGCGAGGTATGCGTGGCTGCTGACCGTCGTCACTGTCGACGGGATCCGACGTCAGCTGCCCGAGTGCGCCGACCTCGAGGTCGATGTTCATCCCTTCCCGAACCTGCGCGCCGTCAACGTCGTGATCCACGGGGTCCTGGGGCGTGGCGTCGCCGAGTCGTCGCGCGTTGATCCTCAGGCGAAGGGCCTCGGCGAGCATGTCCGTTCGCGACTGGTCGAGATGCCAGCGCGCCTTCTTAGCCCCCTGCTCCCGGAGGACGGTGAGCAGTCGTGACCGCTGAACTGGCGTCGGCCTCCCGTGAGCCGCTCTCCGAGCGCGGCCGGCGCACGCGCGAGCGACTCGTTGCAGCGGCGCGCGCCGTGTTCGAGGAGCGCGGCTTCGACGCGACGCGAATGAGCGACATTGCGGCAGCTGCGGGCGTCAGCCACGGAACCGTCTACACGTGGTTCCCGACGAAGGAGGACGTGCTGCACGCGGCGGTCGACTCGGTGACCGAGGAGATGTACAGCGTCCTCAGCACGCCGGACATCACCGACCCCATCGAGCGGATCTCTGTTGCCAATGCCCGCTACCTCGAGGTGCATCGCCAGACCGCACGCCTGATGGAGGTCGTCGCCCAGGCCGCGGTGAACGATGCGTCGTTCCGTGCCGTTCTCACCGACCTCCGACGCACGCACGTAGACCGGGTGGCCAAGACCATCGAGAAGCTGCAGAAGGACGGGCACGCTGCCCGCAGCCTCGATCCGCGGATCGCCGCCGCCGCGCTGTGCGCGATGGTCGAGGGCTTCGCCCGCCACTGGATGGGCGGTCAGGGCGAGCTCGGCCCGGTTGCCCCTGAAGCCCCCGTTGTCCGAACGCTGACCGAACTATGGGCCCGATCCCTCGGGCTCATCGAACCTGGAGGTAACTGATGCTGTTCACGGCCGAGCATGAGCAGTTCCGCAAGTCCGTGCGCAAGCTGGTCGAGGAGGAGATCAACCCGTACGCCGACGAGTGGGAGGCAGCGGAGATCTTCCCGGCGCACGAACTGTTTCCCAAGATAGGTGCCATCGGTGGATTCGGGCTCGAGTACGACACCGAGTTCGGCGGCGGCGGCGCTGATCACTCCTTCACCCTCGTGCTTGCCGAGGAGCTCGGCCGTGCCGACGTGGGCGGCGTGCCGATGGCGATCGCAGTGCAGGCGGGCATGGCCACGCCGGCGCTCGCGCGCTTCGGCTCCGATGAGCTGAAGCGTCAGTTCCTGGAGCCGACCCTGGCCGGCGAGATGGTCTGCTCCATCGCGGTGAGCGAGCCAGGAGCTGGCTCGGACGTCGCGGGCATCACCACGCGGGCCCGACTCGACGGCGACGACTGGGTGATCAACGGTCGCAAGATGTGGATCACGTCCGGCACGCAGTCCGACTGGGTGTGCCTGCTCGCGCGAACGTCCGACGAGGGCGGCTACCACGGCATGAGCATGATCATCGTGCCGACGGACACGCCTGGGTTCAGTGTTGGCCGCAAGCTGAAGAAGATGGGCAACAACTCGTCGGACACTGCCGAGCTCGTCCTCGACGACGTTCGCGTTCCCGTGCGGTACACCATCGGCGAGGAGGGCCGCGGCTTCCAGATGCAGATGGCGCAGTTCCAGGACGAGCGCCTGTGGATCTGTTACATGGCCGTCACCGGTGCGCGGCGTGCCATCGACCGCACGATGGAGTACCTGCACATGCGCGAGGCGTTCGGCAAGCCGCTGATGGCCAACCAGTACATCCAGTACACGCTTGCTGAGTTGATCGCCGACATCGATGTGCTGCAGGGGTTCCTCCACCACACCGCCGAGCGGTACGTCGCAGGCGAGGACGTCACGCGCGCGGCGACGGTAGCGAAATTGCAGGCGGGCCGACTCAGCCGCCGGGTCGCCGACGCGTGCGTGCAGTTCCACGGCGGCATGGGCTATGCCGAGGAGCTGTGGGTGGCGCGCTACTTCCGCGACTGTCGGCTTGGCAGCATCGGCGGCGGCGCCGACGAGGTGATGCTGCGCATCATCACCGCGCTCGAGGGCATGGGCAAGCGGTGACGTCGCAGGCGGCAGCGCTGTACGACGTCAGTGCCGGCGTGGCCACGA
>Ga0194043_1000296_pt1 | contig 26762 bp, 21 predicted proteins | sample JunL4415m_MetaG_FD_161274 | JGI IMG/M metagenome (GOLD analysis project Ga0194043, IMG submission 161274) | Anoxic zone freshwater microbial communities from boreal shield lake in IISD Experimental Lakes Area, Ontario, Canada - Jun2016-L442-15m | ecosystem: Environmental > Aquatic > Freshwater >...
GAGCGCGGGGACCGAACCCATGACATTGGTCTCGACCACGTCGGCGACACCGGTCAGGCGATCGCGAAACACCCTAGCGGCCGGCTGTTCGAATCCCGAGGGTGACGGAGCCTCTACCAGTGCGGACAGGAATTCAAGATCCTTCTTGTGCATGAATCGGCCTCCGAATCAAATGTGAGATGCAACTAGTCTAGCGGTGCGCGCGGCGAGCGACCACCTGCTGGTCTCGAGGAGTGCCTTCGGGTACATTCCTTTCTGGAAGCGGGGCGAACGGAGCACCGCACTCAAACCTCAGCACCCCCTCGTCCCGAGAGGCCCGAATGAAGCTCTACTTCGTACGCCATGCGACCGCCGCAAGGAAATCCACGTGGAGCAAGGACGACGACCTACGCCCCCTCACGCGCGCGGGACGTGCCCACTTTCGCAACGCTGCCACATCGCTTATCGCCGCAGGGATGCTTTCCCCGGATCGAATCCTGACCAGCCCACTCGTCCGTGCCACGCAAACCGCCGCGATTTTGAGCCGCGCGCTGAGCTCCGAAGTCCCGATTCAAGAGGAGTGGCGTCTTGGCCATACGTTTGACGTGAACGACCTGCGTGCTCTGCTCGCCCAAAAGCCCCGCGCCAAGTCACTTGCGATCGTCGGCCACAACCCCAGCATGTGCGCGGTGCTTTCGCAGATCACCGGCGACTGCGACCTTGACTTGCGCAAGGGGGCCGTCGCGCTGATTGAGATTTCTGATGCGAAGATGCCCTCCGGCCGGCTTATGTGGCTCGCGCCGCCAACGCTCTTTGGGCCGCCTTGCTAGCAAGCGAGCGATGAGGCGCTACGCGAGCTCCATGTCGATGCGCGAGTCGCCGAGCGAAACGTTGAGAATCCGGACGTCGACCGCCTGCCCAAGCCGGTAGTGCTCGCCATGCTTCTCGCCAAACAGCCAGTGCTTTGCTGCGTCGTATCGGTAGTGGTCGCCGGGCAGCGAATCGATGTGGACAAGGCCTTCGGCGGTGTTAGCGAGCTGGGCAAAGAAGCCGAAGTTCGTCACCCCTGTGATGATTCCCGAGAATACCTCGTCGAGATGCTGCGCCATCAACTCGCACAGTTTGAGGCGTACCGAGTCGTTCTCGGCCATTTCGGCCTCGCGTTCCATCTGGCTGGCATGCTCGGCCAGCCAAGTGAGTTCGGGCAGCATGCCGGCGGAGTTGGGATCCGTGTCCAATGCGCCTCGCAGCTGGGCCTTCAGGAGCCGGTGGACGATGAGGTCGGGGTAGCGCCTGATGGGACTCGTGAAGTGCGTGTAGGCCTCGCTGGCCAGGCCGAAGTGTGGCGCGAGGTAGTCCACGTAGCGCGCGCGCTCCAAGGCGCGCAGGAGCAGTGAGTTGATCAGGAGCTTCTCGGGGCGGCTGTGGGCGAACTTGACGATGCGCTGGAACGTGGCGGGCGACGCACCGTGAATATCCTTGATGGGATAGTCGAACTCCCGCAAGACAAGCGCGATTCGGTCCAGTGCCTCCGGCTCGGGGTCCTCGTGGATGCGGTAGATCATGGGTGCCTTGGCGTCGCGCATGTGCCGCGCAACGACCTCGTTGGCCGCTATCATTGCCTCTTCGATTGAGTTGGTCGCCACGGTCCGTTCTCGGAGTACGACCTCGAGCGGGGCGCCATCGCTGTCGAGCTTGACCTTTGCCTCGACGGTCTCGAAGTCCAGCCCGCCACGCGCGACTCGGCGCTCCCCTATCTTGGCCGAGATTCGTGCGAACTCGACCAGCGCCCGTTCGCTCTGCTCATCCGGGAATGGCTCGGCTCCCGAGAGCCAGGAATCTACCTGGCCGTACGAGAACCGCCGATCCGACCGCATCACGGACGGGAAGATCTTGTACGCCTCGACCACGCCATCCTTTGAGAGCGTCATGTCCACCGAGAAGGACACGCGATCTTCCCCTGGATTGAGCGAACAGATGCCGTTGGAGAGCTCCTCGGGCAGCATGGGGAGCACGCGATCGACCAGATAGACGCTGGTGGCGCGCATCCGGGCCTCGTTGTCGATCGAGGAGTCCCACGGCACATAGTGGCTCACGTCGGCGATGTGTACGCCCAGCTGAACGCGGCTATCCTCGGCATACTCGATTGAGATCGCATCGTCAAAGTCGCGCGCATCCGCCGGGTCGATGGTGAAAGTGAATCGCTCGCGGATGTCTACTCTGTCCGGCTCGGCGGCCAAAGCCTCCGCGATATCCAGCCTGATCGTGGCGGCCTCCTCGGCGACCAGAAGCGGAAACTCGGTGCGAAGACCGTGCTCTCGGATGATGATCTCGATCTGAATACCCGGATCTCCCTCGCGACCCACAATCTCTTCGACGTAGCCCTGCGCCGAGTGCGTTCTCGACGGATAAGCGGTCAGCCGAACCACGACGATATCACCACTTTCCGCCTCGCCCATCCCATTCTGTGACACGAAGACGTCGTGTCGGATGCGGCGATCCGCGGGAGAGACGATGCCGATGGCACCGTGCCGATCAAAGCGCCCGACCAGCGTGGTGTTGGCACGCTCGACAATCTTGGCCACGGCTCCGGCGCGCCCCTGGCGCCCACGATGTGCCTCAGGGCGAACAGCCACGAGATCACCGTGCATGGCGCCGCCGATGTCCTTGGCCGGGATGAAGAAGTCGCCCTCGGAGGCCTGGACAAAGCCGTAGCCATGCCGAGTCATCGAGAGCCGGCCGATGATCTGGCCATGTGGACGAGCCTTCGAGCCGCGCCTCTTGCCGCCCACAGCGCCCCCTCTGGAAGAACGTGCGTCCGATTCTGAAGTCTACCGCACAGCCCGAGGCAGTCCTCCGACGGCATGAGGGGTGCTACAATCCCTCAAACGAACCGCTCGCACCACGCACTGGAGCCGCCCAATGGATCCCCATCGTGACCTCGCGCCCTGCCTGATCGGCAGCGGAACGCTCGCTCATCCGCGTGACATGCTCAGGGCCCTCGAGACCATCGAGAACCTTGAGTACTCGTTCACCGTGCACGGAGATATCGTCAGCGAGGGACGCGCAGCGCTGGTGAAGCTGATGGCCGACCCCGAGTCATCCACCCTGGTGGTCAACGACTGTCTCTTCCTCAACGTGCTCTCATTCCGCTATCTGGACTTTGAGCAGCTGAGTGAGGAGAGCTGGGGCTTCACGCTCTTTGGCGACGGCTCCACGCTGCGACTCGTCTCACTTCCCGAGACCGAGGATGACGCAGAAGACGCCAAGCGCCCTCACCTCCTACTGGAGGAGACCATCCCCGACTTCGAGTCGATCATCGTGTTTGACGACGAGGACGACGAAGAGTAGCGGGCACGCGAAAGTCAGTTGCCGCCCTTGATCTTCTGTTTGACGACGTCGAGCGCCTTCTGAAGTTGCGTGTCGGTCTTCTTGTCGGCTTGCTTCTCTCGGTCCATTACCACGATGACATCCGGCGTCAGACCAATACCATTGATGACGCGCTTCTTTGGGGTGAGATAGTGGGCGATGGTGAACTTGACTGCGCCACCGTCGGGAAGCTGCTCGATGGTCTGCACACTCCCCTTGCCAAACGATGTCTCCCCCACGAGTACCGCACGTGCGTAGTCCTGGAGTGCGCCAGCGGTGATCTCACTGGCTGAAGCTGAGTCGCCGTTGATGAGCACCGCCATGGGGGCGTCGGTAATCTTGTTTCCGTTGGCGCTCAAGACCTGCTCCGGCTTGCCGCGCTCGTCAACTCTGACGATAGCTCCGTCGGCGATGAAGAGCGACGAGACGTCGACGGCCTGGTCGAGCAACCCACCGGGATCGTCACGCAGGTCGAGCACGAACCCCTTCACGCCCTGCTTGGTGAGATCCTGGACGGCCTTTTTGACATCGTCGACGGCCTTCGCGTTGAACTGTCCGAGGCGGATGTAGCCCACGTCACCGATCTTCTCGGCTTTGATGTTGGGATAAATGATCTTGGCTCGGGTGATATCAAACGGGAGCTGGGTGGGTTCCACGTGCGGATCCTTGGTGGGCCGAGACATGACGACCTTGACCTTGGTGCCCTCCTCGCCTCGGACGCGCTTGACCACTTCTTCGGTGGTCCATTTGGCCCGAGTGACACCGTCGATAGACGTGAACACGTCGCCAGCCTTGATACCGGCTTTCTGGGCCGGAGTATCCGGGAAGACCTCGACTACGTAGGCCTGCCCTTCCTTGTTCTGACCGAGAGTGACTCCGATGCCACCAAAGGCACCCATCGTCTCCTCGTTAAACGCCTTGTAGTGCGTCTTGTTGAAGTAGACCGCGTACTTGTCTCCACCGCTGTCGAGCAGCCCCTGGATGGCGCCGGCCGTCGCAGAAGTCTCGCTCGGCGGCTCAAGTGCGCGCGCCTTGAGGAGCTTGTTGATGTCATCGACTGCAGCTCCGACGCCGCTCGACGCCGCGTCAGGCGACGGAAGTGCCGTCAAGCTGCCAAGTGCAGGCGAGATCTTGGACACCGCAAAACCGCCGATGAAACCGACCGAGAGGATGATGACGCTCATCGCCACGGCAAGGATTACCTTGGTGGATCTGTTCATATGGTTGAACCGCTTTCGTGTTGTTGTCCCGGTGAGAGGACGAGCGATCTAGACCTTCAGGTAGCGGCTGAGCGCAAATCCTGATCCGGCCAGACCGATGACGACCCCCGCAATCGTGAGCGCTGCGGCGATCTGGAAGGTGGCGCCACCGCTCATCCCCACAGGGAGGAACGGAAGAGCCTCACCGAGCCGAGGCATGATGAGCGCTTGCAGTCCGACGATTGAGAGAATTGCAAGGGCCGCGCCAATCAGTGACTGCAGTAGGCCCTCGAGCAGGAACGGCGTCCGGATGAACCAGTTGCTCGCTCCCACAAGGCGCATGATGCCGATCTCCTTGCGCCGGGCGTAGATGGCGAGGCGAATGGAATTGTTGATAAGGATGAGCGAGACGACGGCGAGCATGGCCACGAAGGCGACCTCGAGCCAGCGAAGGACGCGCGTGAACGCGAAGAGCTTCTTGACGATCTGCTGACCGTACTTGAGTGACTCCTCGGGATTGTCGGGGCGATCGGCGACCTTGATAAACAGCGCATTCGCCTTGATCTTGGCGACCATCTGCTCGACGGTACGAGGGTCCTTAAGCGTGACATCGAGCGACGCCGGCAGTGGATTGCCCTCGAGCTGCTGAATGATCTCGGGGCTCTGCGCCATGTCGAGCTTGAACTTGGCAAGCGCCTGGTCCTTGTTGGTGTAGGAGACTCCCTCGACCAGCGTGTCCTCGGCCACCAGCGACTGTTGGAGCGAGTTCACATCCGCGGTCGGGGCACCATCCTTGATGAATATCTGGATAGTTACCTTGTCCTCAACCGACTTGACCACGCTGTTGACGATCACGCCCGTGACGAGAAAGACGCCAACGAGCAGCAGCGATAGATAGATTGTTATGACCGCACCGAGCGTGATGGCCCAGTTACGACGGAAGTTCTGAAACGACTCGCGGGCGAAGTACCCGATGTTAATCGGCATAGCCGTACACACCTCGGTCCTGGTCGCGGATGATCTTGCCATTGTCCAAGGCGATGACGCGGCGGCGCATGTTGTCGACCATGTCGCGGTCGTGTGTCGCCACGAGGACTGTGGTGCCAGTCTTGTTGATCCGCTCGAGCAGTTTCATGATGCCGAGCGACGTCTGGGGGTCGAGGTTTCCGGTCGGCTCGTCGCAAAGAAGCAGCGGCGGCCGGTTGACGAAAGCGCGCGCGATGGAGACACGCTGCTGCTCGCCACCAGACAGCTCATCGGGATAGTTGTCGATCTTGTCCTCAAGCCCGACGAGTCGGAGCACCTCTGGAACTTGGGTTCGGATGACGTGCTTTGACTTGCCGATGACCTCAAGAGCAAATGCGACGTTCTCAAAAGATGTTTTGCCGGGAAGCAACTTGAAGTCCTGGAAGACGCACCCGATGTTGCGACGCAGGTAGGGCACTTTCCAGTTCTTCATCGTGCCGAGATCCTGGCCTGCGACGATAATCTGTCCACGCGTAGGCGTGAGCTCCCTGAGAAGCATACGGATGAAAGTCGACTTACCCGATCCCGAATGGCCCACGATGAACACGAACTCACCCGAGCCGATGTCAACGTTGACGTCATCGAGAGCTGGCTTATCGGGGATGTAGTACTTGGAGACGCCCTTCAGGCTGATCATTGAAGGGCCAGTGCGCGGTAGAACCGCTGCGTCCGGCGCTATGGTGGCAGCCCGAACAGTCGTGTCGCTCATGTCAGTCAAAGGGATGCTCCAATTCGATTGCGACGATTCCCTATTGAGAGTTTAGCAAAGAGCGCGTGACAGCACCCTCCCGGGCGTGTGGAAGTCGTGTGAAGATGTCCTCTACCCACGCGTCGCGCGGTACCTGTGTGCAGCGTGAAAGCGATCAGCGAATAACCAAACTCGAAGCAGCCAGCTTGATGTCGGCCGCAGTCAGACCGAAGTGCGCCATGAGTTCGTCGGGCTCTCCGGACGTGCCAAAGACGTCGCGTACGCCGATTCGAATCAGCTTGCGCGGGGCGTGCTCGGCCAAGACCTCGGCGACTGCCGAGCCAAGACCGCCAATGATGCTGTGCTCCTCGCAGGTGACCACGACGCCGGTCTTGCGAACGCTTCGCAGGACCGTGTCCTCGTCGAGCGGCTTGATCGAGTAGGCGTCGATGACCTCGGCCGAGATATCGTCGGCTGCGAGGAGGTCGGCAGCGGCGAGCGCTTGCGCGACCATCACACCGCACGCGACGATTGTGACGTCGGTGCCGGTGCGCAGCACGTTCGCTCCTCCGACTTCTAGCTCGGCGTCGGCAGGGTAGACCTCGGGCAGGGTCGCGCGGCCCAGTCGCACGTAGAACGGGCCGGGCGTTGCGGCTGCAAGGCGGATAGCGGCCTTCGCAGAGTGGTAATCGGCAGGTACTAGGACGCGCATCCCGGGGAGCACGCGCATGAGCGCAAGGTCCTCGTTCATCTGGTGGCTGCCACCATCCGGACCGACAGTGATTCCCGCGTGGGTCGGCGTGATCTTCACGTTGAGACCGGCGTAGCAGACGGTGTTGCGGATCTGGTCGTAGGCACGCCCAGTGGCAAACACGGCGAAAGAGCCCGTGAAGGCGATCTTGCCGGCGACGGCGAGACCGGCGGCGACACCCATCATGTTGGCCTCGGCGATTCCGACGTTGAAGAACCGCTCCTCGTACTTCTCCGCAAGCTTGAAGGTGGTTGTGGACTTGGAGAGGTCGGCCTCGACCGCGACGACGTCGACGCCCTCGTCAGCGAGCTCAACCAGTGTCTCTCCGAGTGCTTCACGCGTTGCCTTGTTGCTCATGAGGCACTCCCTTCGGTCAGCGGGGTTAGCTCGGCGACAGCGATTGCGACCTGCTCGGCCGACGGGGACTTGCCATGCCAGCCGGCGTCACCTTCCATGAACGAGACGCCCTTGCCCTTGACGGTGTGGGCGACGATCATGGCCGGGCCGCCGGTGTGAGCCTTGGCGGCCAGCAGCGCACCGCGGATGGCATCCACGTCATGGCCGTCGATCTCGGTGACGTGCCAGCCAAACGCACGGAACTTGTCGGCGACGGTGCCGAGGCACATGACCTCGTTGCAGGCGCCGTCGATCTGGAGTCCGTTGTGGTCCACAATCGCAACGAGGTTGGACAGGTCCTCGTGGGCGGCGAACATCGCGGCCTCCCAGACCTGGCCCTCCTGCAGCTCTCCATCGCCCAGAAGGCAGTAGACCGTGCGATCGTCGTGCGATGGCTCGGGCACCTCTCCCCCGCGCAGTCCGGCTGCGAGACCCGATGCAATCGACAGTCCCTGGCCGAGCGACCCGGTGGAGACCTCGACGCCCGGCATCTTCCTGGAGTCCGGATGGCCCTGCAGCATCGAGCCGAGTTTGCGAAGCGTGCTCAGGTGCTCGCGGCCAAAGTAGCCCGCCTCGGCGAGGGCGGCGTAGAACACGGGGGCGGCATGGCCCTTGGAGAGGATGAAGCGGTCTCGCTCGGGCCAGAACGGCTGACTCGCGTCGTAGCGCAGAACGTCTCCAAAGTAGAGAGTCGCGACGATGTCGGCAGCCGAGAGAGATCCGCCGGGATGGCCGCTCCCGGCCTCAGCAATCATCTCGACGATGTCGATTCGCATGCGGGCGGCCTTGGCCTGCACAGCCGAGAAGTCCGGCATGGTGGCGCTCCAATCGTGGGGATGGATGTAGCTCGCTCTTGCGGGTGGAACATCGCGCATTTCTCGCCCTCCGTAGGGCGCAGAAAGAATACCACTCGATTGCGTGTCGGGCGCCTCTCAGCCAGCCATCTCCCTGAACCCTTCGCCGATGGCTTCATGCACGTTGGAGATGATGACCATCGCCGTCGGGTCGAGCTCCTTGACGATAGCTTTGAGGTCGTCGATCTCGTTGCGCGCCAGCACGACAAAGAGCGTCCCGCGCTTCTCGCCCGTGTAGACGCCGGTAGCTTCGAGGCGTGTAGCTCCTCGGCCCATGTCGTGGTTGATCGCCGCACCGATGGGGTCGGCAAAGTCCGAGATGATCCAGACGGCCTTCTCTACCGAGACGCCCTCCAGCACGAGGTCGATAGTGGCCGTGGCAACGAAGATCGCGACGACTCCGTAGAGCGCGAGGTTAGGGCCGAACTGCAACGCAGCCAAGACAGTGACGAAAGCATCGACGACGAGCATGAGCTGGCCGACACCAAACGGCACGCGGGAAGACAGGAGCTGCGCGACGATGTCGGTGCCGCCCGTGTTGCCGCCTCCCTTGAAGACAAGCCCCATCCCTAAGCCGGAGATGGCTCCGCCCCACAGTGCGGCGAGCAATAGGTCGTTGGATGCCAAGTGCGGCGTGAACGGCGCAAGGACGTCGACGAGTACCGAGAGCGCGACGGCACCGTAGAGAGTCTTGGCAAGGTAGTGCCGACCTCGGACGCGCCAGGCGATGAGGATCAGTATCGCGTTCATCACTAGCATCTGAGTGCCGACGGGAATCGTCACGCCGAACGTCGCCTTGGTCCAGTAGTAGATGACCGTGGACAGACCGGAGACTCCACCAGCCGCGATCCTATTGGGGATGAGGAAGACGTCTAGGGCCCACGCGGTCATCACGATGCCCACCGTCATCAGCGCGAAGTCTCGAACGCGCCGACTCTTGAGCACCCGCTGGACTACCATGACGCGCCCTTCGCAGGCGGTGGCGCAGGCGCATCGGGCCAGTTCGCTACTCCGCCAGCGTCCAGCCTGGGGCGCTCTCGCTTGGCGAGGAGGTGAGTGAGCACGGCCTCGGCCGAGCGGTTGATGATGCGCGCCTGGGAGAAGCCCAGCTCCTCGGCGATTGCCAGCGCCCTGTCGAAGCGGCCGATGCTCAGGGCGTAGTGCGCATCGGAGCCGATGGAGACGGTCGCACCGGCAGCTAGGGCCGCTTGTGCGAACTCGCGCTCGCGAGCAGTTGAGGCGGCGCGCGAGCTATACGGGTCAAAGCTGTGGTCGTTGAGCTCGAGGATCACGTTGTAGCGCACGGCTGCCGAGACGATCGCATCGAGGTCGAGCGGGAACTCGTCCTCGTTACCCGGATGCGTGATCTGGTCAACGAATGGATTGGCCATAACCTCAAGTAGAGCCTCAGTGTTCCTGGCTCTATCTGGGACGTCGAATCCGGTCGTGGGATGAAAGCCTACGGCGACGAAATCCAGTCCTTCTAGGATGGCATTGGGCAGGTCGATTCCGTTGTCGGAATCCGACGAGACGTTTGCTTCGCAGCCTTTGAGGACGCGGACGCCATCAAGGATGCTGGGCACCATCTTGAGATTCCAGAAGTACCACGGGTGCGCGCCCTGCGGAACGCTCGGCCCGTGGTCGGTGATCGCGATGAGCTCGAGACCACGGAGCGACGCGGCGCGCACGTTCTCGGTGACGGTCGAGTACGCATGGCCGGACGCGATCGTGTGCGTATGCAGGTCGGCCAGGAGCCTCATCGCGCTAGTCCGCATCCGCGGTGTCGGCGGTGGTCGCAGCCGCCGAGACGTTCACGCCAGCGCCCTCGGCGTGGACGCGCCAGCGGTGGTAGCCGACCACGAACTCGTCGATGTCGCCGCCGAGCACGGCGTCGACGTTGCCGGTCTCGATTCCGGTGCGCACATCCTTGACGAGCTGGTAGGGATAGAGAACGTAGTTGCGAATCTGGCTGCCAAAGGTGATCTCGCGCTTGGGGCCGCGCAGCTCATCGATCTCGGCGTCGCGTTTGGCCTTCTCGATTTCGTAGAGACGCGAACGGAGAATCTTCATCGCAGCATCCTTGTTCTTGTGCTGCGACTTCTCGTTTTGGCAAGTGACGACGGTCGCGGTGGGCGTGTGGGTGATGCGGACTGCCGAGTCAGTCGTGTTGACGCTCTGGCCGCCGGGCCCGCTGGAACGGTACACGTCGATGCGCAGGTCCTCGTCGCGGATGTCCACGGCGATGTCATCGGGCAGCACGGGGAGCACCTCGACGCCGGCGAAAGTGGTCTGGCGGCGCTTCTTCTCGTCGGTGGGGCTGATGCGCACGAGTCGGTGCACGCCGGCCTCCGAGGAGAGCATCCCGTACGCGTTGCGTCCGTGGACGGTGAATACCGCGCGATCGAGCCCCAGCTCGACGCCGGGAGTGGCGTCGTTGACGTCGACCTTCCACTTCTTGCTCTCGGCGTACTTGATGTACATCTTGAAGAGCATCTCGGCCCAGTCTTGGGCCTCGAGGCCGCCCTGGCCAGGCGTTATGGTGAGGATAGCGTCGCCTGCGTCGAACTCCTCGGCAAACCAGGAGCCGATCTCGAGGGAATTGATCGCCTGGGCGAGTTTGACGAGGCCGGCCGAGACCTCGGCAGCCATCTCCTCGTCGTTCTCCGCGAGGGCAAACTCGCTGGCAGTCTGGACGTCGCCCAGCGCGGCGACGGCGTCGTCGTAGGCTGAAACCTCGTCGCGGAGCAGGGATGATCGCGCCATGACGGCCTGAGCGGTGGACTGGTCGTCCCAGAAACCGGGCGCGGCGGCCTTTGCTTCCAGCGCCGAGAGCTCGGCGCGCTTGGCGTCCACGTGCAGGTAGGACGCCATCTGGCCAACCCGCTCGGCCAGTGCTGCAATCTCTTGGGTGCGGTTCTCGATCATGGTCCGCCTATGCGTTCGCGCCGTGACACCGCTTGTACTTCTTGCCGCTGCCGCACGGGCACGGATCATTGCGTCCGACGTCGGACCACGGGTCTTCCTTGTCCTTGACGACGGTGACGGCTCGGCCACTGCCCCCCGCCGCGGCAGAAGCCGCCGCGATCTGGTCGGGTGAAGGACCGCCGACACCAAACGCATCGGCCGCGGCTGACGCTCCGGCAAAGATCGAGGACTCGCTGGGCGCCGAGTAGTTGGCCGCCGAGAACGCCGGCGCTCTCTGAGGCTCGGGCTCAAATACGACCTCGATGTGGAGAAGCGTGCGCAGGAAGTCCTCGCTGATGGCTCTCACCAGCCCGCCAAACATATCGAACGCCTCGGACTTGTACTCCACCAGCGGGTCACGCTGGCCCATCGCACGCAGGCCGATGCCGTCCTTGAGGTAGTCCATTTCTTGCAGGTGGTCCATCCAGCGCGTGTCGATCACGCGCAGCATCACCTGGCGCTCAAGCTCTCGCAGGCCCTCGGCACCTAGGTCCTCTTCTTTGCGGCCGTAGGCCTCGAGCGCGCGACCGGTGAGCGCGTCGGCAGCCTCGTGCGGGTTGTCGACTTCGCCGCGCAGTTCTTCCACGGCGCCTTCAATACCGGTTAGCTCGCGATACCACAAGGAGAGCCCGTCCCAGTCCCACTCTTCCGAGTAGACCCGCTCCGGGGCGAACTCCAAAACGCCGTTGGAAATCGCCTCGGCCATCATCTCTTCGACTCGATCGTGGACATCTTTGCCGTCCAGAATTGCGTTGCGCTCGCCGTAGATGACCGAGCGCTGCTTGTTCATGACATCGTCGTACTCCAGCACGTACTTGCGTGCGGCAAAGTTCATCGTCTCCACCTGGCGCTGAGCGCTCTGGATGGCCTTGCTGACTAGGCCCGCCTGGATGGGCATGTCGTCGGGAATGTCGGTACGCTGCATCATCGACGAGATCCGGTCCATCCGGTCGCCGCCAAAGAGCCGCATGAGGTCGTCTTCCAGCGAGAGGTAGAACTGCGACTTGCCGGGGTCGCCCTGACGCCCGGCACGACCACGGAGCTGGTTGTCGATGCGTCGCGACTCGTGGCGCTCGGTGCCCAAGATGACGAGTCCACCTGCCTCGACCACGTCGATGTGCTCGGCTCGGGTGACGGCCTTGGCTTCCTCCAGAGCGGTCGCTTTCTGCTCCGGGGTGGCGTCCTCGGGCTGAACGCCACTGGCGCGCAGGATGTCCTCCCACAGGATCTCGGCGTTGCCGCCGAGGATAATGTCGGTGCCTCGACCGGCCATGTTGGTGGCGATGGTGACGGCGCCGGTGCGTCCGGCCTGGGCGATGATGGCGGCCTCACGCTCGTGGAACTTGGCATTGAGGACGTTGTGCTTGATGCCGCGCTTGGTGAGCAGCCGGCTGAGGCGCTCGGAGTTCTCGATAGAAATGGTGCCGACAAGCACCGGCCGACCAATCTCGTTGCATTCCTCGATTTCCACAGCGGCCGCCGTGAACTTGGCTTCGACGGTGCGGTAGATGAGGTCGTTGCGGTCGTCTCGGACCATGTCCTGGTTGGTGGGGACCACCATGACCGGGAGCTTGTAGATGTCGCGGAACTCGGCGTCCTCTGTGAGTGCCGTACCGGTCATTCCCGAGAGCTTCTCGTAGAGGCGGAAGTAGTTCTGCAGCGTGATGGTGGCCAGCGTCTGGTTCTCTTCGCGCACGTGCACGCGCTCCTTGGCCTCGATCGCCTGGTGCAGGCCCTCCGAGTAACGACGGCCGATCATCATGCGGCCGGTGAACTCGTCGACGATCATGACTTCGCCGTCCTTGACCACGTAGTCGACGTCGCGCTTGAAGAGGAACTCAGCCTTGAGTGACTGCTGCAGGTGGTTGACCAGCTGACCGGAGGGGTCGGCGTAGATGTTGTCGATGTTGAGAAGTCCCTCGAGCTTGCGGAGGCCGTCCTCGGTGGCGGCGATGGTGCGCTTGGATTCATCGAGCTCGAAGTCCTCGTCCGGACGCAGACGCGGGACAACCTTGGCGAACTGCTTGTAGGTGTCGGCGGACTTAGTGCCGGCGCCGGAGATGATGAGCGGGGTCCTGGCCTCGTCGATCAGGATGGAGTCGACCTCGTCGACGATGGCAAAGTGATGGCCGCGCTGCACGCGATCGCCCGGACGCACCACCATGTTGTCGCGCAGGTAGTCGAAGCCGAACTCCGCGTTGGTTCCGTAGGTGACGTCTGCCGCATACGCAGGGATGCGCTCCGAGGGCTCCATCTGGGACTGGATCATGCCGACTTCCATGCCCAGAAAGCGATAGATGCGACCCATCCACTCGCTGTCGCGCTTGGCGAGGTAGTCATTGACGGTGACCACGTGCACGCCCTCGCCCGGCAGCGCGTTGAGGTAGCCCGCGAGCGTCGAGACGAGGGTCTTGCCCTCGCCCGTCTTCATCTCGGCGATCTGGCCTGCGTTGAGAACCATTCCGCCGATGAGCTGGACGTCAAAGTGGCGCATGCCCAGCGCGCGTACCGACGCCTCGCGGGTGACTGCGAAGGCCTCAGGCAGAAGGCTGTCGAGGGTCTCGCCGTTGTCGAGCCGAGTTCGAAACTCGACGGTCTTGGCTGCGAGCTGGGTGTCGGACAGCGCCTGCATCTGGGGCTCGAGCTCGTTGATGCCGCCGAGTCGCTGCTCAAAGACGCGAAGCTGCTTGCCCTCACCCATCGTGAGGAGCTTTTGAAAGATATTGGCCATGAGTTTATCTACACCTCAAATGGGGGTTTTGGTCGGGGTTGAAGCAGCCCGATTCTAGCACAGGGAGTGCCGATTCCTGCTCAGCAGGGCCATGCCCACACAACGCACAGAACCTGCCGAGCAACCCGCATGCAAGGACCTATCGGACCCAGCCGACAACTGTACCGGCTCGTTCTTGGTGCCCCTCAGGAACTCCCGCTCCTCACCTCAATGAGCCGTGCTGCCGCTTGCGACGCCTGGTCTCCCAGGAGCCCGACAAGCCCCGCACTAATCGGCTCGGGTGAACCGACGTGGGAGCAGCGTATCGGGTGGTTCTTACCGGAAACTTACCGGAATCGTAATGAGGGGGTGAGGTAGTTTGTCGAACTCCCCTGACACATCTGGGTATCACAGATCGTATGGGCGCGGTTTTGCCTCCATGGCAAGTATTTCGTCATATAGTGCGCGCGTCTCTGCTGACGGGTCGATGCCAAGATCCTCCGAGAGCCGCCGAACGCAGCGGAAGTACGTGTCGATTGCCGAACTACGCTGACAGGAGTCAATCTCGCAGCGCATTTGTGCCTGATAGAGATCTTCGCGATGCTCATCGGCCTGAGTGGCCCGTCGCGCAAACGCAAGCGCACTCATACCGTCGCCCCCAGCCAACAGGATCTTCGCTGCCTGCTGCATGGCATCGATGTAGACCGACCGATAGTGCGCTCGGATGTTTGCAAACCAGTCGTCATACACGTCGCCTGGCAGCAGGTCTCCGCGATACGTCAACGCGACCTGCTCGTAGGCTTGAAGTGCCTCATCAAAGTTCTTATCGGCCGCTGCCTTTCGAGCTCGAGCCAATGCTTCCTCAAGGTCATCAATATCTGAATGAACTGTATCGCTCACGGCCTTACAAACGCCGTGAGCAGTCTCCACATACGGGCTCTTGGTGCCCGCCGACCCTTCGCCCCCGAGAACGGACTTCATCGTGCTCCAGGCAACGTAGAGATTGTTCTTAGCCCGTTCCTCGTCCATCTCCGGCCAAAGGTGTTCGATGACTTGATCACGAGGGACGTCCTGCCCACGTCGAATAACAAGCATTGCGAAGAGCATCCGGGCCTTTCGTTTGCGCCAGTCACGTTCCCGAATGATTCGCCCATCAACACTGACCTCAAGTCCGCCGAACATGCGCACGTGGCAGACGGGAAGGCCATCTGTGTCCCGAAGTCGGCGAAGCGCCTCATCATCGAAGAGCCTCAGACCCAGTGCTCGCCAAGTCGCCTCGCTCATGCAGGCATTGCCACTTGCCAATGCTCGTTCCGCATATTCGAGAGGAATCATCTGCAGTAGGTGGCCAGGCAATTTCTCGACTCCAACAGCCTCCGCGATCAGGGCCAGCAATTGAGGAAAAGCCCGGCAGTACATCGCAATCTGCCAGCTTGAGTTGCCCGAGGCGATGTAATCCACATGCTCCGCGAGGCGTCTGCTAGCACTGTTTCCAGCTCCATCCATGCGCTCAATCTCCGCGAGAATCATGTCAGCTCTGAGCTTGTGATATCTGTTGCCCTCAAACCCTTCGTCGGATGCCACATGAACCCACACCGACGCAGTCGCGACGTCCCCAAGCGCCAAGAAATCGGCCGATACCTCCAGCGCCGCGAGTCGCCTGCATCGAAAGACATCAACGACCGAAAGATGCTCGAACGCTCGCTCTGCGTGCATCAGTGACTCTTCAATCGCTCCGCTTGCTCTGAGAACTGTCGCAAGATAGATCCTGTTGACTTGGGCGCTTGGTTCATCTCCGGCTTCGAGACTCAGTCGGATTCCTTCCCTCAGCATGCCGAGCCCTTCATCGACACGCCCGAGACCCGCTTCAACACAACCCAACGAAGGGAGAAAACATCCCGATATCGTTTTGAGCCCCGCTACTGTTGCCTGCTCCAGGAGTTGATGGAGTATCAATCTTGCGCGCTCTAGCTTGCCTGTTTCGCAAAGACAGACCGCCAAGTTCCCTCGAGCTCCGAGTCGATCCGTCAGCCAGAGATGTTCACAATCGATGAACGGCGCAAGCTGATGCGCAGACTGGCCGAAATCCCCGCAAGCCAGTCCCGGAATGATTGATTGGAAGAGACACGCCAACATTCCCGTCCTTGAATCCATGCCATTACGCCCAACGAGGTTTCGGACGCGACAAAGTGCCCTATCACTCTCTGCGAACTCACCGCGCGCCGCAGCTTGAATGCCGAATGCGAGCAATGCAGACGCAGATGTGCCGTGTGCCATGTCGTCCAATGGAAGTCGCATCAGCTCCGCGGAGAGTACGGAGGCTCGATCGAACTGGCCTAGATTGCACAGGCAATGCACGATGCGAGAAATGGCCTCGACTCTGGTCTCCACGTCACCCATGTGCTCCGCCAATGACAGCGCTGCCTTGGATCGGGCAAGGGCGTCATCATATTGTTCAGCTTGTGCGGCCACGGCTGCCGAGAGAAGGAGGAGCCTTGGTTCGGCAAAGAGAGCCGATAATGGGACGAATTCAAGGAGCATGACAAGAGACTCCGAGCGGGAAGCATCCAGCAGCGCGGAACCGTTCTCAAGTAGCCAGGCTACGCACATATCCACGTCACCCAATCGCGAAAGCACCAGCGCTGCGCGAGTGAGGTCTTTCCGAGCCGTCAAAACGGGCACAGATCTGCGAATCATCTCTGGCCCACCAACCTCTGGCGATAGGTTGGCGTGCCGCATCCAGAACTCGACGACCGAGTCGTGGACAACAAACTCCGTTCTCCCTTGGTGAGGCTCATCGACTGCGACGAGCGGAAGTATCGCTGATATGTGATGCAAATCGTCATCGGTAAACGCCACGCCGAAGGATCTCAGATCAGAACACGTACCTGTCTTCAACAGCGACATAGCAGCCGCAAGCGTCATTTGCCGTTCATCCAACTGGCTTCTGATCAGGTGCTCTAGCCACAGTTGAAGACTTGTATTGGTAACAGAACTGCGGAGACCGTCAACCCCTATCCCCGGGTTTCGACACAGTACTGAGAACAGTGCAACGTGCCCTCTACATTCAGCGCGCAGGACCTCGGCCCTCTCAATCAGTGCGACCTCATGGGATTGGGATGGCGATTCGAAAAACTCAGCCGCCTCACGCTCCGTCAGCATCAAATCATCAGCACCGAGCACGGCGCAATTGCGAACAATCTCATCTCGAGCACCCACCACATCTCGAGCCGTGAAGACGAATCTGGCGCGCTTCCTTAGGGATGCTCCCATTCGTCTCGCCGTGAGCACCACATCGCCAATGCATTCACTGGAAACATCGTCGACAACGACGCAGACACTCTCTTCGGGAAGCTCGGCTGCGGTCGACTCGATGGCGTCCAGCAAGTCCGCAAGGTGAATGGTCTCCAGACCATCCAGATGCGGCGGATTGCAGTCCGGCAAAGCTAACCGCAGGCCGCGAAGTGTCTCCTGCGCAACAGTCCGACCATCGGGAATCGAACCGTCCGAAGCATCAATCCAAATGCTGAACCGGTGATGCAGCGCGAACTGCGCAGCCGCTACTGACTTGCCATAGCCGGACGGTGCGATGAGCACTGATACTCTGGATCCGCCCAGTCGCATCAAACTCGAAAGACGGTCTCGATCCATGCACTGGCTGACGTCTGGAACCCCTCTTGCCCAAGATGATGCACACATAAGCGTGCCTCCAAGGAACAAGGACGAGGGGTGTCCGAGTCTTCGCGGAAGAAGACAATACCCGCAAAACGCCGATGCGCGCAAGCATCACTTGCCTTAATCAACCGCTTAATCACCCGCTTTGACATGGTGCTCATGCAGCGATTCCCCTAGTGGTCCACCCGGGCTTTGGGAGCAAACCCCTCCGTCAGGTAGCGCAACCTGGTCTTCATCTGAATCTGCAAACACCCCAGGTAAGAGACCCTACTCTGCAGCGAATGTTGGGTTATCACCTCTGACATCCCCCAGCATCCCGCACACAATAATCACCACAACCGCAACCATGAGCGCGACATCCCCGGGGCTAACGAGCATGACGCTCCGTCCCCAGGCGACCGGAATCACGTCACCAAGCCACGCAAGCAAATCACCTTGGGTGGCCACTCGATAGAAACTCCCCGTGCTGCGAGCTACTTCAGCCGCCGAAAGCGTCGCGGCAAGTCCCGCTTTCCCGCCCAGGACAACCGGCATGGCCGCGTTAAGGAGCACCACATCGAGGTTCATGAGGATGCCCGCCGCGCCCAGAGCCATCCCAGGAAACTTCCAGTTCAAGAACATCGCGACGACCAGCAGTGATGAAGCTACCGTCCACACACCGAGTGCTATCTGGCTCGCGCCCACGATTCCCAATAGCCGACCACGAGCAACAGCTTGTATGACAAAGAGCGGAAGAATCAGCCATTCGAGGCGAAACTTGAGGAGGCCCAAACGAGACAGAGATCCGCCGCATGCAAAGCCCAGGACGATACCTAGGACAACGGCGACGAGCGCTGGCACTAGTTGACCGCCGGGATTCCGTACCCCAAGGCGAGAGCTGCGCCCACGACAAGGGACTTCGTGGAAGGCGAGACTCTGGCCGCAACACGATCGACTGAGCTGCCCACGTGCGCGGCGGCAACATCGGCATGCTCGGCAGCATCCACATCGCTCGCGAGCGCCACAATGAGTCCCGCGAGAAGATCCCCCTCAGCGTCCACCATCTCACCGCTCGAGTGTCCGTCGCAGATTCGGATAATCGGAAGCACGTCATCGAAGAAATGCACCCCGTCGAACACTTCCGATGAAGTTCCTACTACCGCCTCCGTACCATAGCCATCGCTCGGCACGGCAATGCCCGACGTATCGCCAATCGCATCGACGTCATGCAGCAGAGCTGCATAGTTGATGCGATCCACCTGATGTGCACTGAGGCCGACCCTCATCGCGATTGCCCGCGCCGTTGCGGCGGTTCGCTCTGCGTGGCCCACACGCCGAGCATCTTGACCCTCTGCGGCCTCAACGAGCACGCCAACGGTCGTCCGATAGAGTTCGCGGATGTCCTGCAACATCGCATACGACTGGCGCATGAGAAAGAGAAGGGCAACGACCGGTATCAAGCTCCAGGCGCCCATTCCCTGGAACGTGATCAGAAGGAGGACGGAAGCGGACCACTGCGCGAGCAGCAGGGGAGCCTGCACGCGCAAATTGCCGCGAAGCAGGCGGCCAAAGGGACGCCCCGTCCCAACTGCCGCCATAAGCTGCGCTGCGATCAGTTCGGTCATCAGGAACGCCGCCGCCACAAGCCCGGCATCGAGCAGGCTACGGTAAAGAACCGGGTACAGAGACAGCCCATAGGCAGTCAATGCACTGGCCCCCAGGGCCGCACAGCGGGCGACGACCGCCCCGACGACTCGACGTCGCTCCTCCGCTCCATGGCGAGCCAAGTGAGTAACCAAGACGGATCCGAGACAGATGAGCGCGGCCCACATCGGCCCCAGCAGAATCACTGCTGCTGCGCAAAGCGCTCCGCTGACGCCGATGCTGTCACCACGGGGAAGCGAGATGTCGAACGAGTCCAGAAGGAGGACCGCCAAGAAGAACCAAAGCACCGTCACGCTCGTGGTGGTCGACAGCCACTCAAATGGCGGGAATTCCAGAGCAAGTATCGGCACTACGCTCCACCCCCCTGCATGGGCGCAGTTACCGCACTTCCGGGCACCTTTGCAAGGTTCCCCTCTTCCTGCTCGATGCATCCCACACGTCCCTCGATGAATGCTCTCACCAAGTCAGGGTCGAACTGACTGCCCGCACCACCAATCAGCTGCGCAATAGCCTGCTCATGGGTCAGTGCAGGACGGTATGCGCGAGTTGTAGTCATGGCATCGTAGGAATCCGCAACTCCCAAAATGAGAGCAAGCTGCGGGATCGCGGGCGCCTTAGCCTTGAGCGGGTAGCCTCCTCCGCCGTACCACTCATGATGATTGCCGACGAATTCCGACAAGTCCTTGAGCGGCGGGATCTTCGCGACCATCTCGGCACCACGGCTTGCGTGAAGCCTCACCGACCCCATCTCTTCGTCAGTAAGGGATCCAGGCTTTGTCAGCAGCTTCCCAGGAACAGCGAGTTTTCCCAAGTCGTGTAGGAGAGCTGCGTATTCGAGTCGTTCGAGAGTTCTCGAATCAAGCCCCACGGCCGCGCCCAACTCGAGCGCATACCCAGCTACGCGCTCGGAATGACCACGCGTGTACGGATCCTTGGCCTCAAGCGCACCAATGAGCGAGCCGACCGTGTCGGCGTATGCCTCTTTGAGAGTGGCATACCGCTGGTAGAGCTGGCGAGCGACCAGTAGCGGCGCGACGAACAGCGGGAGGGCAAACAGGCTGATTGCCAGCCCCTGGGCTATCAAGTAGCCGACGAAAGCTAGCGCCAGCTGGGATGGGATAGCCCAGGTGAGTTGGCCCAGGGACGATCGAATGGTCTGCTGGCGAAGGGCGGTCAGGCCGAGCGCCAGAATCAGCACATTCCCGAGCGTGCACACCAGGGCAACTACCACCAGCGGCAGCAGCATCTTCGGAAAGTCGCCGTTGCTTAGCGGCTGTCCCGAGCCGAGTCCGGCGGTCAACAGCGTCCGCCCGCCCAAAGCCAAGTAGCTCCACCCTGCTGCCAGAGTGACCAGCACCAGCTCAGCGAGATTGAAGATCATGGCGCTTGGCGAAGTCTTGGCCCTGAAGTCCGCAACACTGATAGCAGTGAGAGCGGCAACAAATGCTGCGCTAGTAGGACCTGCAAGCAGTATCGCCGCAACCGTGAGCGGATATGCCAGAGAAACTGTATAGCTCGGAAGCGCCAGCGCGTAGTTTTCACTCAGCACTGCAGCGATGGCCAAGAGGGCGAGGGGTATCGATGCTTGTGGTGGAAGAGCGCGCAAAGAGAACACCATGCCCGACACGGCCAGCGCGAAAAAGGCGTAGGCGAGAAAACGGAAGGGACGGGGGGGCCGATTGGATTCTTCCATTCGGCTCACCCGCCCCTTACCAGTTGAGGACTCAGCGCCAAAAAGGCTATCGAATCTTCATCCACGCACCGCCCATAAGCACGACGGATGCGAGTGAGGCGAGAACCAGGTAAATACGCTTCATGGTGAGAAGACCCCCTTTGTAGTACAGGTTTGGTCTTCTCCCATCCCGCTAGTGATGGAAGAACGCTGTCCGCTCCGCTCATTTCAGTGCTGACAGTGTTTTTCGCACGGTGGTTCATGGCGCCGGTCCAAACTGGGGGATTCATTATTCAGTTGTCAGTAGATCCATTCGGCGGTTGATCGCGTCAAGTGTAGCGCGCACCACCGAGTCATTGTCATTTTGACGCACCATAGCCGAGCCTGAAAAGGTCTGCTCTCCCAACCCGCTCACGAGCGCTATGCAAGAAACTGCTGCCTTCTCTCTGCCCAGCTTCAGAATGGCAACATCCTCCAGAGCGAAGGATGTCTTGGCGTCCGCGTACTGGCTCACCGCATCCAGCGTGGCGTTTGCGACGATCCTGAGTCGGCCGGTCTGGCTTGCGGGGCCGCTCGCGTTGCCCGTGTATTCCACGTCGCCAATCTCCAGCGTGACGCTTGCCGACGCCTGCACTCCGCTCACCGTCGCACTGATCGAGCAGATGCGCGGGCGGACTGCCGAGGAGCGCCTGAGAGCGTCTGCCTCGGGCTTGACGGCGTCGCGGCCCAGAAGCGCGATGGAGATCTTCTTGTGGTCAACCGGAATGCCGAAGGTGGCCATGAGACACGACTCAATGTCGCGCACGAGTTGCTTGGGGGCCTTGGTCGGGAGAGCGAGCACGTGAATCTCCGAGATGGCCCCGTCGGGCTCGACCACGACCCGGGCAGCCTTGATCTCGCCCACTTGGGCAAGGGCGGCCTCTATGTCCTCGACACGGACCTGGGATGCGCTGGATTCCACTTGGGAACTCCCCTGCTACGGCGATGACTGCGACTAGTTGCTACGACGATTGCTGCGGCTGCTCTACCAAGTGTGAGGCGCGACACACTACACGCCACTACGTATCGTAGGCACCCCGTCAGAGCACTGTCAACCAGCAGATTCCGCGACGCAGTCTACGCACCATAAGCCGAGGAGCGCTCAGGGGCGCTCCTCGGCAGTTCTCGGGATGCGGATGTGGCTCCTCAGACGCGGGGCTGAATCAGTCCGTAGTCGCCATCGTTGCGACGGTACAAGACGTTGAGCATGTTGGAGTCGGCGTGGGTGAACACGAAGAAATCGTGCCCCAGCAGCTCGAGCTGGAGCATCGCTTCGTCTTCCGACATGGGCTTCGTGTCGACGGTCTTGGTGCGAACGACCTCGCGCAGTTCTTCTTCATGCTCGGAGAGTTGCGTATCGCCCGGAGCCGTCTTGACTACCTGCTGGCCGTGATTGCGCTTGTCGATGATGCGGCTCTTGTACTTGCGCATCTGACGCTCGGCCTTGTCGGCGGCGAGGTCTATTGCGGCGTACATATCCGACGCGGCTTCCTCGGCACGTACCACTGCGCGCTTCATGTGCAGCGTGATCTCGGCAATCGCCGGTGCCGAGTTTGCCGGGTTCTTCTCAACGTGGATGACGAGCTCGGCGTGCATGGGCTCTGCGTCGAACACCTTGGCGATTCGGCCGATCTTCTCCTCCGCGTAAACTCGGATTGGGTCGGTGACATGCATGTGGCGTCCGGTGACGGTAACTTGCATCGCGAACCTCCCTTGGGCGTTGAGGTGTAGATAGAAGATACCCCTCGCCGCACAACGCTCACGCGATAAGGGGTATCGGCCGTAAAAAGAATCGGCGGCTTACGTGATGTGGCCGAGAAAATCCTTGGTGCGTTCGCTCTTGGGGTGGTCGAAGACCTCTTCAGGCGTTCCCTGCTCGTGGACCACACCCTCGTCCATGAAGACGACACGATCGGCGACGTCACGTGCGAATCCCATCTCGTGGGTCACGACGATCATCGTCATACCGCCCTTGGCGAGCGCCTTCATGACGTCGAGCACGCCGCGGACCAGCTCGGGGTCGAGCGCCGAGGTGGCCTCGTCAAAGAGCATCACGTGCGGGTCCATCGCAAGCGCGCGCGCGATGGCGACACGCTGTTGCTGACCGCCCGACAGCTGCGCCGGGAAGTAGTCGACCTTGTCGCCCAGTCCCACCTTGTCCATCTGAACTGCTGCCAGCCGAGCGGCATCGGCCTTGGAGCGGCCGAGTACCTTTTGCTGGGCGAGCATGACGTTGCCCCTGGCGGTCAGGTGCGGGAACAGGTTGAAGCTTTGGAAGACCATCCCAATGTGCTCGCGGACCTTGTTGATGTTGGTTTTGGGGTCCGTGATCTCGATGTCTTCAAAGAATATCTTGCCGCCGGTGGGATCTTCGAGGCGGTTGATGCAGCGAAGCAGCGTCGACTTCCCTGAACCAGACGGTCCCAAGATGACGACAACCTGGCCCTTGTCGACCTCGAGGTCGACTCCTTTAAGAACTTCAAGCGATCCAAAGGACTTGTGCAGGTTTTCGATGCGAACGATTGGCTGCGGCATGGGTTACCTCGCCTCGTGCTCGGCGGCGGATGCCATAAGCGTCGTATCGGGACCGGCGCTCGAGGGCTTCCACTTGAAACGCGAGGGTTTCTTGGGCTTGGGCGTCGCCCCGCCTTCGGCCACCGCCAGGCGCTCCTCGAGGGTGCGGACGTAACTGATGAGTGGTGTCGTGACCATGAGATAGAAGCTCGCGGCCACCACGTACGGAGTGACGTTTCCGGTGATTGCCGAAAGGTTCTTGGAGTACATCATGAGCTCAAACACGCCGACCGCCGACAGCATGGCGGTGTCTTTGTAGAGCAGGATGAACTCAGACGTCATGGTCGGCAGGACACGCTTGACGGTCTGCGGAACGATGACGTTCTGCATGGCCTGCCAGTACGTCATGCCGAGCGAAGAAGCGGCCTCAAACTGACCGCGAGATATCGACTGGATGCCCGCACGGAAAATCTCGGCGAGGTATGCCGAGGAGTTCAGCGCGAGAACGATGATACCAAGGACGTATTTGTTTCCCTGGATACCGACGAGAGGGAGACCGAAGAACGCGATGTAGATCTGCAAAAAGAGCGGCGTTCCCCTGATGACGTTGATGTAGAACGATGAAATCCACCTGATCGGGGCGATCTTGGACATCTTGGCGAAGGCCAGCAGAAGGCCAGCGGGAATCGCGAGAGGAAAGCCGACGGCCACAAGTGCCATGGCGACGAGCCAGCCTTTGAACTCGACAAAGATGCTCGCGACGATGATCTGTGGCTTGAAGAACATGTTGAGGAAGTTGACCGAGTTCCAGGCCTTGACCCAGGCCTGCCCGTCGAGCCAGTAAATCATGCTCTCGGCCACAGTCATCTTCTTGAACGTGAGCGGCGTGGGAGCCGGTGGAATCGCAAAGGGTCCGCTGGCGGTATCGACTGTGCCGGTGATTTGGAACGTGCCGTTGTCGGGAGGCAGCACAATTTGCTCGACAGTGACGCGAATGTTGAGAGGCGGTTCGACAGGTTGGGAGAACGTGATGTTCAGGGTTCGGCCGTCGATCTTGTTGGTCGACCTTACGGAGGTTCGCTTCAGGCCCTCGAGAGTGATGACCTTGGTAGTGGACTTGGTGAGGTTGGTCCCCTCGGGCAGCTTCAGGACGAGCCCGCCGACAGCTGGATCGCCCGCCTTTAAGCGAAGCTCCCACGTCAGGCGCGTGGGCTTGCCGCCGTACGTGTCCTGCCCCGCAAACCCGTTGGGCCGCGTAGTGGAGGCCGTTACGTCCATCGCCATGGCTGCCACTGGCAGGACGGCGGCGCTGACAAGCATGAGAGCGACGATGATGGCCGCAAAGCGGGCCCGAAGCCGGAAGATCATGGTCATCGTTCGCATCCTTCACAGTTCGCTGACCGCGAAGGCCCCCGGCGGGCGCCGGGGGCCTCGCTGTCGCCCGTAAGTCACATCGCGCCACGTGTTGACGCGATGTGATTATGCTTTGAGAACCCTCTACTTGGCGGCGGGCTCGACGCCGAACCACTTCATGTAGATGGTCTTGTACTCGCCCGAGTCAGTAATCTTCTGGAGAGCGCCGTCGATGGCGGTCTTCAGCTCAGGGTTGGCCGTTGCGATACCGATGCCGTACTGCTCACCGGTGGGAATCTCAGCGACAAGCTCGTCACCAGTGTAGGAGCTCTTGACCAGGTACGCGGAGACAGGCAGATCGTTGACAACTGCGTCAACGGTGCCGGCGTTGAGGGCCGAGAAGGCCGCCAGCGTGTCGTCAAACGGCGTGATCAGCTTCGCACCCTTCAGGTTCTCCTTCGCCCACGTCTCGCCCGTGGTACCGGACTGAACGCCGATGGTCTTGCCGGTGAAGGCGGTGTTGATGGCGGCAGGATCGTTGCCGTCGAGCTTGGCGAACTTGCCCTTGACGACCGCGATCGACTGGTTGGAGTCGATGTAGGGCTCGGAGAAGGTGATCTCCTGCTCGCGCTGGGGTGTAATCGTCATGCCCGACATGATGACGTCGAACGTGCCGCCAGCCTTGAGCTGCGGGATGAGCGTATCGAACTTCTGGCTGGTGAAGTTAACCGTGTAGCCAAGCTCCTTGGCGATGGCGCCGGCCAAGTCAACATCGAAGCCTTCAGCGACGGCGCCGTTCATCGACTCAAACGGCGGGAAAGCCGTATCGGAGCCGACCGTGAGAACACCCGCCTTGACCAGCTTGGGAGCGGCCTTAGCAGGTTCCGTGGGAGTGGTAGCTGCCGGCGTGCCGCCACAGCCAGCGAGTGCCATAACCGCGGCAACCATGGCTAGAGCGAGTAACAGCGCTGTGATTCTACGAGCTTTCTGCATCGTTCCTCCTCGTCGTTTCTGACGTGCCCCCGCGCCGGACCTAAGTGCCGACGCTCCAGTTAACTACAGTGAATAGTACTACACCGCTTCTGCAAACGTGCGAACGCGTTTGTGCCTATTCAGCGAGGCAATCTGCGTATGCAAAGCGAATGTCCATGCACGGTTGAACGCGAGTCTATGCGATACAGAACCTCACGCGCCTGTTACGGGGTGACGCTTGTCTCGGTAGATGAACTCGCATCCTCACTCGCGGGAAGCTTGAGCTTGGGAAGCGACCCGACCCACTTGCTCCGGATCGCGTCGAGCACGCCGTCGGCAGAAAGCCCATCCAAGGTGCTGCGCACCGTATCCGCGAGCGCTACGTTATCAAGCGCCACCGCCACGCCGAGTGGAACCGCGGGCTCGACCTGCCCCACGAAGTGAACGGTCGGCATGTCGCGGATGATGTAGCCAGCAACTAGCGCATCCCCCGCTGCGACGCCGACCTTACCTTCGCGCAAACCATTCAGCGCGTCGCGCAGCGTCGGAAAGCCCACAAGGCTCTCGGCACCGAACTCCGACTGCAGCTTCCAAAACGCTGGTGACCCCTCTTGGGCACCAATCTTGACCGCCGTGAGGGTGTCCAAAGTCATCGAGGGGACGATGGCAGCCGTACTCTCGGTGGCAATGAAGAAGGCTGGCCCGTCGGAAAGATAGGACCCGGCGAGTGTTGATCGAGTGAGCGACTCTTGGCTGTAGGGAACCGAGAAGACCACGTCGACCTTGCCTGCGGCCAGCGCCGTTGCGGCATCGGACGGCTTCACGTCCACAAAGGTGGTGCTGAGCCCGAGTTTGGCAGCCAGCGCGGAGGCGACATCCAGATCGATCCCGGCCTGCTTGCCCCCGTCCGCTCCGCCGAAGGGTGGATACGATAGGTCAACCCCAACCTTCAGGGTC
>Ga0194043_1000298_pt1 | contig 26727 bp, 22 predicted proteins | sample JunL4415m_MetaG_FD_161274 | JGI IMG/M metagenome (GOLD analysis project Ga0194043, IMG submission 161274) | Anoxic zone freshwater microbial communities from boreal shield lake in IISD Experimental Lakes Area, Ontario, Canada - Jun2016-L442-15m | ecosystem: Environmental > Aquatic > Freshwater >...
TCCTGCACGCGGCCGGGGTTCCAGTCACGCCAGAGCGCAGCATTCGGTTCGCCACCGTGGTGACCATCGCTGAGCCGACGAACCTGGCCGACCTCTACTGGCTGGGCCGCGTCACCATGCTCACCGGTCATGAGCAGGTCGAGATCTACGACCGCGTCTTCCGTCACGTGTTCGAGGGCATGATCGACATCACCGACAACCGCGGCGACAGCAATCACGAAGCGCCCCCGTCCTCGACGCCGACGGGGGAGCGGAAGCCCGGTGACCCGAGCCGCCAGGCGGAGGCGCCATCCGGACCACACGGCACGGGTGCGACTCCCAGCGAGACCCTCGGCGACGAGGATCGCGACGAGGAGGACGCGAGCGTCCTGGCGGCGATGAGCGAGGAGGAGCGGATCTCCAACAAGGACTTCGCGGTGTGCACCGAGGAGGAGTTGGAGCTGATCCGTCGACTCGTCGAGCAGCTTCCGCTCGTGCCACCGATGCGGACCGGTCGACGATCGCGGCGGCATCCGGCCGGTCAGCGACTGGACGTCCGGAGCACCCTTCGACGTGCACATCGAACCGCGGGCGACCCGGTGGTGCTCGTGACGCGGAAGCGGACCGAGCGGCCTCGGCGGATAGTGCTCATCGCCGATGTATCCGGCTCGATGGCGCCGTACTCGCGGATCTACCTGCACCTGATGCGCGGAGCCGTCCAGGCGCTCAAGGCGGAGGCCTTCGTCTTCGCCACCCGGCTCACCCGGCTGACCCGAAGCCTCGCGGAGCTGCACCCGGACCTCGCGTACCAGAAGGCGCTGCTCGCCGCGCCCGACTGGGCCGGCGGCACGCGCATCGGCCAGGCACTCAACGACTTCCTCGACGAGTTCGGCCGCCGCGGCATGGCGCGCGGCGCCGTCGTCGTCATCGTCTCGGACGGCTGGGAGATCGAGGACCCGGCGCGGGTGGGCGAGGCGATGGCGCGACTGTCACGGCTGGCGCACCGCATCATCTGGGTGAACCCGCGCAAGTCGTCGGCCGACTATCAGCCGCTGGTGGGCGGCATGGCCGCGGCGATGCCCTACATCGACACGTTCGTCTCCGGGCACTCCGTCGACGCCCTGCAGGAGGTCATGGCCGCCATCCGCGGGTCCGACTCCGAGCCGGCGTTCGCCCGAGCGTCGTAGGGTTGCGGCATGACCGAGCTGTCGCACCTCAACGAACGCGGTGAGGCCCGCATGGTCGACGTCACCGCGAAGGACGTCACCACGCGCTCAGCAACCGCGCGCTGCACCGTCACTGTGTCGCGTGAGGTGGCCGGTCTCCTCGTCTCCGGGGGCCTGCCCAAGGGTGACGCGCTCGCGGTCGCGCGCATCGCCGCGATCCAGGCAACGAAGCGGACCCCTGACCTCATCCCGCTGTGCCACCCGATCGCGGTTCACGGTGTCGATGTCGATGTCGCGCTGGACGATGACGGCCCGTGCGTGGTCATCCTCGCGACGGTGCGCACGGCGGACCGCACCGGCGTGGAGATGGAGGCCCTGACGGCTGCGGCGGTGGGCGGGCTGACCGTCATCGACATGGTGAAGGGCAAGGACCGGTCGGCTGCCATCAGCGAGGTCGTGCTCCTGGAGAAGATCGGCGGTCGCTCGGGCCACTGGACCCGCGAGTCGTGAGCGACGTCCTGATCGCGCGCGTAGTCACCGTCTCGACTCGCGCCGCGGCTGGCGTCTGGGAGGACACCTCGGGCCCCGTCATCGTCGAAGGCCTGACTGCCCTGGGCTTCCAGTGCGAAGGCCCGATCGTGGTTCCCGACGGAGACGACGTGGCGCGTGTCCTACGCGAAGCCGTCGCCGATGAGGTGCACGTGGTCGTCACGACCGGCGGCACGGGCCACACGCCTGCCGACCTCACGCCCGAGCAGACTCGCACCGTCATCGAACGCGAGTCGCCCGGGCTGGCCGAGGCGGTGCGGTCGTACGGCGTGGCCCGCGGTGTGCCCACCGCGATCCTGTCGCGCGGAATTGCCGGCATCGCCGGACGCACCCTGATCGTCAACCTGCCCGGATCGACGGGTGGCGCACGCGACGGCATTGCCGCGCTGGCACCGGTGCTCGGGCACGCCGTCGACCAGATCCGCGGCGGCGATCACCCCCGCGAGAACTAGGGCGTGGTAGTGAAAGCGCCGCATCCGCGGCCATTTCACTACCACGCCCTAGCTCTCGGCGGGGAGGTGGACCTACTCGGCGGGGAGCTGGACTGTCCAGAACGTTGCGCCGAACGGGTCGGTCATCGGGGCCATGCGCCCGAACGGTGAGTCGAACGGCTCCGTGAGCACCGCTCCGCCGAGCTCGCCAGCCTGTGCGGCGGCCTCGCCGGCGTCGTCAACGGCGAAGTAGACCAGCCAGTGCGACGGGACACCGTCGGGGGCGCCCATCATGTCGCCGATGCCGCCCGCGGGTGCGCCGTCGGCCCCGAGCGCGAACGTCGCGTATGCGGGACCGGCCATCTCCATGGGGGTGTAGGAATAGCCGAATACCGCTGCGTAGAAGTCCCGCGCCGCATCGGGGTCGCTGCTGCGCAGGTCGCACCACGCGAAGCCACCCGGAGCACCAACGACCTCGAAGCCGATCATGGTGTCGGCCTGCCACACGCCGAACACCGCCCCACAGGGATCGGCGGCGATGACCATGCTGCCGAAGTCACCCACCTGCATGGTCGGGACGAGGACGGTGCCGCCGTTGTCGACGATGGCCGCGGACGTCTCGTCGGCATCGGCACTGGCAAAGTAGAGCGTCCACGCGGTGGGGGCCGAGCCGTCGCTGGGCATGAAGCCAGCCGTTCCGGCGTCGCCGACCGACGCGGTGCTGTAACCGCCGAAGGCCGCGTTGCCGGGTGGGATGTCCCATCCCAGGACGGCGGCGTAGAACGCCCGGGCGGCGTCCATGTCCGTCGGGGAGATGTCAGCCCAGCAGGGCAGGCCGGGTGCGAACTTGGTTTCGGTCATAAGGGACATCTCACCCCACGACCGAGTCGGCGTCCAGCCCCAACGGGGCGGGAGTCTCGGATGCTCAGCTGCAGGCGGCGGATGGCCATTAATGGCCTTTGCGGTGGTGTATGCGGTACACCAGATTCGTGACGACGCCGAATGCCGGGATTCTCTCTCGCGCACGGTCGTCGGGTGCGTGGTACCTCGCGGCGCTCCTGGTGGCGCCAACCCTGTACGACTCCACCGACAGGGTGGCCCAGGATGGCGGGGCCTTGGGGGTCCTGCCGTGGAGTCTCGTAGCGCTCTACTCTGCCGCCGCATTCGCTGTCGTGTGCTGGGTCAGGTATTCCTCGGCGGCACCGTGGTCGCCGTGGATGCGGGGCTGGCTCTATCTGGGTGTCATCCTCTGGCTCTTCGTTCTCGTGTCCTCGTTCATCCAGGGGCAGCAGGCGGTGGGGGCGGCGGCCTTGGTACCCCTGACCTACCTACTCATCTTGATCAAGAGGCCGTCGCGTGAAGACTGCTGGCGTGCGGCTGACGCATTCGCCTGGGTCCTGGTCGCCTTCTCCGGGTTCATGTTGGCCCTGGAAGTGGCCCACGTCATTCCGGCCTGGTACGCGGCCCACGGTCAGGTGGGCACGGACCTGCTGGCGTTCGATCAGGGTAATTACTGGTTGCCGCTTCGAAGCCTGCTCGGTCTGGAGGGGCGATGGGGCGGGATGGCGGGCTTCCCCAACATCGCCGGTCAAGTCGGAGCCCTCCTCATCGTGTACGGACTGGTCCGGCCGAACGGACGTCGCGCTGCCTTCGTCACAAGCGGGATAGTCACGCTCCTGCTGACAGACTCGCGCACCTCGTTCGCGGCCGCGGCCGTGGGGCTCCTCCTCGTCGCAGCGCTGCCGGGCTGGGGTACTCGCTATTGGCACATGACGCCGACCCGAATCTTCGCAACGTGCCTTGGCCTGGCATTCGCACTCCGGGTCCTGGTCAAGATCGTGCTCGATCCGGCCCTAACCGGGCGACTGGCGATGTGGCCGCAATTCCTCTCGCTGGTTCGCGGTTTCATGCCGTTCGGTGCCGGTCAACGAGGTATCGACGCAGCGATCTCGTCAGGGCAGTTGCCGGCCTGGGCCCACCAAGGGCACAACATCTTCCTCGACGCGCTCGTTCGTCACGGCGTCGTCGGACTCCTGCTCACTGTCGGCTTCATGGCGATCGCGATCGGTCTCACGGTGGGACAGGCCCGAAGGGAGCGCGGCGTCGGACTCGCCCTGGTCGTCGCCCTGATCGTGTCGTGCCTCGGCGACCTGGGCGTCGACTGGACCTACCCCAGCGAGGGGCTCTCGTTCCTGCTGGTGGCGGTGATGGTCGCGCAGTCTGAGACCAGCGACTACCGCTTGGCGGCCGCCAGCAGCAAGGTCGCCACGTCGACGACTTCCACACCCTCGGCGACGCCCTCGGACTGACGGCTGGTCACCGCGTCGTTCAGCATGACGTTGCAGAACGGGCAGGCCACGGCGACCTTGTTGGCCCCCGTCGCGAGCGCCTCGTCGCCGCGCACCACGTTGACGTGCTGGCCGATCTTCTCCTCCATCCACATGCGCGCGCCGCCGGCGCCGCAGCAGAAGGACTTGTCGGCGGTGCGCTCCATCTCGAGCTTCGTGGCGCCGGTGGCGTTGATGAGCTCGCGCGGCGGGACGTACACGTTGTTGTGACGGCCGAGGTAGCACGGATCGTGGTACGTGACGGTCTGGCTGACCGGAGCCACGGGCGTGAGCCGGCCGGCCTTCACCAGGTCGTTCAGTAGCTGCGTGTGGTGCACGACCTCGTAGTTGCCGCCGAGCTGCGGGTACTCCCGCTTGAGCGTGTTGAGGCAGTGCGGGCACGTCACGACGATCTTGGTGGCCTTGATCTCGTTGAGCATCTCGACGTTCTGCATCGCCTGCATCTGGAAGAGGAACTCGTTGCCCGCGCGCCGGGCCGGGTCGCCCGTGCAGGTCTCCCCCTCGCCGAGGACCATGAAGTTGACGCCCGCGATGTGGAGCAGTTCGGCGACGGACTTCGTGGTGCGCTTCGCGCGGTCCTCGAAGGCACCCGCGCAGCCGACCCAGAACAGGTAGTCGACGTCGTCGGGGATCGCGTCCTCCCCATCCATTCCGAACACCCGCACGTCGAAGTCGACCTCGGCGATCCACGCATTGCGGTCCGAGGCATTCATGCCCCAGGGGTTGCCCTTCGTCTCGAGGTTCTTGAACATGCCGTTCAGCTCGGACGGGAACTCGGTGGCGATCATGACCTGGTTGCGTCGCATGTCGACGAAGTGGTCGATGTGCTCGATGTCAACCGGGCACTGGTTGACGCACGCGCCACACGTGGTGCAGGCCCAGAGTGCATCCTGATCGATGATCGGCAGGTCCGCACCTGTCGTGCGGTGACCGTCGAACGTGTAGCCGTCGTCAGCGCTGTGCTCGCTTCCGTCGCGCGGCCCGATGAACGGGCGCTCGACCTCGGCCTTGACCTCGGGGGACACCGACGCAAGCGCCTCCTCGTGCATCTCGCCGAGGCCGGGGTGCTTGCCCTCCGCCGCCATCAGGTACGGCGCCTGCGCGAACATCGTGTCGCGCAGGTTCATGATCATCAGCTTGGGAGAAAGCGGCTTGCCGGTGTTCCAGGCGGGGCACTGCGACTGGCAGCGGCCGCACTCAGTGCACGCCATGAAGTCGACGTAGTTCTTCCACGTGAAGTCGCCGATATGGCCCTTGCCGAAGGTGGCGTCGTCCGGCGGGTCCTCGAAGTTGACCGGCGCACCGTCGTAGTAGATCGGCAGCAGCGGGCCGAGGGCGTTGGGCCGACGCGACGTGTACACGTTCACCGGTGCGGCACCGATGTGCAGGTGCTTGGAGTTCAGCACGATGACCAGGAAGATCAGCACGACCGCGATCTGTGCCCAGATGCCGGTTGTCTCGATCCAGGTCAGGGTGGTCTCGCTGAGGCCGGACAGGAACGACCCGAGCCAGTCAGAGAAGTAGGCGCCGCTCTCGAAGGGCAGGTTGCCAAGGGCCGACTGGGCTGCGCGGTACCAGAAGAGCGTCGCGACGACCAGGAAGATCATGAACAGGATCAGCCAGGCGCCCTTGGTGTGGGACCCGAAGAACCGCGACGCACGGCCGAGCTTGGCCGGGTTGTTGGTCGCCCGGAGGTACGCGAAGATCGCGATGCCGACGAGGACCAGCAATCCGAAGGTGTCCTCCAGGAAGCCGACGACAGGCCACGTGCCGACGATGGGGATGTGGAAGTCGGGGACGAACAGCGCGCCGTAGGACTCCAGGATCGTAAAGCCCAGGACGAGGAAGCCCCAGAAGGCGAAGACGTGCGCGAGGCCCGGCACCGTCCATTTGAGCAGCTTGCGCTGGCCCAGTACTTCCTTGGCCTCGGCCTCGACGCGCTTGGGAGCGTCCGAGGTGCGGCCAACCGCAGGCTTGCCCGAGCGCCCCAGCGAAATGAGGAACCAGACGCGCTTTCCGGCGAAGAACAGGATGATGACGGTGATGGCGACGCCGACGACGGCGCGCAGAATCATGTGCGAATCCACGAGTTGAGCGTAGCGCCCTCCTTGACCGATGATCGTGCCCTCGCCTAGGGAAGGCTGAGGCTGTGCGGACTGTGCTGAAACGCTCGATGAGTCAGGCGACGGTCGATCCGACGGCCTACGTCGCCGTGCTGGCGTTGGGTTATGCCTGTGCGTTGTTGGCCGGCCAGATTTGGACCGACGTCGAGGTGCTGCCCGGGCTGACGCCGAGCGAGATCGTCGTATGGCTGAGCGTCGTGACCGGCCTACTCCTGTGGCTGCGTTGCCGCGTGTGGTCGCGGTCCGCGCTCGTGCGTGCCTTCCTCGGGGTAGTCCTCGTTCTGTGGGTGCTCACGATGACGCTCGAACTCGTGCGGGGGCCGGTGCCCGAGCGAGCGTCGCTGAGCCTAGGGTTGGCGTTGGCGCTCATGATTGCCAAGCCACCGGGCCCAGAGGCAGCCCTTCGTGCGATGACGGTGTTGGCGTGGGCAATCTGCGGCCTGGCCGCGGCGTCCATCGCCCTTGAGGCGCTGGGAGTCGCGTGGGCCTGGTCATCGACGGCTGATGCGTTCGGCCTTGGCGACTTCGAGCGGGATTCCTACTGGCTGCCGATCTCGGACGTTCTGGGCATCCACGGGCGCTGGGCTGGTCCGTTCCTGCACCCGAACCGTGCCGGACCGGTGGCGGCCGTGCTTCTGGTATTCGGGCTCAGGCGGGCGGGGACCAGTGGGTGGGTCTTCGCATTGACCGGCCTGGTGATGCTCGCTCTGACGGCGAGCCGGGCCTCGGAGATCGCGGCCCTCGCCGGCGTCGTCACGATGATTGTTGCGCAGCTCTTCCTGCGCGAACGCAGGCAGGAGGCGTTTCCACGAGGGCTCGCGGCATTGGTCTTCGCCGGCGTCGTCGTCCTCCTCATGGCGCCTGTTGTGCTTCCTCCCGGTTCGGGTACGGCAGTGGGCCCCCGTGCTTATCTGGCGTCGGCGGCGTCCGGCATGGGAAGGACGACGATCTGGCCGGAGTACGTGAGGTTGGGGGAGCAGTCACCATGGACTGGCATCGGCGCAGGGGGAATCTTCGACGCGATTGCGAAGGGCGCTTTGCCGGCCTGGGCGATCCATGCCCACAACACCTTCCTGGACGTGGCCGCACGTCATGGAGTCGTGGCCCTGCTGCTCCTCATAGGACTCTTGACATCGGCCTTGATCGTTACGGTCGGATCGTGTCGTCGAGGTTTGCCGTTGGGCTTGGCGCTCTTGGCGGTCGTCGTCGTCAACTCCATGGGCCACACCGTGATGAGCTTCGTGTTTCCGGAATTCCCGCTGTGGGTCCTGCTTCTTGCTGTGATGATGAGTGTTCCCGACGGAGGGACACACGATGACGGCTAATCCTCTGGGCATCCACGCCCTCGTCTGGGTGGGCGGCTGGACCGAGCAGGACTGTGAGAAGGCGGTCTCGTCGTCGGCGGGCCTGGGGTTCGACATCATCGAGATCCCCGCCTTCGAGCCCCGCGAGATGGACGCGTCGATGACCAGACGGGTCTGCGAGCAATACGGCATGGCGCCGACGATCTCGCTTGGCCTGACCCACGAGTCGGACATCAACTCCGAGGACGACTACACGATCGCCAAGGGCCGCCAGACCCTGTTCGACGCCCTAGAGTTCGCGCGCGCGATCGGCTCTGGGTACCTCGGTGGCGTCATCTTCGGCGCGCTCGCCCGGTATGAGGCGCCAACGACCGACGCGGCCCGTCGCAACTCGGCGGCCGTCATCAAGGAACTCGGGCAGGAGGCCGCTAAGTACGGCATCACGATCGGGCTGGAGTTCGTGAACCGCTACGAGAGCAACCTGCTCAACACCGCGCAGCAGACCCTCGACTACCTCGACATCGTGGGCGAGGACAACGTCAAAGTGCACGCCGACGTGTATCACATGAACATCGAGGAGAAGGACTACCGGACGCCGCTCGTGGCCTGCGGGGACCGGCTCGGCTATGTGCACGTCGGCGAGTCGCACCGCGGGTATCTCGGCACCGGGACGATCGACTTCCCCGAGTTCTTCGGCGGCCTTCGCGAGATCGACTACGCGGGCCCAGTCACCTTCGAGTCGTTCTCGTCGGCGGTGGTGTCGCGGCACCTGTCGAACACATTGGCGATCTGGCGCAACACGTGGACCGACGGTGCGGACCTGGCCGTGCAGGCGCGCGATTTCATCCGTGCCGGACTGGCTGGCGAGCCCTAGCCGACCGACAGCCGCCACACGACGTCGTTGGCGGCCGCGAGCTCCGGGGCGAGGAATCGGTCCGGCCCTGGTCCGGGGACCGCCTGGCGCAGCTGCGCGATCACGGCGGCGGTCGCGGGTGCTGGCTCCAGCGGTGCGCGGAGTTCGATCGCGCGCGCGGAGGTGACGAGCTCGATGGCCAGGATTCGCGCGAGGTTGTCGACGGCCGTCCGCAGTTTGCGCGCCGCGTGCCAGCCCATCGAGACGTGATCCTCCTGCATCGCCGAGCTCGGTATCGAGTCGACGCTCGCGGGAGCGGCGAGCCGCTTGTTCTCGGACACCAGTCCTGCCTGCGTGTACTGCGCGATCATGAGCCCGCTGTCCACGCCGGGGTCGTAGGCGAGGAACGGCGGCAGGCCGTGCGAGCGATTCTTGTCGAGCATGCGGTCGGTGCGGCGCTCGGCCATTGATCCGAGGTCGGCGACGGCGATGGCCAGGAAGTCCAGGACGTAGCCGACGGGAGCGCCATGGAAGTTGCCGTTGCTGGAGATTGTGCCGTCGGGCAGCACGACGGGGTTGTCGATCGCCGCCGCCAGCTCGCGCTCGGCAACATTGCGGGCATGCGTGATGGTGTCGCGGACGGCACCGGTCACCTGCGGCGCGCAGCGCAGCGAGTACGCATCCTGGACGCGGTCGTCGTTCTCCGTGTGTGACGCGACGATTCCCGAGCCGGCGAGATTGCGGAGCATGTTCGCGGCGCTGATCGCCTGCCCGGGGTGCGGCCGCAGCTCGGTGTGCAGGTCGTTGCGGAACACCTGGTCGGTGCCAAGCAGTCCCTCGACGCTCATCGACGCGGTCATGTCGGCGACGTCGCACAGGTGCTCGAGGTCGCCGACCGCCATGATCAGCATGCCGAGCATGCCGTCAGTGCCGTTGATGAGAGCCAGGCCCTCCTTCTCGCGCAGCTCGACTGGCGCGATGCCGGCCTCCGCGAGCAGTTCGGGTACCGGGCGCTCAACGCCGTGGCTGTCGTAGGCAGCTCCCTCGCCCATGAGGACCATGGCGCAGTGCGCGAGCGGGGCGAGGTCGCCGCTGCACCCGAGCGAGCCGTACTCGTGGACGACGGGGGTGATCCCTGCATTGAGCAGCGCGGCCATCGCCTGGGCGACCTCGGGCCGGATGCCGGTGCGGCCGCTCGCGAGGGTCTTCAGGCGCAGCAGCATCAGTGCCCGCGCGACCTCACGTTCTACCGGCGCACCCATCCCCGCGGCGTGACTGCGAATGAGCGAGCGCTGCAACTGCACGCGGTCCTCGACCGGGATGTGCCGGTTGGCCAGCGCGCCGAAGCCGGTGGAGACGCCGTAGACCGGCTCTGGCGATGTGGCGAGGGCGTCGATCTGCGCGCGCGAGACGGCCATGGCCGCGAGCGATTCCGGGGTGATCTCGATGCGTGCTCCGTCGCGGGCTACCGCGATGACTTCGGCCGTGGTCATGCCTGACGTGCCGAGGAGGACGGTTGCGCTCATGAATCGACCTTAGGGGTGAGCTCGCTGTGCCAGATGCGATCGATGAGATCGACGCCCGGTCGGTAGGCGAGGTGGACGTGACTGGGAGCGTCGAGGCTGACGAGGTCGGCGCGCACCCCGGGAGTGATCCTTCCGACGTCATCACGGCGCAGCGCCTGAGCGCCGCCGGCTGTCGCCGACCACATCGCCTCGTCCGGTGTCATGCGCATCTCGCGGACGGCGACGGCGATGCAGAACGGCATGCTGGTGGTGTAGCTGGAGCCGGGGTTGCAGTCAGTCGCCAAGGCGACGGTGACGCCGGCGTCGAGCATCCGCCGCGCGTCCGGGTAGGGCGAGCGCGTGGAGAACTCTGCCCCGGGAAGCAGGGTCGCAACGGTGCTGCTGCCCGCGAGCATCGCGATGTCCTCGTCCGAGGCGAACGTGCAGTGATCGGCGGAGGCGGCATCGACCTCGACGGCGACCCGGATCCCGTCGCCGTGCTGCAGCTGGTTGGCATGGATGCGGGGCTGCATCCCCTCCTGGATGCCGGCGAGCAGGATGTGCCGCGCCTGGTCGGCGTCGAAGGCTCCGCGGTCGCAGAAGACGTCGATCCAGCGCGCGAACGGCGCGCACACGCGCAGCATCTCTCCGGCCACCAGCGCGACGTAGTCGTCGGCTCGGCCGGCGAACTCCTCCGGCACCACGTGCGCGCCGAGGAAGGTGGTCTCGTGCGTGGCCTCAAGCGCCAGGCGCAGGGCGCGGGCCTCATCGCCCACGGTGAGCCCGTACCCGGACTTCGTCTCGAAGGTCGTGATGCCGCTCGAGACCATCTCGAACGCCAGGCGGCGCAGGTTCGCGCGCAGTTCGTCGTCTGACGCCGCGCGAGTGGCGGCGACCGTCGTGCGGATCCCGCCGGCGGCGTAGGGCTGCCCGGACATGCGGGCCGCGAACTCCACTGCGCGGTCGCCGGCGAACATCAGGTGGGCGTGGGAGTCGACGAAGCCGGGGATGACGACCCGACCTTCGAGGTCGACGAGGCTGTCGGCCGGTCCGCAGTCCGCCGAGGACCCGACCCAGGTCACTTCGCCATCCTCGATCACGACGGCGGCGTCGGGGATCAATCCGAGCACGCCGTCGCCGAGCTCGGGGTCGTTGGTGACCAGTGACCTGATGTTGACGAGTGCAACGCTGCCGGTCGACTCGTCAGGCACCCATGCCCTCCATCATCGGGATGCGGACATCGCGTTCCTCAGCAACCTCAATCGCCTCGTCATAGCCGGCGTCGACGTGCCGGATGACTCCCATGCCGGGGTCGTTGGTGAGAACACGCGCCAGCTTCTCGGCCGCGAGTGGTGTGCCGTCAGCGACGCTTACCTGGCCTGCGTGGATCGATCGCCCGATCCCGACGCCACCACCGTGGTGGATGGAGACCCACGAGGCGCCGGACGAGATGTTGACCATGGCGTTGAGCAGCGGCCAGTCGGCGATCGCGTCCGAGCCGTCGAGCATGGCCTCTGACTCGCGATACGGCGAGGCGACGGAGCCGCAGTCAAGGTGGTCGCGGCCGATGACGATCGGTGCGCTGACCTCACCGCTCGCGACCAGGTCGTTGAAGACGGCGCCTGCCTTGTCGCGCTCGCCGTAGCCCAGCCAGCAGATGCGGGCCGGAAGGCCTTGGAAGGAAACGCGCTCCTGGGCCATCGTGATCCAGCGGTGCAGGTGCTCGTTGTCGGGGAACAGGTCGAGCACTGCCTTGTCCGTGCGGTAGATGTCCTTCGGGTCGCCGCTGAGTGCGACCCAACGGAACGGACCCTTGCCTTCGCAGAACAGCGGCCGGATGTATGCGGGGATGAACCCGGGGAACGCGAAGGCGCGGTCGTATCCGCCCTTGCGCGCCTCGTCGCGGATGGAGTTGCCGTAGTCGAAGACCTCTGCGCCCTTGTCCAGGAAGCCGACCATCGCCTCCACGTGCTTGGCCATCGATGCCTGCGCTCGATCGGTGAACTCCTCGGGCTTGCGGTCCGCGTAGTCGCGGGCGTCGTCGAAGTCGATCCCCTCAGGGATGTAGTACAGCGGGTCGTGCGCCGACGTCTGGTCGGTCACGATGTCGATCGGCACATCGCGCCGCAGCAGTTCCGGGAGCACCGTCGCCGCGTTGCCGACCAAGCCGACCGAGACGGCCTTGCGCGCCGCCTTGTAGGCGAGCACCCGCTCGATGGCGTCGTCGAGGTTGTCAGCGATCTCGTCGAGGTAGCGGGTCTCGACGCGACGCCGAAGGCGAGTCGGGTCGATGTCGATCATCAGGCAGGTGCCCTCGTTCATCGTGACGGCGAGCGGCTGCGCCCCGCCCATGCCACCGCACCCGGCGGTGACGGTGAGGGTGCCGGCGAGGGTGCCGCCGAACCGCTTGGCCGCGACAGCCGCGAACGTCTCGTAGGTGCCCTGAAGGATCCCCTGCGTGCCGATGTAGATCCACGAGCCGGCCGTCATCTGCCCGTACATGGTCAGGCCCAACTGCTCCAGCCTTCGGAACTCCGGCCAGGTGGCCCAGTCGCCGACGAGGTTGGAGTTCGCGAGCAGGACGCGGGGCGCCCACTCGTGCGTCCGGAAGACGCCGACGGGCTTGCCGGACTGCACGAGCATCGTCTCGTCGTCCTTCAAGGTGGTGAGCGTGCGCACCATGGCATCGAAGGACGCCCAGTTGCGCGCGGCCTTGCCGGTGCCGCCGTAGACGACGAGCTCGTCGGGGTGCTCGGCGACGTCCGGATCGAGGTTGTTCATGAGCATGCGCAGCGCGGCCTCCTGCGGCCAGCCCTGGGCGGTACGGGTGGTGCCGCGAGCGGCGCGGACGGGGCGGGGTCCAGTCATGCGGACATTCCAGTCCTGTCGGGACCCTCGCGACATAGTGTTGGCCGTGTTGGTGTCTGAGATACGAGATTCAAGGGAGGGAGCCGGATGCCGGGCAACGTCCCCGCCGCCACGCGGACGCTGGCGATCCTGCGCACGCTGGCCGCTGCGGCGGGCCCGGTGACCGCCACCGCCTTGGCGCGAGACCTCGGACTGCCTCGCTCGTCGACCTATCACCTGTTGACGGCCATGTCGGACGCCGGCTTCGTCGCGCACTACCCCGAGGAGGAGCGCTGGGGGCTGGGCGTCGCAGCCTTCGAGATCGGGGCGGCCTATCTGCGGCACGAGCCGCTCGAGCGCCAGGGCCGTCCGGTCCTCCACCGGCTGTCGCACGATGTGGCCGAGATCGCCCCGGTGGTCGCACACCTCGGCGTCCTGCACGGCCGCGAGACGCTCTATCTGCTCACCGACTCCCCACGCACTCCGGTCACCATCGTGGCCGACGTGGGCGTGCGACTGCCGGCATCGCTGACCGCATCGGGGCGCGCGATGCTCGCGCTCCTGCCGGCCGTACAGGTCCGGGCCTTGTTCCCCAGTCGCGAGTCGTTCGTCGATCGCACGGGCTCGGGTCCCACGTCGCCGACGGCATTGTCGAGGATGCTGGCCGTCGAGCGCGCGCGGGGCTGGGCCGAGGAGGACGGCTTCATCGCCCAGGGCTTCGCCTCGGTCGCTGCGGTCGCGACGGATCGTTCGCAGCGCCCGGTGGCGTCGATCGGACTAACGTTTCGGGCAGACCGCGTGGATGCGCGCGCTCGCGAGGAGTTGGCACGGCACGCCGGCCGTGCTGCTCGTGACCTCTCCCGGCGGATGGGGGCGTGATGACCGAGGACCAGTTGTGGCCCCGTGCCAGTTCGTGGATCGCGCCGTACGTGTCCGGGACGCCGACGGATCTGCTGATGCTCGGCGTGCCTGCGCACCGGACATCGATCAGCGCGACGGGCGCCGACGCGACTCCGGCAGCAGTCCGTGCCGCACTCGCGCGCTACTCCACATACTCGTGGTCACGCGGCAGCGACGTGGCGACGCTCACCGCCGCCGATGCCGGTGACGTGGAGGATCCGGATTTCGACGAGGGCGAGCAGCGGGTCATCAACCGTGTTCGCGAGGTGCGGGGCGACGCACGGATGCTGTTCGCGGTTGGCGGCGACAACTCGCTGACGTACAGCGTCGCGATGGGCATGCTCGGCGACGACCTGTCCCGTGCCGGCCTGATAACCCTTGATGCGCATCATGATCTACGCGACGGACGAAGCAACGGATCGCCCGTGCGCCGGCTGATCGAGGCGGGTCTGCCGGGCAGCCACGTCGTGCAGATCGGGATCGCGGACTTCTCGAACTCGCCGGCCTACGCGGCTCGGGCGAGGGAACTCGGAATCACGGTGGTCACGCGCGCGGCCCTGCGCGGCCGGGCGATGTCGGACGTGATGGCCGAAGCACTGGCCATTGCCGGTACGGCCGGCGGAGACATCCACGTCGACCTCGACGTCGACGTCTGCGACCGGTCGGTCGTGCCGGCCTGCCCGGCCGCTGCCCCTGGCGGGATCACCGCCGACGAGCTGCGTCAGGCGGCCTTCCATGCGGGGCGGTCACCGCACGTGCGCTCCATCGACATCGCCGAGATCGATGCCACGGCAGACGCGCCCGACCAGCGGACCGTGCGCCTCGGGGCACTGTGCCTGTTGGAGGCCGCAAGTGGCCTGGCCACACGCCGCGAGGCTGAACGGCAGTGGAGCGGCCAGTAGTCCAGTGACCGGCGCGCCCTCCCGAACCCTCTAGTCGTCGCCCTCGTTCTCGCCCTGCTCGTGCTCGTTCTCGCCTTGGTCGTGCGTGACGGTCGGGGTCGATTCGACGGGCGCGGCTACGGTCTGCGCGACCGGGGCCTGGGGTGCGGCGACCACAGCGGTTCGCTTCGGGGCGGACTTGAGGATCTTCTTGATCGACGGGAGCGCGGGCATCTTGCTCAGGTCAGGCAGCGACGCGGCGGAAGTCAGCGTAGGCGTGATCTGCACGGGCACCGAGACCGCGGCCTCTGCGGAGGTGATTGACGAGCTGTTGGAGTTGAAGGCCTCGGTCACTGCCGCGATGCCGACGGCCGTGGTGGTCATGAGCAGGCCGGTCGTCACGGTCACGGCAGCGATGCGCGTCCGGCGGCTGATGGGGGTCGGCGCCTGGGTGGCGGCGCGACTGGCGCTCGTGGTGCGGTCCTTGGTCATGACGCTCACGGTAGGGGCGGCACATTCGCCTAGTACCCGCCCGGAGTTAAGCCCCGGTAAGCCGGTTCGAGGCTCAGCAGGCACTCAGCCGAAGGTTGACAAAGCCCGTGTGACCTGAATCACACGAAGAGGGCCGGGTGACGGGAATCGAGGAGTAGCCCCGGTGGTTGGAAATCATAGTTGAGTCGATCCGACTCAAAGAACCTGCGTCTGGACTTGCGTGGGCTCTGAGATCGGAGAACACTCGAACCAGCCAACCGGCGCGGCACCAGTCGATCGCCGGCCAAGAACCGATCACCAGCAAAGAAGGAGCACCACCACCATGGCCCGAGCAGTGGGTATCGATCTGGGCACGACCAACTCGGTCGTCGCCGTCCTCGAAGGCGGCGAGCCCGTCGTCATCGCTAACGCCGAGGGTGCCCGGACCACGCCGTCCGTCGTCGCCTTCGCCAAGAACGGAGAGGTCCTGGTCGGCGAGGTCGCCAAGCGCCAGGCCGTCACCAACGTGGACCGCACCGTGCGGTCCGTCAAGCGCCACATGGGCACCACCTGGACCGTCGACATCGACGGCAAGGCGTACACCGCGCAGGAGATCAGCGCCCGCACCCTGGGCAAGCTGAAGCGCGATGCTGAGGCCTACCTCGGCGAGAACGTCACCGACGCGGTCATCACCGTGCCGGCCTATTTCTCCGACGCCGAGCGCCAGGCCACCAAGGAGGCGGGCGAGATCGCCGGCCTCAACGTGCTGCGCATCATCAACGAGCCCACCGCAGCCGCACTCGCGTACGGCCTCGACAAGGGTGACCAAGAGCAGACGATCCTCGTGTTCGACCTCGGCGGTGGCACGTTCGACGTGTCCCTGCTCGAGATCGGCGACGGCGTCGTCGAGGTCAAGGCCACCAGCGGCGACAACCACCTCGGTGGCGACGACTGGGACAACAAGGTCGTCGACTGGCTCGTCACGTCGTTCAAGAACGCCCATGGCGTCGACCTGTCCAAGGACAAGATGGCCATGCAGCGCCTCCGCGAGGCGGCAGAGAAGGCGAAGATCGAACTGTCCTCCTCGATGCAGACCTCGATCAACCTGCCCTACATCACCGCCAGCGCCGACGGTCCCCTCCACCTGGAGGAGTCGCTGTCGCGCGCGCAGTTCGAGTCGATGACGGCCGACCTGCTTGAGCGCACGAAGGCCCCGTTCCAGGCGGTCATCAAGGATGCGGGCATCTCGCTCGACAAGATCGACCAGGTCGTGCTCGTGGGTGGTTCCACCCGCATGCCGGCCGTGACCGATCTGGTCAAGGAGGAGACCGGCAAGGAGCCCAACAAGAGCGTCAACCCCGACGAGGTCGTCGCCATCGGCGCGGCCCTGCAGGCCGGTGTTCTCAAGGGCGAGGTCAAGGACGTGCTCCTGCTTGACGTGACCCCGCTTTCGCTGGGCATCGAGACCAAGGGCGGCGTCATGACGCGGCTCATCGAGCGCAACACCACGATCCCGACCAAGCGCTCGGAGATCTTCACCACCGCTGACGACAACCAGCCGTCGGTGCTCATCCAGGTGTACCAGGGCGAGCGCGAGATGGCGGCGTACAACAAGCGGCTCGGGACGTTCGAGCTGACCGGCCTTCCGCCGGCACCGCGCGGCATCCCGCAGATCGAGGTCACCTTCGACATCGACGCGAACGGCATCGTCCACGTGTCGGCCAAGGACATGGCCACGCAGAAGACGCAGTCGATGACCATCTCCGGCGGCTCGGCCCTCGGCAAGGATGAGATCGACCGCATGATGCGCGAGGCAGAGCAGCACGCCGAGGAGGACAAGAAGCGCAAGGAGGAGGTCGAGGTCCGCAATAGCGCCGAGGCGCTGGTGTACCAGACCGAGAAGTTCCTCGCCGAGAACGGCGACAAGGTCCCGGCCGATGCCAAGGCCAACGTCGACGGACCGCTCGTCGAGCTGAAGGCGGCCATCGAGGCCAACGACATCCCGGCGATGCGCACGGCAACCGACAAGGTCGCGCAGGCCAGCCAGGCACTCGGTGCGGCGATGTACGCGCAGGCGCAGCAGGACGGCACCGCCTCGTCGGAGCAGGCGGCGCAGGATGCTGCCGACACCGCTGAGGACGACGTCATCGACGCCGAGATCGTTGATGAGGGCGATCAGAAGTGACCGACGCAGGCGATCAGGAGTACGAGGAGACGGGAGTCCGGTTCACGGACAAGCGTCGAATCGACCCCGAGACTGGGGAACTGCGCCCGCAGGACCAGGTGAGGCAGCCGGAGACCCCGGCTGCCTCACCGGCAGTCCCGTCGGTCGAGGAGCAGGTAGAGGCAGCCTTTGTCGAAGGTGAGATCACCGAGGTCGAGTCGAAGGTCGCAGAGCTGACGGCGGACCTGCAGCGAGTCCACGCGGAGTACGCCAACTACCGGCGCCGCGTCGACCGTGATCGCGAGCTCGTCAAGGAGAACGCGGTCGGCGGTGCGCTCTCCGAGCTGTTGCCCATCGTCGACGACGTCGAGCGGGCTCGTCAGCACGGCGAGCTCGAGGGCGCCTTCAAGACCGTCGGCGAGGCGCTGGAGACAGCGCTGGCCCGCATCGGCCTGGAAACTTTCGGCGAGGCAGGCGAGGCGTTCGACCCCAACGTGCACGAGGCGCTGACGCACGAGGCCTCCGACGAGGTGTCGGAGCCGACCGTCACAGCCGTCTACCAGCGCGGATACCGCTACGCGGGCCGTGTCCTGCGACCGGCGCGCGTCGCCGTTGCCGACACGGACTGATAGCGACAGGAAAGAACGAGAGTGAACAAGGACTGGCTCGAGAAGGACTTCTACGCTCTCCTCGGCGTCTCCAAGGATGCGACCGGGGACGAGATCAAGAAGAAGTACCGCAAGCTCGCCCGCGAACTCCACCCGGACAAGAACCCGGGCGACAAGGCGGCCGAGGAGCGGTTCAAGGCCGTCTCCGAGGCGTATGACGTCCTGTCGGATGACGAGAAGCGCAAGGAGTACGACGAGGCCCGGTCCCTGTTCGCCGGCGGCGGCTTCCGACCCGGCGGCTTCGGCGGCAGCGGCGGTGGCTACGGCGGCGGGGGCGGCCCGCAGTACAACGTCAATGTCGAGGACATGTTCGGCGAGGACTCCGGCGGCTTCGGGGAGTTCCTCGGCGGGCTGTTCAATCGAGGCCGCGGCGGTGGTGCCGCGCGTTCGCGCCAGGCCCGTCGCGGCACCGACCTCGAGAGTGCCCTGACGCTGTCCTTCGACGATTCGCTCGACGGCGTGACCGTGCCGCTGCGCCTGTCGAGCGATGCGCCCTGCACCAGTTGCCATGGCACCGGTGCGAAGGCGGGCACCGTGCCACGCATGTGTCCCACATGTGATGGCTCGGGCCAGACCCAGCGCAACGCCGGTGGGTTCGCGTTCGCCGATCCATGCGTCACGTGCAAGGGCCGTGGCCTCTACGTCGACGATCCGTGCCCGTCGTGCCGTGGCTCTGGCCGCGGTCTGAGCACGCGCACTGTCCAGGCCCGCATTCCCGCGGGCGTGAAGAACGGCTCGCGCATCAAACTCAAGGGCAAGGGCGGCGCGGGCGAGCACGGTGGCCCGAGCGGCGACCTGTTCGTCGACGTGACTGTGACGCCGCATCCGGTGTTCGACCGCAAGGCCGACAACATCACCGTCACCGTTCCGGTCACGTTCGGCGAGGCCGCCCTCGGCGGCGACATCCCCGTGCCGCTTCCGCGCGGTGGCTCCGTCACCGTGAAGATCCCCGCCGGCACCACGACCGGCCGCACCTTCCGCGTACGGGGGAAGGGCATCAGGCGCAAGGACGGCACGCAGGGTGACCTGCTGGCGTCCGTCGAGGTGGCGGTGCCGCAGAAGCTCAGCAGCCAGGCGCGGGAGACCCTCGAGCAGTACGCGCACCAGACCGAGGACCACGACCCGCGCAAGGACCTCTTCACGATGGCTGCGGAGGCAGCCGTGAAGCGAGGTACATCGTGAGCGCGGAGCGGACGGGCTTCAGCATCGCTGACGATGCCCCGGTGTACGCGATCTCGGTCGCGGCACAGCTGGCTGGGCTGCATGCGCAGACCCTCCGGCAGTACGACCGGCTCGGCCTGGTCGTACCTACCCGAGTAGGCGGTCGCAACCGCCTCTACTCGGCCAACGACATCGCCCGACTGCGTGAGATCGCGGACCTGTCCGCGCAGGGCCTCACGCTCGAGGGCATCAGGCGGGTGCTCGCGCTCCAGGAGGAGGTGCGGGTGCTCCGTCTGCGGCTGGAGGAGTTCCGCCGCGATCAGGCATCCACATCGCTGGTGGTCTGGCGACCCAACCGCCAGCGGTAGACACAACAGGACGAAGAAGAGGGCATGGACATTCAATTCACCACCAAGAGCTCGGACGCGCTGGGTGCGGCCGTGCGGATCGCTGCTGCCAACGGCAATCCGCAGGTCGAGCCGCTGCACATCCTTGACTCCCTGCTGCAGCAAGGTGAGGGCATCGCCACCGCCCTGCTCACCGGCGTGGGCGCGAACGTCGGTCTCCTGACCGGGCAGGTCCGCCAGGAGCTCGCGGCGCTGCCGTCGGCCAGCGGATCGAGTGTGTCGGCCCCGCAGTTGAGTCAAGCGTCGTTCAAGGTGCTCAACGCCGCGCAGGAGATCGCCAAGGAGCGCGGCGACGAGTACGTCAGTACCGAGCACCTGCTCATCGCCTTGTCGAAGACCGGCGGCGTCGGTGTCACCGACCGGCTCGTCGAGCAGGGGGCGACCCCGGTTGCGCTGATGGAGTCGCTCGACAAGGTCCGCGGCGGTGCGCGGGTCACCACGCAGGATCCCGAGCAGAGCTTCCAGGCGCTGGAGAAGTACGGCGTCGACCTGACCGCGCGTGCACGCGAAGGCAAGATCGACCCCGTCATCGGCCGCGACGAGGAGGTGCGACGTGTCATCCAAGTGCTTTCGCGCCGTACCAAGAACAACCCCGTACTGATCGGCGAGCCGGGCGTTGGCAAGACGGCCGTCGTAGAGGGGCTCGCGCGACGCATAGTCGAAGGCGACGTGCCCACGTCACTCGAAGGCAAGACCCTGATCTCCCTGGACCTCAGCGCGATGGTCGCCGGCGCGAAGTACCGCGGGGAGTTCGAGGAGCGCCTCAAGGCGGTCCTCGACGAGATCAAGAACAGCGACGGCCAGATCGTCACCTTCATCGACGAACTGCACACCGTCGTGGGTGCTGGCGCCAGCGGTGAGGGTGCGATGGACGCCGGCAACATGCTGAAGCCGCTGCTCGCCCGAGGCGAACTGCGCATGATCGGCGCGACCACGCTCGATGAGTACCGCCAGTACATCGAGAAGGACGCCGCTCTCGAGCGGCGCTTCCAGCAGGTATTCGTCAGCCAGCCGTCGGTCGAGGACACCATCTCGATCCTGCGCGGCATCAAGGAGAAGTACGAGGCGCACCACAAGGTCGTCATCTCCGACTCCGCACTCGTGGCCGCAGCGACGCTTTCCGATCGCTACATCACCGCGCGATTCCTGCCCGACAAGGCCATCGACCTGATGGACGAGTCGGCGTCACGTCTTCGCATGGAGATCGACTCGTCACCTGTTGAGATCGATGTCCTGCAGCGACAGGTCGACCGCCTCCGCATGGAGGAGATGGCCGTCGCAAAGGAGACCGACGAGGCGTCCAAGCAGCGTTTGGACAAGATCCGCGTCGAGATCGCCGACAAGGAGGAGGAGCTCTCCGGACTCCGAGCTCGCTGGGACCAGGAGAAGCAGGGCCTGGACCGAATCGGCGAGATCAAGGTCCTCATCGACGACCTGCGGGCCACGGCCGAGAAGGCCCAGCGCGCTGGCGACTTCGAGCAGGCCTCCCGCATCCTCTACGCCGAGATCCCCACCTTCGAGGAGGAGCTCGAGCGCGTCACCGCCGAGGTGAACCAGCGTGCCGCGATGGTCAAGGACGAGGTCACGGCCGATGACATCGCGCTGGTCGTCTCGGCATGGACCGGAATCCCCGCCGGCCGTCTGCTCGAGGGCGAGACGCAGAAGCTCCTGCGCATGGAGGAGGAGCTCGGCAAGCGCGTCGTGGGACAGGCCGAGGCAGTACGCGAGGTGAGCGACGCTGTGCGTCGTGCGCGGGCAGGCATCGCTGACCCCGACCGGCCGACAGGCTCGTTCCTGTTCCTCGGCCCTACTGGTGTCGGCAAGACCGAGCTCGCCAAGGCGCTCGCGGAGTTCCTCTTCGACGAGGAGCGGGCGATGGTGCGCATCGACATGAGCGAGTACGCGGAGAAGCACTCCGTGGCGCGGCTCATCGGCGCGCCTCCTGGCTACGTCGGCTACGAGGAGGGCGGTCAGCTCACCGAAGCCGTGCGTCGCCGTCCGTACTCGGTGATCCTGCTCGACGAGGTCGAGAAGGCGCATCCGGAGGTCTTCGACATCCTGCTGCAGGTCCTCGACGACGGACGCCTGACCGACGGTCAGGGTCGCACCGTCGACTTCCGCAACGTCATCTTGATCCTCACGTCGAACATGGGCTCGCAGTTCCTGGTCGACCTGACGGTGCCGTTCGAGCAGCGCAAAGAGCAGGTGCTCGCCATCGTGCGCCAGCAGTTCCGGCCGGAGTTCCTCAACCGCCTCGACGCGATGGTGACGTTCGAGCCGCTCGATCACGCGGAGCTGTCGAAGGTCGCGGCCATCCAGATGCAGCAGCTGCAGCGTCGCCTCGACGATCGACGGATCAGCCTCGAGCTGACCGACGAGGCGATGAAGTGGTTGGTGAATAAGGGATTCGACCCGATCTACGGCGCTCGTCCGCTGCGTCGGCTCGTCCAGACTGCGGTCGGGGACAAGCTGGCCAAGGGCATTCTGTCCGGTGACATCCGCGACGGCGACCAGGTGCTGGTCGGCGTACTGCCCGACGGGAGTGACCTGACCGTCACGACCTGATCCCCTGGCCGAAATCCTCGGGGAAGGGGATCAGGGCTGGTGGTGGCCGGTCGATGCAGTCGGGCGCTTGCGCAGCCCGGCGGCGCGGAGCGCTAGCACGATCGTCCGTGAGTCGACCTCGATCGCCCCTTCGGCTACGGCGACGCTGCGAATGTCGGTACTGATGTCGTAGTGGTCGCCACCGAAAGCGCGATCGGGGATGCCGATCCACCGGGCGAAGGCGTGCAGTTCCTCGAGGCTGGTGTCGCTGATCATGTGGCAGAACAGGTATCCGCGCCACGGCCAGATGCAGTCATCAACGAGGATCGCCACGGGTTCATTCTGGGCTACGGAATGGTGATGGGCACCCAGGCCGTTATGCCGGGCGAGCCCGCCTTGCTGGGCAGCCACGTCACGTAGACGGTGTACGCCCCGGCGGGCTTCGTCGCCTCGAGGATCCACGAGGACCGCGCTATGCCCTTGCGCAGGTTGGCGGTCTTGACCTTCCCGACCACGGCCACGCCCTTCGGAGTGACTCGCACCAGTGTGAAGCGCACGTGGCCGCTTGCAGCCGGACTGAGCGTCGCCTTTAGCGGGAGGCGTACGCCGCGCTTCTCGATGCTGCGCACGAACGGCGTCAGCCGGGTTCCTCCGACCCTCGTGGCACCAGCCGTAGCGGAAACCGTAGAGGTGGCGACGTCGATGCCGGACTGTGCCGCGATCGTGGAGGCGTTGCTCGACGGGTTGTCGGCAGCGCTGCCGGCAGCCCCGGCATCGGATGTCGGGGGCGTCTGCCCGGAAGGGGATATGGGGACGGCGACCTTCGACGGCAGGGGATTCGAAATGGTGATCGACTGTGCGGATGACTGTCGGTAGCCCCACCAGTTCCACGCAAATCCTTGCGGGGTGTCCTGGCTCGCTGTCGACGTCTGCTGTAACCACATTGCCAGCTGCACGGTCGATCCTGTGGAGAGGGGTGCCAGCAGGAGTTCCGCCGGTGTGAGGGCAACGGGCACCGGGGTCGCAGCGATGGTGGGGTCCGTGGTGGGGCTCTTGGTAGCGATGACATCGTGCGTGCTGCAGCCCTTTGTGGCCTGGAAGCCGACCTGCCCCTTCATGCCCCGTGAAATCGGCGTGCCGCCGGTCTCGCTCCAGCCGGACAAGGGCGTCGCCCCAGGGTTGGCTCCCTGCGGACAGACCACCAGCGTCACGGTGTTCGACATCGTGATGGTGGAGTCCTGAGTCCCCACCGGGAACGACGCGGCTGCCGGAGTCACCGTCAGGCCGGTGCTCCCGGCCAGCGAGATCGGCGCGGCGGCCACGCTCAGGGATGGACTCCCGGACAGGGCCGTGTCGTATGGAGGTCCTTGGACCTTGGACAGCACGGTCGCGACGGATGGGATGAACTCTGCATTCAGTGCCGGATCAGGTCGGGTGAGGCCCGATGTCGGCACGGCGTAGACCCGGACATGGGGAACAAGGAACATGCCGATGGGTGACGTTGCCAAATTGCGTGGCGTGAAGGTCACATTGGCCGAGCCGGACCAGGTGTTACCCGACTGCGTCCATGACGCTGTTGCATCTTGGGAAGCCGTGCCGTCGGCACTTGCTGACGTCGGCACCCAGAAGCAGTCCGTGGCCCCGTTGTCACCGAGGGTCTGTTGCCGGCACGCCTGCCAACGCAGACCGATCGTGGGCGATGGCTTGTAGGTGAGGAGCAGGGTCCCCGGAATGCTGATCGTTGGCATCGTGACCGCAACAGCGACGGGTGCAGCGGAGGTCATCGTCACCGCGCCGGTCACGGGACCCCCACCTCCGGCCGACTGCGGGATGCCGGTGGTTGCCGATGCCGGCGAGGGGGCGATGAACGTGAGCAGCAGCGCGGTACCGATGATCATCCCCGCGCCGGTCCGGGTTGGTGTCATGCGCGAATAGTGGCACGACTGATGTGCCGGAAGCGCTGTGAGCGGAGGCAGTTTTCGGCGGGCCGATCGTCAGCGGTTCAGGTTGGCGGCCATTCGGGACAAAGCCTCATCAAGTACCGCAGGCTGCTTGCAGAACGCCCAGCGCACGAAGGGTCGGCCGATCTCCGGGTCGTCGCAGAACACCTGATGTGGGATCGCGACCACGCCGGTGCGGCGGGGGAGCTCGCGGCAGAACTCCAGTCCGCTGGTGAAGCCCATCGGTCGGATGTCGGTCGTGATGAAGTAGGTGCCCTGCGGAACGATCACGCCGAAGCCGAGTTCGGCAAGGCCCGTGCACAGAAGGTCGCGCTTGCTCATCAAGTCCAACCGCAGCCCGTCGAAGTACGAGTCCGGCATCCCCAGGCCGTGGGCGAACGCGTACTGGAACGGCCCGCTGGACACGTAGGACAGGTGCTGGCGCACGACGCGCACGGCGGCAATGAGCTCGGCAGGACCCGACGCCCAGCCGACCTTCCAGCCGGTGAAGGAGAACGACTTGCCGCCGGAGCCGATCGTGATCGTGCGCTCCCACATCCCTGGCAGCGTGGCGATCGGCACATGCGGGGTCTCGAACCACAGGTGCTCGTAGGCCTCGTCGGATAGGACGAGCAGGTCGTACTCGATCGCGATACGCGCGACCTCCTCCAGCTCATCTCGGGTGAACACCGTGCCCGTGGGGTTGTGCGGTGAGTTGAGCAGGATCATCCGCGTGCGCGGCGTCACGGCGCGACGCAGTGCCTCGAGGTCCGGTCGCAGCCCGGGCCCCCACATGGAGACGCCCACACGCACTCCGCGGGCCAGTGAGATACCCGCCGCGTACACGTCGAACCACGGCTCGAAGACGAGGACCTCGTCGCCCTCGTCGATCAGCGCGAGCACGGCCGACTGCAGTGCCTCGGACGCGCCGGTGGCCACGACCACCTCCGTGACCGGGTCAACGGTCAGGCCGTAGAAGTGCGCCTGGTGCGCGGCGATCGCCTCGCGCAGCAGCGGCAGCCCGTGCGGCGGCGGGTACTGGTTTCCCCGACCTTCGGCGATCGCCTCGCGCGCAACGTCCTTGAGCTCGTCGGGGCCATCAGTGTCCGGGAAGCCCTGCCCGAGGTTGATGGCGCCGACCTCGACGGCGAGCATGGACATCTCGGCGAAGATCGAGGTCGTGTGCTCGGCCATGCGGGGAACGAGCGGGGGCTGACGCCGTGGCATGACGACACGCTAGCGCCTGTCGGGAAGTCGATACGGTGATGCCATGAGCAGCCCGCAATCCTTCCCGCTGCACGATCCGGTGGGCTCGGACGCTGAGGCGGCCGTCGATGTCGACACGCTCGCCCACCTGCTCGTGCCGCTCGCCGCGGACGCGGACCGGCGCGGTGTGCAGCGCGAGTCGTTGGACCGCCTCGCGGCCGCTGGCTTCCTCGGCTCACCGCTGTCCCCCGCCGCGCAGCAGCGCGAACTGGGTGAGGTCATCTCGGGGATCGACGCGACGACGTGGTTCTGCTGGGTGCAACACCAGAGCCCGCTGCGAACACTCGAGCTGGCGTCGGTCGGGCCGCTGACCCCCGAGGTCGGCGCCCTCCAGGATCGCCTGCTCGGCGGCCTGCGCACGGGGTCGATCGTGTCGGCGGTCGCGTTCGCGCACGTGCGCCGGCCCGGCCTGCCCAATCCCATCGCCACCCGCGTCGACGGGGGCTGGCGGGTGGACGGAACTCTCGACTGGGTCACGTCGTGGGACATCGCGGACGTCGTCATGGTGGTCGCCCAGGGGACCGCCGAGTACGCCGACTCCCTGGTCAGTGCGTTCCTCCCGGCGGGCCGTTCGCCGGAGAGGGTGCGGGGCGTCGAGATGGATCTTCCACTGGCGCTGCTCTCGATGTCGGGCACGCATACGCGTCCGATCCGACTCGATGGCGCCCTGATCGCTGACCCATCCGTGGTCGAGGTGGTTGATCGTTCTGAATGGCTGGCCCGCGATGCGGTCACGTCCGCCAATGCGTCGCCTGCGGCGTTCGGAGTCGCCCGCGGGGCCATCGCAGAGCTCGACGCGCTTGCCGAATTGCGCTCCGACGAGGGTATGAGGGCGTTGGCCGCGGCGCTGATCGACGAGTGCAAGATGGTGCGGCGGGCCGCCTACGCGGCCATTGACGATCCGACGGCGCCGATCGCTGATCGCCTCGGCCTGCGGGCCGCCTCGCTCGATCTGGTCACACGGGCCACCACTTCGGTGGTCCTCGCCCGTGCGGGTGCGGCGATGAGATCGGGCCAGGACGCCGAGCGTCGGGTGCGCGAGGGGATGTTCCTCCAGGTCCAGGCCCAGACTGCCGCTACTCGTGCGGCCTCGCTGGCAGTGCAGCTCGACGCATCACTGCGTGCCACGCAGCGGATCATGCGCTGACGCTACTTGTGCACCTTCACGGCGAACGGCATCGAGTCGGCGACACCAACCGCGTTGCGCGCCCTGAGGATGC
>Ga0194043_1000301_pt1 | contig 26707 bp, 26 predicted proteins | sample JunL4415m_MetaG_FD_161274 | JGI IMG/M metagenome (GOLD analysis project Ga0194043, IMG submission 161274) | Anoxic zone freshwater microbial communities from boreal shield lake in IISD Experimental Lakes Area, Ontario, Canada - Jun2016-L442-15m | ecosystem: Environmental > Aquatic > Freshwater >...
GTGGACACGTCGCGGATGCGGCCCCTCCCCGGATCCCCACGTAGCTCGGCTACGAGGGAACCGTCACGTGACCGCCCCACTCGGTCCACGAACGCCCCGCACGCACATCCCTATCGGGATAGGCCCTTAGCTCTCCTTCGCTTTTCGGTAGGTTTCCGGATGTGGTGCACCGCCGGGGCGAAGGGAGGCAGCTGTGAGGTCCAGATTCCTTCGTGACCGGCAGCGGCGGGCGTGCTTCGCGGCCGCCGCCCTGCCGGCATTCGTCGTCGCGCTTTCCGCTCTCGCGACGCTCGCGCTTGGCGGCTGCGCCACCGTGATCGACACGAACGAGCCCAACGACGATGTGAACGCCGCCACCGAGCTCGTCGCGGGCACGCCGCTGCAGGGAGTCATCGGTCCCGGCGACTCCGACGTCTTTGCCGCCGCCGCCCCGGCGGGCGGCGCGTCACGCTCCTTCACCGTCACCGTGCGCACCGATGCTCCTCAGGACACCGAGCTGCAGGTGGGGGTCAGCATCCCCGGCGCATGGGAGGGCATCACCTGGCCGGGGTGGGAGGCCGTCACGACGGGCGACCGCGTGGAGGTGGCGGGGACGCTCCGCAAAGGGACGGTGCTCATGTTCCTGAAGGGGACCTCGGGGACCGCCTACTCCATCGGCATCGTCTGGAAGTGACGGCGCGGCCCCGCCGGGACTCAGCCATCGGGGCGCGGCCGCGGGGAAGTCAGTCGCCGGGGCGCCGCCGGGGCGCTGCGCGGCGCCGCCGGGGCGCCGCCGGGGCGCTGCGCGGCGCCGCCGGGGCGCGTCGGCCTCTCGTCAGCCGCGCCCCTCCTGCTCGTTCGCCCAGAGATACTGGCCTATGGAGCAGTACTGGCCGAAGCCGAGCCGGCGGTACATCGCGAGTCCCGCCGCGGAGGAGTGCAGGATGCCGATACGGTAGCCGTCAGCGCGCGCGTCCTGCAACGGATGCACAGTCATGACCGCCCCGATGCCCCGGCGCCGCGCGGCGGGGATGGTCGAGACATCGTAGATGCCCGCGACCCCGGCGCCCAGGAACAGCGTGGCGCTCGCCACCGGCTCACCCTCGAGCCGGCCCAGGTAGTGGCGCAGCGGCGCCTGGGCCTCGAGGCCGAGGTTGATCAGGCAGTCGTAGTAGGTCTCGCCGAACGCGGCCGGCATCTCGTAGCCGGCGCACATCGCGGCGCACCACTCCCGTAACGTCGCGAGGTCCGCGACCTGCTCGACGACCAGGCCCGGGGCCGGCGGCAGGCCGTCGGGCAGCTCGCGCGGGTCGCGCACGTCCCGCAGGTCGGCGGCCATCCCGGGCGCGTCCTCGACGTGCACGAAACCGCCGGCCGTCAGGCGTTCGCCGAGGTCGGCCGGCCTGGTCGCGGGGCCGGTCCACCAGAGGAGCGGGACGTCTCTGGACCGGCCCCGCGCGACCACGCTCGCGATCGCGGCCTCGACCTCATCGCGGGCCAGGTTGGCGCGCATCACGCTGTTGAACAGCGGGATGGGAAAGCCGGTCAGCGACCACAGCAGGTCTGGGCCGTCGTGGATCGCGGCCGCCGGCCAGCGGCGCCACAGAGGGAGGAAGGCGAAGAGGTTCGCCTCGATGGCGTTGACCAGGGCGCGGGTCGAGAGCTCGTTCAGGACGCCGGCCATGCGTGCTCCTTTCGCGCGCGACGCGCGCTCTTCCGCGTCGGGCTGGTCGACTGACTCCGCAAGCCTACCGTCTCGCGGGGTCGGGCGCCCGCACCCCGTGCTCCGGTGCCCGGGCGCCGGCGGAGGCGGTGTTCGCGGGCCGGCGGAGGCGGTGTTCGCGGGCCGGCGGAGGCCGTGCCCGCGGCGGGCGCGTCCGGCCGGCGGCCGCGGCGGGCGCGTCCGGCCGGCGGCCGCGGCGACCCTGCGGCCCCGGCGCCGGGTAGTACGAAAAGGGAAGATAAGGATTCCCTAACTGTCGGGTCGCGAACGGCCGCTCGCAGGCTCGCTCGCCGCAGGGAAGATAAGGATTCGCCGGAATTCCTTATCTTCCCTCACACTACTACCCCGCCGCGGCGGCTCCCACGGCTGCGGCCGGCCCGGCGGCTGCGGCGGACGAGCGCCTGCCGCCCGGCGGCCGCTCGCCGCCGGCGGGCCGCCGGGGGTGACAGCCGCGGCGCCCGCGGGCCGGCGGAGACGGCGCCCGCGGGCCGGCGGAGACGGCGCCCGCAGCGGCGGGAAGGTCATGTGTCGATTGCCGCAAAGCCGTTGGACGTACTTCCAACGGGGCCTGTTGGGAGTACCGTTGCTTGAAAGACCCTCGCGCGACGCCCGGCCGGGCCGCCGTCGCTCTTCCCGAGCGGCGAGGGACCGAGGGTGACCGGCTGCGCCGAGTACCTACAGGTCGCCGCGGCTCTCCCGCGCGATCGTCACCGCGGCGAGGAGGGCGAAGGTCCACATCGTGAACACGGTGACCAGGGTGAGGCTCTGATAGATGTCGGCGGTCGCCCAGATGTGGCCGGCGGCGTCGGTCACCTGCTTGTTCTCAGTGGTGAGCGCCAGCAGCGGTCTGGCAAGGCCCATACCGAAGTACAAGAGGGCCGCCTGGTACCAGAACGCCTTGGGCAGGGGTGGCGCCTGCTCGCGGTCGGCGGCGCGGGCCGCTCCCGCGTGCGCGCCGCTCCTCTTGCTCACCCGCAGGTACGCGGCGAAGACCAGGAAGAACACCATGACGGTGAGGAACCAGCCGGCGTAGTTCACCAGGGGCACGCCGAAGTAGCCGCCGCCGTGCTCCCAGATCCACTGTTTGTGGATCGTGGAGTCCGACGGGTCGATGCAGACGTCCCAGGCCACCATGAGTACGCCGGCGATCAGCGGCACGAGCACGGTGGTCCACCCGCGCAGCCGTTTGTTCCAGACGCGCAGGAGGGCGAGCGCCAGCACCCACGACATGTAGCCCGCCGCCACGTAGAAGGGGCCGATGGCCAGAGGCACGTGGAGCAGCTTGGGGCCCAGCTCGGCGGTGTAGTGGTAGTGGCCGAACGGGAAGCCTGTGATGATGCTGAGGTTCTCGAAGAGGTTGCTGACCAGGAACGTGAGCACGTAGAAGACGACGACATCGCGGACGCGATACAGCGTCAGCCCGTGCACGACCGCGGCTGCAGTGAGCGAGGTCAGGGCCAGCGCCGAGACCACTCCCGGCGACAGTGCGCCGCTGAGCGTGGTGATCACGATGACGGCGAGGTAGACGGCGGCCAGCGCCCACATCACGTTCGTCCAGGCGGCCCCGCGCAGCGCCGGCCGCGGTCCGCGCTCGGCGGCCGGCCTCACCGCGGCGAGAATCACGCCGCCCTCTTCGCCCATCTGCGTCATGCTCACGGGGGTCCACTCCGCCGGCGCCGGTCGGGAGCGGACTTCGGCGGCGGCCGGGGCAGTCCTTTGCCGGCCCCGCCGGCCCCGCCGGCCTCGCCGGCGCGCCGCGCGCTCAAGCGCCGGCGCACCCCGGTTGATAGGGTAGGGACGGAGCAGATGGAAACCGACGCACCCAATTCGACTGTGCGCAGACGCCCCGCGGCGGCTCTCGCCGCCGCGACCACCGACGACGACCGCCGCCTCTACCGGATCATGCTCTGGGGCTACTTCAGCATCTTCCCGTTCGCCGTGATGTTCGTCGTCATGGCGGCGCTGGCAAACTCGTCGGCGGTGGTCGTGTACACCGTGCAGAGCGTTATCTCCATCACCGTGCAGTCGTTCTCGATCTTCGCCATCCGCCAGGTGATGGGCGGCGACCAGTTCCGCTTTCCCTACGGGGCCGGCAAGCTCGAGGACTTCTCCGCTTTTCTGTGCGGCGTGCTGTACGTGCCGTCAGGCCTTTACATGGCCTACGACGCCTCCATGCGGCTCGTGCACCCGCAGCACGTGGGCTACGTCCTCAGCCTGATCCCCATCTGCCTCTCGGCGATCCGCATGGCGATCCTCTACCTGCTGGTGCGGCGCCTGGCGCGCCAGACCAGGGCGCCCTCGCCGCTGCTGCACGCCTACCTGGTGGACTACCGGGTCGGCGTGCTCAGCGACGTGGGCGTGATCAGCGCCTTCGCCGTCGGTTGGCTCCTCGTGCACCAGGGTGTGGTGACGATGGGCGACAGGGTCGACCCGCTCGTCGGACTGACGATCTCCCTCTACATGGTCTGGGTGGGCGTGTCGCTGGTGCGGCGCAACTTCCGCGCCCTCATGGACCTGCCGCTGCCCGAGAGCGAGCAGCTGCGGGTGATGAAGGTGCTGGCGCGGCACTACGCCGACTACGACACCATCGGGACGCTCTACACGCGCGCCAGCGGCAAGCGGCGCTTCGTGGAGATCGAGCTGGTCTTCCCCGGCGAGCGCACCCTCGACGAGATCTCCGCGCTCAGCACGATCATGGAAGAAGGCCTGGCGGCCGAGATGCCGGGGCTCACGTTCAGGATCATCCCGGTCGGCGCGGCGGGGTGAGCGTGGGCGGCGCCGTGAGCGCCTGCGGCGCCGGCGCCCTCGGCCGCGGCGCCGCGGTCAGAGCAGCTCTTCCAGCGCTTTCATGTTCTCGACCGTCGCGGTCCACTGCCCACCGCAGGTGGCTCCCCCGTCCACGACGAGCGACGCGCCGTTCACGAACGACGAATCGTCCGAGGCCAGCCACAGCGCCGCGTTTGCGATGTCCATGGGCAGCCCCGGCCTGCGGATCGGCTGGACGGCGGCGAACGACGTCTCAAGCACCGCCATCATCTTGGCGGCCTGTTCCGGATGCCCGGTGGCGCCGGCGAAGATGGGCGTGATGATCCCGCCGGGGCAGATGCAGTTGACCCGCACACCGCTCTCGCCGAGCTCGGTGGCGGCGACTCTGGTGAGACCGATCACCGCCGACTTGGTGGCCGAGTAGATGTGTCCCCCCGTTGCCCGCCAGTATCCCCGCAACGCTCGCCGTGTTGATGATGCTGCCGCCGCCCCGACGCTTCATGACGGGGGCCGCGTGCTTCATGCCGAGAAAGACGCCGCCGAGGTTGATCGCCACGATGCGCACCGCGTGGCCTCGGCATACACTGTCATCGGGACCGTCGTCGGCATTCCGGCGGCGGGAGTCGCTTCGAGGAGGCCGTCATGCGCAGAGTCCCGCGTCTTGCACTCGCCGTCGCCATCGCCGTCGCCTGCGCGGCCTTCGCCGGGCAGGCGGTCGCCGCGCCCGGCGCCTTCGTCTGGAAGAAGACGCCGAACCCCACCGCCGGCAGCGACGCCCTGCACCTGTGCGCCGGCGGACCCGCCGGCGCTGTCTATGCCGCCGGCACGCAGGGTGACTACCCCGACGCCGACATCTGGGTGGTCAAGTACGAAGCCGGCGGCGCGCAGGCGTGGTCGCGGACGTGGGCAGGGCCTGACGGCGGCTACGACGAGCCTCGCGGCTTGGTCGTCGATGCCGCCGGCAACGTGTACGTGTGCGGCCGGACCGGACCCGCCTCGGGCCTGGGCGACTCGCTGCTGCTCAAGTACGACGCCGCGGGGGCGCTTGCGTGGGCGACCGTCTACGAGGCCGGCGCGTCCAGCGACGAGGCCGAGGCGATCGGCCTCGACGTTGCCGGCGACATCTACCTGGCCGGGTGGAGCGACGCGTCCGCCGCGGCGACCGACGTCTACACCGCGAAGTTCAGGGCGAGCGACGGAGTGCGCCAGTGGACCTCGTGGTACAGCAGCACCGGGTCCGGCAGACCCCGCGGCATCGCCGTGACGGGGGCCGGTGACTCCTACGTCGCCGGCATGTCCCGGACCGCCGCCGGCGTCATGGACGCTCTTCTGGTCAAGACCTCCGCCTCCGGCGACCAGGCCTGGGCGAAGCTCTGGGACGGCCCGCAAGGCAGGCTCGACGAGTGGGCGGCCGTGGAGCTCGCCCCCGGGGGCGGTGTGGTGGTCGCCGGGACGACGGGATCGTCCCGCGCCGGCGACTTCGCCGCCGCCCGCTACTCGAGCGCCGGCGCGCAGACGTGGCTGCGCACCTGGAGCTCCGCCGGAAGATGGTACGACGAGGTGCGCGGCCTCGCCGTCGCCGGCGACGGGAGCGCCTGGGTGGCCGGCGCCACCGACCGCGATGAGGGCGACATGCGGGCGGCCCTCGTGAAGTGGAGCGCCGCGGGCCGGCAGCTGTTCGCGCGCACGCTCGGCACGCGCCGGATCGCCGCCGAGCTCTCGGCGATCACCCTCGACGGGGACGGCAACGCCTACGTCGCGGGCTCGGTGCAGGCGACGGGGGCGGGCGGCGGCTGGGACCTGCTCGCCGCCAGGTACGCGCGAGGAGGCAGCCGCCTGTGGTTCTCGTCGGCCGGCTTCGGCGCCGACTCGCAGGACGGGTTCGACGCGATCGCCCTCGGCGGCCCCGGCTTCGTGTACGCCTGCGGCACGGCCGGCTGGGAGGGGCCGGACTCCCGCGGCGTGGTGGTCAAGGTCCGGCGCTGACCGGCCAGGCGACGCACGCGGCCACGATGGGCGCTCAGCGACCGGCCGGTTTACTCTGGGCGTCGATGATCTTCCACTGTAGGGCGGGATGGAGCGCGAGGCGCGCGGCTTCCGCGATGTCGTCGGGGAACAGGAGCTCGAGCCGGAGGTCTCCTCGGTCGACCGCGGCGAAGAAGGCCGTCTCATCCGCGCTGAGGTGGACGAGTGGCGCGACCGCCTCCCATGCGGCCGCGGCGAGCTTGCCGGCGTCGAGGCGCCCAACGCTGGACAACATGGGGGTCAACTGCTGTGAGACGATCCTGTCGGTGAGCGAAGCGCTGAGGCGTCCCTCCCCGTAGCGGGGCAGCGGGAGATCGAGAGTCGCGGCCATCGCCAGAAAGAATCGCCTGAACTGGGGCTTGCGAACGGTCCCGCAGACGGCGGGCGCCAGATGCGCAACGTCCCAGGCGTCGCGCGGTGAACCTCGATTGAGGAGGGCCGGCACCTTCCCGACGAGCAACTCGCTCAGACCGACCGCATGCACACTCGGCTGGTCGAGCTCGCCGGGTTGCCAGAGAGCCATGGTCGCGGCGGCGTCGAGCGGCAGGCGATGGAGGTAGTTGATGTCGAGGACCGCGGCGTAGTGCAGGTGAAACGTGCGTCCGGCGAACGCATCGGCGGAAGTCTGGACGCGGAAGCCCTGACGCTCCGCGATCTGGACGACGGCCGCCTCGATCTGCTGGCGCTCGGCGAGCATGGAGTCGCGGTCGAGCCGCGCCACGCAGTTGTAGTCGAGGTCGATCGACAGCCGATGTGGCGGGCCGAAGCCGAGGTTGAGGGGCGTTCCGCCCTTGAGCGCGAGGGCCTCCCCAAGCCGCGGGTGGCGGGCGATGTCGGCGGCCAGTTCTCCCAGCCGCACAACTCGCTCGAGGGTGGCGACCTGGAATCCGGTCTCAGCGGCGCAGCGAAGGAGGTAGTCCGAGCTAACGCTCATCGGCTGCGCTCAGGTGGTACACGACCTCGGGAATGACCAGGTTCCAGCGCGTCGCCAGGCGGCCGCCACGCTGGGCGCGCTGCAGGTAGAGCGCGGTCGTCGGGCGGCGAAGTTCGAGGTCGTCCAGGAATACGTCCGGGACCGAGAACGAACGCTGGCGCTGTTCCAGAACCCAGCCGGTGGCCGCCCACAGCCTGGCTGTGTCGTACCAGACCAGGATCTCTCGCAAGAGGGCCAGGTCCAGCGTCGGGAAGGCTCCCGTCGACTGCAGGAGCTCTTCGACGCCACCTGCAAGAGCCGGCCTGCGGAGGCCCTCGACGAGGGTGCGCTCGGGGCCTGCGACCTCCAGCATCCTGCCGCGGCGCTCGACCTTGCGTGTGCCGAGGTGGCGCGCCCGATGAGTGCGCAGCGCCAGGGGATCCTCATGGAACGCGATCTCCGCCGAGTCAAGCGCGAGACGCCCGCGGCGGCGAGCCGTGTACACGCTCACGAGGCTCCACGCCGAATACGCGACGCCGAGGAGCTCGAGAGCGCTGTGATAGGCGAACACCGCGTCGCGGCGCGCGGCAGCGGCCACGAGGAACGGGTCCGGCCGGAAGGCCGCGCCCGTGACCCCGGCCGGGACGACCGCGTAGACGCCTCGCGAGACCAGGAAGAGGCGCCCGCTGGCGAGGTGGTGCTTCAGCCGTTGCACGGCGCCGCGGCGCCCTCCGGGCGGCGCCAGCGCGAGCGTCGCCTCCTCGAGGGAGAAGACCGGGTGGGTGGCCATGAAAGCGGCTGTGTTCACTGGACCTTTCGTACGTTTACGGGTAAGTATGTTACCGTTTTGAAAGCGAAACGTCAAGCGACTCGAGCGGCGTCGCTTGACGTTCCGTGCCTTGAAGGGGAGCAGAGCCCCCCGTAGCCAACGATCCGTCAGAGCACCTTCACCCCACGCCCCTGCAGCCGCGCGGTCAGCTCGCCCCCGCGCGCCGACGTCGTGAGTAGGCTTCATGGTTCGAAGTCGCGGCGTGTGCGACAATCGGAGGATCAAGGGAAGTGGCGGCAATGAAACGGGGCGATGCTCTCCGCATACTCGCGGCGCACCGTGACGAATCCGCCGTGATGGACGCGCGTGAGCCGGCGATCTTCGGATCCGTGGCGCGCGACGAGGCCGGCGCGGCGAGCGCCTTGACGTGCGCCGAGCGCGCGCTGCCCGGCCAGCTCGTTGGACGGGCGGGCGCCGGGGCCTCGCGCGGAGTGACGATCAGTCAGGGGGCGTGTTCGTGAACGTAGGCAGACTCTCAAGCACGGACACGACCATCCTGAAAGCGGCCGCGATACTCATCATCGTCCTCCACAATTCCCTGCATCCGTTCTTCCCGAAGACGATCGACGGCGGAAACGAGTTCGACTTCACGCTCATAAGAGTCGAGACGTTCGTCGGCGAGATCACAGCGAACATCTGGGCCCTGCCCAACATGCTCCTGGCGGCATTCGGCTACTGCGGCGTGTTCCTCTTCTTCTTTCTCAGTGCCTACGGCATCTCGGTGAAGTACGGCGACAAGGACGGTGTCGGCTTCTGGCCATTCATGAATCACCGGATCACCAAGATCCTCGTGCCGGTGCTTCTCGTGTCCGTCCTGCTGTTGCTGTTCTTGATGGCAGGGGGAAGCAGCTTCGGTTCGCTCAAGAACATCACTCCGGCCAACTTCTCGCTGCGGCTCTCGCTGCTCTCGAACTTCAGCTTCGACCAGACCTGGAAGGTCGTAGGACCCTGGTGGTTTCTCTCGACGATCGTGCAGTTCTACCTGGTCTTCCAGGTCATCAACTGGGGGTACAGAAGGTACGGCGGTCTGTTCCTGATCGCCATCTCCGCCGCGTCGCTTCTCTTGATGTTCTTTCTCAACGCGTACCTGTACGACCACGGCATCATCGTCCTGCGCGCCACTGTTCTGGGGTGGCTTCCGGAGATTGCTCTGGGGTGCTATTTCGCCAGACACCCGGACATCTGCATCCGCCCCTGGATCGCCGCGATCGCGGCAGGGGCGTCGCTCGCCGTCTTCGTGTTGGGGAGTGTCTACGAGTCGATCTGGGTGTTCTCGTCGTTGGCCATTCTGCTCTTCATGCTCATCGTCGCAAGGCCCATGCTTGCCGCCATCAAACGCTCTCGATGGCTGGCGCGGTTCATGATCTACACCGGAGGGATCTCGGTCTACATGTTCCTGCTCAGCGGGATCGTCCGCGAGCCGTTCGTGCACAATGAGAACCTGACTCATCCGCAGATGAGTCTTGTCGCCGTAGGAGTGCTGGCGCTGGTCTTCGGGTTGGCGGCTGTGCTGATGGCTTCTCAGAAGGGTCTTGTCTCTGTCGTCGGGCGGGCGTCAGAGCGCTGGGCTCCCGGGAGGGTGGAGGGTCGACGACGTCTGTCACCGGAGCTGATTGCGGTCCTGGCGCTGGGCGTGACAGTGCTCGTCGAGGTGTGGTTCATCCAGATGAAGTGAGAAGGTGGCGCACCGGGCGATGGCTCGACTGCGTCGGCCATTCCGGGCGCGGGTGAGCAGTACGCGCCGGCTTCGGCGCCCCCTGCGCGGACACGATCCACCTGTTTCGCGCCAACCTGGAGCGCGCGTTCACGACGCGGACTGCGCTGGTCGGGCACCTCCGCGTGACGGCGCCGCACGAGACGGCGCAGTTCTTCGCCTGCCCGGAGGCCCAGCTGCGGAGCATGGGCTCGCCCGAGCCGCGCAGCTGCCGCACGAGTTGACGGACTCGCTTGGGCGCAGGATCTCGAGGCCTCGGCAGTGGTGAGGAAGCCGCCCGCGCGTCAGTAGCGCGCGGTAGGCGTCGACCCGCGGCCGGTACGGGTCCTTGACGTGCGAGGCGCTTGACAACCCTGCCGCCGGGGCCGCAGGGTTGCCGTTGGACGATCCCAGGAGAAGCATCCCGCGGCGGCCTGGAGAGTCGAAGGGCGACGATCGGAGGGCATCGTGAAGAGGCTTGCGTTCCTGCTCTGCTGTTCCCTGCTCCTGGCGGTCGCCGTTCTCTGCGGATGCGCGAGCGCCCCCACCAGCGACACTCCCGGTACCGGCGCCTCGGCACAGGCGATCCACGGCGGCTCGTCGGCCGAGTCTGTCGGCCGGCCGACAGCGGTGGTCGCCGGCAAGAAGCTCATCCAGGTGTATGCCCATCGCGGGGCACGGAGCTTTGCGCCGGAGAACTCTCTGCCCGGCTATGCGACGGGCTTGGCTATCGGGACGCACTGGGTGGACATGGACATCGTGATGGACAAGGACGGCGAGATCGTCGTCTCGCACGACATCTGGCTCAATCCCGATATCACCCGAGGTCCGGACGGTGAGTTCCTCGCGCCCGGCAAGTCCGCCATGACAGAAGGCATCCCGCCCGACGAGCTGACCGCCTACCTGCAGCCGTACATGGTCAGGAACCTCACCTACGCGCAGCTGCGGCAGTACGACGTCGGGCGCCTCAATCCCGACAGCCCTTACGGGAAGTACTTTCCCGAGCAGTATGGGATGGACGGCGTGCGCATGCCCCTCCTGAAGGACGTCATCCGCTACGTCAACGGCGTCACCGGGGGCAAGGTGGGGTTCCAGATCGAGTTCAAGACAGACCCGCTGCACGACAGCTGGACGTATGCGCCAAAGCAGTTCGCGGCAGCGCTCGACAACGTGCTGGAAGAAGAGGGCATCACCCGCAACTGCGAGGTCCAGTCGTTCGACTGGCGGTGCCTGTACGAGCTGCAGAAGCTGGACGCGGAGGTCGCCACCGCCTACCTGACCGAATGGGACAACGAACCCGGCACGGAGTACAGCTTCTTCAGTGACGACGCGTCCATCGCCGGATTGTGGACGGGCGGCGAGCTGGTGAAGGACTACGACGACTCCATCCCTCAGATGGTCAAGGCGCTGGGCGGCAGGTGCTGGGAGCCGGAAGACGTCGAGCTGACGAAGGCAGCCCTCGATGAGGCCCACAGCCTGGGGTTGAAAGTCGTGGTGTGGACATGGCCGGAGCACAGCGGCAGTGCATTTGACGGCAAGACCGTGAAGCGGATGATCGCCTGGGGCGTGGACGGGATCATCACCGACGACCCCGGCCGGTTGATATCGATGCTGGCTGCTCGCGGGTACAAGACCCCTCAGCAGTTCCCGGCGGCGTACTGAGGCGCGGCGCAGCGCATGCACACGGGCCTCTCCCCGTCGGACGAAGCGGCCGGATGCACGGAGCAGGGCCGCGCCTGCTTGAAAGCGGCGCGGCTGGAGGAGGCCCAGGAGCTGCTGGAGCGGGCGGTGGAGTCGGGCGGCGGCGCCTCCAGCCTGGCCGACCTGGGCACCGTGCGCCGGTTGCAGGGCCGGCACGCCGAGGCGGCCGAGCTCTACCGGCGAGCCCTGGCCGTCGATCCCGAGCAGCTTGAGGCCTGGCAGGGGCTGGCCTGGGTGCTGTGCCTCCAGGGCAACGCGGCCGCGGCCGTGCAACGCCTGAGCGAGCTCGTCGAGAAGCACCCCGACTCTGTGTCCCTACGAGCCACCCTGGGCGACATCCACTACGAGCTGGATCACTACCGGGCGGCGCTGGAGTGCTACGAGCACGTGCTGGACGCTCATCCCGAGCACCTGGGCTGCCGCCTGGGGCTGGCGCGCTGCCTGTCGCGGCGGCCGCTCCTTGCTCTCAGGCTGCGCTCGCCGCGGCATCTCGTGGAGAGCCTGGCGGCCGCGGAGGTGGACCCCGAGCTGCTGGCTCAGGGCGCCGCGGTCCTGCTGCGGGATTCGCCGGCGCTGCTCGAGGATCCTCTGCTGCTCGCCGTCCTGGGCCAGGCGATCCTGACCGATCTGCGCCTCGAGCACGCGCTCACGCAGGCGCGGCGGGATCTGTGCCTGGCCCCTCCTCACGAAGCCCCGGAGCTGGCCCATGCGCTGGCCGCGCAGTGCCGTCTCAACGAGCTCGCCTGGCCCGTCAGCCCGGAAGAAGAGGCTTGCCTGGCCTCAGCCCCCGAGTGGGTGTGCGCGATGTACGGCCCCGAGGGAGTCTCCCCGGAGCTGGTGGAGCGGGGCCGGCGCATCCCGACGCTCACGCCGATCTCCGCCGGGACTTCGACCGAGGTCCGGGGTCTCTACGAAGCCAACCCCTATCCGCGCTGGCGCCGGCTCTCCCGTGGGGCCCCACTGGACCTGGATCAGAACCTGCGGCTGCTCGCCGGCGGCGAGTGGGACCCTCCGGACTTCCTGAAGCGCCCGCGTCTGCTCGTGGCCGGCTGCGGCACCGGCCGCGATCTCCTGAACGCCGCCCGGACGTGGCGTCCCGCCGCCGTCACGGGGTTCGACCTCTCGCGCACCAGCCTCGCCTACGCGCAGCAGATGGCCGAGGGCCTGGGCGTCGAGGTCGAGCTGTACCACGCCGACCTGCTGCAGCTGGACGGCTGGGAGCGTGAGTTCGACGCCATCGTGTGCACGGGCGTGCTGCACCACTTCGAGGACCCGCTCGCCGGCTGGCGCCGCCTTCTGCGTCTGCTCCGGCCGGGCGGCGTCATGCTGGTGGGCCTGTACAGCGAGACGGCGCGCCGGGCCATCGTGGCCGCGCAGGCCGAGGTGCGTCGCATGGGCGTGCCGCCCACGCCGGCGGGCATCCGCGCGGCGCGGGCCTACCTGGGAAGCCTGCCGCAGGACCATCCGGCCTTCGGCTGCACCGTCCTGCGGGACTTCTACTACCTCAGCGGCTGCCGCGACATGCTCTTCCACGTGCGGGAGCACCGCTTCACGTTGCCGCGCATCGCCGCCGCGCTCGACGAGCTGGGGCTGACCTTCCTCGCCTTCGAGACGGACGGCGCCGTGCGCCATCTCTACAGGACGCTGTTCGGCGCGGGGACGAGTCTGCCGTACTGGGAGAAGCTGGAACAGTTGTATCCAGAGACGTTTCTGGGTATGTACCAGTTCTGGTGTCAGAAAGGTGACCGATAGCAGACACGTAACCGCCAACCGACAGGAGGACGACCAATGAGCGAGAGTGAGAAGGAAAGAGTCATCGCCGCCGAGGTGATCGTCAACGCGTGGAAGGACGAAGCCTACCGCCAGAAGGTGATCGACGATCCCGTCGGGGCCTTGAAGGAAGCCGGCCTTACGCTGCCGGCTGACTGCCAGGTCACGGTGCTGGAGAGCACGAGCACCGTCTCGCACATCTCCATCCCCCGCCTCGAGGACATGGCCGCCGGCGAGAAGGAGCAGTTCATGGCCGAGCTGGCCAGGCTGATCCCCATCCCCGCCGGCCGCGAGCTCCGCCTGCACCAGAACACCGAGAACGAGCGCTTCCTGGTGCTGCCGCTGCCGCCCCACCAGGCGGAAGAGCTCAGCGATGAGGAGCTGAAGATGGTGCTTGGGGCCGGCAACGGCGGCAACGCCGGCCTCCTCGGCGGCAACGGCGGCCTCCTCGGCGGCAACGGCGGCGCCGGCGGCAACGCCGGTCTCCTCGGCGGCAACGGCGGCAACGGCGGCACCGGCGGCTTCTTCGGCTGAGGCGGCGCGGGCGGCTGCGGCCGCACGGGGAGGGCACGGTCGTTCGTGGACTTGTACTGCGGCCGATGCTACGCTCGGACGCTCGAAGCACGCACCTATCTGAAGGGTACTCACCGTGGGCAATTACCAGAACGTGACAGCTCTACCGCCGGTCGGAATCGAGAAGAAGCGGGCGTTCCTGGTCGGTGGCGGCATCGGTTCGCTGGCCGCCGCCGCGTACCTCATCCGCGATGGTCATATGGCCGGCGGGCAGATCACGATCCTCGAGGAACTGCAGGTCGCCGGGGGCAGTCTGGACGCTTCGGGGAACCCGGCTGAGGGGTACCTCGAGCGTGGCGGCCGGGAGATGGAGGCGCACTACGAGTGTACGTGGGACCTGTTCTCCCAGGTGCCCTCGATCGTCACGCAGGGCCGCACGGTGCTCGAGGAGTTCCGCGAGCTCAACAACGCCGACCCGAACGAGGCCACGACCCGGATCATGAACGACAAGGGCGTGCCGGACACGAGCACCTCGCTGGGCCTGTCGCACCACAACGTCCGGGAGCTCACGAAGCTGACGCTGGCCACCGAGGAGTCGCTCGGTGCGACCACGGTCGAGGAGTACTTCTCGGAGTCGTTCCTGGAGACCGACATGTGGTGCTACTGGCGCTCGATGTTCGCGTTCCAGCCCTGGCACTCGGTCGTCGAGATGCAACGCTACATGAACCGCTTCATGCACCTGCTGCCCGGGATGAGTCGCCTGAAGGACATCCTGTTCACCAGGTACAACCAATACGACTCCATGGTCCTGCCGCTGGAACTGTGGCTGAAGGACCAGGGAGTGGTGTTCGTCTTCGGCGCCCAGGTCACCGACCTGGACATCAAGGTTGCCGGCGGCGAGAAGACCGTCACCGGCATCCACGTTTCCCGCGACGGCAAGGCCGAGACGATCCCCACCACGGCCGACGACCTGGTGTTCGTCACCAACGGGTCGATGACCGAGAGCTCGACGGTGGGGTCGATGACCGAACCCGCGATCCTGGATCGTGGCGAGGGTGGCTGCTGGACGCTGTGGAAGAACATCGCCGCCAGGGATCCGGCGTTCGGTCGGCCCGAGGTGTTCTGCTCGGACATCGACAAGTCCAAGTGGCTGTCGTTCACGATCACGGCTACGGATCCCCAGATGGCCGACCTGCTGCGCAAGTTCACCGGCCGCGACCCGTTCTCGGGCAACGGCGTCACCGGCGGAATAATGACCATCCGCGATTCGTCGTGGCTGATGAGCGCGACCTGCAACCGGCAGCCGCAGTTTCCCGATCAGCCCGCCGACTGCCTGGTGCTGTGGGCCTACGGGCTGTACCCGGACAACGTCGGGGACTTCATCAAGAAGAAGATGAGCGACTGCAACGGTACGGAACTGCTCAGCGAACTGCTCTACCACTGGGGCGCCGAGGACCAGATCGCCGAGATCCTCAAGACGGTCAAGGTCGTGCCCTGCATGATGCCCTACATCACCGCCCAGTTCCTGCCCCGCGTCGCCGGTGACCGCCCCGACGTCGTCCCGGCCGGCAGCACGAACCTGGCGTTCCTCGGCCAGTTCGCCGAGATCCCCGACGACTGCGTCTTCACCGTCGAGTACTCCGTGCGCTCGGCGATGATCGGCGTCTACACGTTGCTGGGCCTGGACAAGGATCCGCCGGACGTCTACCCGTCCAGGTACGACGTGCGCGTGATCGCCAGGGCCACCGACGTCATGTACGACGGCAAGGTCCCCGCCCACGGCCTGCTCGAGCACGTCCTCAAGGGCACCAGCCTGGAAGGCGTGCTCTGAGGTAAGAACACCGGCTGCCCACCCCGGGCTCGATAGTGCTCGGGGTGGGCAGGGGTCATGGACCTTGGGGCGAGCAGCGGTCCTTCTTGGCGAGGGACCTACCGAGGGCGTTGACGGATCTGCACCTCAGTCGCCGACAGCGCCGGTAGCATCCGGTAGGCCTACGTGCTGCCGGAGATCCTGCGCGATCTCGCGGACGCCTCTCCTTTTGCGTCGGGCGCGATTCGGCTCACTGAGGGTGGGCGGCGAAATGGAGCCGGCCCGGCCGGAGGTGGAGCCTCCGGCCGGGCCGGCTCTCATTCGTCAGGAGTCAGAAGGTGACGGTTGTGCCGCCGCCTGGCCTCATGTCGCCGCCGAATGCCGCAGCTGCAGACCGACCGCCGACCAGACGGGGAAGCCCCTCCAGATAGTGCTCTTGGGCCACCCGGAGTTGGGGTAGTTGGCGTAGTAGTCGTCGTTGCCGTAGTTGTTGCTGTCGTTGGAGTCCGGGTAGATGGGGTTGAGGTAGTCCCCCGTGCCGGCGTAGTTCTTGCCCTTGAACGTCTGATCCAGGAACGCCGTGACGAAGTGCTGGTTGACGTTGTTGGTGCGCGTGTTGTCCAGCGCCGGCTCCTGATAGTGCGTGTATTCGCGCCAGCGCGTGAACGTGATGGGCGGCGCGGGGTTGGCGATGACCTCGTGGTCACCCTGCTGATGGATGAGCATGTAGCGGTCGGACTTGACGGCGTTATCGAAGATGAACTGCGCGCCCTTGTACGGAGCGGTCTGGTCCTGGTCGCCGACGATGCACAGCATGGGGATCTTGAGGCCCGCGAGACCGGCGGCATCCCACGCTCCCTGCGTGCCGCCCCAAGGGCCCGCCAGCACGATCGCCTTGATGCGCGGGTCCAGCAGGGCGGCGTAGTCGGCGCTGCCGGCGATGAGGGTCTGCAGGTACGTGCCGGCCTTCCAGTCGGCGTAGTTGGCGAATCCCGAAGTCACGCCCGCGCCGGCGGCGACGACCGCCCCGTAGCCGCCCATGGAGTAGCCGAGGACGGCCGTCTTGTCGGCGTTCACCATGCCTGAGAGGAAGCTCTTCGAGCCGCTCTTGCCGAGGTCCGCGATCGTCTTCAACACGAAGTTGTCGTCGAGCATCCTGTTGCGCAAGGTGCTGGAGAAGTTGGTCGCATCGGCGTGCGTGGAATCGGTGTGGCTGATGGCCACGACCACGTATCCCTTGGAGGCCATGTTCTCGGTGATGTTGGTGAGCAGCACGTCCGAGCCGGGGTAGCCGTGCGAGACGATCAGCAGCGGATAGGGGCCCCCACTGGCGTTGGGCTTGGCGTTGCGCCGGGCGCGGCCCGGGAACTTGAACGGGATGATGGGGCGGGTGTCGGCGGAGCCGGGACCGCTGCCGAGGAAGTCCGAATAGGTGGTCAGCTCGGCCACCTTTCCAGGGATGGTCGCCGGGTACCACACCATCAGCGGCAGCGGCCGGTCGTAGGTGGGGGCGGTGCCGGTGCCATCGTAGTGCGCCATATCGACCTGGCCGGGATTGGTGACGGTGAAGCCGCGCACGCCCACATGGAACGAACCGCGAGCGGCCAGCTCCGGCGCGTCCGGCCGCATGTCGCCGGGCATCGGGTAGCCCAGCGAGGGGAAGCTGTACTCGCCGGCAGGGGTCACTTGCCCCGCGCCTCGCTTGCCACCGGCGAGCGCGTCGCTGGTCAGCAGGGAGCCGGCGGCTGTAGCAGCGGCGCCCAGGACCGCGGCACCCTTGAGCACTTGGCGCCGCGTCACCTGCCTGTGCGCGCTCTCTTCGCCAGGGCCATCGGAATGCTGGTCTTCGGTCATGCTCTCTCCCAGTCGTCGTCGGATTCCTATGGCATCATGCTCACACCAAGTAGGAGGGGCGTCAATGCCACCGTCACCGCGCTGGGACAGGACGCTTTGACGATGAGCGCCCTCAGCGTCTACGTGGCCCATATGCGGAACTGCGTGGCCTGGCGACTGTTGACGCGGTAGCCGACAGAGCCTCCACGCCGCCATCGGCCGACGGCGTCCGGCTCAGGTCACCGCGCTGGGGCTTGCGCCGCCATCCACGCCGCTCCCTTCCGCGCCGACGGCCACGACGCCGTCTCGCGGTCCGACGCTCGCCTGCGCGGCGCCCAGCTGCTTGCGCACCAGCGCCCAGCCGATCACGAACACCAGCGGCGCGATGAGGAAGATGACCGCGTCGGCGATGAGCGGCGCCACGTAGGACGGGTCCGTGCCGCCGGGGATGAACTGCGCCAGGATCACCGGCCCCAGCGCGCGCCGCCGTAGATGGCCAGCCCGCCGCTCGCCATGAGCCGCCCGGACGGGTCGACGTAGCCGAAGGCCTGCAGGTAGGCGGCAACGGTGTAGACGGTGAACCCGAAGCCTACGGCGCTGGCGATCGTGTAGCCGGCCATGCCCCAGCACCAGCGCGCCGACGAGCACCGTGCGCCGGTCCCAGCGCGGCAGCCAGTAGAAGGCGATCACCGAGGCGACGAAGCCGGCGCCGCAGTACCACGAGCTGATCAGGCCGGCCCTGGCATCGCCGAAGCCGTAGACGTCGATCAGTTGGTCGGTAAGCAGCGGGATGAGCTGGAAGGTGGCGAGCCCGACGAAGCCGAGCCAGAGGAGGGCGGTGATGGAGCGCCAGCTGTCGAGGCCCACCGCATCCCGGGTGTCGACCGGGGCGCTCACGACCGGAACCGGGGCTCGGAGGGCCCGGACAACGTGATGCGCGTGGGCGTGTCGCCGCCCAGGTGGACCGTCTGCAGCGCCGTCCGCGGGTGGCAGCCGGTGCCCCACGGCTCGTACACGTTGAGGTTGCGGTCGTAGCGGTCGAACTCGCTGGACGAGATCTCGAGGCGCAGCTTGTGGCCGGCCCTGACCACGTAGCTGGTTGACCACAGGTCGATGGTGTACTCCACCGTCGAGCCTGGCTCCAGCGGCTCGTCGCGCCCGGCGTTGCGGTAGCGGGCGCGCACGATGCCCTGCTGCACGAGGTGGACGTAGCCGTCGGGGAAGACGTCGTCGAGCGTGGCGATGAAGTCGGTGTCCTCCGCCGACGACGCGGCGAACAGCGTCACCGCGAGCGGGCCGGTGACCTCGAGGTCCGCGGCCAGGGGCGGCGAGTCGAAGGCGAGGACGTCCGCGCGGCTCGCGAAGGGCGCGCGGTCGCGCATGTCGCGCGCCGGCGCCCAGCCGTCGGTGCCCACCCAGGCGTCCAGCGGGTGCTCGGGGTCGTAGGCGTAGGCGCGCGTCGCGGCCGCGGGCGGCGGCGCGGGGAGGAGGGATGCGCCGCCCGATGCTGCCGCGAACAGCGGGAACGCGCGCACCTGCGGCGGCGGCCACTCGCTGGCGGTGCGCCATTCCTCGCGCCCGAGCGTGAAGTACGTGACGGGCGCCGACGGGAACTCCGTCTCGGCGCCCCGCAGGTGCCTGTCCAGGAACCTGCAGATGCGGTCGTTGCCGTGGCCGTGGCCGGCCACCGGGACGCGCCCGATGCGCCCCTTGAGCTCGAGGGTCAGCATGTGGTCGGTGGCCCCGAGAACCAGGAACTGGTCGCCCTGGGCCGCGCGCCGCGTGCTCATGTCGCGCCAGTGCTTGATCGTCTCGCTGAGGAACTGGTCGTACCAGCCCGACCACTGCATCACCGGCACGCTCACGTCGCCGAGGCGGGGGGTGAGGTCCAGGCGGCCCCAGTACTCGTCCTTGGGGAAGTGCGAAAGCAGCATCTTCCACGGGCGGCTGGGGATGCCCGCGGCCTCGTCGAGCTCCTCCAGCGGCAGGTGGTAGGAGTCGGCGCGGTAGTAGTTGCGAAAGCGCTTGCCGCTGACCCACAGCGCCCACACGCCGAACGGGTTGTAGCAGAGGGCGCCGTTGCGGAACGCGGACGTGTACATGTCGGGCGTCGTGTCGCCGGGGACAGCGCAGCGCAGCGCCGGGTGCCCGGCCACCGCCATCGCCCAGGTGGTGTAGCCGAAGTACGACTCGCCCATGGCGCCCACCGTGCCGTTGCACCAGGGCTGCCGCGCCACCCAGTCCATGGTGTCGTAGCCGTCGTCGACCTCGGTGACGAAGGGGTCGTAGTCGCCCTCCGAGCCCCAGCGCCCGCGCACGTCCTGGACGACGCAGGCGTAGCCACGGCGCGCCCAGTAGCGCCCCTGCACCGGCATCCAGAGGAAGGCGGCGCGCTTGCCGTAGGGCTGGCGGACGATGATCGCCGGCAGCCCGGCCCGCAGAGGTAGCGGGCTGCCGTCCACCGGGTCCCGCGGCAGGTACACGTCGGTCGCCAGGCGCACGCCGTCGCGCATGGGCACCATCACCTCGGTGCGGCGCACGGTGGTGAAGCGCGGGGAGATGTCGCTGGGCATCTCGATGCGCCGCATGAGCGCGGCGCTCATCGCTTCGTCTTTGGCCCGGTCGCGCCACCAGCGCAGATCCTGTGACGACACGTTCACGATGCCTCCCTCCGTCGGGACCAGTGTGCGCACGCTACCAGCGCGCGCCGCGAGCGCAATGGGAATAAATCGCGCGCTTGACGGCGCGCGACCGGCGAGTGAACGATGGACCCATGGACGAGCGCACAGATGCGGAGTCGACGGCGCGCGGCCGCGGCCGGCCGCGCGAGGTGGAACGGCGCGCGGCCGGCGAGGGCCTGCCGTACGAGCGACCGCTTGAGGCCCTGCCTCTGACGGCGCAGACCGTGCTGGCGGCGGCTCGCGGCATCGTGCTCGAGCGCGGCATGAGCGGCTTCACGCTCGAGGCCGTGGCCGGCGCCGCGCACGTGGACGTCTCGACCTTGTACTACCACTTCGGCGGCAAGCCTGGCCTGCTGGAGGCGCTCGTGGACTCGCTCGCGCACGACGCGCTCGCCGGCTTCGCGCGCGAGGCCATGAAGGCGCGCACCGTGGAGGAGCGCCTGCGCGCCTACGTCAAGGCGATCCGCGACCTGCTGCGCGAGGGCGACGGCAGCAGCGGCCGCGCCTACTTCGAGCTCATGCCCTACGCGTACCGCGATCCGTCACTGCGCCGGCGGATCGCCGCCCTCAACCAGTGGCACGTGGCCACGAGCCTCGCCATCATCGTGGGCGAGCGCGCCGACTCTGCCGAGATCGCGCGCAGCGCTCAGGCTATCGCCCACCTGGTCTTCGCCGCCGTGGACGGCATCGAGCTGCACTACGACATGGACCCCGCCGGCTACCCGCTCGACGAGGTGTTCGAGCTGCTCCTGGGCTTTGTGCTGGCCGAGACCCGGCGGCTGACCGGCGGCTGAAGCCGAGCCGGTCGCGCACCTTCATGCCGGTCAGGCGCATGACTCGCGCGCGACCGTTCGGGGGGAGGATACGAGCGCCTCGCCTTCACGTGGAGCCCGCAGATCGTCTCTCCCGTGGCCCGAACGCGCTCCCGTGTGCGAGGATCCTGACGTCCAGGAGGGGCCGCTATGAAACGTGACGACGTTCTTCGCATGCTCGCCGCGCACCGTGATGACTTCGTCGCGATGGGCGTTCGTGAGATTGCCATCTTCGGGTCCGTGGCCCGCGATGAGGCCGGCGCCGGAAGTGATGTCGACGTGCTCGTGGACTACGAGCCGGGCACGCGGCTGAGCTGCTTCCGCGTGTTCGAGCTTCGGGAGCGCCTTGAGGAGTTGCTCGACGCCAAGGTCGACCTCGTCACGATGGGCGGGCTGCGCCATGAGTTGCGCGAGGGCATCCTCGCGGAGGCCATCCGTGCCGCCTGGCAGGCCTCGGGAGTGGATCGCGGCGTAGCTGCGCGAGCACCGGCGGCCGGCTGCACGTCACCCACCTCCGGCTCCCCTTGACACATGTTGCCGATGCTGCTTGAAGAGGTCGGGAACTGCGTGGCGGGTCCCGGCCTTTCTCAGTGGGCGGAATCGCCCCTTCCAGACCTCATTCGCGGGTCCGCCACTGGGCAACGGGTTGACGTTGCGCTCGACCGCTTGACCCTCGGCAGACGGCGCGCATAATGGACTCACTGTCCCCGTGCTTCGGCGCGGGGCGCGGAGCCGCCCTCGGGCGGCTTCTGCTTCTTCTGGGGTCATTGTCATCCAGGGGGTTGACGTGGACGCACCGCGCCCGCGGACGCGGGTCTACATCGACGGCTTCAACTTCTACTACGCAGCTTTCAGGCGCGGCGGCTTCGCGGACTACAGGTGGCTCGACCTCGTGCGCTTCTGCGAGATCGCCATGCCACGTAACGACATCGAGCTCGTGCGTTTCTTCACCGCCCGCCTCGACCCGTTTCGCGGGCGCGCCGCACAACGAGCCCGCCAGGACGTGTACCTGGAGGCGCCGACTGCGCTGCCTGGCCTCACCATCCACTGCGGCGAGCTCGTCGAACATGCCAAGCGACAGCGGCTCGTACACGCGCCACTCGGAGAACAGCGCAGCGCCGAAGTGGGGGTCCCGGAAGAGAAAGGGTCGGACGTCGACCTGGCGTCGCATCTCTTGCTCGACGCCTTCCGCGGCGCGTTCGCTGTCGCTGTCGTCATCTCGAACGATGCCGACCTGCTCGAGCCGGTGCGCATGGTGCGCGAGGAACTGGGCCGGACTGTTGGAGTCCTCAGGGTCGAGGGCGGCCAGAGACGCTGCATCTTCAGTGGGCGTGCGGAGGGGTCAGAGGTCGATGCCGATGAGCACGCGGCAAGGATCGCTTGGTGCGACTCACCGGGTACTTTGGTTGGGATTGTAATGTGATCCATGATGGTTTAGTCACGTGATTCCGGGTAGACTTCGGATGAAGGCGAACCCGATCGGAGGCGTCATGGCTCAGTTGGCTCCATCCAAGCCAGACCTCACTGCCTACGAGAGCTCGATCCGTCTCGAACCGGCGGAGATCGTGAGCGAGCTCAGATCGCACCTGGGCGCTCGTCTCGTGGCTTTTCTTGCGGGTGTCTCTGAGACTCGAGCCGTGCACGAGTGGGCCGCAGGCGAGCGGCAGATCCGGCAGTCCGGCGCCCTGGATCGCCTGCGCCTCGCATATCAAGTCGTGCAACTCATCGGCGCTCGTGACGACGACGCCGTGATCCAGACGTGGTTCCAGGGGCTCAATCCCAAGCTGGATGACAGGTCCCCCGCGAGACTCCTCCGCGACGGCCAGCTCCACGAGGTGGGCCCCGACATCCTGGCGGCTGCGCGGGCGTTCGCTGCAGTAGGCTGAGGCGTGACACTCCGGTTCACGCACTCCGACGGTCTCGTCTTCCGCGTCGGCTACTCGCCCGACCCCTGGGCATGGGCGCCATGGGAGTACGCCCCGTTCACCGGTCGCTGGGACGATCCTGACGCGCTGTTCCGGACCATCTATGCCGCCTCTTCTGCGGAGGCCTGCTTCATCGAGGTCCTGGCGCAGTTCCGACCCGACCCGGGGCTCGATTCAGATCTCGCCTCCATAGCCGGCTGCCGCGACGATGTTGACTACGAGGGCAGCCCGCCGGGCGTGGTGGGGCGCAACTGGCTCTGGGATCCGGGCTGCCCGACTTCGACGCGGCGGCGATTCGCATCCATGCGCCGCGCGAGCTCACTCAGTCGATCTCCAGACACCTGTATGGCCGGGAGACCGCGGATGGTCGACTCGCGTCAGGTGTTGCCTTCGGGTCAAGGTACGGTGACGACCTGCGGCTGTGGGCACTTTTCGAACGAGAAGCCGACGTCGGCAGGGACAGCAGTCATCTCTTGCGGGACTGCCGCAACGAGTCGATAGACCCCGACCGCGAGGCGTTCAGGCGAGCGCTTGACCTTCACGGGCTGAGGCTTGAGACGAACGAGTCGGGAGGTGCCGGCGATCAAACAATTCCCCACCCCAGGTCTCCAGGTCCGCTCCCGTAGAGTGCCTCCCATAGGCAGGTTCGATGGAGAGGGCACCGATGGTCAGGAGGGTGTTCGCTGTGGTGAACGGCAGTCTGCACCCCGTTGGCGGCGTGGTCGGCGTCGATGATCACACCGCCCAGCACGAACACAGGGTACTGCGCGAAGAGCGCGCACAGAGCGGCAATGGGGGGAGAGGCGTCGCCGACGCGGCTCAGAGCACCTTCACCCCATGCCCCTGCAGCCGGGCGGCGGGTTGACGTTGCGCCCCATTGCTTGACCCTCGGCAGACGGCGTGCATAATGGAGTCACTGACCCCGCGCTTGACGCGGGGCGCGAAGCCGCCTCCGGGCGGCTTCTGCTTTTCTCGGGACATCGTCAACCTGGGGGGTGACGTGCCACCACGCCGTCCGCGCACACGTGTCTACATCGACGGCTTCAACTTCTACTACGCCGCCTTTCGGCGGGCGCGGTTCCAGGAGTACAAGTGGCTGGATCTGGTCGCGTTCTGCAGGGCCGCGCTGCCGCGCAACGACGTGCGGCTCGTGCGCTACTTCACGGCGCCGCTCGATCCTTCGCGCGGCAGAGAAGGCCAACAGGCGCGCCAGGGAGCGTACCTGGCGGCTCTGCGCGCGACGCCTGGCCTCCAAACGCACTATGGGCAATTCGTGGAGCACGCCAAGTTGCAGTGGCTGGTCGACGCCCCGGCGCATGGTCCTCAGAAGGCCCTTGTGTGGGTCCCCGAGGAGAAGGGCTCCGACGTCAGCCTGGCCGCGCACTTGCTGGTCGACGGATTCACCGGCAAGTACGAGGTCGCGGTCGTGGTCTCCAACGACGCCGACCTGCTGGAGCCCGTTCGGCTCGTGCGTGCCGTCCTGGGCCTGCCGGTGGGCGTGATCAAGGTCGAGGGTGGGCAGCGCGCCTGCGTGTTCGCGAAGCAGGCCGACTTTGTGAGGACGGTGCGGCGCGGCCATTTCGCGGCGGCGCAACTGCCGCTCGCCATCACCACGGCCGACGGCAAGACCATCACCAAGCCGCGGGAGTGGTGACCTCGCCGCCGGGACGCGACTGTTCGACGGCGGATCGCACGCTGGGCAGCGCGCTCAGTCTGGCGGCCAGCGTTGGCAGGCGCTTCTCCAGCGCGGCAAGGGCCGACGGGGCATCGAGCGCAGGTCTCTCAAGGTCCCTCACCTGTTGCAGGAAGATCTCGCCCATCACCTCCGGCGCGAGGTCGAAGGAGTACGAGGGGAGCTCGTCGGCCGTCTGCACTTCGATCCCATACTGGTCGCACGCCATGGACGGGAAGTGCCTCACGTTGTCCGTGACGATGACGTCCGCGCCGGCGGTGATCGCCGCGGCCAGAACGTGCCGGTCGCCGGGGTCGTTGACCATGGCCTCGATCAGCGGCTCGTGCCCTGTCACGGCGGCCTCGGGGAAGGCGCCGGTCATCTGGCCGATGAGACAGGTTGCCTGCTCCACCGTGCACCGTTGATCCTCGACGAGGTTCCGGCGGACCTCTTCGACGATTTGTGCGCTCCATCGGACCTCGTAGAGGTAGCGCTCGGCGCCGCGCAGCAGCAGGTCGCGCGTTGACATGGGGAAGAGGACGCACGCGTCGAGCAGCGCCGTCCAGCCCACGTCAGTACTCCAGACCGTACGCGGTGGACTTGCGCGTGAGCTCGCGGAGGGCTGCGGAGCGCTGGGCGTCACGCAGGTCGCGGTAGCGCACAAGGTCTTCGAAGTAGATGCGGCGATGAGACCCTGTCTTGTGGTGCGGGATCTCGCCGGCGTCGATGAGCTTCACGAGATGAGGGCGCGAGACCCCGAGCAGTTCGGCCGCCTGCTGCGTCGTGAGCTCGCGATGCACCGGCACGATGGCGACGGCGTTGCCTTGAGCCATCGCCGCGACCGCCGCGACCAGCACCCTGTAGATCGAGCTGGGAATCTCGAACTGCTGGCCATCCGGCGAGCACAACGAAGCGTGGCGCCGTTCGCCGGCCGGCTTGGCGGCCATGAAATCGCGCAGCTGGATCACCGCCGCGGCCTCCCCTTTCGGTGCGGCGATCGGCGTGCGGCCTTCAGCCGTCGTGCTGTGGTTCATGATGGCTTCCATGGTTCTCCTCCCGCGTGGTTCGCCATCACTGAGTGTAAGCGGAAACGTAATAAACGCAACACCATTGGCGTCGGCAAAGGAGGGCATTTCCTGAGCACGCGGTGGACAACAGAGCGTGCCGCATGGCGCGAAAGGCGCCCAGCACCTTCACCCCGTGCCCTGCAGCCGCGCGGCGGTGGCGTCGAGCTCGGGGAGGGACGGGCGCGGATGACCGGCCCCATCGCGGCTCCGAGTGAGCAGGCCGCGATAGGCGTTGACGCGCAACTGGAAGGCGTCGCGCACGTGCGTTGCGCCACCCACGCCAGCGCCCTCGTGCGCTGCGCCGCCGGCGGAGGTCGTGTGCAGATTGCCTCAACACAGTTGGACGTACGTCTGACGAGGCTCGTCGGAAGTACCGTTGGAAGTACCGTTGCTTGAAAGAGCCACGCACGACATCCGGCCGGGCCGCCGTCACTCTTCCCCGGGCGGCGAGGGACCGGTGTCGACGCGGTGCGTGGCGTGCCGGTCGCTGGAATGCCCCGCTCCGCGAGGGTCTTGTCGCGGGACGAGGCGACGGGGCCGTAGCGCGCAACCGGCCTGTGCCCGCGGCGTCACCATGGCCGCTCGCCTGGCCGCCGCGCTCTCTGCGGCTTGCGGCTTCGTTACGAAGCCCGCATGGCCCCGGCCCTCACGGCCGACTCCACCGCCGCGGCCGCGCTGGCCGGCGGTTCGTGCTCCCAGACCCGGACCACAACCCAGCCATCGGCCGTGAGGGCCGCCGTCACCTGTCGATCGCGCTCGCGGTTTCCGCGGAGCTTCGGCTCCCAGTAGTCGCGGTTCGTGCCCGGCGTGTTCCCGTGAACCGGGCAGGAGTGCCAGAAGCATCCGTCCACGAAGACCGCGACCTTCGGTCCGGCGAAGGTGAGGTCGGGTCTCACGACGCCGATGCTCGTGCGCAGCGACGGATTCTTGCGATACCTGAGGCCTCGGGCGTGAAGCTCGCGGCGCAGACTGGCCTCGGGACGCGAGCCGGTCTT